>Ga0209382_10001130_pt1 | contig 42798 bp, 41 predicted proteins | sample SoiMetdeltSBSDD5_FD_187599 | JGI IMG/M metagenome (GOLD analysis project Ga0209382, IMG submission 187599) | Bulk soil microbial communities from a Populus tree surrounding site in Tennessee, USA - Soil MetaG P. deltoides SBSDD5 (SPAdes) (version 2) | ecosystem: Environmental > Terrestrial >... | reverse complement strand
CGACCGTGAGCGGCTTCCGGGCCGGATCGGTCATGAGCGTGAGCGCGACGATGTACTCGTTCCAGGCCGCGATGAACGCGAAGACCGCCGCCGTCACGATCCCCGGCCGCGAGAGCGGCAGCACGATGCCGACCAGCGTGCGGAGCCGGCTGCAGCCGTCCACCGCCGCCGCCTCCTCGATCTCGCGGGGGATCGAGGCGAAGAAAGCGCGGAGGATCCAGACGGCGAAGGCCAGGTTGAAGGCGGCGTTGGTGAGGATCAGCGCGGGGTAGGTGTTGATGAGGCCCAGCTCGAAGAACTGGCGGTAGAGGCCGACGACCAGCGCGGTCGGCGCGAACATCTGGGTCACCAGCACCAGGAACAGGAACGCCGCGCGGCCGCGGAAGGCGTGGCGCGCGGTGTAGTAGGCGGCGGGCACGGCCGCGACGAGGACGAGCGCGGTCGAGGTCAGCGCCACCACCAGCGAGACGGTGAGCCAGCCCTGGAAGGCCGGGTCGCGGAGGACGTCGAGGAAGTTGCCGGGCTGCCAGGCCACGGGCAGCAGACGCGGCGGGGTCGTGCGGAGCTCGCCGACCGGCTTCAGTGCGGTGAGGAGCATGACGAGGTAGGGCGACAGGAGTGCCAGCGCCAGCAGCTGGCCGGCGCCCGCCAGCAGGACCCGGCGCGGCACTCAGGCCTCCTGCTCGCGCCAGCGCACGGCACGCAGGTAGACGACGACCGCGAGCAGGATCAGCGCCACGTTGACGACGCCGACGGCGGCGGCGAGGCCGACGTCGCGCAGCGCGCTCTTGAAGGCGACCTTGTACATGTACGTGATCAGCGTGTCGTGGGCGAAGCCGGGGTTGCGGTCGTTGAGGGTCCACACGATCGGGAACGAGTTGAAGACGTAGATCACGTTGAGGACGGTGGCCACCAGGAGCGCCGGCCGCAGCAGCGGCAGGGTCACCGCGGCGTACGTGCGCCAGCGCGAGGCCCCGTCCACGCGCGCGGCCTCGTAGACCTCGCCGGGGATGGTCTGCAGGCCGGCCAGCAGGACGTACGTCGTGAAGGGCAGCGAGACGAACACCCCGACGCCGATCATGGCGCCCATCACGGTGGCGTCGTCGCCCAGCCAGTCGACCGGCGCCGCGAGCACCCCCGCCGCCACCAGGACCCGGTTCAGGATCCCGAAGTAGTAGTCGTAGATCCACACGAAGAGCTTGGCGGTCATGATGAGCGAGGCCGCCCACGGCACGATGAGCGCCCAGCGGACGAGCCGCCGGCCGGGGAACTCGAGGTTCAGGAACTGCGCGAGGGCGAGCGAGACGAGCAGCGTGACGGCCACGACGACGCCGACCCACACGACGGTGTTGGCGAGGACGGTCGGCAGCGCCTCCTGCTCGGCGAGGCGCGCGTAGTTCCGCCCGCCGACCGCGCCCTGGTAGAGGCCGGTGACCGAGTACCGGCCGAGCGAGGCCCGCACGAGCTGGACGGCCGGGTAGAGGACGACGCCGACGATGAGGGCGAGGCTGGGCCCGAGCCAGAGCAGCGCGCGCCAGCCGCCCGCGCGCGTCAGAGGGTCAGCGGCCGCTCTCCGCGGCCGTGGCGTTCTTCTGGATGCGGCCGAGGACCTCGCGCGGATCGCCGCCCGGCTGCACGGCCGCCCCGAGGCTCTGCTGCACGTCGAGCTTCACCTTGTCCCAGGCGGGGTCGGTCGTGGGAGCCAGCTTCGCGTTGGGCAGCGCGGCGAGGTAGGGCTGGAGCTTGGGGTTCGCGCTCATCTGCCGCAGGCCGGACTTCGTCACCGGCAGGAAGCCCTCGGCGGTGATCCAGCGCGTGATGTTCTCCGGCTGGTAGTAGAGATCGAGGAACTTCTTGACGGACTCCTGGTTGCCCTTCTTCTTGAAGGCCATCAGGTAGTCCTCGACGCCGAGCGTGACGGCGGCGCCGATGTTGGACGGCATCTCGGCCACGCCGTAGTCGACCTTGCCCTCCGCGTCGAGCTGGGCCGCGAGCGGGCTAAAGCCCATGACCATGCCGACCTTGCCGTCCTTGAAGAGCTGGAAGGCGCCGTCGGTGCGGTTGGTCTTCCCCGGATTTACCTGGGTGACCTTGTGCGTGTTGGCCAGATTGGCCAGGAACGTGAGGGTCTGCACGTTGCGGTCGCTGTCGATGGCCCAGCGGCCGCCCGACTTCCAGTCGCCCCCGTTGTTCCACATCCAGATCGACCACTCCGCCTGGGCCTCCTCGGGGCCCAGCGGCAGCGCGTAGCCGATCGTCCCGCCGCCGAGCGCCTGGATCTTCTTCGCGGCCTGCACGAAGTCGTCCCACGTCCGCGGCGGCCCGGCGAGCCCGGCCTTCGCGAACAGCGCGCGGTTGTAGAAGAACGCGCGCGCGCTCGACAGGATCGGCAGGCCGTACAGCTTGCCCTGGTACTCCCCGCCCCGCGCGAAGGCCTCGAGGAAGTCGTCCTTCGTCTTGGGAGACAGGACCTCGTCGGCGGTGTAGAGCAGGCCGTCCTTGGCGTAGCTGGAGAACGAGTTGAGGTTCAGCACGTCGGGGACCTGGTTGTTCTGCAGCATCGTGCTGACCTGCTGGTCGATCGAGTTCCAGTCGACCACCTGCAGGTCGACTTTCACGCCCGTCTGCTTCGTGTAGGCCTCGCCGAGCGCCTGCCAGAACGGCCGCGTGTGGTCCTTGCTGTAGTCGGCGATGACCACCTTGATGGCGTTGCCGCCGCGCTCGCACGCGGCGACCGCCACCGCGGCCAGCGCCACGAGGACTACCAGCGCCAGCCCGCGCCGCCTCACCGCGCGAGCTCCTTGCGCAGGGCCTCCGCCAGCCGCTCGTACTCCTCGCGGCGGTTGTAGAGCTGCGCGGAGATCCGCACCAGGCGGCGCGGTGCCGCCGGCCAGCTGATCACCGGCACCTCGATGCGCCAGTCGTCGAACAGGCGCGCCTGCAGCGGGTCGGGACGGCGCCAGCTGACCTCGGCGGTGCCGTCGGGCAGCACCACGGCGGCGAGCGAGCCGACCATCGCCTCGGGGCACGGCGGCGCGGTGCCGGCCGCCGCGCACAGCAGGCGCCGGGCCTCCACGGCCAGCGCGTGGTTGCGCGCCATCAGCGCCGGCCAGCCGCCCGGCACCAGCGTGCCGAGGTACTCGATCGCCCGGGGCACCGTGAGCCACGCGGTGGGATCGCTGGTGCCGGTCCAGTCGAACTCCATCCGGAAACGCGACCGCCCCACGCGCGCCGCGGTGGCGCCGTGGCTGATCGTCAGCGGTCGCACGTCGGGCTGACGGTCGCGACGGGCCCACAGGAAGGCCGAGCCCTTCGGCGCGCACAGCCACTTGTGACAGTTGCCGCTGTAGTAGGTGGCGCCGAGCGTCTCGAGATCGAGCGGCACCATGCCGGGCGCGTGCGCGCCGTCGATCAGCACGTCGATGCCGCGCCCGCCCAGCTCGGCGATCAGCCGCTCGATGGGCAGGATGAGCGCCGTTGGGCTGGTGATGTGGTCGAGCAGCGCCAGCCGCGTGCGCGGCGTCACCTTGGCCAGCACGGCGGCCACGACCTCGTCCGGCCCCGACACCGGGAACGGCACGGCGACGATGACGACGCGGGCGCCGGCCCGCTCGGCGACGAAGTCGAGCGTGTTGCGGCACGCGCCGTAGACGTGGTCGGTCGTCAGCAGCTCGTCGCCGGCCGCGAAGGTGCGGGAGCGCAGCACGGCGTTGATCCCGCTGGTGGCGTTGGTGACGAAGGCGAGATCGTCGGGATCGGCGCCGACGAACGCGCCCAGCGCCGCTCGGGCGACGTCGAGCCGGTCGTCCAGCTCCCGGGAGAGGAAGCGCACCGGCTCGGCTTCCATCTCGGCGCGCAGCGCCGCCTGGTGGCGGAGCACCTCGCTCGGGCAGGCGCCGAACGAGCCGTGATTGAGGAAGAGGACGTCGCGGTCGAGCGGCCAGAGCGCCGCGAGGTCGCCGCTCACGCGTTCCGGTACGCGGCGAGCACCGCCTGGGCCATGTCGCGCGTCTTGGCGCCGCCGCCCTGGTCGGGAGTCAGCGTCGTGCCGTCGCGGTAGACGCGTCCGACCGCGCCGCGCAGCCGCTCGCCCTCGGCCGCGAAGCCGACATGGTCGAGCATCATGGCCGCCGACAGGATCGTCGCCGTGGGGTTGGCGATGCCGCGACCGGCGATGTCCGGCGCCGAGCCGTGCACCGACTCGAAGTACGCCCACTTCTCACCGAAGCACCCCGAGGGCGCCAGCCCGAGACCCCCAGCCGTCTCGGCGCCGAGGTCGGACAGGATGTCGCCGTAGAGGTTCATGCACAACACGACGTCCATCGACTTGGGGAAGCGCACCAGCCGGCGGGCCGCGTCGTCGACGTGGAAGTGCTCGAAGCCGAGGCCGGCGGCCTTCACCACGCCCTCGACGGTCGCCTGGAACAGCCCGTCCGTCTTCGGCAGCACGTTCGACTTGGTGACGCACGTCACCCTGCCGGGCTTGCCCTGCGCCTGGCGCTTGCGGGCCAGGTCGACGGCGAAGCGCGCGATGCGCTCGGCGCCGCGCGGCGTGGCGATCTTCACGGCGAAGCGCCCCTCGGTGCCGTAGTGGGTGACCTTCCGGCCCGTGCGGTCACTCAGGTCGGGCATGAGCCGCGCGAGGTCGGCCAGCTCGCCCTCGCGGCCCGGGTACATGCCCTCGCTGTTCTCGCGCAGCAGGACGTAGTCGATGCCGTCGGGATCGGCCAGCGGCGACTTCATCCCCGGGTAGTAGCGGATCGGCCGCACGCCGGCGAAGGCGTCCATCTCCCAGCGAAGCCACGACACCACCGGCGACGACGACGGACCGGCCGCGCCGAAGAGGACGCCGTCGGCCTCGCGGGCCGCACGCTTTGTCTCCTCGGGCAGCGGCGTGCCGTGGCTCTTCGTCGCGGCGGCGCCCTGCGGCGGGGTCTCGAGCTTGAGCGGCAGACCGGTGCCGACGAGCACCTCGCAGGTGGCGTCGATGACCTCGATCCCGATGCCCTCGCCCGGCAGCACGACGATGGTCTTCATGGACGGATTCCTCTCACAGATCCTTGACGTCGACGGCCTGTCCGCTGGCGTAGCTCTTCGCGACGGCGTCGGTGAACTCCATGTAGCGGACGCCGTCCTCGAAATTGGTGTGCGTGATCTTCTCGCGCCCGCGGATGGCGTTGACGAACTCTTCCTCGACCCGCCAGCCGATGCGCTGGTCGGCCGGGACGACGATCTCGGCCATCGCGTTGTCGCCGCGCCGGGCGCCCGTGAGGCGCTTGGCGTCGACCTCCACGTGCAGCGTGCCGTCGCTGCCGAAGATCCACGCCTCCGGCGGCGGCGCGAAGGCCGTCAGCGAGCTGAAGCGCAGGTGCCCGACCGAGGTCGCGAAGTTCACCAGGATGTCGACATGGTCCGGCACCGCGACCTCGTGCCAGGCGCCGCTCTCGTCCTTCCGCTTCGTCTTCGCGATCTTGGTCATGGCCATCACACGCTTGGCCGGGCCCAGCCAGCGCATCATCGCCTCGTACCAGATGCCCATGTTCAGGATGTTGTTGCCGCTCAGCCGCCGGTCCTGCCGCCAGTGCATGGCGTCGCCGAGCTCGGCGAAGCGCCCCTGCTGCGTGCCCTGCACCTCGACGGCGTGGACCTCGCCCGCGTAGCCCTCGGCGAGGAGCGCCTTGAGCTTGCGGTCGACCTCGAGCGTGTGGGGGGCCGGCACGAGCTGCGCCACGAGCTGGGACGCCTTGCGGGAGGCCGTCAGCATCTCGCGCCCCTCGGCCGCGTTCATGGCCATCCGCGCCTCGCACAGCACGTGCTTGCCGGCGCCGAGCGCGGCGACCGTCAGCTCCCGGTGCATGTAGGGCCAGGTGCCGATGCAGACGGCATCGACGTCCTTGGCCTCCACCACCCGGCGCCAGTCGTCCTCGACGCGCGCGATGCCGAACTCCTTGGCCACGCGCTCGCCCGACTCCTTCGACCGGTTGGCGACCGCCACCAGCTGGACGCCTGGCTGGGCCTTGAGCTTCGGGATGTGATGCTTGCGGGTATTGGCGCCGGCTCCCACGAACCCTACGCGGATCGGTGTATCTGCCATGGCGGGATGGTATCACTCCGACCCCTGAACCGCCGCGCCCCGGTTGCACCGGCGACCCCCGGGTGCCCTCGGTGAGCGGGTGATATCATCGAGCCGTCGTGACCACCTGACGTCACGGAGGAGCCATGCCGATCGCCCGCATCGCGTCGTCCACCGGCCCCATCGACCTCCACTACGAGGACACGGGCACCGGCTTTCCACTGATCTGGTGCCACGAGTACGGCGGCGACTTCCGCTCGTGGGAGCAGCAGGTGCGCTACTTCTCGCGGCGCTACCGCGTGATCACGTGGAACTACCGCGGCTATCCGCCCTCGGAGGTCCCCAAGGACGGCAACGCCTACTCGATCGAGATCCTGGTGGAGGACCTGCGCGCCCTCATGCAGCACCTCGGCATCCGGCGCGCCCACGTCGGTGGGCTCTCGCTCGGGGGCGGCGTGACGGTCAACTTCGGCATCCGCCACCCGGATCTGGCCGCCAGCCTCGTCATCTGCGGCGCCGGCAGCGGGAGCGACAACCCCGAGGAGTTCGTCAAGAAGGCGGCCGCGCAGGCCGACCTCTACGAGCGCGAGGGTGCCGAGGCCAAGGCGCGCAACTTCGCGGCCAACCCGGCCCGGCGCGGGTTCGCCGAGAAGGACCCGCGTGGCCACGCCGAGTTCATGCGCAACGTGCTCGACCACTCCGGCGTCGGCTCGGCCCTGATGGCCCGCGGCGTCCAGATGAAGCGCAGGACCATCTACCAGCTGGAGTCGGAGCTGAAGACGATCGCGGTCCCCACCCTCATCGTCGTCGGCGACCAGGACGAGCCGTGCCTGGGCCCCGGCCTCTTCATGAAGAAGCACATCCCGCACGCCGGTCTCGTCGTGGTGCCGATGACCGGCCACACCGTGAACACCGAGGAGCCGGGGCTGTTCAACCAGCTCGTGTCCGAGTTCCTCACGTCGGTGGAGAACGGTCGCTACGGAACCTGGAAAGGAGCCGCCCGATGAGCCACTACACGCTCGAGCAGTTCTTCGCCGACACCCGCGCCACCATCAAGAGCAAGGGCGTGCCCTCCGGCCTGGCCGAGATCCGCGACCACCTGGAGAAGCTCCTGCACAATCCGGAGCTGCTGAAGAAGCACCTCGGCGATCCCGTCCCCTACACCACCCGCACCACGATCGGCCACGACCCCGAGACCGACGTGCACGTGCTCGTCCACGGCCGCGAGAAGGCCGGCAACTCGGCGATCCACGACCACGGCCCGTGCTGGGTGATCTACGGCAACTACAAGAACCCCACCCGGATGCGCCGGTGGCGCCGGCTCGACGACGGCAGCCAGCCCGGCTTTGCCGAGGTCGAGATGCAGAAGGAGTTCCTGAACGAGCCCGGCCACGCCGCGGTGTTCGCCGTGGGCGACATCCACTCGATCGAGTTCGGCGACGACACCTTCTTCATCCGGGTGACCGGCGGAGACGTCGAGGTCCAGAAGACGCTGAAGTTCGACAAGGACAAGAAGACGGTCGAGATCGCAGACCGGGCGCTGAACCAGCGCTGAGTCATGTGCCGGGCCATCAAGACGCTGTACAACTTCCGGCCGCCGGCCTCGGACGACGAGATCCGCGCCTCGTCGCTGCAGTTCGTCCGCAAGCTCAGCGGCTTCACCCGGCCATCGAAGGTCAACGACGCCGCCTTTGCCCGCGCGGTGGACGAGGTCGCCACGGCGGCGCGCACGCTCATCGATTCGTTGGTGACGACCGCGGCGCCGCGCGACCGGGACGTGGAGGCCGCGAAGGCGCGGGCGCGGGGCGCCGCGCGGCGGCGGGAGCCGGCTACCAGCCGTCCGGGAAGCCGGTGAACGCGGCCGGGATGCGCTGGAGGTCCTGCACGAGGTCGGGCGGGACGTCCTGCCGCACGCCGTAGCCGCCCGACAGGGCTACCGCGTCGGCGACAGCGCCGAACCGCTCGGCCACGGCCCGGGCGAGCTCGCGGTGCGTGCCGATCGCGGCGAAGAGCCGCACGACGTCGTCGGGGATCTCGCGCGCCATCGCGTCCCACTGCCCCGCCTTGGACATCACGTTGAGCTTGCGGCCCAGCTCGCCGAGGCCGTGCGCGTCGAGCACCGGCCAGTAGGCGGGCGTCGAGCCATAGAACGCGACCCGGTACCGCACCCACTCGACCATCCGGGCCACAGCCTCGTCGTCGGCGCCGGTGGCGATGAAGCCGCCGCCCGAGATCTCGAACCGCTCGCGCGCCCGCCCGCCGCGCGCGAAACCCGTGCGCAGCTCTCGCATGACGACCTCGTCGACGTAGCGCCGCGTGCAGAACGGGTGCAGACGCACGCCGTCGGCCACCTCCCCCGCCACCCGCAGCATGGCCGGCCCGACCGCCGCCAGGGTCACCGGGACCATCGGCTGGTGGGTCGAGGTCGGGACGAAGTTCGGGGTCATCAGCGTGAAGCGGTAGTGCTCGCCCTGGTAGGCGAGCTTCTCGCCCTTCTCCCACGACCGCCAGATCGCCCGTAGCGCCTGGACGTACTCGCGGAGCCGCGGAGCCGGCGGCGTCCACGTCACGCTGAACCGGTTCTCGTTGTGGGCCCGCACCTGCGACCCCAGCCCCAGCACGAACCTCCCCCGCGACGCCCGCTGCAGATCCCACCCCGCATTCGCCACCGCCATCGGACTCCGCGCAAACGCAATCGCAATCCCCGTCGCCAACCCAATCCGTGTGGAATTGACGGCCGCCACCGCCAGCGCCAGGAAGGGCTCATTCCGGTTCTCCATGGTGACGAGCCCGTCGTACCCAACCGCCTCCGCCGCCCGCGCCGCCTGAGGCACCTCATTGAGGTCGTCCTGGGGCAGAGTCGCGAAGACGCGCACGATCAGTGGGCCTCGGGGGAGCCGGGACGGCCGGGGCGGGGCGCGGGGGCCGTGGGCGCGCCCTCGTGGCGAGCCGTCGTCGCCGTTCGAGCGGAGGATTCGACGAGCGAGCCGCCGACAACTCGAAGAGCCCACGGCCCAGCCCCCCCTGGGGGATGGGGGGCCCGAGCTCGACGAATCCGGAGCGAGTTACGGCGACAGGCGAGCCACGCCGGCGCGCCCGCGGCCCCGCGCCCCGCCCCGGCCGCCCCGGCTCCCCCGAGGCTCACGCGAGCGTACGGGTCACTTGGTGCGCTTGCAGCGCCGGGAGGACTTTCGATCCGAAGCGCTGGATCTGCTCGAGGAACATCTCCGACGGCATGGCGCCGCGGTTCATGTTGACGAGCACGGTATTGGCGCCGGCGTGGTCGGCGGCGGAGACGATGCGCTCGATGACCTCGTCGGGCGTGCCCCACGCCATCTGCTCGGCGTCGCGCTCGACGTCGGCCATCGTCATGCCGCGGAACCGTTCGCGGTCACCGGACACGGCGTGCAGGTTCTCGGGGCGCACGTAGTCGAACGACCCCGACGTCAGGTAGCCGGCGTCGCGCTGCAGCGTGGCGTCGCTGACGTTGCCGTGGCTGAACAGCGTCTGGTTGAAGTAGAGCGTGTACGGCCCGGCCTCGCGCACCGCCTGGGCCTTGCTGTCGGCGACGTACGCGCTCGCCTGGATGATCAGGTGCTCCGGCGTGAGCCGGTGGCCGTGCGCGGCCAGGCACGTCGCGTAGTAGCGGATGATGTCCTCGCGCAGCCCCCGCGTCGGCACCAGGCCCGGCGTGATCGGGATGTCGTGCCGCCCCGCCCACTCGATCGTCTCCTTGCTGCCGGTGACCGGCACCCACACCGGCGGGTGCGGCTGCTGCACCGGCCGCGGCCAGATCGCGACGTTCTCGTAGGACCAGAACCGCCCCGTGTACGAGAACGATTCCTCCGTCCACGCGCGGCGGATGATCTCCCAGGCCTCCTCGAAGCGGGCGCGGGAGTCACGCAGCGGCACGCGGTAGACGTTGTGCTCGCGCGGGATGCCGCGCGCGAAGCCCGACACGATCCGGCCGCCCGACAGGCAGTCCAGCATGGCCAGCTCCTCGGCCAGCCGGAGCGGGTCGTGCAGCGGCAGCAGGTTGCCGTAGATCAGGAGCTTGAGCCGGCGCGTGCGCTGGGCGGCGGAGGCGGCCATGAGGTTCGGCGAGTTCATGAGCCCGTACGGCGAGGTGTGGTGCTCGTTGAAGCCGACCCCGTCGTAGCCGAGGCGGTCCAGGGCCTCCCACGCCGCCAGGTGCTCCTCGTACGTCCGCACGGCGACCTCGGGATCGAAGTGCCGCCGCGGCAGCGGCCACGGCAGCTCCCGCCCCTCCTTCAGGTGCTCGAGGTGCCGGCCGTAGGGCAGCAGGTCGAAGACGAAGACCCGCATCGGGTCACTTCTTCGGGCGCGGGAACACGAACTTCTGCTCGGCGTTGTCCCGCGGCCACACCACCCGCGGCTTCTGGCCGAGGATCTGGATCATCGCGGTGCTGGCGTTCGGGTTGTCGCCGACCTCGTTGAAGACCACCGGCCCATTCGATACGGTGACGCCGCCGGCGAAGTTGGTCTTCTTGATCGCCGCCACGATGGCGTCGGGGTCGGTGGAGGCCGCCCGCTCGAGCACGTCGCCGATCACCTGCACCGCCTCGTACGCGTAGGCGCCGCTCGCGTCGAAGTAGCGGCCGTTTGACCGCTTGCCGAACTCGGCGGCGATCTTCTGGGTGGCCGCACTCTTGTAGTTCGGCCACGGCGCGGCGTCCATGACGTGCTCGATCAGCTCCTTGAGCTGCCGGATCTGCCCGGGCTCGTAGAGGCCCGGCGCGCCGGGGCTGATGACGCCCATGACGTCTACGCGCTGCTTGGCCAGCTCCTCCAGCAGCAGGATCGCCGTCACCGGCCGCGTGACCGGCGCGATGATGTCGGGCTTGAGCGCCTTCGCCCGCGCCATCTCGGTGGACAGGTCGGCGGCCGTCTCGGGGTACGGGATCATCTCGACGATCTCGAAGCCCGGACTCAGCGCCTTCACCGCGGCCTCGAACCCGGCCGACTGGTTCTTGCCGAAGAGATCGTTGGAGTACATGACGACGACGCGCTTGGGGCTCACCCCCGCCTCGCGGAAGATCTCGGTCATGTACTTCACCGCGTTGCGACCGAAGATGGTCAGCCCCGGGAAGTTGCGATAGACGTACTGGACCTTCTGCTGCCCTTCCCGCACCGACTTCGCGATGTTGGCGGTGATCGCGTCGACACCGGAGATGTCGATCACGTACGGCACCCGGCGCTGCTGGGCCAGCGACGAGATCGCCGCGACGTGGGCGGAGTGGAAGCCGCCGGTGAGGATCTGCGCCCCCGCCCCGATCAGCCGGTCCGCCTCCGAGCGCGCGACCTCCACCTTCGTCTCGCTGTCGGCGAGCAGCAGCTCCAGCCGCGCGCCTCCCATCGACTTGATCCCGCCCGCGGTGTTGATGGCGTCGGCGGCGAGCTGGGCGCCCAGTCGACAGTCGCCGCCCACCTCGGCCATCGCGCCCGTGATCGGGCTGACGACGCCGACCTTGATGGTCTTGGGCTGGGCCCGCAGCGGCCGCGGCACGGCGGTGGCGCCGGCGGCGACGGCGGCGACGTGGAGGAAGCGGCGACGACTGACGGCAGGTCTCGTCATGACCGACGAGGCCCGCGCTAGCGTCCCTGCAGGCGTCGGAGGCGATCCTCGGCGATGCTGATCGGCGAGGCCTCCTGCACCATGGCCTTCGCGACGCTCAGCATGGGATAGCCGCTCTTGGCCTCTTCCTGGAACCGCGCCGCGAACCCGCCGCTCGTGATGTCCTCGAGGATCGCGCGGAAGTTCGTGGCGATCGCCTCGCGGTCCATGCCGAGGGTGCGGATGATGCCGCCGTAGAGCGCGGTCGGCCCGTGCTCCTCGCTGGCGCGGAAGAAGCCGGTCTCGCGGAACGAGCGGAAGACCGACTCCATCTCGCCGGAGCCGTACATCTCCATGATCATGGCCTCGGGCGGGACCCCGGCCTCGCAGCCGACCTCGAACGCGACCATCAGGGCCATGCCGACCAGCGCGCCGACCGTCTGCTCCACGAACAGGTCGAGCGTGGCCTCCTGCCGCGCGCTCATCTGGATCGCGCCGGCTCGGAGGGCCCCGATGGCGTCGGCCAGCGCCAGCAAGCGGGGCTGCGCGCGGCCGCTCCGGTCGGACTCGACGCCGATGCACGCCCAGAACCCCTCGCCGGCGAGGTAGCGGGTTCGGGCGACGCTGCCGGGGCTGCGCGGCGCGAGCAGCAGGACGTCGACGTCGGTGGGGGGCTGGATCAGGCCGAACGCCAGCGAGTAGCCCGAGGCGAACGCGACGGCGCTGCCGCTGCGCAGGGCCGGGGCGATCTCGCCGACGAAGACCGCCGGGATCACCTCGTCGGGCAGCAGCACCAGGATGACGTCGGCCGCGGCGGCCTCGCCGACCGACACCACGTCGAACTCGTCGGCCCGGGCGCGCTCGGCGTACTCGTCCTCCCGGTTGCCGATCCGCACCTTGACGCCGGAGTCGCGGAGGTTGAGGGCCACCGTGCGGCCCAGATTGCCGTAGCCGATCACGGCCACCGTTTCGTCCGTCAGGCCGCCCGGCGGTGCGTCGGCCGCCGTGTAGACGGTGACGCCCTTGCTCACGCCTCCACCACCCCGATGGGCGGCTCCGCGCCCGTCGTCGCCGCCCCCGCCGTCGTCAGCACGATGGTCGCCATTGGGTCGTCAACATACACCATCGCGCTCCCGGCGTGTGAAGGTTCGCGCGCGCCGGGGCGACGGGGCCGCCGGTTCGGCCGAATGGCCCCATGGCCTACCGGCGCCAGAAGCGGGTGTAGTGATCGACCAGCTGGGCGCGCACGGAGCGGAGGTCGGGACGACGGCGGGCCTCGACGTAGGAGTCCCGGGCAGCCGCATCCTTGAAGTCGACCGAGCCCGGCTCGCAGCACATGAGCGAGCGAGGGTCGCGGACGTGGGGCAGGCCCAGCGCGTGGCCAAGCTCGTGGGCGAGCACCTGGTAGAGCAGCGTCTCCCGGCCGGTCTGCCCGCGCGCCGTCGGCTCCACGACCGTGATGCTCACGGGGACTTCGATCACGCCGGTGTCGTCCGTGTGCAGGTACGTCACGCCCATGAGGCCGCTACCCGTGGCCGGCTCGAGGTTGACGCGGACCTGGGCCGCCTCCCGCGGGGTCGGGGCGAACGCGTCCATGCCGAAGGCGTCGCGGAAGAGCGCGTTCCAGTCGTCGACGGCGCGGCGCATCGCCGCGTCGAGGCCGGCGTCGCCGGTCGCCGCCATCCACACGCCGAGGGGAAACCGGGCGCGCAGATGGCCCTCGACGCCCGACAAGGTCGTGTCCGACGCCACGCCCGGGCGCGGGGCGACGAGCGTCAGGAGCGCGAGTATCATGCCCACCAGCAACCCACGACGGGAGGTCCCATGATCGAGCGACGGCCCTTCGGACGCACGGGACACGCGAGCACGGTGACGCTCTTCGGCGCGGCGGCGCTGGCCCGCGCCAGCCAGGACGAGGCCGACCGCGCGCTGGAGGTGCTGCTCCGGTACGGGGTGAATCACATCGACACGGCCGCGCGGTACGGCGACTCGGAGCTGCGCATCGGCCCCTGGATGGCGCGGCACCGCAAGGACTTCTTCCTCGCCACCAAGACGGGCAGCCGCGGCGCCCGTGAGGCACGCGAGGACCTGCATCGGTCGCTCGAGCGGCTGCGGGTCGATCACGTCGACCTGATCCAGCTCCACTCGCTCGGGCACCCCGACGACTGGGAGCAGGCGATGGGGCCGGGCGGCGCGCTCGAGGCCGTCGTCGAGGCGCGCGCGCAGGGGCTGACGCGCTTCATCGGCGTGACCGGCCACGGCTGGACCATCCCCGCCATGCACCGCCGGAGCCTCGCGCGCTTCGACTTCGACTCGGTCCTCATGCCGTACAACGTCTTCTTCGCGCAGCAGGAGCGGTACCGCCAGACCTTCGAGGAGGTCCTGGCCCTCTGCCGCGAGCGCAACGTGGCGGTGCAGATCATCAAGTCGATCGCGCGGGGCCCGTGGGCGACGACGGAGCGGACGCACACGACATGGTATCAGCCGCTCGAGGCCCAGGCCGACATCGATCGTGCCGTGCACTGGGCGATGGCCATCCCCGGCGTCCACCTGAACAGCGCCGGCGACCTGAGCTTGCTGCCGCGCTTCCTCGACGCGGCCTCCCGCTTCGAGCGGCGGCCGGCCGACGCCGAGATGACGGCGATGCAGGACGCGACGCGGATGACGTCCCTGTTCGGCCTGGCGACCTGACCGTGATCAGCCTGGAGCCGATCGGCCACGTCCGCAGTCCGCGGCGCGAGCTGCGCGACGACGACTGGGGGTCGGTCACGGCGACCATCGAGCTCGTGGTCGGCTTCGGGCCGGAGGCGCTGGCGGGGCTGGAGGACTATTCGCACGCGGAGGTCCTCTTCCACTTCGACCGGGTCGCCGAGTCAACCATCGAGCAGGGCGCGCGTCACCCGCGCGGCAACCCCCGCTGGCCCCGCGTCGGCATCTTCGCCCAGCGTGCCAAGGATCGTCCCAATCGCCTGGGCTCGACCATCGTGGAGATCCTGCGCCGCGACGGCCGCGCGCTCACGGTCGCCGGCCTCGACGCCGTCGACGGCACCCCCGTCCTCGACATCAAGCCCGTGATGGTCGAGTTCCTGCCGCGAACCACGGTGCGTCAGCCCTCCTGGTCGCACGAGCTCATGCGCGAATACTGGAAAGCGGGCGCGTAGCGCCTCGCGCGGCCCCCGTCGCGAGGCGCTAGCTCAATCCCCAGCTGCGGACGCGGCTGGGGGTGATACGGAACATGACGCGGTTGGTGGGCATCGGCAGGCCGCCCCAGTGCTTGCGCAGCTCCGGGTAGCGCGCGTGGAAGCGGTCGACGAGGGCGCGGCGCTCGGGGCCGTCGCCCACGAACTCCGCGCGGCCGACCACGATGACGCCCCGCCCCTGGCTGCCCTGGGCGTCGGCGGTCTCGGCGACGACGCACACGCGGGGGTCGCGCCGCAGGTTGCGGACCTTCTGGAGGTCGTCGACGCTGAGCATCGTCAGCACCGAGGCGTCGGGCAGGAACCACATGGGCATCGCCAGCGGCGAGCCGTCCGGCTGCACGGTCGCCAGCACCGCGATGTGACGGCCCGCGAGGAAGCGCTGGATCTCCCCCTGGCCGAGTCCGGCGTCGGGCGCCATCACAGCCCCGCCATCGTCGGGATCACCTTGGCCCCCATCAGCTCGATCGAGCGCATGGTCGTCGGATGGTCCATGCGCGACTCCTGGGCCTCCAGGAGCAGGTGACCGATGCCGAGCTGGCGCTGCACGTGGGCGAAGCGGTCGGCCACCTCGTCCGGCGTGCCGGCGATGATGAAGTGCTCGGCGACCAGCTCGTCGTACCCCATGTTCGCCAGCGAGCGCGGCCGCGCCTTGAGCGCGAACTGGGTGCCGGCCCGCGAGCGCATGCCGGGCGGCGAAAAGAACTCCGCGGGCCCACGCAGCGTCGGCCCCATGCGCCAGACGAAGTGACGGCCCGCCTCCAGCGCCTTGGCCCTCGTGTCCGCCGTCACCGCGCAGATCAGGAAGCCGAGCTTGTCCGGCGTGACGGTCCGGCCGACCTCGGCGGCGCCCTGGCGATAGAAGTCGAACAGCTCGCGCGCGATGTCGAACGGCACCAGGAACGGCACGTAGGTGTAGCCCAGGCGCCCCGCCCACACCGCGGTCTCCGGGCTCGCCGTGCCGGGCACCCAGATGGGCGGGTGTGGCCGCTGCAGGGGCAGGCACCACGGGTTCACGTGACGGAAGTGGTAGTGCCGGCCCTCCCACCGGAACGGCCCCGGCTCCGTCCAGCACTTCAAGATCAGGTCGTGGCACTCCTCGAAGCGCTCGCGGTTGTGGACGGGGTTGGCGTTGGCCCACCACGTCTCCACGCCCACGCCGCGCACGAAGCCCGACAGGACGCGGCCGCCCGAGATCAGGTCGGCCATCGCGATCTGCTCGGCCATGCGGACCGGGTTGTCCTCGATCGGCAGGATGTTGCCGAGGAGCAGCAGCTTGGCCCGCTGGGTCGTGCGGGCCAGGATGGCCGCCGTCATGTTGGCGCCGACGTTCACGCACGAAGGCGTGGAGTGGTGCTCGTTGATCATGAGACCGTCGAAGCCCACGCGGTCGGCCAGCTCGTACTCGGTGAGGTAGCGCTGGTAGTTCGCCGCCGCCTTCTCGCGATCGAAGAAGCGGTTGGGGAACTCGAGGCGGATCGACGCGTACTTGTCGCCCTCGGCGTCGGGGAACTCGTGGTGCGGCATCTCGCTGAAGTAGTAGAGCTTCATGCCGGGATCGATCCTCCGAGGAAGTCGCCCACGAGGCGGGCGTAGACGTCGGGCTGCTCGATGGGCGGCAGGTGGCCGCACCGCTCCAGCACGTGCAGCGTCGCGTTGGGCAGCAGCCGGCGATACTGCTCGCCGCACACCACGGGCACGATACGGTCCTCGCGCCCCCACACGATGAGCGTCGGGTTCGTCACCCGCGGCAGGAAGTTGGGCAGCCGCGGGTTGTGCATGTACGGCTTCCAGGTGAGCCGCGCGGCCATCTCACGGTTGCGGAGGGCGATCTCCTGCTCGGCCGGTGTCGGCGGGACGGCGAACAGCGTCTCCCACTCGGGGATGGTCGCCGGGTCGTGGATCGTGAACTCGCGCAGCTTCGGCGGCGGATAGTAGAAGACGTCGAGGATCTCGCCGACCTCGGGCTTCAGCCCGACCGGGGCGACCAGCACGAGCCGATCGATGGCCGCCGGGCTCATGGCCGCCATCTCCGCCGCCGTCCAGCCCCCGATGGAGTGCCCGAGCAGGTGCGGACGCCCGAGCCCGGCGACGTCGATGAACCACAGGTAGAAGCGGGCCAGGTCGTCGATCCCCTCCATCCACTCGGCGTCGCCGGACGTCCCGAACCCGGGGTGCGTCGGCGCCCAGATCGTGTAGCGCTCGCCGAGCGCGGCCATCGAGCGCGTCCAGCCGCGATTGCCGCCGGCGCCGTGAAGCACGAGGAGTGGCGCCCCCCGCCCACCGACCCAGGTGTGCACGTCGACGCCGCCGACCGAGATCGTCTCCTCATGGGGGTTCATGGGCGGTATTATGCACGTCCAACAGAAGGGCCGACGTGGTGTTCCTCGTCTGGCGCGGCTCGATGATTGTGGCGCTCTTCGCCGCGGTCGGTCTCGCGGGCGCATCCGCCGCCGGATCTTCGGACGACCCCGAGAAGACCGTGTGTGGATGGCTGCTGGAGAGGGCCGCCTTCGCCTTGTGGAGTTCCGTGGCGGGGCGTCCGGATCCCACCGCGTGGAAATCAGTGCCGGGAGCGACCCCCGTGGTCCACCAGACCCGCGACGGTCGAACGCTGCAGGGGTACCGCATCTCCGCGCACCCGCCTGGGAGCGCGGCGTCCCCCGCGACCGGCTTCATGCTGTTCGCCCAGGGCAACGCTATGCTCGCCGACCGACTGCTGGGAGAGCTGGCCACATTCGCCGAACGGGGCGTGGACGTCTTCGTGTACGACTACCGTGGCTATGGACACTCTCAGGGCACCCCGCGACTGAAGGCCATCGTCGATGACTACCGGGACATCTTCCACGCCCTCGGCGCCCAGGTGCCGGGAGGCCAGAAGTACCTATACGGGATCTCGTTCGGCGGGATCGTGTTGCTCAACGTCATCGGCGGCCGGGCGTCGTTCGACAGGGCGGTGATCGACTCCACGCCGAGCCGCGTGTCCCCGCGCGGGTGTCCCGAGCAGTATGACCCCGTCCGCAATCTCCCCCCCGACGCCTCGGGGCTCCTCGTGATCAGCGGCGACCGGGATGGTGTCGTGACGCCGTCCGAGCAAGCCGAGCTGCGGTCGGCGGCCGCGTCGCGCGGGGCGCGTGTCGTGTCGTCCGAGTCGTTCGCGCACCCGTTCATGGACCGTGACGTGGCCACCCATCGTGCGCGGCAACGTTTGATCAGCACATTCCTCTTCGGGGAGCGGTGACCGGCCTCGCCACCGAGAGGGTCTCCTCCTCGGGTCGCATGGGCGGTATGATGCGTCAATTCGCAGGATGCGGGAGTGCACGCGACGCGATCGAACCGGTGACCGACTGTTGAGGTGCAGAGCATGACGACCGTCGACTCCTCCCGAAACATGACGCTGCTCGCGCAGAACGACCTCGGCGGCTTCGGCAACGTCGGCGAGGGCATGGTCGTCCAGCTCGCCCGCGACGGCCGCCGCATCCTGTGGCTGGCCCACGAGTCGGCCCCCACCAACATCACCGCGGTCGACGTGACGGACCCGCGCCGCCCGTCGGTGATCCTCCAGACGAAGCTGCCCCACGGCGACATGCGCTCCAACTCGCTGGACCTCGCCGGTGACCTGCTGGTCGTCGCGTACCAGACGAAGACCGTCGGCCTGCAGCCCGCCGGCTTCGAGATCTTCGACGTCGCCGACCCGGCCGCGCCGCGCCCGGTGGCCTTCTTCGACGCGTCGGGGCCGCACTCGCGCGGCGTCCACCATCTGTGGTTCGTCGACGGCGCCTACGTACACATGGCCAGCGGCGCGCCGGACTTCAAGGCGCGCAACCCGAAGGACGACCAGTGCTACCGCATCGTCGACGTTCGCCAGCCGAGCCGGCCGGTCGAGGTCGGCCGCTGGTGGCTGCCCGGCACGCGCGACGGCGATCCCGAGCCGCCGCCGGCCCGCCACACCGCCTTCGACTCCGGCTTCCGCGCCCACAACACCAACGTCTACCCGCGCCGGCCGGACCGCGCGTGGGTCGGCTACCTCGACGGCGGCGCCGTCATCCTCGACATCGCGGACCTGGCGCACCCGCGGCTCGTGAGCCGCTGGGACTATCACCCGCCCTTCCCCGGCTTCACGCACACCGTGCTGCCGCTGCTGAGCCGCGGCCTGATGATCGTCTCCGACGAGGCGGTGCGCGACGGCGGCGAGGACTGGCCGAAACTGGTGTGGATCGTCGACGTGCGCGACGAGACGAACCCGGTGCCGATCGCCACCTGCCCGTGCCCGCCGGTGGAGGAGTTCCGGGGCCGCGGCGGCCGCTACGGCGCCCACAACCTGCACGAGAACCGGCCGGCGCCCGGCGCGTGGAGCTCCGAGACCATCGTCGTCGGCACCTTCTTCAACGGCGGCGTGCGCGCCTACGACGTCTCGGACCCGTTCCGGCCGACCGAGGTGGCCTATCACGTGCCGGCAGCACCGCGCGGCTCCCGCGCCGGCGCCATTCAGATCAACGATGTCTTCGTCGACGACCGCGGCATCGTGTTCGCCGTCGACCGTCAGGTCGGCGGCCTCTACGTGCTCGAGATGACCGTCTGACGGTGACGATGACGGTCGCCGCCCCGGCGGCGGCCGAGGAGGCGTGCTCATGATCAGGAGTGGCTCGCTCCGGTCGATCGCGCTCGGCCTGACGCTGGCGCTGACCTGGACGCTCGGCGTCCACGTCGCGTGGGCCGACGAGACCTGCAACTCGCCGTACATCGCTAAGCTCATCAAGGGCCAGGAAGACTACGTCTACGTCTGGACGCTCGGGGTCGAAGGAGTGGGCGACGGCTCCGACAAGCTCGTGACGATCGACGTGAACCCCACGTCGAAGACGTACGGCAAGGTCCTCGGCTCGGTCTCGGTCGGAGTCCGCGGCGAGGCCCACCACATGGGCTTCACCGACGACCGGCGCTTCCTGTGGGCCGGCGGCCTCGCCGAGCCGAAGATCTACGTGTTCGACATCGCCACCGATCCCGCCGCGCCCAAGCTCGTGAAGACGATCGGCGACATGGCCGAACGGTCTGGCTACCTCGGGCCCCACACGTACTACGCCCTGCCCGGCCGCATGCTGGTGCAGGCGCTCTCGAACACGAAGGACAAGGGCGGCGTCACCGGGATGGTCCTCTACAACAACAAGGGCGAGTACCTCAGCGCCTATCCGATGCCGACCGACGGCGGCGGCGACGGGTATGGCTACGACCTCGCCGTGAACCCGCGCAAGAACGTGCTGCTCACGTCGAGCTTCACCGGCTACGCGAACTACATGCGGCCGCTCGGCGACCTCGTGAAGGACGCCGAAGCGATGAAGAAGTTCGGCGCCACGATGGTCGCGTGGGACCTCAAGGCCATGAAGCCGACGACGGTGTTCAGCGTGCCGGGCGCGCCGCTGGAGATCCGCTGGTCGCTCAAGTCGGGGGACAACTGGGCCATCACGGCCGCCGCGCTCACCTCCAAGCTCTGGCTGATCAGGCCGGACAAGGCCGGCCGCTGGCAGGCGAAGGAGGTCGCGACGATCGGCGACCCGGCCAAAATTCCGCTCCCCGTCGACATCAGCATCACGAACGACGGCAAGGGGCTCTGGGTCAACACGTTCATGGATGGCACGACCCGGTACTTCGACCTGAGCAATCCGGAGGCGCCGAAGCAGACCTACGACAAGGTCACCGGCAAGCAGGTCAATATGATCTCGCAGAGCTGGGACGGCAAGCGCGTCTACATCACCTCGTCGCTGCTGGCCAACTGGGACAAGGCCGGCGACGACAACGAGCAGTTCCTCCGCGCCTTCGCCTGGGACGGCAAGGCGCTGACGCCGGCGTTCGAGGTCGACTTCACGCGGGAGAAGCTCGGCCGCGCCCACCACATGAAGCTCGGCTCGAAGGCGCTGAAGTCGCCGTGAGGCTGCGGGCGGCGGCGCTGGCCGCGTGGCTGGCCGGCGCCGCGCCGGCGCTCGGCCACGACGCACGCGCGCTGCCGCCGCTCGACTACGAGCCGCCCGCGCCCGGCACCTACACGCTGCACCGGATCATGGCGGCGCCCGACGGCGAGGTCCTGGGCCTGGACGGTCGCCCGCAGCCGCTGCGCCGGTTCACGCGCGACCGCATCACGCTGCTCGGGCTGATCTACACCACCTGCATCGACCCCGAGGGCTGTCCGCTCGCCACACGGGTGTTCGACGCCGTCCGGCAGGCCGTCGGCGACGATCCGGCCCTGCGGAACCAGGTGCGGCTCGTGACGCTGTCGTTCGACCCCGCGCGGGACACCCCGGCGGCGATGCGCGGCTACGCCGGCCATCGGGCCACCGCGGACGGCGCGCGCGTGCCCTGGTACTTCCTCACGACGCGCTCGCCCGCGACGCTGGCGCCGCTGCTGGACGGCTTCGGGCAGGACGTCCGGTCGGTGCCCCCCGATCCCGCGCGCGGGACGCCGCGCGAGCTGTCGCACGTCCTCAAGGTGTTCCTCATCGACCGCGCCGGCCTCGTGCGGGAGATCTACGACTCCACGTTCCTCCACCCGCGGACGGTCCTCAACGACATCCACACCCTGCTGAAGGACCGGTAGCGTCCCGAGTGAGCAGGTCGTCGATGTGCCCGAGCGACGTGGTCGGGGCGGGCACGAGGTGGGCCCCCGAGCGCGCTACGATGGCTCGCCTGTCGCCCTAACTCGCTCCGGCCTCGGCGAGCGCGGCCCCCTATCCCCCGTAGGGGGTTGTCGGCGGCGATCCCATCGTCGGCGGCGCGCTCGCCGAAGCCCTCCGCTCGAACGGCGACGACGGCTCGCCATCAAGTGGCGCGCCCGGGGACCCACCTCGTGCCCGCCCCGACCACGTCGGATGACGCGCTCGCCGAGCTCCTGACTCAGGACGGCGAGCCCGCCCGCTCAGCGGGCGTGGATGCCGCCGCCGGTGACGTAGTCGTAGAGGTTGGCGACGTTGAGCTTCATGACCATCGGAGCCATGCCGTCCTGCTCGACGTCCATCGGGTAGCGGTCGGTCATGGCGGTCAGGTCGGCGACAGCCTGCTCGCGCGAGAGGCCGCGGCCGGCGCCGCGGCGGACGTAGTCCACCCACTCCTCGATGAAGGCCCCCTGCTCGTCGAGGTAGCGCTTGTCGCAGACCGGGCCGTGACCCGGCACGAGCGTCTCGGCGCGCAGCGCGCGCAGCGAGTCGAGCGCCTGCAGCCACAGCGTGGGGTCGGCCTCCTGCAGCCAGGTGTGCACGCGGCAGAAGACGTTGTCGCTGGTGAAGACGACGCCCTCCTCCTCCACGACGACCGCGGCCTGGTACGCGGTGTGGCCGGGCATGTGCAGCATCCGGAAGGTGTGGTCGCCGACGTGCAAGGTCAACGAGTCCTTGAAGGTGATCACCGGCGCGTTCGGACGATAGCCCTCGAGCAGCGCGGGCTCGTCCGGCCCGAACGTGGCCACCCGGGCGACGTGGGCGGCCAGGTCGGTGGCGAGGATGCGGGTGCGGACGCCCTCGTGCGCGACGACAGGCACGTCGAAGTACGCGTTGGACGTCCAGTGGTCGCCGTGCGGCTCCGTGTTGAGGATGTAGCGCAGCGGGCCGCGCCGCTCGATCTCCGCCTTCAGGCGCAGCGTGTCGCTCGGCTTGTGGGGGCCGTCGATGAGCACGAGGCCGTCGGAAGTCGTCACCAGCCCGTGATTGGAGCCGCGCAGGTCGGTCTCGATCAGCACGTTCGCCGTGAGGGGTCGCATGGTCCAGATCCTCCCGAGGCCCGCCATGCTACCATCCCGCCACATCCGCTCCCGAGAGGTCACAGATGACCAGCCGTCCGATCGCGCGCCGAGCGTTCTTGAAGCGCACCGCCACCGCGACCGCCGCGGTGCTGACCGCGCCGTGGCTCCCGGCGCGCGCCGCCGCGCAGGCCGATCGTCTCGTCGTCGCGGTCGGCCAGTGGGGCACGGAGACGCCATTCGCCTGGCGGCAGACGCAGGCCGACAAGCCGCTGTGGGACACCGTGTACGACCCGCTCATCGTCCGCGACCCGAAGACCTTCGAGTACCGGCCGTGCCTGGCCACGGAGTGGAAGCCCTCCAACGAGATGCGCACGTGGACGTTCAAGCTGCGTCCGGGCGTTCAGTTCCACGAGGGCTTCGGGGAGCTCACCGCCGAGGACGTGAAGTTCGCGGTCGAGCAGAGCCACAAGCCCGATGCGCTCGGCGGCTCGGCGTACTTCTTCCGCAACCATCTCGACCGCATCGAGACGCCCGACAAGCTGACGGTCGTGATGCACTTCAAGAGCCGGCAGTGGATCGTGCCCTCGCTGTTCACGCAATACGTCGGCTACCAGAACGTGATCTCGAAGAAGTATTTTGAGAGCGTGGGCGAGCAGAAGGCCGCCGCGCATCCGATCGGGACCGGCCCCTACCGCCACGTGGAGGGCAAGCAGGGCGACTATCACCGCTTCGAGGCGGTGGCGGGGCACTGGCGCAAGACGCCACGCTTCAAGGAGCTGCTCATCCGCCGCATCCCCGAGCCGGCCACGCGGCTGTCCGGCCTGCGCGCCGGCGAGATCGACATCGCCCAGGTCTTCGGCGACTACCTCGAGCAGGCGCAGAAGGCCGGGCTGCGCATCCACGAGTCGCCGAACGCGGCGCAGTACTGGGTGATCCTGACCGGGCAGACCACGCCCGACCGCGAGGACTACTGCCCGACTTGCCCGTGGGCGGGCGAGCCCAAGGACCCCAAGAGCCTGGAGAACGCGCGCAAGGTGCGGCTGGCGCTGAACCTGGCGGTCAACAAGAAGGCGATCTACACCGGCCTCTGGCGCGGGCGCGGCGGCGACACGCCGTACTCGTACTACTTCTACCCGTTCAACCGCGGCTACAGCACCGCGTGGACGGTGCCGCCCCACGATCCCGAGCGGGCGAAGAAGCTCCTGGCCGAGGCCGGCCACGCCGGCGGCTTCGAGGTGCGCGTGAACCCCTACGTGCAGCTCGTCGCCCAGGACGGGCCCGATGTCATGGAGGCGGTCGCGCTCGACTGGGAGAAGATCGGCCTCAAGGTCAAGCGGGTGCCCGAGGCCACATCGAGCTTCGGCCCCAAGGGCCGCCTGCGGAAGACGAACAAGACCTTCTCCGTCTACGGCTCGCCGCCCTACGACGAGCCGGTGGCCGGCTGGGAGCGCGTCGCCCACGCCAAGGGCGCCTTCAACCTGCTCCTGGACGGCACCTACGACGAGGAGATCGACGCCGCCATGCGCGAGTTCGACACCGAGCGCCGCGCCAAGCTCACCCAGGCGATCGGCCAGAAGATGTACGACGGCTACCACGGCGTCATGCTGGGGATGAAGTCGATCACCTGGGCGCTCGGCAAGAAGGTGAACGCGTGGTCGACGCTGGCCTACGTCCCCGCGGAGACGAACTACGAACACGTGAGCTGAACCGGGGAACGGCTTCCGCCCGTGCAACGCTACGTCGTCGGCCGGCTGGTCCAGTCTCTGGTGTCGATGGTCGTCGTCTCGGTCGTGGTCTTCGCGCTCGTGCGCTTCTCCGGCGACCCGATCGCGATCATGGCTCCGCCCGAGGCCTCCCAGGCCGACATCGCCCTCATGCGCGCGCACCTCGGGCTCGACCGCCCGTGGCCGGTGCAGTACACGACGTTCGTCGGCCAGGCCCTGCGGGGTGACTTCGGCACCTCGGTCCGCTTCCGGCGCCCCGCCATGGAGCTCATCGCCGAGCGGTACGGCGCCACGCTCGAGCTCGGCGGTCTCGCCGTCCTCATCGTGATCGCGGTGGCGCTACCGGTCGGCGTGTACGCCGCGGTCCGCCGCGGCAGCGCTCTCGACTACGCCGCCCGCGCGTTCGCGGCGCTCGGCCAGGCCGTCCCGCCGTTCTGGCTCGGGCTCCTCCTGGTCCTCGTGTTCGGCGTGCTGCTGCGGCTGCTGCCGACCTCCGGTCGCGGCACGCCGCTGCACGTGCTGCTGCCCGGGATCACGCTCGGCTGGTTCGCCGTGGCCGGGCTCATGCGGCTCACGCGCTCGGCCATGCTCGACGTGCTCGGCAGCGAGTACGTCAAGCTCGCTCGCATCAAGGGCCTGCCCGAGCGCACGGTCATCTGGAAGCACGCCTTCAAGAACGCCGCGCTGCCCGTCGTCACGTTCGCCGCGCTCCTCTTCGTCGCGCTCCTCAACGGCTCGATCATCGTGGAGACGGTGTTCGGGTGGCCGGGGCTGGGGCTGCTGGTGATCGAGGCGGTCGACTCGCGCGACTACCCGATCGTGCAGGCCGTCGTCATGTGCCTGAGCGCCATGTACATCACGGTCAACCTGCTCGTCGACGTGCTCTACGCCTACCTCAATCCCAAGATCCGGTACGGCGCGTGAGCACCGTCGCGGCCGGCGTCGAGACCACCCTGCCCCGACGGCGCGACCGCCGGTGGCCGCCGCTGGTGCCGCTGGCCGTCGTCGTGGTGCTCGTGCTGTGCGGGCTCCTGGCGCCGTGGCTCGCGCCGCACTCGCCGGTGCAGGGCTCGCTCGGTGACCGGCTCGTCGCGCCGTTCGGAATGGAGAACGCCCGGGCCGGCCACCCGCTCGGCACCGACCGCCACGGCCGCGACACCCTCAGCCGGCTCATCTACGGCGCCCGCATCTCGCTGTCGGTCTCCGTGGTCGGGATCACGCTGACCGGCGCCGCCGGCGTCTTCATCGGCCTGCTGGCCGGCTTCTTCGGCGGCTGGGTCGACACCGTGCTGATGCGCCTCGTCGACATCTCGCTGTCGCTGCCGGGCATCCTCATCGCCGTGCTGCTCTCCGTCGTCTTCGAGCCGTCGTTCACCAACGTGATCATCGTCGTCGTCTTCCTGCTGTGGCCGAGCTACGCCCGCCTGGCCCGCGGCGAGACGCTCGGCCTCAAGCAGCAGGACTTCGTCGCGCTCGCCCGCGTGGCCGGCTGTGGCAGTCTGACGATCATGTTCCGCCACATCCTCCCCAACCTGGCGCCGTCGATCCTCGTCCTCGCCACGCTCCACGTCGGCTACGTGATCGTGCTGGAGGCGGCACTGTCGTTCCTCGGCGTCGGCATCCCGCCGCCGACGCCGTCGTGGGGCGTCATGGTCGCCGACGGCCGCGGCCTCATCGAGCAGGCATGGTGGGTGTCGATCCTGCCGGGCATCGCCATCCTCGTGACCGTGCTGTCGCTCAACATCCTCGGCGATTGGGTCCGGGACCGGCTGGACCCCAAGCTCCGTCAAGTCTGATGCGACGCAGCGTCGAGCGGATCCTGACGACCCACACGGGCAGCCTGCCCCGGCCGCGCGACCTCGTGACCATGCTCCAGGACCGAGAAGAAGGTCGGCCCGTCGACCGGGCCGCGCTCGACGCCCGCGTGCGGGAGGCGGTGGCCGACACCGTGCAGAAGCAGACGGCGGCCGGGCTCGGGATCGTCAACGACGGCGAGCAGGGGCGCGTGGACTACACCGTCTACGTCAAGGACCGCCTGACCGGCTTCGACGGCGAGAGCGCACCGCTGCCCGCGCTCGACGCCGACGAGTTCCCCGAGTGGACGGAGATGGCGCGGCAGTTCGCGCCGCCCTTCCAGCGGCGGCCGGCCTGCACGGGGCCGATCGATTGGAAGGACTGGCCGGCGGTCGAGCAGGACATCCAGAACCTCGCGGACGCGACCAGAGCCAGCGGCGTCGACGAGGTCTTCATGACCTCGCCCTCCCCGGGCCAGATCGGCCGCTTCCTGCCGAACCGCTACTATCCCGGGGACGAGGTCTACCTCTATCGCGTGGCCGACGTGATGCGGCGCGAGTACGAGGCCATCGTGGCGGCCGGCTTCGTGCTCCAGCTCGATTGCCCCGACCTCGCCCTCGGCCGCCACACGCAGTTCGCTCACCTGACGCTGGCAGAGTTCCGGGCCGTGGCCGCGATGCACGTCGAGGTGCTCAACTACGCGGTGGCTAGCCTCCCCACTGACCGCATGCGCATGCACATCTGCTGGGCGAGCACGGGCGGGCCCCACCACCGGGACGTGCCCCTGGTCGACATCGTAGACATCGTTCTCCGGGGACGACCCGACGGCCTTGCCTTCCCGGCCGCCAACCCCCGCCACGGCCACGAGTGGAAAGTGTGGAAGGACGTCCGGCTCCCGGCCGGCAAGGTCCTCATCCCCGGCGTCATCGACTCCACGACGAACTTCATCGAACATCCGGAGCTGGTGGCGGAGCGTATCGAGCGCTACGCCGGCCTGGTCGGCCGCGAAAACGTCATCGCCGGGTGCGACTGCGGCTTCGGCACCTTCGCCGGGCGCGTGCAGGTGGACTCCAACATCGTCTGGCACAAGCTCCGCTCGCTCACCGAGGGCGCCCGGCTCGCGTCGGCGGCGCTGTGGTGAGACGGGCCGGACCCGTCCATGGCTGACGCGCTGCTCGAGGTTCGGGATCTCCGCACCTACTTCCACACGCGCCGTGGCGTCGTGAAGGCCGTGGATGGGGCGTCGTTCTCCGTGCGGCGCGGGGAGACGCTCGGGATCGTGGGGGAGTCGGGGTCGGGGAAGTCGATGACGTGCCTGTCCATCCTGAGGCTGGTACCGGAGCCGGGCGGGCAGATCGTCGGAGGGAGCATCACGTTCGACGGCGAGGACCTGCTGGCCAAGAGCGCCGAGGAGATGCGGCGGCTGCGGGGCTCGCGCATCGCCATGATCCTGCAGGACCCGATGGCGTCGCTCAATCCGGCGCTCACGGTCGGCGCCCAGATCGCCGAGACGCTCACCCTGCACCGCGGGCTTCGCGGCGGCGCCCTTCACGCCCGCGTGCTGGAGCTGCTGCGGCAGGTCCGCATCAGCGACCCCGACCGCCGCGTGCACGCCTACCCGCACCAGATGAGCGGCGGCATCCGCCAGCGCGTGGCCGGCGCCATCGCCATTTCCTGCCAGCCGAGCCTCCTCATCGCCGACGAGCCGACGACCTCGCTCGACGTCACCATCCAGGCCCAGTACCTCCGGCTGCTCAAGGACATCCAGCAGGAGACGAACCTGGCGCTGGTGTTCGTCACGCACGACCTCGGCATCGTGGCCAAGCTGTGCGACCGCGTCGCGGTCATGTACGCGGGGCGGATCGTCGAGACCGGCCCCACCCGCGAGATCTTCAACCGGCCGCGCCATCCCTACACGATCGGTCTGCTGAACTGCCTGCCGACGCTGCGCCGGGGGCGCGCGCCGCTTACCGCGATCGACGGTCAGCCGCCCGACCTCGCCCACGTCCCCGCCGGCTGCGCGTTCGCCCCGCGCTGCGCCCTGGCCGAGCCGCGCTGCTCGGCGGCGCGGCCACCGCTGGAGCCCCTGAGCCCGGACCACCTCGTCGCCTGCGTCCGCGCGGCCGACACCGCCACGGCGTCGCGTCGCTCGGTCGCGCTCTCCCCGTCCGCGCCGCCGCCGGTGGACGCCCGCCCCGCGGGCGACGTGGTGCTGCAGGCGCACGGGCTGACCAAGCACTTCGCCGTGGCGCGCGGCACGCTGTTCGGACGGAACATCGGGACCGTCAAGGCCGTCGACGGCGTCGACTTTGTCCTGCGCCGCGGCGAGACGCTCGGGCTCGTCGGCGAAAGCGGCTGCGGCAAGACAACCACGGCCCGCCTCGTGCTCTGCCTCGAGCGGCCCTCGGCCGGTGGCATCCAGTTCCGTGGCCGCGATGTGCACGGGCTGGCCGGCGCCGAGCAGCGCGCGTACCGCCGCGCGGTGCAGGCCGTCTTCCAGGATCCGTACAGTTCCCTCAACCCACGTCTCACCATCCGCACGACGGTCGGCGAGCCCCTGGTGCAGACCCACCCGGAGCTGACGCGGGCCGAGGTCGACGAGCGCATCCAGGCCTCGCTGGAGCGGGTGGGCCTCCGGCCGCGCATCGTCGACGACTATCCCCACGAGCTGTCGGGCGGCCAGCGGCAGCGGGTGGCGCTCGCACGTGCACTCACGACGAGCCCTGACTGCATCCTGCTCGACGAGGCGGTGTCGGCGCTCGACGTGTCGATCCGCGCGCAGGTCATGAACCTGCTGCGCGAGATCCAGGACCGGCTCGGCGTTGCCTACCTCTTCATCGCCCACGACCTCGCCGTCGTGAAGTACGTGAGCACGCGGATCGGCGTGATGTACCTCGGCAAGCTCGTCGAGACGGCCACGAGCGAGGAGCTCTACGCGCGGCCGCTGCACCCCTACACGCAGATCCTCCTGAACAACGCCCTGCCCGCCCATCCCGACGAGGCGCGCGAGGAGGTTATCCTGCGCGGCGAGGTGCCGAGCGCCTTCAACCCGCCCCCGGGGTGTCGCTTCCACCCGCGCTGTCCCCGCGCCATGCCGGACTGCGCGGAGGTCGAGCCGATTCTGCGCGAGCAGGCACCGGGGCACCTCGTCGCCTGCCACCTGTACGGCCCGTGAGCGACCGCGCGACCACCCGGCGGGTGCTGCTGGACGGCGTCGACCGGATCCGCGACGTGCTCGGCGCCACCGCCGACGAGAACGAGCGCGCCGGCACGCTGGCCGCGGCCGCAGTGGGGGGCCTTCAGGATGTCGGGCTCCTCGCCCTGAAGCTGCCGGCGGTGCTGGGCGGTGCGGAGGCCGATCCCGTCACCCAGATGGACGTGATCGAGGCCGTCAGCGCGATCGACGCCTCGGCGGGCTGGTGCCTGATGGTCGGCGCCACCACCGTCGCGCTGCCCGGCGTGTACCTCGACGACCACGCGGTGTCCACGATGTTCGCCGAGGGCCGCATCCCGCGGGCCGCCGGCTGCTACATGCCGACGGGCGAGGCCGTCGCGGCCCCCGGCGGCTGGCGCGTGACGGGACGATGGGCCTTCGCCAGCGGCATCCGCCACGCGGCGTGGGTGTCGGGCACGGCCCGCGTCGTGGTGGACGGTCGCGCGACCGGCGCGCGCCGCGTGTTCGTCGTGCCGGTCGAGGAGGTCACCGTCCACGACACCTGGCACGTCGCCGGACTCCGCGGGACCGGCAGCTGCGATTTCTCGGTGCGCGACCACTTCGTCCCCGAGGCCTTCACCTGGGACATGGCGCACGCGAGGCCGCGACGCGGCGGTGCGCTCTACCGGCTCGGGATGCCGGCATTCGTCGCCAACGAGCACGCCGCCTTCGCCCTGGGCGTCGCCCGCCGGGCGCTGGACGCCGTCACCACACTGGCCACGACCAAGGCGCGCGGCCTCATGCCGTCGGTGCTCGCCCGACGCCCCACCTTCCAGCGCTTCGTCGGCGCCGCCGCGCTCCGTCTGCGCGCCGCGCGAGCCCTGGCCGTCGAGGCCCACGAGGCCGCCTGGGCCACGGTGAGCACCGGTGGCGCCCCGACCCCGCGGCAGCACGCCGAGCTGCGGGCCGTCGCCGTCCACGCCACCGAGGCGGCGCTCGAGGTGGTGAGCGGCAGCTTCCGCTACGCGGGTGGGAGCGCGCTCTACGAGTCGAGCGTCCTGCAGCGCTGCCTGCGCGACCTCAACGCCGCCGCCCAGCACTTCATGGTGAGCGACTCCGCTTACGAGAACCTGGGGCAGTTCGCGCTCGGCGACCCCGACGCCGAGCCCATGCGCTGAGCGCAGGCGGCCGAGAACGGGTCATCTGCTTCGTTGGCGCTGCGCTCCTCGCTGCGGCGTACTCGGAGTACGCCTCGCTCCGGTGCTCGCGCCGCCTCGCATCTGACCCGTTCTCAGCCGCCTGCGGGGCGGCGGGCGAGCAGAAAACACACGGACCCGAGCGCGGCGAGCCCGGCGAGCACGCTGAAGCCGGGCACGTAGCTGCCGGCGCGGTCGGCGATGATGCCGGCGACCAGCGGCCCGCCCATCATGCCGACCATCAACACCATCGACGAGATGCCGGTGATCGTGCCGAAGGCGGCGCTGCCGAAGTAGTCGGCCCGGATCGCGCCCATGAGCGGCCCGCGCATCCCCCACGCGGTGCCGTGCAGCACCGCGAAGGCCAGCACCATCCAGAACGCGGTGGCGAAAGCGAGCACCATCAGCGCGACGGCGTGGGCCAGCATGCAGCCGGCGGCGATCTTGCGCTTGCTGAAGCGGTCGCCGAGCCAGCCGCCGCTGAGCTGCCCGATGGCCTGCATGACGGTCATGAGCGCCACCACGGAGCCGGCCTGCGGTAGCGAGTACCCGAGCCGCTCGGTGACGTGGATGATCATGTGCACCATCACGGCGGAGACGACGAGGAGCGCGGCGGCGTGGCCGATCGAGATGTACCAGAAGGCGCGAGTGGCCAGCGCCTGCCGCGGGGTGAAGTTGCGCTCTACGCTCACGGGCCGGACGGGCGCGTCGGCCGTCGCGGCCTGCGGCGGATCGCCGTCGGGCGTCCAGCCGTACGCCTCGGGGCGGCGCCGCATCAGCTGGGCCAGCGGCACGCCGGCGGCGATCACGAGCACGCCCGAGGCGAAGGCCGTCCAACGCCAGCCGACGCGGCTGGCCGCGAGCACGACCAGCGGGGTCAGGAGGCCGCCGATCGCCATGCCGCTCGCGCTGATGCTGAGCGCCAGCGCCCGGCGTCGCCGAAACCAGGCCACGATGGCGACGCCGACCGGCAGGTAGCCGCCGAGGCTCGAGCCCAGCGCCATCATGAAGAAGGTCAGGAAGAACGCCACGGGCCCCTCGATGCGGCTGAACAGGATGAAGCCGACGCCGAAGATCAGCATGCCGATACGGATCAGCACGCGTGGGCCGAAGCGGTCGGTGAGCCAGCCCTGCAGGGGACCGAGGATGCCGCTCTCCGCGCGCGCCATCGCGAACGCCGCCGAGAGCATCGTCTTGCTCCACCCGAACTCCTCGCGCAGGAGCACGGCGTAGGCGCCGTAGGCGTGGAACATGAGCGCGCCGATGAGTCCCTCGAGTCCGAAACCGGCAGCGACCACCCACCATCCGTAGAAGATCCGGCCCCGAGGCACCGCACGAGTGTACAGCGGAGACCCGCGAGTGACGCGCGCCTCGTGCTAGGGTAGGCCCGCGATGAAGGCCATGGTGCTGCCCGCGTTCGGTGCGCCGCTCGAGCTGCGCACCGTGCCCCGCCCGAGCGTGGGCCCCAACGACGTGCTCGTGCGCGTGCGCGCGGCCGGGGTGGGGCTGACGGTCGTCATCATGACGGCGAACCCGGGCCGGGTGACGTCGTTCCCGCGGATCCCCGGCCACGAGGTGGCGGGCGAGGTGGCCGAGGTCGGCGCCGAGGTGACGACCGTCGCCGTCGGCGAGCGCGTCGTCTGCCACTTCTACCTCACGTGCGGCGTGTGTCGCTTCTGCCGGAGCGGGCGCGAGACGCTGTGCACCACGTTCCGCGGCTTCGTCGGCCAGGCCTGCGACGGGGGCTACGCGGAGTACGTGGTCGTCCCCGCGCGCAACGTCACGCCGATCCCGGCGGGCGTGAGCGACGTCGACGCGGCGATCGCCTCCGACGCGATCGCCACGCCCTACCACGCCTGTCGGGAGGAGGCGCGCGTCGGCCCCGGCGACACGGTGCTGATCGTCGGCGCCGGCGGCGGGGTCGGTATCCACGGCGTGCAGATGGCCAAGCTCTGCGGCGGCTGGGTGGTGGGCGTCGACATCACCGACGACAAGCTCGACGCCGCCACGGCGGCCGGCGCCGACGCGGTCGTGGACGGCCGGAGCGACGACCTCGCGGCTCGCGTGCGCGCGCTGACCGACGGCCGCGGCGTCGACGCGGCGATCGACTTCGTGGCCGCGCGCGAGACGCTGGAGGCCTCGCTCGCCGCGCTGGCGCGCGGCGGCCGCCTGGTGATCATCGGCAGCCGTCCCCCGGCCGTCTTCGGCGTGGAGGCGACGTTCCGGGTGGATCCGGGGCGGATGCTCTACGACATGCTCGAGATCCACGGCTCCCGCTACGTCACGCTGACCGAGATCCAGCAGACGCTCGAGCTCCTCCGCCTCGGCCGCCTCCGCCCCATCGTCAGCCGTACCTTCCCCCTCGAAGCCGCCGAGGAGGCCCACGAGCTCCTCCGCAAAAACGCCCTCGTCGGCCGCGCCGCCCTCGTCCTGGACCTCTAACCGATCGTCCACGCGGTCTCCTGGCCGCGGAACAGGAGAGCGGCTGGGGCGGCGGGAGCGTTGTGGGCCGGCTAGCGCGCCCTGTCGCGCGCCCGCGCTTCATGGCGAGCCGTGGTCGCCGCGCTCGTTCGGCGTGGGGCGAGCAAGCCGCCGACGGTCGAATGCCCTCGCGCCAGCCCCCTTGGGGGATGGGGGGTCGCAGCGAGCCCCGCGCCGAACGAGCAGCGGCGTACAGGCGAGCCATGCGCGCGGGCGCGCGACAGGGCGCGCCAGCCGGCCCACAACGCCCCCGCGGACCGAGTCGCGCGCTGGTATCCTCGGGCCCATGAACCTCCTGCGACCGATCGAGCGCGACCTCGTCGTCAACGGCCTGCGGCTGCGCCTGCTCGACTGGGGGGGCGCCGGGCGGACCCCGCTCCTGCTCTTGCACGGCTTCACCGGCCACGCGCACGCGTGGGACACGCTCAGCATCGCGCTGCAGCCGCACTTCCACGTCTACGCGCTGGACCAGCGCGGCCACGGCGACAGCGATCCCGCCGACGTCTACAACCCGGTCGTCGCCTTCGACGACCTCACGGGCGTCGTCGACCAGCTGGGCCTCCCCTCGCTCGTGCTGGTCGGCCTCTCGATGGGTGGCCGCAACGGCCTGTACTTCACGTCGAAGCAGCCTGGCCGCGTGCAGAAGCTGGTCGTGGTCGACATCGGCCCCGAGATCAGCGCCAAGGCGAGCGCGCCGTCGTCGGGACCGCCGGAGCCCGAGACCTGGGAGAGCATCGAGCAGGCGGCGCAGCACCTGTACCGCGGCAACGCCTTCCCCGGCATCCACTACTACCGCTGGGTGGCGTCCCAGAGCCTGCGCGCGCGGCCCGACGGCGCCCTCGTCTGGAAGTGGCACCCGAGCGTGAAGACGCGCCGCACGACCGGCGACGTCGACTGGTGGGCGCTGTTGCGCACGATCACGCCGCCGACGCTCGTGCTGCGCGGCGAGCACAGCACCGTCCTGGACCGCGACGTGGCCGAGCGGATGGTGAAGGAGCTGCCGCACGGCCGCTTCGTCGAGATCCCGCGCGCGGTCCACACCCTGCACGAGGACAATCCCGAGGCGGTCTTCACCGCCCTCCGCGACTTCCTGGGTTTTTGATCCCCCGCGTGGGGGGCCCCGAGATGGCCCCCCACACCCCCAGGCTGGCTCGGGGCGCCACGGCTCCGCTGGGGCGCCCCTCGATCCCCCGATCCTGCACGCCCCTCCCGACACCGCGCTTGGCGATGTCCTCCCCTGGCTTGACAGCGCGGTGGATATTAGGTAACCCTAACGCTCGCGATACAGCTATACGAATCGGGCGAGAGGGAGGAGCGGGCATGCAGCCAGACATGGTGGCAGACGACGCCCGCGGGCGGCGGGGGATGGTCCGCCGGATCGACACCGAGACCCTGCTCCAGCGTGAACGCGAGATCGTCATCGTGCACCGCGGGCAGGAGTACCACCTGCGCGTCACGAAGTCGGACAAGCTGATCCTGACCAAGTAGCCCGCCAGCCCGCCGGGATCTCACGTCCCGGCCAGCCAGCCACGGCTCGGGCGCCATCCGGCGCCATTGCTCGACGGAGGCACAGATGCGTCGTCCCAGGACATCGCCGAGGATCGCGCAGTGAGCGCGGTCGTCGCGCTGCTCGTGAAGGGCGGGCCGGTCATGATCCCGCTGGCCGCCTGCTCCGTGGTCGCCCTCGCCGTGGTGCTGGAGCGCCTGTGGACGTGGCGCGGGCTGGCGCGTAGCGGTGATCCCGAGGCCGTGCTGGAGCGCGCAGCCGGGGCGAAGTGGGAGGACGCCTGCCGGCTCGGCGAGGCGTCGCGGTCCCCCGTCGCCCGCGTCCTCGCGGCCGGGATCCGTCACCGCAACCCCGCCGCCACGCTCGCCATGGAGGCCTCGGCGCGCACGGAGGCGGCCCGGCTCAAGCGCTTTCTGCCGATCCTCGACACGATCATCACGCTCTCGCCGCTGCTGGGCCTGCTCGGCACCGTGACCGGCATGATCAGCGCGTTCGGCGTCATGGCGGAGTCCGGCATGAACTCGCCCAACGCGATCACCGGCGGCGTCGGCGAGGCGCTGATCGCCACCGCGACGGGCCTCGGCGTCGCCATCGTGGCGCTGGTGCCGTTCAACTTCTTCAACAGCCGCGTGGAGGGCATGCTCGACACGATCGAGCGCTACGGCTCCCGGCTCGAGCTGCTGCTGGCCGAGCGGGCCGCCCACGGCGAGCCGGCCGTGCCCGCATGATCCTCCGGCGGCGCGAGCGGAAGGGCGCGCGCATCGAGATCATCCCGATGATCGACGTCGTCTTCTTCCTGCTCGTCTTCTTCATGATGGCCAGCCTCTCCATGACGGTCTACCGCGGGCTGCCGGTCAACCTCCCCCGCGCGGCGAGCGGCACCACGCCACCGACCGAGACCGCCGCCATCACGGTGGCCCGAGACGGTCAGGCCTACCTCGACCGCCAGCCGGTCACCCGCGCGGTGCTGGGCGAGCGGCTGCGCGGGCTCGTCGGCGCCAACCCGCAGGTCGCGATCGTCATCACCGCCGACGAGGCGGCGGCCCACGGGCGCGTGGTGGACGTGCTGGACGAGGTGCGCATGGCCGGCATCACGCGCATGGCCATCGCGATCCGCCCGGAGGCGGCGACGCGATGACGGACCGCGTCTTCGCGTGGTGGGTCGCGGTCTCGCTCTCCCTGCACGTGGTCGGCGCCGCCGCCGCCGCCGCGATGGGAACGTGGACGCCGCTGGCGCCGCCCTCGGCGGTGGCGATCGAGGTCGTGCGGATGCCGGCTCCCGAGCCTACGCCACCGCCGCCGCCGCCCCGCGTGAAGCCGGTGGCGCCGCGCATCGTCGCCCCGGCGCCCACGCCCAAGGTCGTCGAGCCGACACCGACGATCACGCCCAATCTCCTCGACTCGCCCGCGCCCCCACGCGCGGTGGCACCGAGCGTCGAGGGGACGCTCGTGCCCTCGGCGATGCCGTCGGCGCCGGGGCCGGTGGTCGGCGCGCCGGCCGGCGTCGGCCGGCTCTTCGCCGGCGGTGATCTGCTCGTGGCCCCGGGGCCGAGCACCAGCGGCGGCGGCGGTGGGACCGGGACGCACGGGCAGGGCACGGCGCCGGCGGGCGCGGCCACGTCGCAGGTCGCCTCGACGGGGACGGGGCTGACGTCGCTCGCCCGGCCGCTCGGCGGCGGCTATCAGGTCAAGCCCGAGTATCCGGAGGCGGCGATTCGCGATCGGGCGCAGGGCACCACGGTCCTGAGCGTCGAGGTGCTGAGCACGGGCCGCGTCGGGCAGATCGTCGTCAAGCGCTCGGCCGGGCATCGCGCCCTTGACCGGGCCGCGATCGACGCGGTCAGGCAGTGGCAGTTCGAGCCCGCTCGGCGCGGCCCCACGGCGGTCACCGTGTGGGCGACGCTGCCCGTGAACTTCGAGCTGACGGACCGATGAGGCGCACGCTCGCCCTCGGCTGCCTCGCGCTCGCGGTCGCCGCCGGCGCCCACGCGCAGACGCTCAGCGACGACCCGGCCTTCGCGCTGTATCGCCGGGCCGTGCAGGCGGCGGAGACCAAGGATTACGAGAACGCCTCGAAGCTCGCCCGGGACGCGATCGCCCAGTACCCCGACCATCTGCTCGCCTGGTACCTGCTCGGCCAGGCGGCGATGGGTCGCTCCGCGTGGGTGGAGGCGGCCGACGCCTTCGGCAACGTGGTGAAGCGCTATCCGGCGTCGTTCGCCGCGCACCGTGATCTGGGCCTCGCGCTCGAGAATCTCGGCCGTGTGGACGAGGCGAGGACGGCGTTCGAGTCGGCGCTCGCCCGGCGCGCCGACAGTCAGGACGTCCGGCTGCGGCTCGCGTTCATGCTGTACGAGAAGGGCCAGCGCGACGCCGCCCTGCCCCACCTCGAGACGCTGGCCGGCGCCAACACGAGCGCGCCCGAGGTCTGGCTGCTCCTGGCGCGGACGTACTACGAGCGCAACGACCTGGCCGCCAGCGAGAAGGCGTTCTCCCGCGCGGTCGCGCTGCGCGACGACGGCAAGACGTGGTTCAACCTGGCCGTCGTTCGCCTGCGGCTCAACAACCCCGCCGGCGCCCAGGAGGCCTTCAAGCGCGCAGCGGAGCACGCCGAGGTGCGCGAGCAAGCGCAGCGCGAGCTCGACAAGCTCCGCGAGGCGCCGAAGCCCGCGACGAAGTAGGTCAGGCGGCGCGGCGCACGGCGCGCGAGCGCCAGGCGAAGCCGGCCACGACGAGCAGCGCCAGCCCCGCCTGCACCACCAGCCCCAGCAGGTCGGGATAGAGACCGAGCACGGGCAGCCGCGGACCGCCGACCGGGTACGGCGCGAGGAGCGCCGCCTCCTGCAGGGCCGCGATGCCTTTGCCCGCCAGCACGACGGCCAGCGCGGCCAGCACCACCGACGTGAAGCCGAAGAAGACGCCGAGCGGCAGGCGCAGGCTGCCGCGCACGATGAGCCAGGACACGGCGGTCAGCGCCACGGCGGCCGACGCGACCCCACCGAGCAGCGCCTGCTCGTTACCGGGCGCCGTCTGCAGCCACAGCGCCTGATAGAAGAGCACGGTCTCGAAGACCTCGCGGTAGACCGCGAGGAACGATACCGTCGCGAGCCCCCAGAAGGCGCCCCGACCGAGCGCCCCCTGCAGCCGGCCGCGCACGTAGGCCTGCCAGCGCTGCGCATGCGACTTGTCGTGCATCCAGAACCCCACGTAGAGGAGGATGGCAGCCGCGGCCAGCGCCGTGAGCCCCTCGGTGACCTCGCGCGTGGCGCCGCTGATCGTCACGACGTAGGACGCCGCCAGCCAGGTGAGGACACCGAGGGCCAGCGCGGCGACCCAGCCGGCGTGCACGGCCGGCAGGCCGTCGCGACGCCCCGAGCGCACGAGCAGCGCGACGATGGCTGCCACCACGAGGACGGCCTCGAGCCCCTCGCGCAGCAGAATGACGAACGCGCTCGCGAACGCCGGCGCCGCCGAGAGCCCGCTGCCGGAGAGCGCGCGCTGCGTGTCGCCCAGCAGACCCTGCACGCGCGCCGCCTGGACCTCGACGTCGGCCACGGGCGCGCCGTCGCGCAGCAGCGTACGGTAGCGAATCATCTCGGTCTCCACGCTCACCCGCAGCGGCCGGTCGACCGCGTCGAGGCTGGCCTCGATCAGCTCGAAGCCGTCGAGGTAGCTCGACACGGCGAGGTCCTGCGCCTGCCGGACCTGGCCCGCCCGGTACGCCGCCAGGCTCTCGTCGAGCAGGCGCGTGCTGCGCGCAAGCGCGGCGCTGCCGCCAGCGGCGAGGGCGTCGGGTCGCCCGCGGAGATAGGCCAGCAGCGCGACGCCGTCCTCGCCGTGACGCGCGCGCACCTCCGCGCTCGTCGCGGTTGCGAGCGCCGCCAGGTCACCGACCACCGCCCGGCCCCGCCCCTGGTCCCAGAGCGCCGCGCCGCGCTGGCGCACCGCGGCCTCGTCGGCCAGCCCCGCGACATGCAGCGCCAGGCCCCAGCGCTGCTCCTCCGAGAGGTCGGTGAACGCGGTCATCGCGGTGCCCGGCACCCCGAGGGTGATCGTGCTGTAGAAGGCGTAGGTGCTGCGACGATCCACGCGGTCGTGGTCGTGGAAGTTGGTGGGCGCCGGGTCGAGGCCACGGGCGGCCGGGCCGTCGCCGCGCCCGTCGCTCCCGTGGCAGGTCGCGCAGCGGGCGGCGTAGAGCTCGGCGGCCGCGCGCAGGTTGGGCGCGCGCGTCGGCGCCACCGGGACCCGGTAGACCTCGATCACCGCCCGCCGGATGTCGCCGGCGAGGCGGGCGACCTCGTCGGCCGGGGCCCTGGCCTCCACGCGCGCCAGCAGCCCGCGCGTCTGTTCCACCAGCGCCGCGCGTCGCGGATGAGCCGGCAGCTCGCCGAGCATCGCGATCGCCTGCGTCACGAAGTCCACCTGCTCCTTGAACTCCGCCGGGTCGGCGATGGCGCCGTCCTTCACGGCCTCGGGGTAGTCGACCGCCACGTAGTCGAGCATGTGGAGGATCGTCTGCGCCCGTGACGCCTCGGGCGCGGCGCCGGCCGACCCTCCCGTCGCGAGCAGCACCGCCGCCGCGGTCAGCGCGATCAGGACACGGGCGCCGGCGTCACACATCCGCCCACTGGCGGAGGAGGTTGTGGTAGCAGCTCGTGAGCGCGACGACGGCCGCGTGGTCGGGGACCGCCTGGTTCACCTGGTTGATGGCCATGTCGAAGTCGAAGAGCAGCGCCCGGCGGCCGTCGTCGCGAACCATGCTCTGGATCCAGAAGAACGACGCCAGCCGGGCGCCCCGGGTGACCGGATTCACCCGGTGCAGGCTCGTCGCCGGATAGAGGATCAGGTCGCCGGCCGGCAGCTTCACCGAGTGCGCGCCGTAGGTGTCCTCCACCACCAGCTCGCCGCCGTCGTACTCCTCGGGCCGGCTCAGGAACAGCGTGGTCGAGAGGTCGGTGCGCAGCCGGTACGGCGTGCCGGTGACCTGGCGGACCGCGTTGTCGACGTGGGCGCCAAACGCCATCCCCGGCCGGTAGCAGTTGAACAGCGGCGGGAAGACGCGCTGTGGGAGGGCGGCCGAGATGAAGAGCGGATTGCGCTCCAGCGCGGCCACGATGAGGTCGCCCATCTCGCGCGCCTCGGGGCTGCCCTCGGGGATCTGGAGATTGTCCTTGGCCTTCGCCGACTGGTGGCCGGCGGTCACGCGCCCGTCCACCCAGGACGCGCGCTCCATGAGCTCGCGGCAGCGCGCGATCTGGGCATCGGTGAGGACCTTGGGCACGTGCAGCAGCATGATCCCGTCAGAACCTCAGGGTGCCGCTGAAGAGGAACGTCCGGCCCGCGCCCGGCACCACATGCGAGGGATGGACCTGGTCGAAGTAGACCGTGTCGGCGAGGTTGATGATGTTCATCCGGAGCTCGAGGGGCTTGATCGGCCGGTAGGCCGCCGTCAGGTCGGCCCGCACGTAGCTCGGTGCGACGTTGGTGTTGACGTTGTTGGCGAAGCGCTGATCGACGTAGAAGACCCCGCCGCCCACCTGCCACTGCGGGGTGATGTCGTACGTCGTCCACAGGCTGACGGTGTTCTCCGGGACGTTCTGGATCCGCTTGCCCTTCACCGGGATGCCGCCGACGACCTCGAGCGCCTCCAGCACACGCGAGTCGAGGTACGTGTAGCCCGCGAAGATGTTCCAGTTGCGCAGCGGGCGGCCGACCAGCTCGAGCTCGAAGCCGCGCACGCGCTGCTCGCCGTTGAGGACCTGAACGCCGAGGATCGGGTCGGTCGTCCGCGCGTTCGTCTTGTCGATCTGAAACAGGGCCGTCCGGAACCCGAGGGCGCCGTCGAGGAAGTCCCACTTGGCGCCGACCTCGAAGGTGCGGGTCTTCTCCGGCTCGGTGTCCACGTTGTTGGCGGCCAGCGACAGGGCCTCCGCCGACGGGTTGAACGCGGTGCCGTAGGAGAAATAGTAGGTCTGCCACTTCGTCGGCAGCACGACGAGGGCCGCCCGCGGGCTCACCGCGGTGTCGGTGCGGGAGAAGTGCTGGGCCGCGAACGCGTTGCGGAAGTCGGCGTCGAAGAGGTCGTAGCGGACGCCGCCGAGGAGCTTCAGCCATTCGACGATGGTGAGCTCGTCCACCGCGAACACGCCGAACGAGAAGGCGGTGGTGTCGCCCCGGAAGTTCGTCGTCTTGACCATGCTGGCCAGGCTGGGGTCCGGGTCGGGATTGAGCAGCGGCGTGTTCGGCACGCCCGTGAAGGCGTAGCGCTGCACCTGGGAGGTCTCGCGGCCGAACTCCATCCCCGTCACCAGCGTGTGCTTGAGCCCGAAGGTGGCGAACTTGATGATGGCGTCGGTCTGGTTGATGAGCGTGGTGTCTTCCTGTTCGCGGGCGGCGCCGGAACGGCTGACCAGGATGTTCTCCAGTGGGGTGCCCGGCGCGGGCGTACCCACGATCCGGGGCGGCGACACGACCGCGTCGCGCTTGTAGAACGCGAACCGCGTGGTGTTGCGGATGCGGACGTCGTCGTTCAGCGCGTGCTCGACGCGCAGGGTTCCGATGTGGACGTGGTCCTTCTCGTGGTCTCGCTCGATGAGACCGTAGAAGTTCTCGCGGTCCACGTCGGCCGGCTTGCCGAACACGTACGGGAAGCCGTAGTCGGGCAGGCTGTCGTCCTGCAGGTAGTAGTAGCTCGCCGTCAGCCGGGTCGGCGTGCCCATGCCGATGGAGAACGACGGCGCGGCGCCCCACCGGTTCACGAAGACCTCGTCGCGGCCCACGATCCCGTCGTGCATCCCGAACGCGTTCAGCCGGAAGCCGGCGGTGCCGCCGACCGGCTGGTTGATGTCGAGGCTGCCCCGGTAGAAGGGGCCGGTGCCGAGGACGCCGGTACCGATGTAGCTGGGCGTGAGGGTCGGCACCTTGCTCACCTGGTTGATGACACCGCCGGTCGAGCCGCGGCCGAAGAGCACGGCCGAGGGGCCCTTGAGGACCTCGACCGACTCGAGGTTGAACACGTCGCGGGCGTACTGGCCGAGGTCACGCACGCCGTCGATGTAGAAGTCGTTGCGCGCCGGGAAGCCGCGCAGCGTCAGGTTGTCGCCCTGGGCGCCGCCGCCCTCGCCCGCCGCCAGGCTGATGCCGGTCACGTTGCGCAGGGCGTCGCGCAGGTTGAAGACCGCCTCCTCGCGGATGATCTGCTGCGGCACCACCGATATCGACTGCGGCGTGTCCTTGAGCAGGTCGGGGAGCCTGAACAGCTCCGACGAGGGCGTGCGGTAGCTGCCGCCCTGCCCCTGCACAGCCACGCCCGGCAGCTGGACGTCCTCCTGAGGCTGCGCCGGCGTCGCCGGCTTGGGCGGATCGGGCTGGGCGTGGGCGGTGGACGACGCGAGGAAGAGACCGACGCCCATCGTGGGCGCCAGCCAACCCCGGAATCGGCGCGAGGTGGAGCGACGGATCGAGCGACGGAGCTGACGCATGCGGAGCCTCCCGAATAGGGGTCACGGCGTGGGCTGGCTCGGCACGGTGGAATCCCGTCGCTGGCTGGCGTGTGGGGTGAGGGCCGAGACGCGCTCGGCGTTGGTGTCATCGACGGCGGGGGCGCCTCGGCGGCCCCGCGCGGTCCAGGCGCGATAGCGGCGCCAGGCGAGGGCGACGCCGGTGTAGACGAGCACGGCGCCGCCTGCGGAGGCGAGCCCGGCAACGAGCTGGCCGAGCACGCCGCCCACCTCGCCGGTGTGCAGCACGCGGAAGAGCACGCGCAGCGTGCGACCCATGTTGGCCTCGCGGAACGGCTCCCACCGCACGAGCTCCGCCGTCGCGGCGTCGAGCGTGAGCACCGAGCGCGGGCTCCGGTGCCACGTCGGCGGCTCCTGGATGAGTACCGCGACCGGGGCACCGGGGCGCTGCGGCAGGCGCAGCGTGAGCGTCACCCACCCGGGCACCTGTCGCGCGGCGCGCGCGTGGAGCGCGTCGAGGTCGAGCGGCCTCGCCTCGCCGCTCCGCCGCCGCTCCCCCTCGGGGCGCGCCGAGCGTGCCGCGCTCGGGCCGCCCGTCGCCGGGGGCGGCGGCCCGTTGCCGGTGAGCCGGTACAGCAGATCGTTCGCCCACTGGTAGGACATCACCGCGCCGGTGAGCGTGAGCACGATCAGCACCGGCGCGCACCAGAAGCCGGCCGCGTTGTGCCAGTTGAAGTCGCGGGCGCGTCCACGCAGGCGCAGGCCGGGCACCGCGATCGCCCGCACCGCGGCGCGACTCCAGCCGCGCGGCCACCAGAGATACAGCCCGCTGATCGCGAGCCCGAGGAAGGCCAGATTGGCCGCTCCGGTGACCGGCCGGCCGACGTCGCGCGAGCCGAGCCACCGGTGCCAGT
>Ga0209382_10001128_pt1 | contig 42799 bp, 31 predicted proteins | sample SoiMetdeltSBSDD5_FD_187599 | JGI IMG/M metagenome (GOLD analysis project Ga0209382, IMG submission 187599) | Bulk soil microbial communities from a Populus tree surrounding site in Tennessee, USA - Soil MetaG P. deltoides SBSDD5 (SPAdes) (version 2) | ecosystem: Environmental > Terrestrial >... | reverse complement strand
ACGTACGTCTTGTCGATGAGGTCGTTGCGGATGGGCACCTCGACCATGCCGATCTTGAGCTTCGTGATGTTCGCGTCGTCGCCCTTGACGATGATTCCCTCGATGGTGCGGCCGTCCTTGAGCAGCACCTTGTCGAAGGCGGGCAGGAGCAGGGCGGCGAGGACGGCGGGCGCAGCGGCGACCAGCGGCAGCATGGGGGTCCTCTCCCTCAGAGTTTCTCGACGTACTTCAGCCAGGCGGCCTGGAAGGCGGCCCAGTCGGCGTCGGTCCAGTCCTTGAAGGTTTTCTCGTGCGCGCGGTCCTGGACCTTGTCCTCGTCCACCTTGACGTACCAGTCGGTCGGGTCGTCGCTCATGTCCGCGGACGAGCCCGCCTTCACCTTCTCCGCGTTCTCGCGGTCCTTCTTCATGGTCTCGACCGCCACCTCGTGGCGCGCCTCGAGCAGCGACTTCAGGTAGTCGGGCAGGATCTTCTGCCACTTCGGGTCGAGGCTCTTGCCCTCGCGCAGGAAGTGCACCACGCCCCAGCCGGCCGCGTAGCAGATGCCGCCGTCGTAGCCGGAGCTGCCGTAGTAGTCGCGCTGATGGAACTTCATCAGCTTCTTGAGCGGCGGGCAGGCGCCGTCGGCGCCCGACTTGCCCTCGCCCAGCAGGCGCGCGGCCTCCTTGATGGTGCCCAGCCGCCCGATGCCGCCCGGCGCGTCGCCGAAGGACGTGACGCGGTTGCTCTTGGTGAGCTTCGCGCCGGCGTAGTAGTCCCCCGTGCCCTCGTTGTACCAGGAGTGCGGCGACAGCTCGCCGTAGAAGTAGAAGATGAACTGGTGGAAGGCCTCGTGGTTCAGCACGGCGAGCGTCAGCTCGCGCGGCCGGAAGTCGAAGATGACCAGCTCGCGCTCGGCCGAGTTCCAGTAGCCGCCCGTGCCCTGCGGCCCGCCGTAGCCGTGGTACTCGTCGAGCGTCGCGCACACGCGCACGATCGACACGGCCTCGATCGGCTTGTCCGGCGGGTAGTACGTCTCGTAGACGTCGCGCATGGCCTCGATGCGGTCGGCCAGCTCCTGCGCGAAGGCCTTGTCCGTGTCGTACAGGAACAGGTAGCGCTTCGTGCGCAGGTGGCTCCAGCCCGGCGGCAGCTTGTCGATCTGCTGCTGCAGGAAGCGCTCCTGCTCGTCCATCTGCGAGAGCTCGGACTTGTGCGCGCGGTCGTCCACGCGCTCGATGCGCTTGAAGGAGCGGGCCGCCTTGGAGAAGTCCTGCGACGCCTTTTCGAAGCGGCTGTCGACGGACACGCCGCTCAGGAGGAACACGCCGTCCGGCTGGGGCACCATGGCCACGTAGTGCTTCAGCGCGCTGTCCTTGATCGGGAACTCGACCTCCCGCGCGTCGACGCCGTCGACCGTGATGACGCGGTCCTTCTCCAGCTCGGGATAGCCGTAGCGGTTGTCCAGCAGGTCGGCCCACCATTCCTCGACGGAGCGCGGCCCGGCCCCCTCGGAGCCGGTCGCGTTCGCGCCCTGCTCCTCGTCGTCCTCCTGGATGCGCGGCAGCGACCAGAACTCGACCTCGAAGAGGCGGCTGAAGCCGGCCGCGCCCTGCTTGCCGCCGTACTCCATCTGCTCGGCCTGGTACTTGGCCACGGTGAGGACGTCGCCCGGGCTCACCGCGATGGCCTTGTAGTCCTTCGGCGGCTTGAAGGAAAAGCCGAGCTTGGTGTCCTTGTGGGTCGCCTGCGCGCCCGCAAACGTGGCGAGCAGCAGCACGCCGACCATCCCCCTTGCCAGCGACGAACTCGACATCGATCTGCCTCCCGGCTCGCGCCCGCCTCGCGCCGCGCCAACGACAGGACGAGTCACCCGTATGATACCCGAACCGCGGTTCGGGGTCCGGGCGGCGAGTAGCACCGTGGCGCATCGGGCGCCGCACGCTGGCTGGTCCTCCGTCGCGGGCGGGCGGAGGAGGCTCACGTGAACAGGACCCTGGGCATCGCGGTCGCGGCCGTGGGCGCGGCCGCCGTCATCGCCGGCGTCGTGCTCCTCGGGGGCGACGGGTCGGGAGACGCCCCCCGGCCGGGCGCCACGCTCTCGTCATCGCACGCCGCGCCCGAGGCGCCACCGGCCTTCGCGGCCCCCGGCGCCGAGGCCGCGCCCGCCGCCGTGGCGCCGCTGGCCAGCGCGCCCTCCGAGCTCCCGGCCAGCCCCGGCGCGGCCGCCGTCGCGCCCGCCAAGGCCGCCCGTCCCGCCGGCGCCGAGGTGAGCGTGACCGGCCGCGTGGTCGACGAGTCCGGCCGCGCCGTGCCCGGCGCGCGAGTGAGCTTCGCGTCCGACCCGTTCCCCTTCGCATTCGGCCGGAGCGGCTTCGCGCGCGGCCTGCCGGCGCAGCCGGAGCTGCCGCACGCCGAGACGGACCGCGCCGGGCGCTTCACGCTGCAGGGCACGCTCCCGCCGCCCGCGGAATCCGAGGGCCTGCCGCTGCCCGAGGCGCAGCCGCAGCTCATCGTGCAGCACGACGCCTTCGCCAGCCTGGTGCACGCCTGCTCCGCCATCGCCGCACCGCGGCACGACGCGGGCGACCTCGTGCTCTCGGCCGGCGCGTGGATCACCGGCCGCGCGGTGGACGAGGCCGGCCGGCCGCTCGCCGGCGCGCACGTCACGGCGCAGAACGTGGACGACGAGCGCCGCCCGCGCGGGCCCTTCGGCATGGGCCTGTTCGGCGGGATCGCCGAGGCGCTCGACGCGGCCACCACCGGCGCCGACGGCCGCTTCCGCGTCGCCGGCCTGCTGCCCGGCAAGGCCGACCTGACCGTGCGCGCCGACGGCCGGCGCCTGGCCTCCGTGGAGGACGTCGCGCTCACCGCCCAGACGCCCGCCGACGTGGGCGACATCGCGCTGGCCGTGGGCCAGTCCATCGGCGGCGTGGTGCTGGACGAGGCCGGCCGCGCGCTCCCGGAGGCCGAGGTCTCGCTCAGCAGCATGGCGCGCCTCGTCGTCAACCGCCTCGAGGACCTGCCGCGCGGCCAGATCGGCCAGGAGTTCGGCCAGCGCGCGACGACCGACGGCAGCGGTCGCTTCGAGATCTCGGGCCTGGCCGGCGGGCACTACACCGTGCACGTGAGTGCCAAGGGCTTCGAGCGCCTCTCGCGCGAGGACGTGCCGGCCGGCACGCACGACCTGCGCCTCTCGCCGATCCGGCTCGGCGGGCTGTTCGTGGCGGTGGTGAATGACAGCGATGGCGCGCCCGTCGCCGGCGCGCTCATCAAGGCCACGCCCGTGGCGAGCGAGGGGCCCTTCGGCCGCTTCAGCGAGGACCGGCTCCTGCCCGTGCTGACCGGCGCCGACGCGCTGGCCGCGGCCGGCCGCTCCGGCGACGCGCCGGGTGCCTACTTCGTGCAGGAGGCTCCGCGCGAGGGCACGAACCTGGTCGTCGCGGCCGAGGGCTTCGCGACGCTCGAGGTCTCCGGCCCGCCCGTCGAGTCGTCCGCCGTGGGCTCGACCACGGTGCGGCTCGTGCCCGAATCGGTGGTCTCCGGCACGGTGGCGCGCGCCGACGGCACGCCCATCGGCGACGCGCACATCACGCTGTCCGTCGCGCGGCCCGACGACAGCGACGAGGACGAGCCCTTCCGCGGCGGCCGGCGCGGCTTCATGCGCTCCCTGCGCGTGGGCGAGCCCGACGCGCACGCCGCCGCCGCCGAGCTGGACGCCGAGCGCCTCACCACGCGCACGCACGCCGACGGCAGCTTCGAGCTGCACGGCGTCGCGCCCGGCGACTGGGAGCTCTCGGCCACGCATCCCGACCACGTGGACGGCCCGGTGCTGCCGCTCAGCCTGGCCAAGGGCCAGTCGCAGCGCGACCTGCAGCTGACGCTGGAGCCCGCCGGCGCCATCGTCGGTCACGTCACCGAGGCGGACGGCCTGCCGGCCGCGGACATCGAGATCACGGTCACGCCCGCGGACGAGGCGCGCGCCGCCCCGTCCGAGACCGAGGACGTGACGGTCAGCATCGGCCGCATGCTGCAGATCGACGACGGCACCGGCCGGCGCTACGCGCGCACCGAGCCGGACGGCAGCTATCGCGTCGGCGGCCTGCCCGCGGGCGAGTACCAGGTCGCGCTGGGGGGCGGCGCCCGGCGCGGACGCCGCATGGGCGGCGGCATGATGTTCGCCCTCGCCGGCGATCGCGGCGAGCCGCAGCAGGGCCCGTCGATCTGGACGAAGGTCGTGCCGGGCGCGGAGCAGCCGGTCGATTTCGTGCGCCCGCGGCGCGGCACCATCACGGGCCGCGTCGTGGCCGGCGGCCGCCCGGTGCCCGACCTGCCGGTGAGCCTGCGCGCCGCGCCGCGTCCCGGCGCCTTCAGCTTCCCCGGCATGGGCGGCGAGGAGGCGCGCACGGACGACCGCGGCGCCTTCCGCTTCGACGAGGTGGAGGCCGGCGAGTACGAGCTCTCGGCGCACGTGCCGGGCTCCGCGCTCGACCGCACCGCGGCCGTCAAGCTCGACGCGGGCGAGGCGCGCAGCGCCGACCTGGTCTTCGGCGGGTCCACGCTGTCCGGCCGCGTGGTGGATCGCGGCAGCGACGCCGGCGCGCCCGGCGTCTCGCTCACCGTGGTGCCGGTCGAGGACGCGGCCGCGTCGGCCGACGCGCCCCGCATGACCATGGCCTTCGTCATCGCCGGCGACGGCCCCGGCGGCGGCGGCATGAGCATGGAGATCGGCGGCGGCCCGGCCCAGCAGGTGAAGTCCGGCGCGGACGGCGCCTTCGAGCTGCTGTACGTCGATCCCGGCAGCTACCGCATCGAGGCCAGCGGCGGCGGCTACACCGGCGGCGATCTCGGCCCCTTCGACGTGGCCGACGGCCAGGACAAGGACGACCTGCGCATCGACGTGGAGAAGGGCGCCGTCGTGCACGGCACGGTCGTCTCGGGACAGACCGGCGAGCGCCTCGACGCGGTGCCCGTGCGCATCGAGAGCACCGACAGCCGCCAGATGACCGTCACCGAGAACGGCAAGTTCCGCTTCGAGGGCCTGTCGCCCGGCAAGTACACGGTCAGCGTGCTCGGCAGCGGCTTCGGCAGCCAGTTCGGCGAGGACTCGGCGCTCGCCAGCGAGGACGTCGAACTCGAAATCGGGCAGGTGCGGGAGCTGGACCTGAAGACGAAGACGTAGTCCTGCCGGCCAGGCCGTGCGAGGGCCGGAGGTGGGGCTCCGGCACGCCGTTGTGACGATCGCGAGCGTGGCCCGAGCCGGTTGTGGCGGCGTGAGTCGCCCCACCCCCGCCCCTCGACCGGCCGGGCCGGAGCCGTTCAGGGCCGGTGGGAATTTCCGGGGAAATGCGCCGGCCCGGTGAGCACGACGCAGTCTGAGCACACCTTCGGGTAGTCGCCGCTCTGCATGCGGCGGCGGAACTCCTGGTACTGCGGGCCGTTCCAGACCTCGTCGAAGGACTGCTCGAGCACGTTGCCCATCTTCAGCTCGGCGGGGCCGCGGCAGCAGGGGTAGACCGAGCCGTCGGGGGTCACCTTCAGGTAGTTCATGGCCATGGGGCAGAAGCCCGGGTGCATGCGGGCCAGGCTCTCCATGTGCAGCTCGCGGATCTCGGCGAGGGGCGCCTTGCTGGCGCACTTGGGCGGGCCGGCTGTGACGGAGCCGCCCCAGGGCTGATGCAGGTGCAGGCTGACGGAGACGCCGCGGGCCTGGGCGCGCAGCTTCACCAGCTCGACCATGGCGCCGAACTGGGTCTCGTCGACGCGGCCGTCGATCTTGAGCTGGTCGTAGCCGGTGGAGTTGGGCAGCAGCTCCTGCATGGACATCTCGCGGCCGCCGAGGTCGGCCACGAGGTCCACGAGGTCAGGGAGCTGGCGCCAGTTGGGCTCCATGACCACGGCGTTGAAGCCGATCTCGATACGCGCCTGCGCGGCCAGCGGCATGACGGCGCGGATGTTGGCCAGCACCTCGTCGAAGTTGGCGCCGACGCGCAGGGCCTCGAAGGTGCGCTTGTCCGGGCTGTCGATCGAGAACCAGATGCGGTGCGTGACGGGCGCGATCCTGCGGAAGGTCTCGGCGTCCAGCAGCGTGGCGTTGCAGTAGAGCAGCATCTGGACGTCGTGCCGGGTGCACAGCGCGACGATCTCGTCCAGATCGTTCATGAGCGGTTCGCTGGCGTCGGAGGGCGTGAGGTGCAGCGCGTGGGGCAGGATCTGGTCGAGCACCTCGCGCGCGCGGGGGGCCGCCATGAACTGCGGCGGGATGCCGTCGGCCTGGTGGCACATCACGCACAGGAGATTGCAGCGGTTGTTGAAGCCGAACTCGATCTCGGTGGGGCGCGAGACCCAGGTGGTGCGCCGCGAGGCGAGGTCCTCGGCGAGACGCAGGACGTTCTCGCTCTCGCGCGGGATCTTGGGCTGGGGTGCGGACGGCATGGGGAGAGGGTCAATCTAGACCGGCGAGGCCCCCTTGGCGAATCGCCGGCCCGCGGGCGCGGCGCTCAGGAGACCGGCTTGTCCTTCGGAGCGCCGCTCGAGCCGTCGGGCTTGCTGGTGGCGGGGGATCCGCCGGCGGGAGGACGGGCGGTGCCGTCCTTCCCTGCGCCCTTGCCCGTGCTGCTCTCCTTTCCGTCGGGTCCGGGCGCGGCGGGCTTCGATGGCTCGGATTTGCCGTCGGCCGCGGTGGGCGCCGCGGGCTTCTTGTAGTCGGTCTGGTAGAAGCCGCTGCCCTTGAACAGGATGCCGGCGCCCGAGCCGATGAGCCTCTGGAGGCCGTCGCGCCGGCACTCGGGGCAGCGCACGAGCGCCGGGTCGCTCATGGGGGCGAAGTGCTCGAAGCGGTGGCCGCAGAGTCGGCAGGCGTAGTCGTAGGTGGGCACTCAGGACTCCGCGGGAGCGCGGCGGGCCACGACCACCTGGGCGGGGCGCAGCAGCCGGTCCTGCAGGCGGTAGCCTGGCAGCACCGTGCGCACCACGCTGCCCGGCGGCAGGTCGGGGGCGTCCTCCTCCATGAGCGCCTGGTGGACGCGCGGGTCGAGCGGCTGGCCCGGCTCGGGCAGCAGGCGCGAGACGCCATGCTCCTCGAGCACCGCGAAGAACTGCTGCTCGATGAAGTGCAGGCCCTTGAGGAAGTCCTCGGGCACCGTGGCGGGCGCCGCGGCCAGCGCGCGCTGCAGGTTGTCGAGGACGGCGAGCAGGCCGGTGAAGGCCGGAGCGGCGCCGAAGCGGCGCGCGGTCTCGACCTCCTGGCGCGCGGCGCGGCGCACGTTCTCCAGCTCGGCGCGCGCCCGCAGCCAGCGGTCGGTCAGCTCGGCCACCTGCTCCTCGGGCGGCGGCGCGGGCGCGGCGGCCTCCTCGGGCGGCGACGGGTCGGGTTCTTGCGAGGTCATGTCCATGGATCTAGCCGAAGAGGGTGCGCACCTTGTCGAGGAAGGACTTGCGGCGCGGCGTCGCGCCCTCGCCGTCGAGCCCGGCGAACTCGGCCAGGAGCTCCTTCTGGCGCGCCGTCAGGCGGCGCGGCACCTCGACGGCCACGCGGATGAGCAGGCTGCCCTTGCCGTGCCCGTGCACCGAGGGCATCCCCAGGCCGCGCAGCCGGAACACGTCGCCGTTCTGGGTACCGGGCGGAATCTCGAGCTCGGCCGGGCCGCCGAGCGAGGGCACGTCGATGCGCGCGCCCAGCGCGGCCTGCCCGTACGTGATGGGCATCTCGCACAGGAGGTCGTCGCCCTCGCGCTGGAACAGCGGGTGCTCCTCGACCTCGATCACCACGAAGAGGTCGCCGCGCGGGCCGCCCTGGCTGCCGGGCTCGCCTTCGCCCGCGAGGCGCAGCTGGCTGCCGTCGGGCACGCCCGCCGGGATGCGCACCTCGATCTCGGCCGTCTGCTCGCGCACCCCGGCGCCGCGGCAGCGCTTGCACGGGTCGCGGATGACCTGTCCCGCGCCGCGGCAGGCGGGGCAGGTGGTCTGCATCATGAAGAAGCCCTGGCTGCGCTGCACGCGGCCACGGCCGCCGCACGTGCCGCAACGCTCGGGCGAGGTGCCCTTGCGCGCGCCGCTGCCGGCGCACTCGTCGCAGGGCTCGTGGCGGCGGATCGAGAGCGTGCGCTGCGTGCCCTTCCAGGCTTCCGCTAGCGGGATGCACACGCCGACGCGCAGGTGGCTGCCCTGGCGCGGCCCGCCGTGCTGTCCGCCGCCGAACAGGCCGCCGAAGAGGTCCGACAGCCCGCCGTGGCCGAAAAGCTGCTCGAAGATGTCGCGCGGGTCGACGCCCTGCCCGCCCGGCCAGCCGCTGCCGCGCAGCCCCTCGTGGCCGTACTGGTCGTACACCCGGCGCTTGTCCGGGTCGGACAGGACGGTCCAGGCCTCGGTGGCCTCCTTGAACCTGCCGGCCGCCTGCGGGTCGTCCGGGTTCCGGTCGGGGTGGTACTTGAGCGCGAGCCGGCGGTAGGCCTTCTTCAGCTCGTCCTCGGAGGCGCCGCGCTCGACGCCGAGCACCTCGTAGTAGTCGCGCGCGGCTGGCATCGGCTCACGGTCGGCGCGTCACGAGACCGCGCCCTCGACCTTGGCCGTGTCCTCCTTGTGCTCCGTGACGACCGTCTCGGTGGTGAGCATGAGGCCCACGATCGAAGCCGCGTGCTGCAGCGCCGAGCGCGTGACCTTGGTGGGGTCGATGATGCCCGACTTCACCAGGTCGCCCCACTCGCCGGACAGGACGTTGAGGCCGAAGCTGCCCTTCTGCTCGAGCGTCTCCTCCAGCACCACATTGCCGTCGAGGCCGGCGTTGTCGGCGATCTGGCGCAGCGGCGAGGTGATGGCCTTGCGCACCACGTCGCGGCCGAACTTCTGGTCGCCGGGGAGCCGCAGGTCGTCGAGCGCGGCCAGCGCGCGCACCAGCGCCACCCCGCCGCCCGGCACGATGCCCTCCTCGACCGCCGCGCGCGTGGCGTGCAGCGCGTCCTCGACGCGGTCTTTCTTCTCCTTGAGGGCCGTCTCGGTCTCGGCGCCCACGTGCACGATGGCCACGCCGCCGGTGAGCTTGGCCAGCCGCTCCTGCAGCTTCTCGCGGTCGTAGTCGGAGGTGACCGTCTCGATCTGGTGGCGCAGCTGCGCGATGCGCTCCTGCACCGCCGACTTCTTGCCGGCGCCCTCGACGAGGGTCGTGTTGTCCTTGTCGATCACGATCTTCTTGGCCTGGCCGAGCTGGCGCAGCTCGACCTTCTCGAGCGTCATGCCGGACTCCTCGGAGATGACCGTGCCGCCCGTGAGCACCGCGATGTCCCCGAGGTACTGCTTGCGGCGGTCGCCGAAGCCCGGCGCCTTGACGGCGCACACCTTGAGGCGGCCGCGCAGGCGGTTCACGACCAGCGCCGCGAGGGCCTCGTTCTCGACCTCCTCGGCGATGATCAGCAGGGCGCGGTCGTGCGCCAGCACCTGCTCCAGGATGGGCAGCAGGGCGCGCACGTTGGAGACCTTCTTCTCGTGGATGAGGATGAAGGCGTCCTCGAGCACGCACTCCATCTCCTGCGGGTCGGTGATGAAGTAGGGCGAGATGTAGCCCTTGTCGAACTGCAGGCCGTCCACGGACTCGAGCCAGGTCTCGGCGGTCTTGCTCTCCTCGACCGTGACCACGCCGTCCTTGCCCACCTTCTCGAGCGCGTCGGCCAGCAGCTGGCCGATCTCCTTGTCGTTGTTGGCGGAGATGGTGCCCACCTGGGCCACCTCGGTCCCGCCCTTGACGGGCCGGCTCTGGCCCTTGAGGTGCTCGACCACGGCCTCCACCGAGGCGTCGATGCCGCGGCGCATGTCCATGGGGTTCACGCCCGCGGCCACGAACTTGAGGCCCTCGGTGAAGAGCGCCTCGCCCAGCACGATGGCCGTGGTCGTGCCGTCGCCGGCCACGTCGTTGGTCTTGTTGGCCACCTCGTTGAGCAGCTTGGCGCCCATGTTCTCGAAGGCGTCCTCGAGCTCGATCTCCTTGGAGACGGTGACGCCGTCCTTGGTGATGACCGGCCCGCCGAAGCTCTTCTTGAGCACGACCACTCGGCCCGAGGGGCCCAGCGTGATCTTCACCGTGCGCGCCAGCTTCTGCACGCCGGACAGGATCTTGCGCTTGGCCTGGTCTTCGTAAAGGATCTGCTTGGACATCGGGGAGAGTCTCTCTTTCAGGTTCGCGGGAAGCGGATCAGCCGACCTTCGCCAGGATCTCGCTCTCGCGCAGGATCTTGAATTCGATCTCGTTCACGGTGACCTCGGTGCCGGCGTACTTGCCGAAGAGCACCTCGTCGCCCACCTTGAGGCCCGGCGCGGCGCGCGTGCCGCTCTTGAGCAGCCGGCCCGGGCCGACGGCCGTCACCTTGCCGCGCTGCGGCTTCTCCTGGGCGGTGTCGGGCAGCACGATGCCTCCGGCCGTGCGCTCCTCGGCCTCGAGCACCTCGATCACGATGCGGTCGTCCAGTGGCTTCAGGTTGGTCATCGTCGTTCTCCTTGGCGTGTCGTTCGTCGCGAGGCGGGCTCAGAAATCCATGCCGCCCATGCCGCCCATCCCGCCCATGCCTCCCATGCCTCCCATGCCGCCGTGCTGGTGGCCGGCGTGGTCGTCCTTCTTCTCGGGCAGGTCGGCGATGAGGCAGTCGGTGGAGAGCAGCATGCCGGCCACGCTGGCGGCGTTCTGCAGCGCGCAGCGCACCACCTTGGCCGGGTCGATGATGCCGGCGTCGACCATGTCCACGTACTCGCCGCGGAGGGCGTCGAAGCCCTGGTCGCCCTTGGCGGACTGCACCTTGCGCACCACGAGGCCCGGCTCGTAGCCGGCGTTGCGCGCGATGACCCGCAGCGGCAGGTCGAGGGCGCGGGCCACGATCTGGGCGCCGAGCTGCTCGTCGCCCGACAGGCCGTCCGCCAGCTTCTCGACCGTCGGCCGCGCGCGCAGCAGCGCCACGCCGCCGCCGGGCAGCACGCCCTCGGCCAGCGCCGCGCGCGTGGCGTGGTGGCTGTCCTCGAAGCGCGCCTTGCGCTCCTTCAGCTCGGTCTCGGTGGCCGCGCCCACGCGGATCTCGGCGATGCCGCCCGTGAGCTTGGCCAGCCGCTCCTGCAGCTTCTCCTTGTCGTAGTCGCTGGTGGTCTGCTCGATCTCGTGGCGGATGAGCTTCGTGCGCGCCGAGACGTCCGAGGCCTTGCCCAGGCCCTCGACGACGGTGGTGAAGTCGGCCGTGACGATGACCTTGCGCGCCGAGCCGAGTTGGCCGGGCTTGATCTTCTCGACGTCCAGGTCGAGGTCGGGCGAGATGAGCGTGGCGCCCGTGAGCAGCGCGATGTCCTGCAGCATGGCCTTGCGTCGGTCGCCGTAGCCGGGCGCCTTGACGGCGCACACGTTCACGATGCCGCGCAGCTTGTTGACCACCAGCGTGGCCAGCGCCTCGCCCTCCACGTCCTCGGCGATGATGAGCAGCGGCCGGCCGGCCTTGCTGACCATCTCGAGCAGCGGGATGAGCGTCTTGGCGGCGCTGATCTTCTCCTGGTGCACCAGGATGAGCGGCTTCTCGAAGACCACCTCGAGGCGGTCCACGTTGGTCACGAAGTGCGCCGAGAGGAAGCCGCGGTCGAACTGCATGCCCTCGACCACGTTGACCTGCGTCTCGAGGCCCTTGCCTTCCTCGATGGTGATGACGCCGTCGGCGCCCACCTTGTTGAGCGCGTCGGCGAGCGTCTTGCCGATGGTCGTGTCGCCGTTGGCGGAGATGGTGGCGATCTGCTCGAGCTGCTTGCGCTCGCCGGGATTGATCTTCTTGGCCCGCTTCGCGACCTCGGCCACGGCCGCGTCCACGCCCTTGCGCAGGCCGCGCAGCAGGCCGTCGCCGTGCGCGCCGGCCGCGAGCAGCTTCATGCCCTCGTCCGTCAGGGCCTTGGCCAGCACCGTGGCGGTGGTGGTGCCGTCGCCCGCGTCCTTGTTGGTGCGCGTGGCGGCCTCGCGCACGAGCTGGGCGCCCATGTTCTCGTACGGGTTCTCGAGCTCGATCTCGTCCGCGACCGTGACGCCGTCCTTGGTGATGGACGGTCCGCCCCAGCTCTTGTCCAGGATGGCGTTGCGACCCTTGGGTCCGAGCGTGCTGCCGACGGCGCGCGCAATCTTGTCCACTCCGGCGCGCAGCTTGTCGCGCGCCTCGACGTCGAAGGCCATCTGCTTGGCCATGGCGGGAACTCCTCCTCGATGCGGTACAGGCCGGCCACCGCCCGGGAGGCGGCCGCGCGCGGCCGGTGCGCCGGGCCCGATTGGACCCGGACGTGCCCGAGGTCGAGCAAAGCCCTTGCCAATGACCGGCGCCACGCGCGCACCTTGATCGAAAGGAATTGCAGGCCTAGAGTCCCGGAGTCGCCTGCGCGCATCTGCCAGCTTGGCACCGGCCGAGCGCGGGACTCTCGCGGCCTCCTGCCACATTGGCGCTGACCATGATCCTCTCCTCGCTGCTCGCCGTCTCGCTGCTGGCGACGGATGCTCTGGTCACCGGCTCCGCGCCCGCGGTGACGGTCGAGGCCCGCGATGGCCGGAGGTTCACCGGCGCCATCGTGGCCTGGCGGGACGGCCGCCTCCTGCTGACGGCGTCCGACGGCTCGAGCGTCGCGCTCCCGGGCGACGAGCTGCTCCTCCTGCACGCGCCGCCGCCCGCGCCGGCCGCGCCGCGAGCCGACGCCGGGCCGGTCATCGAGCCGGCCACCCCGGTGCCGCCGCCCGCGGAGGATCTTCTGCTCCTGGCCGGCCCGCACGGCGACCGGCTCGTCGGCCACGTCGTCGGCGGCGACGAGAACGGCGTGCGCTTCCAGCTCGCCGTCGGCGCGCCCTTCGAGGTGGACTTCGAGCGCATCGCGCGCCTGCTGCCCGCGGCGCGGCTGCCCGTGGACCGCCTCATGCTGCTGGCCGACGGCGGCGACGACGACCGCCTGTGGCGGCAGCGTGCCGACGGCGGCCTCGACAGCCTCGGCGGCGTGGTCGACCGCATCGAGGACGGCCGCGTGGTCTTCGAGGGCGCCCTGGGCCACATGGAGTTTCCCCTCTCCGAGATCGCCGCCGTGATCCTCGCCGGCGGCGACGGGCCGGACGACGAGCCCCTGCCTGGCCTGCCGGTGACCGTGCGCCTCCTCGGGGGCTCGCGTGTGCTCGCCGGCCTGCTCGAGCTGGACGAGGACCGGCTGGTGCTCGCCACGCGCTTCGCGCCGCGGCTCGAGCTGCCGGCCGCCGCGCTGCAGTCGCTCGTGTGCCGCGGCCCGGGCCGCGTGCTCCTGGCCGACCTCGTGCCGGCGGAGGTGGAGCAGCGTCCGACCGTGGGCGGCGCGCAGGACGTGCTCTTCCCGTGGCGTGCCGACCTCTCGGTCACGGGCCGGCTGCTGTCGGCGACGGGCTGCCGCGCGCCACGGGCCTCGGTGTCCACGCCACGACGCGCCTCGTCTTCGAGCTGCCGCCGGGCTGCCACACGCTGCGCGTCACGGCGGGCCTGTGCGACGAGGTGCGCGAGCTGCCCGCGGCGGCCAGCGTGGACTTCCGCGTGCTCGTCGACGGCAAGTCGCGCGCCGACGCGCGCGTGACCGAGGACGGCTCGGCCGCCGAGCTGCGCGTGGACGGCCTGTCCGAGGCGCGCCGGCTGGAGCTGCTGGTCACGGACGGCGGCGACGACGACGCCGGCGACCGCGCCGCGTGGGCGGACGGCGTGCTCCTGTGCGGCGAGCCCTGAGCCGCGTGTTCCGCCGCATCGCGCCGCTGACGGCGCTGGCCCTGCTGGCCGCCTGCGGCGGGTCGGAGGCGCCGTCCGCGGCGCAGGCACCGCATCCCAAGGTGGCCATCTTCGGCGTCGACGGCGCCACCTTCGCCGTCATCGACCCGCTGCTGAAGGAGGGGCGGCTGCCGGCGCTCGCGGGCCTGATCGAGCGCGGCGCGAAGGTGGTGCTGCACAGCGACTTGGCCGAGGGCGCGTCGCCGGTCCTGTGGACGTCCATCGCCACAGGTGTGCGCAAGGATGAGCACGGCATCGGCGGCTTCACGCACGAGGTCGATGGCCGGCAGAGCATCCTCACGTCGCGCGAGCGGCTCGTGCCGGCGCTGTGGAACATGGTCGACACGCGCGGCGGCAGCGTCGGCATCGTCGGCTGGTGGAACACCTGGCCGGCCGAGCCCGTGCGCGGCTACATCGTCTCCGACCTGTTCGCGACCAGCCTGTTCAAGCGCAACTACGCGCCTGTGGACAGCGCCGGCCTCACCTCGCCCGCGGAGCTCCTGGAGGAGCTGCGGCCATTCGCCTGCTCGCCCGCGGCGCTGCAGCGCGAGGATCTCGCGCCTCTCGGGGACTTCACCGAGGCCGAGTGGCTGGCCATGACCGCCGACGACAGCCAGCGACCGTTCATCCGGCAGGACGGTCTGACCGCGCTGCGCTACGGCCTGCAGTCGCAGAAGAGCTTCGTCGACGCCGCGCAGCACCTGCTGGCCACGCGCGAGCAGCCGGACCTCTTCTTCGTCTTCCTCGAGCTGCCCGACCGCGCGGGCCACAACTTCTGGCACGCCTACGAGCCCGGCAAGGTGTCGGGCGCGCCGGCCGTGGACCCCGGCTGGGTGGAGCGCTGGGGCCACGTCGTGCCGGGCAGCTACGAGATCGTGGACCGGGACATCGGTCGCCTGCTCGCGCTGCTCGCTCCCGACACCACCGTCTTCGTGATCTCGGATCACGGCTTCCGCTCGAACGGCAAGCCGGGCGGGAGCCCGGACGATCTCGCGCACGTCGGCGGCTCGGGCACGCACGACGAGGCCGGCGTGCTCATCGCGGCCGGACCGGCCATCGCGCGCGGCAGCCGCTGCGAGGCGCAGCTCTACGACGTGGCGCCCACCGTGCTGGCCGCGCTGGCGCTGCCCGGAACCACGCAGGGCATCGGCCGCGTGCTCTCGCCGCTGCTCGCACCGGAGTTCCGCGCGGCGCACCCGCTGCAGCCGCCCCGCGACGAGCCGCCGCTCGTTCCGGGCGCCGCACCGGCGGTCGGTCCGGACGAGTTGCGGATCAAGCAGCTCCAGGCCACCGGCTACCTGGGCGGGGTGCCCGAGGACGACGAACGTCACGGCGACCACTGAGGCGCGCGAGGTGCGGCCGGCACGCGAGTAACTTCGCCGCCGCCGCGCCGACCGGTGTCCATGGAGACATCGCAACATCGTGCGCTCGTCGAACCCGCCGACGCGTTGACCATCGAGGAGCTGCTCGCGGGCCTGCTCTGCCCCGGCCCGCGCGCGCGCCGGCCTCTCGCGCTGGCGCATCGTCTCGCGGACCAGCCGCTCGAGCTGGCGCGCCTCGGCCGCATGACGCCGCGCGAGCTGCTGCGCGAGCTGTCCGGTGAGCTGACCGCGCTGCCGGGCGGGCCCGAGCGCGCGGCGCTGCGCCTCTACTCGGCCTTCCAGCTCGCGCGCCGCGCGGCGCGCGTGGACCCGCCGCCCGGGCCCGTGGTGCGTGGCGCGGCGGATCTCGAGCCGCACCTGCGCGGCCTGCTCGACGGCCAGCTCAAGGAGGTCTTCCTCGTCGTGCTGCTGGACGCCAAGAACCGTCCGCTGCGCACCGAGCGCGTGAGCGAGGGCTGCCTCACGTGGTCCGTCGTGCACCCGCGCGAGGTCTTCGCGCCGGCGGTGCGCGAATCGGCCGGCGCGGTCATCGTGGCCCACAACCACCCGAGCGGCGACCCCACGCCGTCGGCCCAGGACGTCGAGGTCACGACGCGCCTCGCGCGCGTAGGCGAGACGCTCGGCATCCCGCTGCTCGACCACATCGTCGTCGGGCGGCGCCGCTGCATCTCGCTGCGGGCTCAGGGCTTGCTGGGGGCGACGTGAGCTTGGACCAAGTGAAGGGTGACGAAGCGAGTTGCTCCGGGCACTTCATCCAACGTGGTCGTTGGAGGTTCGTCGATCGCGCACCACGTTGAAAAAAGTGCCCGGAGCAAGGGCCGATCGCGTGCTTGCGGCGATGGGTGGCGAACTTCAGGGAGCTGTGCGGCGTGCAAGCGCTTCGGCGGCTGCCTGCAGTGCCGTGGCGCGGGCTTCGGGCGGCTGGGCCGGGTCGAGGCCGAAGTCGTCGCCGGTCAGCGTCATGAGGCGCTGCAGCGCGGCGAAGGCGAGGTCGGTGTCGGGGCTCGCGAGCTGCGCGAGGAAGGCGGACGTGTCGCGGGCCGGGTCGACGGCGAGCAGCGCGGCTTCCAGGGCCACGCGGCCGTCGGTCGGCAGGGCGGCGGCGGCCGGCGTGGCCGCGTAGGCCTCCAGCTCCGCGCGCGCGACCGGCAGGCCGGTGCGGCCCAGCGCATCGAGGACGGCGATGGTCACCTCGGGCTCGCGCCGCTGCTCCAGCGCCACGACGAGCTGGTCGGCCACGCGCGCGGCGCCGCAGGCCGCCGCGGCGGCCACCGCCACCGCCGGCAAGGGGTCGCGCAGCAGCGGCTCGGCCGCGAGGTTGGCCAGCCGCGCGCGCGCCTTGGGGTCGCAGCTGGCGGCCAGGCGCTCGAACACCTCGAGCACGTGCACGCGCGCGTACTGGTCGCCAGAGCGCAGCGCCTCCTCGAGCAGCGGCAGCACGCCGGGCCCGAGGTTGGCCAGCACGAAGCGCGCCGCATCGATCTGCCGCAGCTGGTAGGCCGAGAGGTGCGCGACCACGAGGCGCACGCGGGCGGTCAGGCCCGGGTCGGTCACCGGCGAGCCGGCCCACAGGCGCACGCTCTCGGCTTCCCACCAGGCACGCGCGGCGGTCACGGCCCGCTCGCGGTCGGGCACCGGAGAGCCGGGCACGAATCCGAAGTCCTGGCCCGCCAGCGCGCGCAGGCCGGGCAGCGCCAGCTCCTGCAGGTACACGATGCGCTCGGTGCGGGTCCACGGCAGCTGGGCGTCGGGCACCTGCAGGGGCGTGCCCTCCGCCAGGAGCATGAGAATGAGCGGAATGCCGGCCGGATTCCCGAGCTGCGCCAGGGCCGCGGCCTCCGCGCAGCGCATGGCGATGGGCACGTCGTAGTCCACGGGGTAGGGCCCGAGGCCGAGCAGCAGGCGCGGCAGCGCGAGCAGGTAGCGGCCGTCGGCGAGCAGCGAAGCCGCCTCCGCGGCCACGGCGTCCTGCTTGTCACGCAGCGCCGCCATGAGCGTCGTGGGAGCGGCCGGGTCGCGCGCGGCGCACAGCGCGTCGAGCGCATCCATCCGCGCGCTGGCCGGCTGCAGCTCGAGCAGCGCGAGGAGCGGTGCCGGCTCGCCAGGCAGCGGCCGCTCGAGCACGTCGCGCCACGACCAGTCTCGCTGGCCCTCGGCCACGCCGGGCAGCGGCGGCGGCGCGCCGGCCGACTCGCCGCAGGCGCCGGCGGCGAGCAGCAGCAGCGTGGCCAGCCGGTGTCTCATGCCTTCGGAGTTTGACACGGCGGCCGGCTGGCCGGTATTCCAAGGGGCCGCCCTCTCGTCGCCGGAGCCCGCGTCATGACCGCCCCCGAGCTGGACAAGGACCTGCTGGCGATCCTGGCGTGCCCCGAGACCAAGGAGCCGGTCGCGCTCGCGGACGCGGCGCTGGTGGCCCGGGTCAACGCGGCGATCGAGGCCGGCAAGGTCAAGTCGCGCGACGGCCAGGTCGTGACGCGCCCGATGGAGGCCGCGCTGGTGCGGCAGGACAAGAAGGTGCTGTACCCGGTGCGCGGCGGCATCCCCATCATGCTCATCGACGAGTCCATCCTGCTGGACGCCATCGGCGGCTGAGCGCCGCGCCGTCACCATGGAAAAGCGGCTCCCGCTGGCGCTCGTGCTGAGTCTGCTGTTCGTGTGGCTGTACATCGGGCTCGCGGGGCCGCCGGCGAAGAAGGAGCCGGCACCGAACGACGCCGCGCCGCCGGCGGTCGGAGCCGACGGCGCGCCCGCGCCGCCGACGGCGCTGCCGGCTCCCGCGGGGCCGGGCGGCGCCGCGGCTGCCGACGGGGCTCCGGAAGACTCGCGCGAGAGCAGCGTGGCGCTGCCGCTCTTCACGGGTGACGGCTACGTCGCGCAGTTCGAGACGCGCGGCGCCGGACTCGCCTGGCTGGAGCTCACCGACTACCACACCGCGCCCGGCGCGACGGACCATTTGCGGCTGGTGGGGCCCGTGGACGGCGAGTCGCTCAACCTGCTGCTGCGGGACTTCTCCGACGCGTGGGGCCTCGACCGCACCAACTGGGAGGTCGAGCAGGGAACCAGCGAGGCGGGCCGCGCGCGCCTCGTCTTCCGGCGGCGGCTCGACAACGGGCTGCTGCTGGTGCGCACGGTCGAGGACCGGGGCAAGCGCTACGCCTTCGATCTGACGATCGAGATCGTCAACGAGGGCGCGGAGAGCCTGCCCGGCACGCTGTCGCTCGTGCTGCAGGGCGCGCGCGGGCTGGTCCAGGAGCACGTCGGCTCCACCTTCCTCATGACGCCGCCCACGGCGCTGGCCGTGGTGCGCAACGCGGACGGCGAGACCTCGGTCACCAAGTGGTCCGGCGGCGACCTGGCCGACGGCGCGCCGCGGCGGGTGGGCCCGCTCGAGACCCTGCTGGCCGCCGGCACGATGACCAACTACTTCGGGGCGCTGCTGGCGCCGGGCCCCGAGAGCCCGGTGGCCCTGGTGCAGCCCGAGCCCGTGCTCGACGCGCGGCAGCTCGAGGATGCGGTGGAGGCCCGGCACCCGCTCGACGTGGCCGGGCGCGAGGCGCTGCGCCGGCAGCTCGCCAGCGAGCATCGCAAGAACGCCGCGGCCAACCTGCTGCTGGTCAGCACGCCGCCCGCTCCGGGCAAGCCGCTGCGCTGGGACTTCACCGTCTTCGCCGGCCCGCTGGACGACAAGCTGGCCGCCGCCGGCGGGCACGAGTATCTGCAGCCGGTGGTGGAGGACCGCCACGGCCGGATGGCCTGGATCAATCACGGCCTGCTGGCCATCCTGCGCCTGTTCCACGCCGGTACGGCCAACTGGGGCGTGGCCATCATCCTGCTCACGCTGCTGGTGCGCGTGATCCTGTTCCCGCTCAACCGCGTGCAGCAGTCCAGCATGCAGCGCTACAGCGCGGCGATGCAGCGGCTCAAGCCGCAGATCGACGCGCTGAAGGCCAAGTACAAGAACAACATGCGCAAGTTCAACGAGGAGCAGATGGCGCTCCTCAAGCAGGAAGGCGTGCGCCCGCCGCTGGGCGGCTGCCTGCTGATCTTCCTGCAGTTCCCCATCTGGATCAGCCTGTTCCAGATCCTGCGCAGCAACATCGAGCTGCGGCACGCGCCCTTCGCCGGCTGGGTCACGGACCTGTCGCGGCCCGACCAGATGCCCTTCCCGGTCGTGGGCACCATCCACCTCCTGCCCATCCTCATGGCCGCCGCGCAGCTCCTGCAGATGCGCCTGCAGCCCCGCCCGGCCGACGACAGCCAGGCCCAGATGCAGAAGATGATGGGCATGCTCATGCCCGTGATGATGCTGTTCTTCCTCTACAGCTATCCCTCGGGCCTCTCGCTCTACATCTTCACGTCCTCGCTGTTCGGCATCCTCGAATACCAGATCGTCAAGAAGCTCTGGCCGCCGCCGGCGGTGGCGACTGCGGGCGTGCAGCGAAAGGGGTAGCGCAGCGCGCCGGGAGGGGGGGAGGGGGCGCGCTCTCGCACGGTCGCGGTGCTTGCACGTCGTGACCGGAGGCAGTCTCGATGATCGAGAGCTGGTGGAGTTGGGCGCCGCGACCCTGAGTTCGCGCGCCCCCTCCCCCCGCTCCCGGCGCGCGTGGACTCCACGGCATTCCGTGCGTGACTCGCCCGCGGCGCCAGCCGTCGGCGGCAGTGCAGAAGAACGCCTGAGAAGCGCGCCGCGCGCGGGTTTCCGGGCGTTCCCGTGACCCTGCCTTCGCTTTCCTGGGCGGGCTGGTGGGTGCGACCGGCGTGCGGCGCGACACGTCGCCCGCAAGGTCATGGAGCGCGGCGCAGCCGCGCCCGATGCCCGAGGACCGCAAGCGCCGCAGGCCGGTCGTACCCACCAGCCCCGTGCCGTATCCTTTGCGGCCCATGAGCGCGACCGTTCCGCACCTTTCGGTGGCCGCGCCCTGCTTCAACGAAAGCGAGAGCATCGCGGCCGTGGTGGCCGAGTGGGAGGCGGTGCTCGACCGGCTGGCGGCGCCCTCCGAGATCGTGCTGTGCAACGACGGCAGCACGGACGGCACGGCCGCGGTCCTGCTCGAGCTGCAACGAAGGCACCCGCGGCTGCGCGTGGTGAGCTTCGAGAAGAACGGCGGCTACGGGCGCGCGCTGTCGGCGGCCATCGACGCCACGCGCGGCGCCTGGGTGGCCACCATCGACAGCGACGGCCAGTTCGACCTCGCCGACGGCCTGCGGCTGCTCGAGCTGGCCGAGCGGCAGGGCGTCGACTGCGTGACGGGCTTCCGGCAGAAGAAGCAGGACAGCCTGTTCCGCGTGGCCGCCGACCGCGCGCTCAACCGCATCGTTCGGCTCATGTTCGGGCTGCCGCTGCGCGACACGAACTGCGCGCTCAAGGTGGCCAGGGGCGAGGTGCTGCGCGGCCTGCGCATCGAGGCGCGCGGCTATCCGACGCCGACCGAGATCTGCGTGCGGCTCGCGGCCCGCGGCTGCCGGCTGGCCGAGGCGGGCGTGTCCCACCGCGAGCGCGCCGGCGGCGCCAGCAAGCTGCACCCCTGGCGGACGGGCTGGAACTTCCTGCGCTTCCTCTTCTACCTGCGGCGCAAATTGAAGCTCCACCGGGCGCGGATTATCGTCGAGCCATGACCGCGCCCGCTCCCTTGCCGCTCCTGGGCGTCATCCTCGCCGCCGGCAAGGGGACGCGCATCCAGCCCTTCAGCGAGCGCTACCCCAAGCCGGTGCTGCCCATCCTGGGCAAGCCGCTGATCCAGCACCAGGTGGAGTGCCTGCGCGACCTCGGGGTCCGCCGCGTGGTCATCGTCATCGGCCACCTCGGCTTCGAGATCGTGAAAGCGCTGGGCGACGGCTCGGCGCTGGGCGTGCAGATCGAGTACGTGGACCAGGGCCCCACGCTGGGCATCGCGCACGCGCTCGGCAAGCTCGAGCAGCGCATCGACCGGCCCTTCCTGCTGTTCCTGGGCGACATCTTCTTCATCCACCGCGGACTGCAGGAGATGACGGCGCTGCTGGGCCGGGACGACGTGCGCGGCGTCCTGGCCGTCAAGGACGAGCCGTCGGTCGAGGCCATCAAGCGCAACTTCGTGGTGCTCGAGGATCGCCAGGGCTTCGTGTCGCGCGTCATCGAGAAGCCGCAGCACCCGAGCTCGCGCGTCAAGGGCTGCGGGCTGTACCTGTTCGACCCGGTCTTCTTCGACGCCGTGCGCCGCACGCCGCGCACCGCGCTGCGCGACGAGTACGAGATCACCGACGCCATCCAGATCTTCCTCGACGACGGCTACCGCGTGAAGGCCGCGCGCGTGGTGCAGGACGACCTGAACCTGTCCTACCCGCGCGACCTGCTGGACATCAACCTCAAGGTGCTGGGCGACCGGAACCTGCTGGGGCAGGGCGTGCACGTGCACCCCGGCGCGCGCCTGGAGCGCTGCGTGCTCATGGACGGCGCGCGCGTCGAGCAGCCCATCGCCGTGCGCGAGTGCCTGCTGTTCCCGGGCGTCACGCTGACCAACGGCAGCGACATCGAGCGCCGCATCCTGATCGCCGGCCACGAGATCGACTGCCGGTGAGCGGAGGCGCAGGATGACCACGGACGGCAGGCCGAAGCGGGCGCTCGTCACGGGCGGGGCGGGCTTCATCGGGCACCACCTGGTGCACGCGCTGCTCGCGCGCGGCCTGGAGGTCACGGTGCTGGACGACCTCTCCATGGGCCGCCGCGAGAACGTGCCCGCCGGCGCGCGCTTCGTGCAGGGCGACGTGCGCGACCCCGAGATCGTGACCGTCGCGCTGGCCGGCGTGGACTGCGTGTTCCACGAGGCCGCCATCGTCTCCATCCGCGCCTCGGTCGAGGGCTTCGTGCGCGACGCCGAGGTGAATCTGGTGGGCACGCTGAACGTGCTGCAGTGCATGGCCGACAGCGGCGTGCGCAAGGCCGTGCTGGCCAGCAGCATGGCCGTCTATGCCGACGGCCCCGAGCCGGTGCCGCTGCGCGAGGACGCGCCGCTGGCGCCCATCTCGCCCTACGGCGTGGCCAAGCTGGCCAGCGAGCAGTACTGGCTGCTCATGGCCCGGCACTTCGGCCTCGACGCCACGGTGCTGCGCTACTTCAACACCTACGGGCCCAACCAGACGCCCACGCCCTACGTGGGCGTGATCACCATCTTCATCAACCGCCTGCTGCGCGGCGAGGCGCCCGTGATCTACGGCGACGGCGAGCAGCGCCGCGACTTCGTGCACGTGGACGACATCGTCAGCGCCAACCTGGCCGTGATCGACGCCGACGTGGCCGGCCGCACCTTCAACGTGGGCACCGGCCACGCCACGTCCGTGAACGACATCGCGCGCGAGCTTGTCGCGCGGCTCGCGCCGCGGCTCCAGCCGCGACATGCGCCGCCGGTCGAGGGCGAGATGCGCAACGCGATCGCCGACGCGTCGGCGCTGCGCGCAGCCACCGGCTGGAAGCCCGGACGCCCGCGCCCGGACTTCGACCAGGTCGTCGCGTACTGGCGTGCCCGGGGCGCTGCGGTCTGAGGTCGCGGCAAGTCGCGCCGGGCGTTGTTGTCGGGAAGCGCGCGATCCTCAGCGGCCTCTGCGCGCCTCCCGACGCCTAGCCCGGCACGACTGGACGCGACCTCGGGAGCCGGGCCAAGCCATCATCGGTCGTGAGGGAAACGGCGTCGGGCACGAAACTCAGGGGAGGGGCGGGCTAGACTTTCTCGCGATGGCCGAGAATGGCGACGAGAAGCTGCCGGACGTGCTGCGCGAGATCTCGCGGGTGATCGAGGCGGGGGAGCGCATCGATACGCGGGAGTACCTGGAGCGGTATCCGACGCTGGCGCCGGAGCTGAAGCGGTTCTTCGAGACGCGCGCGGGGGGCGAGCGTGAGGCGGGCTTCGGGGTGGGGGCGGTGGTGGACGACTACCGCATCCTGCGCGAGCTGGGGCGCGGCGGCATGGGCGTGGTGTACGAGGCGGAGCAGATCTCGCTGGCGCGCAAGGTGGCGCTCAAGGTGGTCACGCCCGCCGCGCTGCGCAGCAAGGCGGCCTTCGACCGCTTCCGGCGCGAGGCCAACGCCGTGGCGCGGCTGTCGCACCCGCGCATCGTGGCCGTGCACGGCTTCGGGCAGAGCGGCGGCGTGAACTACCTGGCCATGGAGTACGTGGCGGGCCTGAACCTGGCCGAGATCATCGACCGGCTGCGCACGGCGCGAACGCACGGCCGGCGCTTCGTGCGCGTGAGCGGCGACAACCTGGAGCAGGACATCACGTCCTGGGCGCGCGGGCGGCGCCTGGCCGGCACGCAGCCGGAGGATCCGTCGCGCGAGCAGGGCATCGTGATCGACCTGCGCAACTTCGCGCACATGGCCGCCTCCTTCGCGCTCGATGCCGCCGAGGCGCTGGCCCACGCGCACGCGCAGGGCATCGTCCACCGCGATATCAAGCCCAGCAACCTGATCCTCGAGCGCGCCGGCCGCATCAAGCTCTCCGACTTCGGCCTGGCCAAGGGCAGCGAGGACGGCTCGATCACCGGCAGCGGCGACTTTTTGGGCTCGCCGGCCTACGTGAGCCCCGAACAGGCCACGCCTCGGCGCGGCCGCGTCGACGCGCGCACCGATATCTACAGCCTGGGCGTCACGCTCTACGAGCTGCTCACCCTGCACCAGCCCTTCGCCGGCAAGGACGTGGCCCAGGTGCTCAAGGCCATCCTCACCAGCAACCCGCCGCCGCCGGGCAAGCTGGACCCGCGCATCCCGCGCGACATCGAGACCATCGTCATGAAGGCGATGGAGCGGGATCCCGACGCGCGCTACCCGACGGCCGAGGCGCTGGCCGACGACCTGCGGCGCTTCCTGAACTTCGAGCCCATCGCGGCCAGGCCGGTCTCGCCGGCGGTGCGCCTTTTGCGCAGCGCGCGCCTCCACCGCGTCGCGCTGGCGCTCGGCGCCATGGGAGTGGTCATCGTGTCCCTGTCGCTGCTCCTCTACTCGGGAGTGCTCGACGTCGGCCGGCAGAAGCGCTTCGTGCGCGACATCGGCGAGCGGCTCCGGCAGCAGGAGGACGGCGCGGCCGCGCGCGGCGTGCTCGAGCTGGTGGACGAGCTGTCGCAGGACCTCTCGGTCATGGAGCGTCGCGAGCGCATCGAGGCCGTGGCCGACGAGGCGCGCGAGCTGCTCGACGCCGGCCAGTTCGCGGAGGTGGACGACCTCCTCGCCCGGCTGGACGCCAAGGCCTCGTTCGGCGCGTGGAGCGAGCTGGAAGGCCGGCTCCTCGCGGCCAACCTGCGCGACATCAAGATCGACTTCGCCGTGCGGCTCGAGCAGGGCCTGCGGGCGCCGCGCGAGCCGCCGCTCACGGCCCGCGAGCGGCGCGAGCGCCTGGCGGCCCTCGAGCGCATGCTGGGCGACCGCGACCCGATGGTCTGCAAGAACGCCGCCGTCGCGCTCGGCCGCCTGGCCGCGCCGTCCTCCCTGGGTGCGCTCGTCGACGCCCTCGGCCGCCGCGCCGACACGGACGGCCGCATCGCCATCATCCAGGCACTGCGTGCGCTGGGAGATCCCGACGCCGTGCCGTTCCTGAGCGAGGAGCTGTTTGCCGACGACGAGTGGGTGCGGCTGGCCGCGCTCGACGCGCTCGACGCCCTGGACCCGCCGGACCTCGACCGGCTCATCGAGCCGCTGGCCGACGACCCGAAGAGCTTCCTGCGCGACCGCGTGCAGGCCGTGCGCGAGCGGCTGGCCCGGAAGCCCATCCGGTGAGGGTCGCCGCGGTCCTGCTCCTGCTGCTGGCGGCCTGCGGCCCGGCCGAGACGGGCCACGTGGGCCTGCTGCTGCCGCTCAGCGGCCCGCTGGCCGAGCGCGGGCACGAGATGCGCGTCGCCGTCGACCTGGCCCTGGCCGAGCTGCCGGAGGATCATCGCCCCCTCATCCTGGAAGCTGACAGCGAGGGCTCCGCGCGGACCACGACCATGGCCTACTCCCGCCTCGTCGGCCAGGGCGCGAGCGTGGTCCTGGGCCCGCTGACCACCGACGAGGTCGAGGCCGCCTCGCTCGTCGCGCGCGCCCTCCACGTGCCGTGCGTCGCCCCGGCCGCCACCGGCGCGCATCCCGAGCAGGCCGACGGCTGGATGCTGCGCCTCTGCTACTCCGACGACGACGCCGCCCGCGCGCTTGCCGGCTGGGCCCGCATGACCCTGCACCTCGAGCGCCTGGTCTCCGTGGTCGACCTGCGCTCGGCCTACTCGCTGGGCCTGGCGCGCGCCTTCGGCCGCGAGTTCTCCCGCCTCAACGGCCGCATCGTGGGCGAGGTCAGCTACCACGGCGGCGACGCCGAGGCCGTCGGCGTCCTCGACGAGGTGCTCGCGCTGCCCGCCGAGGGCGCGTTGCTGGCGGGCTACCTGCCGGACATCCGGCGCATGCTGGACGGCACTGCGGACCCGCGCCTCACCGAGCTGGTCCTGCTCGGCGGCGACGGCTGGGGCGGCGCCGGCCTCTCCCAGGCCTTCGCCGGCCGCGTGCGGGGCGCCTATCACACCCGCCACTACGATCCCGGCCGCGCCGACCCGCTGGTCACCGATTTCGAGGCCCGCTGGCGGGCCGCCACGGGCGAGGCGCCGTCCGACGCCGCCGCGCTCACCTTCGACGCCGCCCGGGCCACCCTCTCGATCTTCGATCCCGACGCCCGCGGCCCGGTGCTGCGCGACCGCCTCTTCGCACTGCCTCCCCGGGCTGGCGTGACCGGCCCCCTCGACATCGACCGGCGCGGCGTCCCGCTGCGGCGGCCGATCTACCTCGAGCAGGTCCACGAGCCCGCGGGCGCCACGATCGTCGCGGAACTGTAGGTCACGACGCGCGCGGGGCGCCGAGGGCCGCGGTCGGGGGGCGGGCTCTCGCAAGGGCGCGGCGCTTGCTCGCGGTGATGGCGTCGGATCCTGTGAATGGTGAGCGGATCGAGTCCGGCGCCGCGCCCTTGAGTTCGCCCGCCCCCCGACCGCGGCCCTCGGCGCCCGTGATAGTTCGACCACTTCCGGCGGGGCGAGACGTGTCGCGTCGTCGGGCGCGTGGTCCGACGGTCGCGCCGGGCTGACGCGAACGTCGAATCGCCGGCGGGGCGACTTGGGGACTGGCGTGCAGGTGGCGCCCGGGCACCCCCGGGCGCCGGAGAGGCGTGCTGGCGTGTGGGGCGAACTCACGGCGCGGCGCCCCACTCCAGCTTGCCGTGACGCGCGAAACGCCTCGCCCATCTCGACTCGCAAGCGCCGCGCCCGTGCGAGAGCCCCACGCCCGAGCACGCCTCTCCGGCGCCACTGCACGTGTGCCGCTGCCGGCCCTCGCCCCGCCGCGCCGGCGGATTTCGAACACGCGGTTTCGTGGCTCGAAACCTTGGAAACCCCACTCCTTGTGGGATACTTGCCGTCCCGCGCGCGGAGTCGCCGCGCGCCTCATTGGAGGGCGTGGGGTCCTTGCGCTGTCCGTTCTGCAAGGCCAACAACGATCGAGTCATCGACTCCCGCACATCCGGGGAGGCCGATGTCATCCGCCGGCGCCGCGAGTGCCTGGAGTGCAAGGGGCGCTTCACGACCTACGAGACGGTGGGCGAGACGCCGCTGCGCGTGGTCAAGAAGGACGGCGCGCGCGAGCCCTTCGACCGCGGAAAGCTCCTGCGCTCCATGCAGGTGGCCTGCCAGAAGCGGCCCATCACCACCGAGGTGCTCGAGGCCATCGCGGCCGACATCGAGACGCGGCTGCACGAGATGTTCGAGAAGGAGGTGGCCTCCAAGTACATCGGCCACCTGGTGATGGAGGCGCTGCGCGACCTGGACCAGGTGGCCTACGTGCGCTTCGCCTCCGTGTACCGCGAGTTCCGGGACGTCAATCAATTCCTCGACGAACTGAAGCCGCTGCTCGATCGGGCGGCCGCGGACGTGAAGGATGTCCCGGTGCCCGCGCGCCCGCGCGAGCCCTCCGCCCCGGCGGAGAAGCCCGACAACTCCAACCTCCCCAAGGTCTCGCCGCACGGTGCAGCCCAGCCCTGAACCCGCCGTGCCGCTGCTGGTGCGCAAGCGCGACGGGCGCAGCGTGCCCTTCGACGCCGCGCGCGTGGCCACCGCCCTGCGCCGCGCCCTGGCCGATGCCGGCCAGGACGATGCGCTCTTCGCGGGCGATCTCGCGGCCGTGGTCGTGACCTACCTGCGCGGGCACTCGGGCGAGGGCGTGATCGGCGCGCCCGAGATCGCGCACCTGGTGCACGAGGTGCTCCTCGGCGCCGGCTGCACCGCCGCCGCCGCCGCCTTCCGCCTCGAGCAGGAGCGGCGCGAGCGCTCGCGACAGCGGCTGCGGCTGCGTGCCGGCGCGGGCGAGGACGGCGTGCGCGGCATCCCGCTGGCCGCGCACGCCGATCCCGAGGAATGGAGCAAGGGCCGCGTGCTCAGCCTGCTGGCGCGCGAGGCCGACCTGCCGGGCGAGCTGGCCGAGGCGGTGGCCGCCGACGTGGAGCGCGGCCTGTTCGCCTCGGGCCTGCGCTCGGTGTCCGCGGCGCTCCTGCGCGAGTGGGTCGACAACGAGCTGTTCCTGCGCGGCCACCCGGCGCGCCTCGGGCGCCACCAGTTCGTGGGGCTCGTGCCGCACGAGCTGCGCGCCGTGCTGGGCTCGGCGTCCGGCCTGCAGGCCGAGCACGAGCTGGGCGCGCGGCTGCTCCTGCGCTACGCGCAGCGCGAGGTCTTCCCGGCCGAGGTGGTGCGCGCCCACGAGCAGGGCCTGCTCGAGCTCGAGAACCTGCAGGCCGGCGCGCGGCTCGACACGGTCGTGCTGCGGCCGTGGTCGCTGCCGGCCCTTGGCCCGCTCGCCGGCCGCGAACGGCGGCGCGAGCTGCCGCTGGTGGCGCGGCAGGTGGGCCACCTGGCCAGCCGCGAGGTGCTCCTCTGCTGGGATGGCCCGGCGCTGTCGGCCGACGAGGCCAAGGACCTCCTGGCTCAGCTGGCCGAGCCGTCCGGCCTGCGCGCGGCCGGCGCGCGGCTGGTGCTGTGCCTGCCGTCCGAGCGCGAGGAGCTGGTGGAGCCGCTGCTGGCCGCGCTGGCCGCGCTGCGCGACGGCGCGGCCGCCCGGCGCGGCGCGGTGCTGCCCGGCCTGCGGCTGGTGATCGCGGGGCTGTCCGACGAGCTCCTGGCGGCGGCCGCCGAGCTGGAGGCGGCCGATGCGCGCGTGGGCTTCGCCGCGCAGGCGGGTGAGCCGCTGCTGGTCACCGGGTCGGTGGCCGTCAACGTCGCCCGGCTGGCGCTGCTGGCCGGCCCACGCGCGCTGCAGGAGTTCCTCGCGGACGTCGAGCGCTCGCTGGAGCTGGCCCTCTCGGCGCTGGCCGCGCAGGACGCCCTGCTGCCGGCGGGCGGCGCGCGCGCGGCGCTGCGCGCGGCCACCGGGCTGCCCGAGGATGCGCTGCCCGTGAGCCGGCGCCTGGCGCTGTGCGGCTGGGAGGAGGCCGCGTGCGTCCTCTTGGGCGAGGGAGCGCGGGCGCGCGCCAACCGCCTCGACTTCGCCGCCGCCCTGGGTGAGCGCGTGGCGGCGGTTCTCGGCCGGCAGCCGCCGTCGGCGCCGCTGCGGATCGGGCTTGCGGGCGCGGCGGCGCGCGAGCGCTTCGGGCGGCTGGACCTCGCCACCTTCCCGCAGGCGCGCGACCGGCTGCCATTGGCCGGCCACCGCGAGGGCTACCGCTACGACGGCCCGCTGCTCCTCGCGGCGGGCTCGGACGCCACAACTGCCGGCAGCCTGGCCGCGCGCGCCGCGTGTTTCCTGGACCTGCCGCCCGACACGCCCGCGCCGCGCTGCACCGGCAGCGCCGCGCAGCGCACCGCCTTCCTGCGCGCCTGGACCGTCGCATTGGCCCGAGAGAGGGATGTCGCCCCATGCGCCTGACCCGCGTCGAGATTCACGGCTTCAAGTCCTTCGCCGACCGCGTGCAGCTCGACCTGCCGCCCGGGCTCACGGCCGTGGTGGGACCCAATGGCTGCGGCAAGAGCAACGTCATCGACGCCATCAAGTGGGCGCTCGGCGAGCAGCGCGCCTCGGCCCTGCGCGGCGACGAGATGCTGGACGTCATCTTCAAGGGCAACGGCGCGCGCGCGGCGCGCAACTTCGCAGAGGTGTCGCTGCACTTCGACAACGCCGACCGCACGTTGCCCGTCGACTTCACCGAAGTGGTGGTCACGCGCCGGCTGTTCCGCAGCGGCGAGAGCGAGTACCTCGTGAACCGCCAGCCGCAGCGGCTCAAGGACGTGCGCAACCTGCTCATGGACACGGGCCTCGGGACAGGCGCCTACTCGATCATGGAGCAGGGCCGCATCGACGCCATCCTGTCCGCCGAGACCCAGGACCGCCGGCGCATCTTCGAGGAGGCGGCCGGCATCTCGCGCTACCGGGCGCGGCGGCGCGAGTCCGAGTCCAAGCTCGAGCGCACCGACCAGAACCTCCTGCGGCTGGCGGACGTGGTGGCCGAGCTGGAGGGGCGCGTGCGCAGCCTCAAGCAGCAGGCCGGCCGCGCCCGCAGCTATCTCGCGGCGCGCGACCGGCTTTCCGCGCTCAAGGCGCGCTTCTACTTGCACCGCTGGGAGGAGCTTGGCGCGCAGGCCCAGGCGCTGGCCGACGAGGCCCGGACCCTGCACGAGGCCGAGCGCGCGGCGCGCGAGGCGCTGGCGGCCGCCCGCGACGAGCTCGTGGTGCTGTCCGACCGGCTGTCTGCGGCGCGCGGCGAGGTCGACGCCACGGCCGAGGAATTCCGGGCCGCCACGGGCGCCGTGGACGCGCTCGCCCAGCGCCGCACCGCGCTGCACGAGCGCCAGGCCGACGCCGAGGCGCGCGCCGCGCAGCTGGCCGACCGCCTCGCGGGCCTCGAGCTCTCGCTGGCGGCGCGCGCGGCCGAGGCCGAGGACCTCGGCCGCCGCCTGGCGGCGCTGGGAAGCGAGCTGTCCGCCGCGCGGGCGCAGGCCGCCGGATGCGAGGCGGCCCTCGCGGCCGCCGAGTCGGCCCGGGCCGCAGGCCAGGCGGAGGAGGAAGCGCGCCGCCGCGCCGCGCTGCAGCGGCTGTCCGAGCTGACCGAGTGGCGCAACCGGCGCGCCGAGGCCGAGGCGCGTCACGGGGCCGCGTCGGCGGCCCTCGCGCGCGTCGCCGCGCGCGTGGCCGAGCTGGAGCGCCAGCTGGCCGGCATCGCACAGGCCCACGGCGAGCTGCGGACCGGCGCGCGCAGTCTCTCGGACACGCTGGAGGCCCGTCGCGAGACGCTGGCGCTGCTGGCGGCCGAGCGCGGCGCCGGACAGCAGCGCGCCGACACGCTGGACGCCGAGCTGCGCGCCGGGCGCGAGCGCCTGGCGGCCCTGCAGTCACGGCGCGAGGCGCTGGCCGAGCTGCTGGCGCGGCGCGAGGGCGTGTCCACCGGCGCGCGCACGCTGCTCGACGCCGGGCTGCCGGGCATCGAGGGCCTGGTGGTCGAGCGCCTGCGCGCGCCGCGCGAGCTGGCCGAGGCCGTCGAGGCCGCGCTGGGTGCCACGGCCGAGGCCGTGCTCGTGGCCAGCCGCGCCGACGGCGTGCGGGCGCTCGAGCACCTGCGCCGCTCGGGCGCCGGCCGCGTGCTGCTCCTGCCGCGCGACGCGGTGCGCCCGCGCGCGCCGTCGCCCAAGGGCTCGCCGGGCGAGCCGCTGCTCGACCGGCTCAGGATCCTCTCCGACCGCGACGTGCTGCAGGCGCTCCTCGGCCACGTGCGCCTCGTGCCCGACCTGGCCGCGCTGCAGGACTGCCCGCTGGACGGCTCCAGCGTGTGGGTCACGCCGCAAGGCGACCTCCTGGACGAGCGCGGCGTGCTGCGGGGCGGCCTCACGGGCGGCGAGGGCGGCCTCGTGACACGGCGCGCGGAGTGCGACGCGCTGGAGGCCAACGGTCTCGCGCTGCAGCAGGCCGTGGCGGAGCTGGCCGCGGGGCGCCAGCATGCCGAGGAGGATCTGGCGGCGCTCGACGGCCGCCGGCAGGAGCTCGACGTCGAAGTGTCGCGCCTGCTGGCCGAGAGCGAGCGCGCCGCCGAGCGCGAGCGGCAGGGCGAGGCGCGGCGGCTCGAGCTCGAGCGCGACCTCGCGCTCACCCGCCGCGACGCCCAGGTGCTGGAGGGCGAGCGCGAGCAGGAGGCGCAGGCGCAGCAGCAAGCCGGCACGCACGAGCAGGAGCTGGACCGGCAGGCGGACGCCGACCGGCAGGCCGAGGAGCAGGCCGGCCGCCGCCAGGCGGCGCTGGAGTCCGCGCTGGCCACGGCGCGCGCCGCGCTGGCCGAGACGCAGCTGCAGCTGGGCACGCTGGTCGAACGCGAGCAGTCGCTGGCGAGCGAGAGCCGGCAGGTGGATCGGGCGCGGAAGGAGCGCGCCACGGAGCGGCAGGCGGCCCTGTCCGAGCGCGAGGAGCTGGTCGCCGGGCGCCGCACGCTGGACGAGGAGCTGGCCGGGCTCGACGCGCGCGAGCGCGATCTGACCGAGCGCCGCGACGCCCTTGCCGGCGTGATGTCGGCGGCGCGCGAGAAGGTGCACGAGCTGGCGGCGCGGCTGGCCGGCGGCCAGGAGCGAGCCACCCAGCGCGAGCAGGAGGCCGCGAGCGTGGCCGAGGCCGTCGCGGGCTTCCGCTTGCGGGAGCAGGAGACTGCCATCCACCGCCGCACCCTGCGCGAGAAGGTGCTCGAGGAGCTGTCACTCGACCTCGAGCAGGGCCTCCCGCCCGAGGCGCTGGTCGCGCCGCAGGCCGCGCCCGACGAGGACGAGGCCGGCGAGCCCGGCGAGCGCGCTGCGCCCGACCCGGGCGCGGCGGAGGCTCCGGCCGACTGGTCGGCGGTCGAGCGCGAGATCGAGGAGCTGCGCGACCGCATGGCGCGCATGGGCAACGTGAACCTGGCCGCGGTCGACGAGCTCAGGGAAGTGGACGAACGGCTCTCGTTCCTGGTTGGTCAGCGCGATGACCTGCTCGCGGCCAAGGCCGCGCTCGAGGACACCATCCGCAGGGTGGACAGCGAGTCGCGCCAGCGCTTCACCACCACCTTCGAGGAGATCCGCGAGCACTTCCGGCACATCTTCAGGAAGCTGTTCCGCGGCGGGAAGGCCGACGTCTTCCTCGCCGAGGGCGTGGACGTCCTGGAGGCGGGCATCGAGATCGTGGCCGCGCCGCCGGGCAAGGACCCGCGCAGCATCTCGCTGCTCTCGGGCGGCGAGCGCACGCTGACCGCCGTGGGCCTGCTGTTCGCGCTGTTCCGCGCGCGGCCGTCGCCGGTGTGCATGCTTGACGAGGTGGACGCGGCGCTCGACGAGACCAACATCGACCGCTTCTGCACCGTGCTCGAGGACTTCCTGCAGGGAAGCCAGTTCGTGGTGGTGACACACGCGCGGCGCACGATGAGCTACGCTGACACGCTTTATGGCATCACGATGCAGGAGCATGGAGTCTCCCGGGCGTTGTCGCTCACGCTCAAGGAGTACGACGAAGTCCGGCAGCCCGTGGCGGCCCGGCCCGCCGGCGTCGTGCCCGCGCCGCGCCCACAGGTGCGCGATGCGGCGGACCTGGCTCAGGAGGCCTGACGCCCGCGCAATACGCGCGGAGGGAGACCCCCTCCGAAGCGTTCGGGCGGCGCGGAATCACACGGCGGCGAGCGAATGTTCCCGCCCGTGGATTCGTTGGCGCGCTGGACCTCGGCGTGGGTCACAGCCCGGTTGCGGCGGGCGTGGCGAGACCCGGAAAAAGGGCGGACCAGGAGGGAACTCTAGGGAAAAGGGGAAGAAGGGGAGAAGAGTTTTACGCCTGATGAGGGCAACCTCCTGGCCCGCAACGATCGCTAGACTAGCTGCACCTGCGTGTCGAGGCAATGATCGTCCGGCCGAGCCGTCTCGCTTTCGGGAGTGCCGAACCAGCTCGGTTTCGGGAGTGTGGATGAGGCAGGCGCGCCGCTCGTTCGACGACAGCGCGAGGACGGCGACATGACCGCCGGACGGGGTGCGCTGCGCGATCGACTCGAGTGCCTTGGCGCGGAGGCCGTGCTGTTCCCGGCACGAGTGCTGCCAGCGAGCCTTGCACTGCTTGGAATGTCCGGATTGTCATCGGCCGTCCGGTTGGTGGCGTCACGCCGCCGCCGGCATGCCGGGGAGCTGGTCGCTCAGCGCCTCGGGCTTCCGCCGGGCGGCCGGGAGGCGCGCCGGATCGTGGCCGGTTCCTTCCGCACGCTGGCCCTCAACCTCTTCGAGCCGCCGCTGTTTGAAACCGAGCTCGCACGTGGCCGGCCGCTGGGCGAGATGGTGGCGGTGGAGGGCGCCGAGCACATGCGCGCCGCGCAGGCGGTGGGACCGGGCGTGCTCTGCTGCAGCGCTCACATCGGGGGGTGGGAGACGCTCGCGATGGTGACCAAGGAGGTGTTCGGGCCGGCGTGGCTCGTGGCGCGCGCGCTGGACAACCCGCTGCTCGAGGCGCGGCTGGCTTCGCGGCGCCGGCGCTGGTCGCTCGGCACCATTCCCAAGGACGGTGGCGCCCTGCCCCTGGTGCGCGCGCTGCGCGCGGGCGAGCCGGTGGGCATCCTGCTCGACCAGAACGCCGGCAGCCAGGGCGCGATCCTCGACTTCCTCGGCGCGCCCGCGAGCCACCACACGGTGGCCGGTGTCATGGCGCGCCGCTTCGGCGTGCCCTGCGTGCCCATCTACCTGCTGCGCGAGCCGGGACGCCTGCGGTTCCGCATGATCATCGAGCCGGCCATCCTCGCCGACCCGCGCGCGGGCGATGCCCGGGCGATCGAGCTGGACGTGACCCGGCGCCTCTCGGAGTCCGTGGCCCGGATGGTCCGCGCGCATCCCGAGCAGTGGCTCTGGCTGCATGACCGCTGGCGGCACGCCGCGTTCGCGCTGCGCCGCGAGGCGCGCCGGGCCGAGTCGCCAGCCGCGGCCGGGGAAGGCCGTACACAAGTGACCACCGCGCAGGGTACAAACGGCCCCTGAGACCGTGCGACGCATGGATTTCCAGCCCCTCGATCTCTCGCGACTGAAGACCAGCTCGGTCCGCGAGCGCAGCCACCTGGTGCACGCGGACCAGCTCGCGCGGCCCGTCGCGCCCGGGGCGGGCGACGTGCTCGACAGCATGCCCGACGTGCTCGGGGTCCGCACGCTGCGGCGGCTCGCGCAGCGCATCGTCGAGGCGCGCGCGGCGGGGCGCGTGGTGCTGCTGGGCTACGGCGGGCACGTCATCAAGACCGGCCTCGCGCCGCTGGTCATCGACCTCATGGAGCGCGGCTTCGTGACCGCCCTGTGCACCAACGGCAGCGGCGCGATCCATGACTTCGAGATCGCGGCCGTGGGCCACAGCAGCGAGGACGTGGGGCCGGGCCTGCAGGACGGCAGCTGGGGCATGGTGCACGAGACGGCCGCGGCGCTGAACGGCGCCGCCGGGCGCGCCGCGCGCGAGGGGCTCGGGATGGGCGAGGCGCTGGGCCGCTCCATCCTCGAGGCGCGCCTGCCCGGCGCGAACGTCTCGCTGCTGGCGGCCGCGGCGCGGCTGGCCCGGCCGGCCACTGTGCACGTGGCGCTTGGCACGGACACCGTGCACATGCATGCCGATGCCGACGGCGCGGCCATCGGCGCGGCCAGCATGACCGACTTCCGCCTGCTCGCGGCCGTGGTCGCGAAGCTCTCCGGCGGTGTGTACCTGAACGTCGGGTCAGCCGTGGTGCTGCCCGAGGTCTTCGTCAAGGCGCTCAACGTGGCGCGCAACCTGGGGCACCGCGTCGACGACTTCGCCACCGCCAACCTCGACTTCCTGCGCCACTACCGGCCGCGCGTCAACGTGCTCGAGCGCCCGGGCGGCGAGGCGCTGGAGCTGACCGGCCACCACGAGATCAACCTGCCGCTGCTGCGCTGGGAGATCCTGCGCCAGGCGCCGGGAGGCGCGCGATGACAACCCTCTCGGGCTGGCTGCATCCGGCGCATCCGCCGCGCGTGCTGCTGGTGGGCGACATGATGCTGGACCGCTACCAGCACGGGCACACCGAGCGCATCTCGCCCGAGGCGCCGGTGGTGGTGCTGGCCGCCACGCGCGAGGAGCTCCTGCTGGGCGGCTGCGGCAACGTGGCCGCGAACCTGGCGGCGCTCGGCGCGCACGTGACGTGCGTGTCCGTGGTGGGCAAGGACGAGAGCGCCGCGCGCGTGCGCGAGCTGCTCGCCCGCTCGAGCCTCTCCGGCGACGGTCTCGTAGAGGACGCCGGCCGGCCCACGAGCCGCAAGACGCGCGTGGTCAGCCAGAGCCAGCAGCTCCTGCGCATCGACGAGGAGCAGGTGCACCCGCTGGAGGGCGAGGTCGAGCGCGGCGTGCTCGCGCGCATCGACGCCGCCCTCGCGCAGGCCGACATCGCGGTCGTCTCCGACTACGGCAAGGGCGTGCTCACCGGGGCGGTGCTCGACCGGCTGTGCCGCGGGCCGTCCAAGGTGCGCGTGCTGGTCGATCCCAAGGGGCGCGACTACAGGAAGTACAAGGGGGCCTACGTCCTCACGCCCAACAAGCTCGAGGCCGAGACGGCCACGGGCATCGCGCTCGACGGCCCCGTGAGCATCCGCCGGGCGGCGCTCGAGCTGTGCCGCATCGCCGGCCTGCACGCCGCGGTCATCACGCTGGGCTCGCGCGGCATGTACTGCAGCCTGGCCGACGGCTCGCGCGAGTGGTCCGTGCCGGCCGTGGCGCGCGCCGTCTACGACGTCACGGGCGCCGGCGACACGGTGCTGGCCACCATGGCCTTCGTGCTGGCGGCGGGCGCGGGCCTCGAGGAGGCCATGCGCCTCGCGACCGTGGCTGCCGGGCTGGTGGTGCAGCGCGTGGGCGTGGCGGCCGTCACGCCGGCCGAGATCGAGCAGGCGCTGGCCGAGTCCTCCGGCGGCAGCACGGGCAAGGTGGTGGGCCGCGCCGAGCTGCTCGAGCGCCTGGCCCTCGAGCGCCGCGCCGGCCGGCGCATCGTGTTCACCAACGGCTGCTTCGACATCCTGCACGTGGGCCACCTGCAGTACCTGCAGGAGGCGCGCGCGCAGGGCGACCTGCTCGTGGTGGGCGTCAACTCCGACGACTCCGTGCACCGCCTCAAGGGCGAAGGCCGCCCGGTGAACCGCGCCGAGGACCGCGCCGCGCTCCTCGCCGGCTTCGAGTGCGTGTCGCTCGTGACACTCTTCGCCGAGGACACGCCGCTCGAGCTCATCCGCGCCGTCTCGCCCGACGTGCTGGTCAAGGGCGCCGACTGGAAGGACAAGGGCGTGGTCGGGGCGGAGTGGGTCGAGGCGCACGGCGGCCGCGTGGTGCTGGCGGCCCTGCGCGAGGGCTACTCGACCAGCTCCACGCTCTCCCGCCTGGGCGTGAAGGAGCCGCTCTGAGCGCCGGTCCGCCTGCGTCCCCGCAGCGCGTGCTCGTGCGCCTCCCCAACCCGATCGGCGACACGGTCATGGCCACGCCCGCCCTGCGCGCCCTGCGCGCGCACTGGCCCGGCGCGCGCATCGTGGCCGTGGGCCCGCCCAGCGCCGCCGCGCTGCTCGAGGGCCTGCCCGCCTTCGACGAGCTGCACGCGCTGCCCACGCGCCGCTCGCAGGGCGGCCTTTCCGCCCTGCGCGCCATGGCCGCGCGGCTGGCTCACGAGCGCTTCGACCTCGCGCTCGTCCTGGCCAACTCGTTCAGCTCGGCCTTCATGACCTTCCGCACCGGCGCGCGGCGGCGCGTGGGTTACGGCGGCGGCGGCCGCGGCCTGCTGCTCACCGACATCGTGCCCGCCGCGCCCGAGGCGCCCTTCCACCGCCGGCCCGAGCCGATGGTCGAGTACTACTTCCGGCTGGTCGAGCGCGTGGGCGTGCCGCGCGGCGACCACCGCACGCAGCTCGCCGTCTCGCCGCAGGACGAGGAGCGCGCCGCCGCGTGGCTCGCGCGCCACGACCTCGGCGGCGATGCGCCGCTGGTCGGCCTGCACGGCGGCGCGAGCTTCGGCCCGAGCAAGCTGTGGTACCCCGAGCGCTGGGCGGCCGTGGCCGACGAGCTCCACCGCCGACGCGGCGCGCGCAGCATCCTGTTCTGCGGCCCGGGCGAGGAAGCCGACGTGCACGCCATCGCCGCCGCCGCGAAGAGCCCCGTCGCCAGCGCCGCCGACGATCCCGTCGACCTGCGGACGCTCAAGGCGATCCTGCGGCGGCTCGCGCTCATGGTGGCCACCGACGCCGGCCCGCGGCACATGGCGGTGGCCTTCGACGTGCCCTGCGTCGCGCTGCTCGGACCCACGGATCCGCGCTTCAGCAACACCAACCTGCAGCACAGCGCGGTCGTGCGCGTGGATCTGCCGTGCAGCCCCTGCCACCAGAAGTCCTGCCCGCTGCACGGCGAGGCCTTCCACCGCTGCATGCGCGACATCTCGCCCGAGATGGTGCTGGCGGCGGCCGAGCAGGTGCTGGAGGCGCGGCGGGCCTGAGGCGCCGGCGGCGAGGACGCGGCCGCGCCATTTTGCAAATGCGGAGCAATTGCTGAGCAATTGCTGAGCAATTGCAAAAGTCGTTGTCGCCGCTTGTCGCCAACTCAGCCCCGGCCCGGCGAAGCCGGCAGCCGGCCGTGCACGCGCCCGTACCCGGCCCACGGATCGGCGCCGCGCCGCGCGAGCCGCTTCAACACGTCCGGGATGCGGAAGCGGTCGCCGGTGAGGCCGGCGCGCAGCTCGCTCCAGGCCAGCGGCACGGCCACCGGCGCGCCCGACCGCGCGCGCGGCGAGTACGGGCAGATGGCGGTCGCGCCGCGCGCGTTGCGGAGCCAGTCGAAGAAGATGCGCCCGTGGCGGCTGGCCTTGGAGGCCTTGGCGATGAAGCGTTGCGGGTCCTCCGCCTGCAGCTCGCGCGCGAGCCCGGCGGCGAAAGCCGACACCTCCTCGATGCCGGGCCCGCGCCGCAGCGGCACCACGACGTGCAGGCCCTTGCCGCCGGTGGTCATGACGAAGGACGTGAGCCCCCGGGCCGCGAGGCGCCGGCGCAGGTCGCGCGCCGCCTCGATGACCCGCGCGAAGGGCACGTCGGGCGCGGGGTCGAGGTCGAGCACCATGCGGTCCGGCTGCCGCGGCGCGTCGGCACGCACGCCGCCGATGTGCAGCTCGATCGCGCCGATCTGCGCCATGGCCACCAGCGCCTTGCTGTCGCGCACGGTCATGTACGGCGCCGTGCCGGTCTTCTCGGGCATCCGAACGACGTCGATGACGGCAGGCTCGCGGCCGGTGGCGTGCTTCTGGAAGAAGCAGCCCGGCCCGCTGCCCTCGGGACAGCGCACCAGCGTGAGCGGGCGGTCGACGAGGTGCGGCAGCATGCGCGGCGCCACGGCCTGCAGGTAGGCCGCGAGGTCGGCCTTCGTGAGGCCGTCCTCGGGCCACAGCAGCTTGTCGGGGTGCGTGAGCCGCACGCCGGCGACGAGCGGCGGCCCGGCCGGCGCCGCCGGTGGACGCTTCAGCGCCAGCGAGCGCTGGCGCGTCGGCCCCGGCGCGCGAGACGACGCGCGACGCGGCCCGGCGCCGGGCGCGCGCCGGCGGGCCGCGGCCCGCAGCGCGCGCGGCCGCTCGACGACGACGTCGGCGGCGCGCTTGTCCTCGCGCAGGCCCTGGAACGAGGGGTGGCGCAGGCGCCCGTCGCGGGTCCACTCGGTGAAGGCCACCTCGGCCACGAGCTGCGGGCGGGCCCAGGTGGCGTCGCGCAGGCCGGGCTCGCGCGGCACCTCGTCGAGGGGCGGCTGCCGGACGGCCAGGCGCCGCAGGCGGGCGCGCAGGTCGCGGCGCTGCGAGGTGTCGAAGCCCGTGCCGACGCGGCCCGCGTAGCGCAGCCGGCCTCCGTCGTGCACGCCGAGCAGGAGCGAGCCGAGTTGGTCTTCGCGGTGCGTGGGGGGCGTGAAGCCCAGCACCACGAACTCCTGGCGCAGCACGCACTTGACCTTGAGCCAGTCGCCGCCGCGTCCCGAGCGGTAGCCGGCCTGCGCTCGCTTGCAGACGATGCCCTCGAGCCCCGACGCGCAGGCGCGCCTGTAGGCGAGCGGGCCGCGGCCGACGACGTGCCCGCCGTAGCGCAGCGGCCCTCGGGCGCGCTCGTCCAGCAGCCGCTGCAGCGCGGCCTTGCGGGTGAGCAGCGGCTGGTCGCGCAGGTCGCGGCCGTCCAGGTGCAGGAGGTCGAAGATCACGTAGCTCAGCCGGCCCTCGCGGCGCGCGCCGAGCTCCGCCTTGAGACGCTCGAAGCTGGTGCGGCCGCGTGCGTCGGCCACGACCAGCTCGCCGTCGACCAGGGCCGAGCGCAGAGGCAGCGCGCGCAGGGCCGAGGCCAGCGCGGGGAGCCGATCGGTCCAGTCGATGTGGTTGCGGCTCCAGAGGCGCACGCGGTCGCCGGCCGCGGCGGCCAGCAGGCGGTAGCCGTCGAGCTTGACCTCGTGCACCCAGTCGTCGCCGTCGGGCGCGGTGTCCACGAGCAGGCACAGCTCGGGCGCCACGAAGGACGGCAGGCCGGCGCGTCCACGACGCGCGGAGGACGTGGCCAGCGCGAGGGCCGGCGCGCGCGGAGAGGTCCCGCGGGACGCGCGGGCGGCCTTGGCGGTGCGGGTCGACCGGGCCTCGATCCCGGGCGAACGCGCGGCGGCGGCGATCTGGCGCGGCGTGGCGCGGTGGGCCCGCGCGACCTCCACGATGGTGCGCCGGCTCTTCACGCTGCGGGTCTGCGTGGCGACCACGTCCTCGCCGGGCCGCGCGTGGGCGTCGCGCTCCTTGATGAGCAGCCAGTCGCGGCCGCTCCGGGAGCGGTCGGCCGCGAGGCGCACGAGGTTGAAGCCGCCACGCAGCTTCCGGCCGTGCAGCTGGAACTTCAGGCGGCCGCGCTGCAGGTCGGCGCGCGCGTCGGGCGGCGGCTCCCACGTGCCGCGGTCCCACAAGAGCACGGTGCCGCCGCCGTACTCGCCCTCGGGGATGACGCCCTCGAAGCCGCCGTAGTCGATGGGGTGGTCCTCCACGTGCACGGCCAGGCGCCGATCGGCGGGATCGAGGCTGGGGCCCTTGGGCACGGCCCAGCTCTGCAGCACGCCGTCCAGCTCGAGGCGGAAGTCCCAGTGCAGGCGCGAGGCCGCGTGCTGCTGCACGCAGAAGGTCGGCGCACGGCGACGCTTCGGGGCGTGCGGCGCGGGCTCGGGCGTGAGCGCGAAGTGGCGTTTGCGGGCGTACTCGGCCAGCTTGCGGCGCCGCGCGCGGGCCATCAGGCCGACTTCCGGTGCGGCCGCGCGGCGCGCGGGCGGGCGCGCGACGGCACGCGGCGCCTGCGGCCGCCGAGGCTGCGCTCGAGCAGGGGCATGAGGTCCGTCACGGGCGCGACGCGCTCCTCCTCCTCTTCGCTGGCCGGCACCTGCACCGGGCCGGTCTGTCCCGAACGGATCTTGCGCTCGATGAGGGCCATGACGTCCTCGTGCCAGGTGTCCTTGTACTTCCGCGGCGTGAACTTGCCACTCATGCTGTCCATGAGTTGCTCGGCCATGTCCAGCTCGCGCGGCGGCAGCTTCGCCGAGAGCTCCTTGTCGGGCAGGCCCAGGCCGGAGAGCTCCGACAGCTCGTGGCCGTAGCGCATGAGCACCAGCTCCAGCAGCGGGCCGCGCGGCACGAGCGCCGCCAGGTGCTGGCGCGTGCGCAGCACCACGCTGGCGATGCCGATGCGCCCGCTGCGCTGCAGGGCCTCGCGCAGCAGCGCGTACGCGTGGTTGCCCTTGGCGCGCGCCGGCAGCACGTGGTAGGGCTCGGCGAAGAACACCGGGTGCACCTCGTCGGCCTTCACGAAGTCCAGGATCTCGATCGTGCGCGAGGCCTCGGGATTGGCGCGGCGCAGCTCGGAGTCGTCCAGGAGCACGTACTCGCCCTTCTCGTGCTCGTAGCCCTTGACGATCTCGCTCCACGGCACGGGCTCGCCCGTGACCTTGCTGATGCGCTGGTTGCCCACCGGCGAGCGGTCGCGCCGGTCGATGAGGTGGAACTTCACCTCGTCGCTGCGCCGCTCGGCCGTGCGCAGCGCGACCGGGATCTCGACCAGGCCGAAGGCGATGTGGCCCTTCCAGTCGGCGCGGCCGGAGTAGCCGCCGCGGTCGGCCGAGGGGCGCTGGCGCGAGGCGCGGGTCGCGCGCGCGGGCGCGCGGGCGGCGGCGTGTCGGCGGCGGGTCTGTGTGCGTGTGGCCATGGGGGCCTCCGTTCGCGGCGCCACGCGCCGCTCAGGTGTTGATGATCTCTCCCCCGTTCGGATGCTGGACCTGGCCGGTCATGGGCGAGGCGCCCGCGCCGGCGTCGCTGCCTCTGCGGCGGCCGCGACCGGCGTTCAGGCGCCGCCTTCAAGGCCTGCCTCACGCCGCACGAAGAGCGGCAGCGGCTCGACGGCGCGCGGCTCGCGCTCGAGCGCCTGCGTCGGCGGGCCGTAGAGCACGCGCCCGTCCGGCAGGTACCGTCCGCCGTGGCACGGGCAGTCCCAGGTGGCGGCCGCGGCGTTCCAGTGCACGAGGCAGCCCATGTGCGTGCAGACCGGGGAGAGCACGTGCAGGCGCCCGTCGGCGTCGCGGTGCACGGCCGCCTTGTGGCCGTCCACCTTCACGATGCGGCCCTCGCCAGGCGCGACGTCGGCCGCCTCGCGCGCGTCGGCCCGCGCGAGCCGGTCGCGCACGAGGTGCCAGGCGTTGTCGGCCGTCTCGCGCACCACCTCGCCCGCCGCGGCCAGCGGCTTGATGCGTGTGGGGCGCAGGAGCTCGGTGGTGGCATTCTGCTGCCCCGCGAGCAGGTCGCGCACCACGAGGGCCGCCACGGTGCCGAAGCTGAGGCCCGCCCCGGCGAAGCCCGACGCGACGTACACCGGCGCATCGCCCAGCCGGCCGATGTAGGGCAGGCCGTCGGCCGGCTCGAAGAGCCCGAAGGACCAGCGGTGCTCGACCGAGGTCACCGGGAAGAGGTGGCGCATGTGTTCCTCGAGCTGCGCGAAGGCGTCGCCCTCCGGCTGGCCCGTCTTGTGGTCGCAGCCGCCGGCGACCAGCGCGTGCGAGCCCGGCGCCAGCGGCCGGACGTAGTGGTAGGGCTGGTCGGTGTCCCAGGCCAGCGCGAGCGGCGCGGGCTGCGCGAGGTGCGCCACGAGCACGTAGCTCGTGACCGGCGCGAGGCGCGCCTGCACGCTCACGAGCCGGCCGGCGGGCGACTGTGTGGCGTGCACCACGGCGCGCGCGGTGACGACGCGGCCGCCGGCGTGCACCCGGCAGGGCTCGCCGGCCTCCACGTCGGTGACGGGCGTGTTCTCGTACAGCGAGCCGCCCGCCGCCGCGAAGCCGCGCGCCAGCCCCGCCGCGTAGCGCAGCGGATGGAAGAGGGCCTGCTCCTCGACGCGCATCGCGGCCGCGACCGCGAAGGGCAGCGGCGTCTCCGTGACCAGCGCGGCGTGCAGCCCGAGGCGGGACGCCTCGTCCGCCTCGGAGCGCAGCTCCTCCACGTCCCCGGCGCGCGTGCTGAAGCGCAACGCCGGCACGCGCGTGAACCCGGCGTCGGCGGCGAGCTCGGCGCACAGGAGCTCGATCATGTCGAGCGCCCGCACTCCGGCCTGCACGGCGGTGCGCGCGTCCTCCTCGCCGAAGCGCGCGACGAGCGTGCCGAGCGCCACGTCGGGCACCGC
>Ga0209382_10001127_pt1 | contig 42807 bp, 39 predicted proteins | sample SoiMetdeltSBSDD5_FD_187599 | JGI IMG/M metagenome (GOLD analysis project Ga0209382, IMG submission 187599) | Bulk soil microbial communities from a Populus tree surrounding site in Tennessee, USA - Soil MetaG P. deltoides SBSDD5 (SPAdes) (version 2) | ecosystem: Environmental > Terrestrial >... | reverse complement strand
GAGGCGGCTCCGTCCGGCGGACTGCGGGTCACGGCCCGGCTGCCGCTCGAGGAGTCGACCGCGGAGGCACCGGCATGATCCGGGTGGTGCTGGCCGACGACCAGGCCCTGATCCGAGCCGGGCTGCGCGCGCTCCTCGACGACCAGGACGACATCGAGGTCGTCGGCGAGGCCGCGAACGGGCGCGAGGCGATCGACGTCGTCAAGACGCAGCGGCCCGACCTCGTCCTCATGGACATCCGGATGCCCGACCTCGACGGCCTCGCCGCCACTCGTACGATCGCGGCCGACGATTCCCTGTCGGACACCAAGGTCGTCATCCTCACGACGTTCGACCTCGACGAGTACGTGTTCGAGGCGGTCCGGATCGGCGCCAGCGGATTCCTCGTCAAGGACACCGAGCCGACCGAGCTGCTGCAAGGCGTCCGCGCCGTCGCCCGTGGCGATGCGCTGCTGTCGCCGGGTGTCACGAAGCGGCTGATCGCCGAGTTCGCGTCGCGCAGTCGCGAGACGGCTCCGACCCGCAAGCTCGACCCGCTGACCGAGCGCGAGCGGGAGGTCGTGGCGCTGGTCGGCGAGGGCCTGTCCAACGACGAGATCGCCGACCGGCTCGTGATGAGTCCGGCGACGGCGAAGACCCATGTCAGCCGGGCCATGATCAAGCTCCACGCGCGCGACCGGGCGCAGTTGGTCGTCCTCGCGTACGAGACCGGGCTGGTCCGGCCGGGCTGGTCGGCCTGAGGCGCTCGTGCCCTCGTCGATCGCGGTCCGCCGGGCGACGGTTGACGACGCGGACGACTGCGTCCGGATCGTCGCCGGGCTGACCGACTTCTTCTCCGACGAGGAGCCGCCCGCGGTACGACAGGATCTGGGGCGACACGACGGCTGGGTGATCACCGACGCCGATGCGGTCGTCGGCTTCCTCGTCATCGAGCGCCGGTCGTCCGCGGTGGCCGAGATCCGATGGGCCGGCGTCGCCTCGGAGCGCCGCGGCACCGGGCTCGGGTCGCGCCTGCTGACCGAGGTGCTCGGAGCGTTGCACGGGCTCGGCGTCGAGTACGTCACGCTCAAGACCCTCGACGGATCGGTGCCGTCGGCGGCGTACGCAGCCACCCGGGCCTTCTGGGAGCGTCACGGGTTCGTCCAGGTCGACGCCATCGACCCGTACCCCGGCTGGCGCCCCGGCAACCCAGCCGCGCTGTACGTCCGCGCCCTGCCCTGACGCATCCTGCCCTGACCCGCCTGCCCCGACCCGGTTTTGCGCCTGTACGCACTGTCCTGGGCGCGTCCGGCGGTATGTGCGGGCGCAAAACCGCCAGGCCTGAGTACGCCGCCGGGCGTACCCGAAGTGTCTCCGCCAGGCCGACGTTTTTCGCGCGCTCCGAGACGACGATCGAGGACGTCGAAAGAACATCGTCTCAAGGAGAGAACCCATCATGTCCGCCATCACCACCCTCGCCGCCAGCCCCGCAACCGTCCGGCTGGCCGACAACGACCACTGGGACGGGCCCGGCGCCTGGTGGCCGATCTTCCCGATCACCTGGCTGCTCATCGTCGGCGCGATCATCACCACGATCGTGATCCTGCGCCGCCGGCACTGGGCCCGTTACGGCATGCGGTCCGGAGAGGCCCGGCTCGCCGAGCGCTACGCCAACGGCGAGATCGACGAGCAGGAGTACAAGAACCGCCTCGCCGTACTGAAGGACCAGAGCTGATGACTCGGTCCGAGCTCGTCGTCGAGGTCCGCGACCTGACCAAGCGGTACGGCAGCCATCTGACCGCCGTCGACCGGATCAGCATGTCGGTGCGACGCGGTGAGGTGTACGGCTTCCTCGGACCGAACGGCGCCGGCAAGACCACGACCCTGCGGATGCTGCTCGGTCTGATCGCGCCGACGTCCGGCGACATCGGTGTGCTGGGCCAACCGCCCGGCACACCGGCGTCGCTGGCGCGAGTCGGCTCGCTGATCGAGGGACCGGCGTTCTACCCGTACCTGTCGGGTCGCCACAACCTCCGGGTCGTCGCGAGGTACGCCGCCGTGCCGTCGCGCGAGATCGACGAGCGAGTCGATCGCGTGCTTTGCACGGTCGAACTCGAGGGCCGGGCCGACGACAAGTACACGACGTACTCCCTCGGCATGAAGCAGCGACTCGGTGTCGCGGCCGCGCTGCTCAAGGACCCCGAGCTGATCGTGCTCGACGAGCCGACCAACGGCCTCGACCCGGCCGGCATGCGCGACATTCGCCGGCTGATCCGCGAGCTCGGCACCGAGGGCCGCACCGTGCTCCTGTCGAGCCACCTGCTCGGCGAGGTACAGCAGATCTGCGACCGGGTCGCGGTCATCAACCACGGCCGGATCGTGTCCGAGGGCACCGTCGAGGAGCTGCGTGGCGATGCCGAGCTGGTCGTCGCGGCGACACCGTCCGACGTGGCCCGTCAGCGACTCGAGGCGATGCCCGAGGTCGAGCAAATCCACACGAGCGAGGGCAGGTTGTACGTCCGGATCGACGAGCGACACACCGCCCTGGTCAACCGGACCCTGGTCGACGCCGGGGTCGCCGTCACCGAGCTGCGTCGCGCCGAGCGCCAGCTCGAGGACGTCTTCTTCGAGATCACGCAGGAACCGGAGCTGAATCATGCCTAGTCCCGTGCTGAGTACGGCCGCCGCCGAGTTGCTCAAGCTGTCCCGGCGACCGGCCGCGTGGGTGCTGCTCGCCGTCGCGGCCATCCTGAACCTGATCTTCGCCTACCTCATCCCGTACCTGTCCTACTCCAGCGGTGACGGCGGCGGCATGTCCGACGGGGCCACACCGAAGCAGTTGCTCGCCAGCACGCTGCCCGACCAACTCGTCGCCAACACGATCAGCGGCTTCGCCGTCTTCGCAGGGGCACTGGCACTGGTGCTCGGCGCGTTAATGTTCGGCAGCGAGTACGGCTGGGGAACCGTCAAGACGATGCTGACCCAGCGAGCCGGCCGGGCGACCGTGCTGTTCGGTCAGCTCGCCGCGTTGGCGGTGGCGGTGTTCGTCGGGCTGCTCGTGATGTTCGGTCTCGGCGCCATCGCATCGGCGACGATCGCACTCGCCGAGGACCAGGCGATGAACTGGCCGAGCCTGGTCGACCTGGCGCAGGGCTTCGCCTTCGGCTGGCTGATCCTGTTCACCTGGGCCGTCCTCGGCGCGGCGCTCGGCGTCACGTTGCGTGGCGTCGCGCTGCCGATCGGACTCGGCGTCGTCTGGGTGCTCGGTGTCGAGAACCTCGTGACCGCGATGGCCGACTCCGTGCTCGACGCCCTGCGGCCGGTACGCGACGTCCTGCCTGGCGTCAACGCGGGTTCGCTGATCAACACGGTGCTCGTCAATCGGCCGGTCGACCCGGCGCCGGGCGTCACCGATGCGGTCGGTGAGGGCCGGGCCCTGGTGACGCTGGGCGTCTACCTCGCCGCTGGGATCGCGATCGCCTGGTGGACGACGCGTCGGCGCGACGTGGTCTGACGGGCTCGCATCGCTAGAAGACGTTGGCGATCTCGCGCGAGATCAGGAACCCGTGGCGAGTACTCAGGTTGTAGCAGGTCATGCCGGTCTCCCGACTCGTACAACCGAAGTTCCCCACCTCGGTCGACGAGTTGTACGGCAGGATCTGGTGGGCACCGAGCACCGTGTCGCCCACGCAGGCGAACTCCGCCGGTCCGTCCAGACCGACTGCGAGCGACTGGCCGTAGTCGAGCGAACAGGACGCCGGCGGCGCGGGTTCGCGATAGGACTTCTGCCGGATGTCGCAGCGCACCGAGGTGTCGGTGATGGCGCAGCCGATGTTGTGCGACGGACTCACGAAGTAGTCCATCCCGCCGACGACGTGTGGCAGCTGCTTCGACGATCCGCCGTCCGGGTTCTCGGTTGGCGCGGTAGGCGATGCGGAGGGCGACGTCGGATCGGCCGGCGACTGGGCGGTTCGATCCGGCCCACTCGGACTCGACTCGGCACCGACCAGATCGGACGCCGTGCCGCACGCGCTGAGGCATACGACGGCCAGCAGACCTGTCGCAACCGCACGAAGTCTCATCGCAGCCTCCCCGTCGGATCCGGACCGGCACACCATACTTCCGCGCCGTCCCACCGATGCCGACCGGCCGCCCGGATATCGGTGGATTCGCCCCTCCTGTGACCGGTCCAGCTCCGGCAGTACCAACCAAACGTAAAAACTCACTACGCTGCGTTACGTTCATCTTGACGCATTCGTCCGAATCGCGACAGCCTGCTTTTGGGTCTCGGGAGGGACCTCATACCCCAGAACCAGGGAGTCCACCATGGCCGAGAGCTTCGCCCGTCTGCGTCATCCCCACCGCTTCGGTCGATCGGACCGCGACGTCTGAGCCGGACCGACGATGACGCTGATTGCGGAGCTCACTCCCCTGGTCCTCGGTGCCGTGTTCGTCTGGTGGGGCGGCGGCGGACTGCTCAGCAACATGGAGCCACGGCGGGTGTCTTCGACCACGCTGAACCACCTGATCCGCGACGTACGCCTGACGACGCTCACCATGCGTACCGCGGCGATCGCGACCTGGACCGTCGGTGTCGGACTGCTGTTCGCTCCCACGGCAGAAGAGTCCGCGGTCGGCAGCGCCTTGATCGGGATCGGGCTCCTCGGCTATGCCGGGTACGCGATGGTGACCGAGCTGGAGCCGGCCGCCTGGCGTACGTTCGTCCGCGCCGGTCTGGTCGGCGTCAGCGGACTGATCGCGACCGAAGCGGACCAGCCGTGGTGGAACGCGATCGCCGACCAGCCGCTGGCCGCCGCCGCGACACTCGGGCTCGCGACCGCCGTCGTGATCGCGCTGTCGCGCTACCCACGTCGTCGACAGCCGGCGCCGATCTCGCTGGTGCGCAGCCAGCCGGTCGCAGCCGTACGCGACGATCAACTCCACAAGCTCGCTCGCTAGCCCGTTCGCGAGGCCGCTCGACGGCGGGGCGCTGGTCAGTCGTGCCGCCGCCGATTCGATCATGCGATCGAGGCTGTGGATAGCGCCAACGGGCCGCCGGCCGCGCCTACTGTCCCCGGCATGGACGACGAGATCCCGCCGCTTCTGCCGCCCGACCAGATGCCACCGATCCACAGTCCGCAGGACATGTATCGCCATTGGCGAGCCCTGATGGGCGAGCTCGGTTTCTCCCGTCGGCTGCTGTGGTTCGGCTTCGTCGCCGATGACGGCTGGATGGCGTCGCATCTGCACCAGGTCGAGGACATCCCCGGCACGCCCGACGGACTGCGCCTCGACCACCTGATGGCGATCTGCCTCGAGTCGCTTCGGGTCGTCGACGAGTGCGGCACGGTCGCCTTCCTGCTGTCCAGGCCGGGGCCGGCTCGCATGACCGAGAGCGATCGCTGCTGGGCCCGGGAGTTGGCTGCCGCGGCCGTCCGGGTCGGCGTGCGGCTGCAGCCGATTCACCTGGCGACCGACGAGGCGCTGCGGGTCTTCGCGGCCGACGACCTGATCCCGCTGCAGCGCGCCTGACGATGGGGCGATCAAGTCCAGTGGCCGCAGGGCCGGGTCGAGCCCCTGCGTGCGCCGAGACACGGCGGCGGGTCGGCCTCCGGATCGACGTCCTCGCCGGTGAACCGGGCGGCCGACTCCGCCCGACGGGCAAAGACATTGACCAGCACCTTGCAGTCGCAGTAGCCGCCCCGGCGTCGCAACCGCCGCTCCAGCACCGTCGCCCGTGGAGCCCGTTGATCGCGCCACATGCCGACCCAGGTCAGCTGGTCGGAGCAGCCGTAGGCAGTGGTCATCCGGTCGACGAAACAGGCCAGGCACTCCCCGAGCCGCGGCCGAGCCGGCGGGCCGGGCAGCTCGTCGTCGGTCACCAGCCGGAGGGTCACCACGGTCGCTCACCCACACTCTCGGGCGGCGGCGGCCAGGTCGGCGCAGGTGCGTCGGAGCTCGCCGTCGGCATGTCGCGCCACGACGTCCCAGCCCGCGGCGATCTCGCTGCCGGTGAGCAGATCGCGTACAGCCGTCATGGCGGTCTCCGACGTCAGGACCCGGTCCAGCGTGTCGACCACGGTCCGCAGCGCGGCCGGTCGCCGCGGCAACATGGTGAGCGCCTCCTCGAGCACCTGCACCCAGCCGGCCATCTCGTCGTCCAGACCGGTGGCGACGAGTTCGCTCCATCGCCGGTCGGGCGGCGGCTCCCATTCGCCGTCGGGCAGGTCGAGCACGGGGATGTCGTCGATCACGGGCGTGCGGAGTCCGGCACCGAGCATTCGTGGCAGCCGGCCCTGGTCGATCGCTCTCGTGAGCAGCGGGAGCCATGGCAACGGGTTCGTGTGATGCGGCGGCAGGGCGGATGCGATGTCGGCCGAGGTGCGACGGTCGATCAGCAGCGGCAACGTCTCGAACATCCAGATCCCGTCGCCGACCGGCACCAGGCGACCGAGGACCTCCGATCCGAGCGGATAGAACCCGCCCGTGCCGAGATCGAAGACCTCATGCGCGCAGCCGGTCACGAGGTCGGAGACCACCAGGTCGTCGTCGTCACCCTCGACAAGCTCGTAGGGCCGCAACGGCATCCGGCTCCACGACTCGATGGCTCCGGCCGCCTCGGCCAGATGCGGGTCGGCGACCTCGTCGATGAACTCGTCGAGCACCCGAAATCCATACAGGGCGAGCTCGCGGGTGACCCAGTCGTCGGCCAGCGCCTTGGCGTACTCGGCCGGCAGGTCGCCGACCGTGAGATCGGCCTGCCTCCAGTACGTCCCCTGCAGGCACAGGAGGAGGGACTGCGCATAGCGATCGTCGCCACGCAGCCGCATCCAACGCAGGGCCTGTCGGGTGAGCCAAACGGCCGATCAACCAGGGCGGCGCGTGATTCAGATGGCGCTCCATCGCGGCCAGGTCCGCCCGATGCAGATCGTCGTCCGCGCTCGAGCACTCCGACAGCAGCCGGCTCGCGGTAGCGGCATCGCCGCGCGCCTCGGCGAGCACGGCCTGCCAGCGGCGCGGCTCGACGCCACGCGGACATCCGGACCGGTCGATCCGGGCTAGCCTTCGCGCTCGGGCATGGTCACGAGGGCGACGGGAGCTGCGGCTTCGAGACTTCGGCATGTCCGTCAGCGTGGCAATCGGCCGATCGTCGCGACACCCCGTCGGGCGAATCTGTGGATAAGCCGCGGACCTGGCATGCTGACGCCTCGTGGCCCGATTCACCCGCGCCGAGCTCGAGTCCTATCGCGGCGCGATCGTCCCCGATCTGCTCGGTCCCGACGTTCGGCTGCTCTTCGTCGGCATCAACCCGGGCCTGTGGACCGCCGCGACCCAGACCCACTTCGCACACCCGGTCAACCGGTTCTACCCGGCGCTCCTGCGAGCCGACATCATCGACCGGCGAATCGACCCGTCGGCCGGGATGACCGACGACGACCGGGCGTACCTGATCGCCCGCGGCATCGGCATCACGAATCTGGTCGAGCAGGCGACCGCGCGGGCGGCCGAGATCCCGATGCCAGACCTGCGGGCGGGCGCAACGCGGCTCGAGTCGCTGGTCGAGCGGGTACGTCCACGGGTTGTCGCCGTCGCAGGCGTGACCGCGTACCGTACGGCGTTCGAGCGTCCGAAGGCATCGGCCGGCCGCCAAGCCGAGTCGATGGCCGGCGCCGAGCTCTGGGTCGTGCCCAACCCGAGCGGCCTCAATGCCCACGAGACCATCGAATCGCTCGCTGCCGCCTACGCGGAGCCGGCCCGTGCCGCCGGCATCCTCTGACCCTCGACGCAGCGCGTCACGCTCGGGCGCCGGGCGGTCGGCGGGTCGACAACGTTGAATCAACAGCCCTTTAAGTACGATGAGTGTAGTGTAAAAGACTACGGAGGTGATACATATCGCTGAACACGCTACAGGGCTGCCACCGGAGCTGGCTCGGCTCAGCCCGGCGGTGATACGGCCGCGCGATGTCGCCCACATCTATACGAACCCACGGGCCGACCTTCGGAGACTAACCCGAGCCGGACTGCTGCTCCGGCTCGCGACGGGCTACTACGCCCGAGTCCCGCAGCACCGAAGCGGTGACGAGACCTGGAGGCCCGACATCCATGCCGCCGGACTCGGGATCGCCCAGGCGGACTACGGGATGGATGCCGCGGCACTTATCAACGTCAGCGCGGCACGCCGGCTCGGCGCGATCCCACGCGAGATCGCATCCGCCATCGTCGCCGTTCCGAAGCAGCGGCCGGACCTCAACGTGCTCGGCGGGCACGTCATGTTCGTCAAGCGGGATGTCGACTCGCTCGACGTTCAACGTACCGAGACCGAGCTTGGTCCTGGTTGGACGACGACTGCCGAGCAGACTCTCCTCGACCTCGCGACGGCGCGTGGACGGCACGTCGTCGAACAAGCGGTCGTCGATGAAGCGATTCGGTCCCTCGCGTCAACCGTCGACTGGGACCTCGTCGACCAGCTCGCCGCGCAGCAGCGCAAGCGCGCCGGCGCAGTCCGCGCCAGAGCGCTGGTCGAGGACGACGATGCTTGATCCGCGAGATCTCAGGCAGGTAGCCGCGACGTTCCGGGTTGCCGAAGACCAAGTGAGGCGCGACCACCTCATCGGACATGCGCTCGCCGCCATCGCCGGCATCGACATTGCTGGCGTCACCTTCATCGGCGGGACGGCGTTGTCATGGACGCATCTTCCGGACGGACGGCTGTCGGAGGACATCGACCTCATGACCAAGGATCGGCGCGCGGCGGCCGAGTTGGTCGAGCGGGAGATTCCCCGTCGGCTGCGACGCGAGTATCCGGGTGTCTCGTGGAGTCCAGGTCTCCGCGAGGTACGGGGAGTCGCGCCCGCACGACTCGTCGCCCCGGACGGTCCAGTCGTGCGGATCCAGCTCCTGGATGTCGACCGCCAGGGCTGGCATGAGATGCCGACCGAGCGGATGAGCCTCGTACGTCGATATCGCGACGTACCGAAGACGGCCCTCCCTGTCCCGACGCTGGCGGGGTTCGCGGCCATGAAGACGCTTGCATGGATCGACCGACATGCGGCTCGGGACCTTTACGACCTCGCGGGACTCGCCACCCTGGGCGCCCTCGACAACGAGGCAGCGGAGCTGTTCGCGGTCGCGACCGGGAGGCCACTCGCGATCCACGACTTCTCGCGGGTTCCGAGCGACTGGGAAGTCTCGCTCCAACATCAGACCGGCAATCTCCGGTCGGCACCCGAGTGTCTCGATGCCGTCCGCCACGCCTTCGCCCACGCGCTCGCATCGTGACGTCGGGCGCGACGCGGGGCGACCGTACGATCGAGGGCCGACGGCGTACGACACCGCCTGGAGGGACCGACGCATGCCGACCGCCGACACCGAGATCCGCCTGATCGAGCTCGCCGACGCCGACGTGCTCGCCGCGCACCAGGCACGGGACCGCGAGGCATCGGCACCGTGGGAGCCGGCCAGACCCGACGCCTTCTTCACTCCGGAGGGGCAGCGGGCGCGGATCCAGGAGTTGCTCGCCGACCATCGCCGCGGCAGCCGGTGGCCCGGCGTCGTACTGGCCGATGGCGACGTGATCGGCCAGGTGACTGTGAGCACGATCCTCGGCGAGCCGTTCCGCAAGGGCTTCCTCGGCTACTGGATCGCGACGACGCACCAGGGTCGCGGCCACGCCAGCCGGGCGGTTGGGCTCGTGCTGCGGCTGATGACCGAGCAGCTCGGACTGCACCGGGCCGAGGCGCATACCCGGGTCGAGAACCTGCCGTCACACGGCGTGCTCCGCAAGAACGGGTTCAGGTCGTACGGCATCGCGCACGAGCACATCTTCCTGCAGGGCAAGTGGCACGACGAGATCTTCTGGGAGCGCCGGCTGCAACCCTGACGCGGTTTGCCGGCGTCAGGGCGCTCGCAGCACCCGCTCCGGCCGGATCGGCAGGTCGCGCTGGCGTACTCCGGTGGCATGCCACACCGCGTTCGCGATCGCAGCCGCTGTCCCGACGATCCCGATCTCGCCGACACCCTTGCCACCGAACGGGCCGAGCTCGTCGTCGTGCTCGTCGACCCAGAAGGCGTCGATCTCGGGTACGTCGGCATTGGTCGCGATGTGATAGCCGGCGAAGTCGTGATTGGCATAGTCGCCGAACCGTGGATCCATGACGCCCTCTTCATGCAGTGCCATCGAGATGCCCATCGTCATGCCGCCGATCAGCTGCGACCGTACGGTCCGCGCGTTCGCGACCCGGCCGATGCCGAAGCCGCCGAGCATCCGGCGTACCCGGACCTCGCCGGTGTCGACGTCGACACCGACTTCGACGAATTGGGCGCCGAAGGCATAGCGCGACAACTCGCGTTGCGCGCCGACCTCTTCACGGGTGTTGACCGTGACCGACTGTCCCGGCGCGGCCGACGGACCCAGCTCGCGACAGGCCTTGATCACCGCCCAGCTCCACGAGGCCGTGCCCATCGAGCCGCCGGCGCTCATCGCCGACCCGAAGTCACTGTCACCGATGCGCACCTCGACCCGATCCATCCCGACCCCGAGGGCATCGGCCGCGATCTGGGTCAGCGCGGTACGAGCGCCGGTGCCGATGTCAGCGGCCGTGATCCGTACCGTGTACCGTCCGTCCGGCTCGACCGTGACCGACGCCGTCGACGGGGCGACGAACGCGGGGAACGTCGACGACGCCACCCCGGTGCCGAGCAGCCAGCGACCGTCTCGCGCCGCGGCCGGCAGCGGATCGCGCCCCGGCCAGCCGAATCGCTCGGCGCCGACGCGAAGGCACTCAACGAGGCTGCGGCTGGTGAACGGCAGCCGGTCGCCCGGATGGATGTCGGTGTCGTTGCGGATCCGCAGCTCGACCGGGTCGACGCCGCAGGCCTCGGCGAGCTCGTCCATCGCCGACTCCATCGCGAACGACCCGGGCGCCTCACCTGGGGCGCGCATCCATCGCGGCGTGGGTACGTCGAGCTCGGTCACCTGACTGTGGATACGCAGCGCCGGCGTGGCGTACATGGCGGTCGAATAGCCCGACGCGCTCTCGTCGTAGTCCGACAGGGTCGACGTCTGGGAGTACGAAACGTGCTCGACGGCCAGTAACTGCCCGGACAGATCGGCGCCGAGCCGTACTCGCTGCACGGTCGGAGTCCGATAGCCCACGAGCGAGAACTGCTGCTGCCGGGTGAGCGTGACGCGCACCGGCCGATCGAGCTCGCGGGCGGCCATGGCGGCGAGCACCACGTGGGCCCAAGGCGTCGCCTTCGCGCCGAACCCCCCGCCGACATGGTCCGAGAGCACGCGGATGTCCCCGCGCTCGAGGCCGAACAGCTTGGCCAGGTTGCGCTGGACGCCGGTGGCGCCCTGGGTGGAGTCGTAGACAGTCAGCCGGCCGTCCGCCCACGTCGCGGTCGACGAATGCGGCTCCATCGGGTTGTTGTGCTCCGGCGGAGTGGAGTAGGTCGCGTCGACCGTGAACGGCGCCGCCGCGAGCGCCGGACCGACCTCGTCACCAGGTGCGACCTCGGTGTCCGGCGCGAACGTCACGTCGTGCGGCTCAGCCTCGTACGTCACGTCCAGCGCATCGGCGGCAGCCCGCCCGTTCTCGATCGAGTCGGCCACGACGAGGGCGACGACATCGCCGCGATAGTGGACTCGATCGTCCTGCAGCACGAGCAGATTGGGGTCTTCGGCCTCGACGAGTCGCGGCGCGTTGTCGTGGGTCAGCACCGCGATCACACCCGGCTGGGTGAGCACGGCGTCGACGTCGACGGCGACGATCCTGCCTCGGGCGATTCGCGACTGCACGATCGCGCCGTAGGCCAGCTCCGCGAACGGGAACTCCGCCGAATAGCGGGCCCGCCCGGTGACCTTGTCGACTCCCTCGATCCGGGCGATGTCGGCGCCGACCAGGCCGACAGTGGGCGTCGCCGGAGCCGTCGTCGCCGTCATGTCGCCACCCCTGAGAGCTCGCCGAGCGTACGCACGATCAGGTTGTGGATCAGCGGAATCTTGTATGCGTTGTCGCGAAGCGGATCGGCCTCGGCGAGCTCGGCATCGGCCGCGTCGCGGAAGGCCTCCGGCGTCGCATGCCGACCCACCAGAGCCTGCTCGGCAGCCCGGGCTCGCCAGGGCATCGGCGCGACCGCGCCGAGCGCGATACGTACGTCGCGCACCACGTCGTCGTGCACGTCGATCGCCGCCGCAATCGAGCCGATCGCGAACGCGTAGGACGCGCGTTCTCGTACCTTGCGATAGACTGCGCCGGCGGCTAGCTCCGACGGCGGCAGGCTGACCGCGGTGATCAGCGCGCCGACCGGCAAGGTCGTGTCGCGATCCGGCTCGTCGCCGGGCAGCCGATAGAAGTCGGCCAACGGGATCTCGTGTTCGCCATCGGCGTCACGTATGTGTACGACAGCATCGAAGGCCGCGAGCGGCACCGCGAAGTCGGACGGGTTCGTCGCGATGCAGTGCTCCGATCCGCCGAGGACCGCCAGGTTGTGATGCACGCCCTCTCGCGCCGGGCAGCCGGATCCGGGATCGCGCTTGTTGCAGGGCTTGGTCGTGTCGGTGAAGTAGACGCACCGGGTCCGCTGCAGCAGGTTGCCGCCGACCGTGGCGAGGTTGCGCAGCTGACCGGACGCACCGGCGACGAGCGCCTGCGCGACGGCGGGATAGCGCTCCCGGATCAGCGGATGCGCCGCGACATCGCTGTTACGAGCCGTCGCGCCGATCCGTACTCCCCCGTCGTCGGTCTCGACGATCTCGTCGAGCGGGAGTCCGTTGACGTCGATCAGCAGCGTCGGCCGCGCCACGTCGAGCTTCATCAGGTCGACCAGGTTGGTGCCACCAGCGAGGATCCGCGCCGAGCCGTCGTGCTCGGCGAGCAGCGCCAGCGCGGTGTCGACGGAGTCCGCGCTCCGATAGGCGAACTTCCTCATGGCGTACGCCCGGCCTCGGCGACCTCGCCGATCGCGGCGACGATGTTGACGTACGCGCCGCAGCGACACAGGTTGCCGCTCATGCGTTCGCGGATCTCGGTCGCGTCGAGATGCACCTGCCCGTCGCGTACATCGGCCGCGACCGCACTCGGCCACCCCGCCGCAGCCTCGTCCAACATCGCGACCGCCGAGCAGATCTGGCCCGGAGTGCAGTAGCCGCATTGGAACCCGTCGTGCTCGACGAACGCCCGCTGCACCGGATGCAGCGCGTCGCCGGCGCCGGCGAGCCCCTCGATCGTCGTCACGTCGCGGTCCCCGACGGCAACTGCGAGGAGAAGGCAGGCGTTGACCCGACGCGAGTCGAGCAGCACGGTGCAGGCCCCACACTGACCGTGGTCGCAGCCCTTCTTGCTGCCGGTGAGGTCGAGCCGTTCGCGCAGCACGTCGAGCAGCGTCTCGCGGTTGTCGATGTCGATCTGGTGCTCGCGTCCGTTGACGCGCAGCCGCACCCGGCTCGTCGACTCGTCGATGGCGGACTCCTTCGGACGTCGGTCCCCGCATCAGTATTCCGCCAGCGCGTAGCGTGGACGCTCCGACCCGCGATTTGCCGTTGTGGCCGCCGGAGCAACCACGAGCGCAAGTCTCTCGTCGAGGCCCGCCGCTTGACACTTGTCGAGCGATCCTATTTTATGCGTGATACATCATGACGGAGGGACGCCACCGTGCCTGTGATCGACGTACATGCCCACTTGACGCCGGAGCGGTTCAAGGAGGCGATCCGTACCGACGGCAGCTGGCACGGTCTCGGCCCGTCCTCCGGCGAGCTGCACCGGCCCGGCTTCAACACCTCGGTCCCCGACCGGATCGCGGAGATGGACGAGATGGGCGTCGACATCCAGCTCATCACGCCGACCGCGGCGTTCTACCACTACGACAAGGACCTCGATCTCACGACGACGGTCGCTCGGGAGTGCAACGACGAGATCGCTCAGCTCGTCGAGCAGCACCCGACCCGGTTCATCGGTATGGGCACGCTGCCGATGCAGGACATCCCGGCCGCGATCGCCGAGCTCGAACGCGGCATGGGCGAGCTCGGCCTGCGCGGCGCGATGATCAACGACCACGTCAACGGCCGCACCTTCGACCACCCGGACTTCCTGCCGTTCTTCCAGGCGGCCGAGCGGCTCGGCGCGATCGTCTTCTTCCACCAGGGCGGCGCGACCTGCGTCAGCTCGCGGATCGAGACGTACAGCCTGCCGAACGCCATCGGCAACCTCGCCGACCGGACGATCACGTACTCCACGCTGGTCCACGGCGGAGTCATGGACGCCTGCCCGAACCTGAAGCCGCTGCTGGCCCACGCGGGTGGCTACACCGCCTTCGGCGCCGGCCGGCTCGACAAGGCCGCTGGCGCCTTCGAGGGCGGCTACCCCGAGGGGCCGCTCACTCCCCCGTTCGGCAACGAGTGGGACTACGAGCTCAAGATCAGCCGCCCGCCGAGCACATACCTGTCGCAGTTCTACTACGACTGCTGCACCTACGACGGGCCAGCACTGCGATTCCTCATCGACCGGGTCGGCATCGACCGCGTCATGCTCGGCACTGACTACCCGGCGCCGATGTTCTCCATCGACCCGGTGCGCTGGCTCAACGGCCTCGACGAGCTCAAGGACGACGAGAAGCAGGCGATCCTGTCCGACAACGCATCGGCGCTCCTGGGCCTGTGATGCTCGGGCGAGGGACGCCGTCGTGAGTACGCTCCGCTGGGGCGTGATCGGCCTCGGCCGCATCGTGCGTACGACGATCGCCCCCGCGATGGTGGCCGAGCCCGAGTGCGAGTTGGTCGCCGGCGTGAGTCGCGACCAGGGCCGGGCCGATGCGTTCGCCAAGGAGTTCGGCGCTCGGTTCGCCTACACCTCCTACGACGAGATGCTGGCCAACCCCGAGGTCGACGCCGTCTACATCGCGACTCCCAACGCACAGCATGTCGACCAGGTCATCGCCGCCGCCGACGCGGGCAAGCACGTCTGGTGCGACAAGCCGATGTCGCTCACCGTCGCCGATGCACTGCGCGAGATCGAGGCGTGCGACAAGGCCGGCGTCACCCTCGGGATCAACTTCCACAACCGCCATCTGCCGTGGGTGCTCGACGTGCGACGCATGCTCGCCGACGGCGCGATCGGCGACGTGCTCACGATCCAGGCCGAGGCCAGCGCCGGCGTGCGGCCCCACGAGAGCTGGCGCAACGACCGCGACCTCGCCGGCATCGGCACGACCTTCAACGTCGGCGTCCACGTCTACGACTTCCTGAGCTACCTGCTCGACTCCGACCCGGTCGAGGTCGTCGCACTGTGGGACGACGACGGCTTCAACGTCGAGATCCAGTCGCTCGCGCTGATCCGGTTCGCCAACGGCACGACCGCGTACGTGAACATCAACCAGCGCACGCCGCTCCCGCAGAACGACATCAGCATCTACGGCACGGCCGGCCGCATCGTCGGCACGTCACTCACGCGGGCCCGCGAGGACGGCAGCCTGACCGTGACAGCAGCCGACGGATCGGAGTCGACGACCCCATACCCCTCCCCCGGCGCCCATCGGCTCAGCCTGCTCGCGTACACCCGCGCGGTCCTGGCCGGCGAGACCCCGAACGCCTCGGCCGCCGACGGCCTGCGCAGCATGCGGCTGTGCGAGGCGATGGCACGGTCCGTGGCAGAGCGACGGGTCGTCGAGGTGGAGAAAGCTGGCTAGCTTCTCCGCTTTTCCCGCACCCGATGCGGTGCAGCTGCGCCTGATCAGTTGCGCAACTTCGCGAGCCGCCACGCCCGCTCGACGGTCCTGACGCGTGCCGCCCGTGCGCACCGGTCATCGGGCAACGCAGGCGGCGAACGCACCGGTCCGGGGATTCTCTACGCTACGTCCAGCAGCGCGCGATCAGCCTCGTGGAGGGACAGTCCATGGCGGTGTCATCCGAGACCGGGAACGCCCCTGACCCGGTGACGAAGGCCGGGTACGAACTCGAGTTCGAGGACACGTTCGACGGGCCGAATCTCGATCGCAACCGCTGGTCCCCGTACTACCTCCCGCACTGGAGCTCGCGCTCCGCGACGGCGGCCCGCTACCGGATCGACGACGGCAACCTGCGGCTGCGCATCGACGAGGCGCACGCGCCGTGGTGTCCCGAGTGGGACGGCGACGTCCGCGTCTCGTCCCTGCAGACCGGCCAGTTCTCCGGGCCGCTCGGCAGCGCGGTCGGCCAACTGCAGTTCGACGACGGGCTGCAGGTGCGCGAGGAGCAGACCGAGCAGCGGCTCTACACACCGCAGTATGGCGTCATCGAAACTCGCTTCCAGGCGATCGCCGATCCGCGTTGCATGGTCGCGCTCTGGATGATCGGCTTCGAGGACGAGCCCGAACGGTCCGGCGAGATCTGCATCGCCGAGATCTTCGGCCGCAACATGAGTGAGGGGCGGGCGGCCGTCGGGATGGGCATCCATCCGTTCGGCGATCCATCGTTGAAGGACCAGTTCGCGGCGGAAGTGCTGTCGATCGACGCGACGGAATTCCACGTCTATACAGCGGAGTGGACCCAGGACTTCGTGTCCTTCTTCGTCGACGGCGAGTTGATCAAGACCGTGTGGCAGTCACCGTCGTACCCGATGCAGTTGATGCTCGGCGTGTACGAGTTTCCCGCCGGCGAGTTCGGCACGACCTCGGGTCGCCGTCGCAGGGGCGGTGGCGATCTGCCGTACCCGAAGGAGTTCGTCGTCGACTACGTACGCGGGTGGCGCCGGGCGTCTGGATAGTGCTCTAGCGCTGGCCAATCGCGGCCCGGCCAGTTGTGCACAGGTGCCTGATCAGTCGGTGTTGTCCACAGGGTACGGTTTGGGCGTTGCGGGTGGGTTAGTCCTGTCGTACCGTGTCGATCGACCGCGGTGGGCCGCGACATGAGAAGGGGCTCGGGTGTCGATTCGGCATGGCGTGGTGGCGGCTGTGGCCGTTGCCTTCGCAACCAGTGGCGCGTTGTCCGGCTGCAGCGAGGCTGACTCCGAACCGCCGGACTCTGGTCTGCCAGCGGAGTCGGAGCTGACCGACTCGCCGGCCTCGCCCAGCCCGACCGAGCCCTCATCGACCGGCTCGACCCCATCCAGGCCGCGGGAGCCGCGCCTGCCGGCCGCCGCGAAGGCACCCGGCAAGGCCGGCGCGAAAGCCTTCGTCGCGTACTACATCCGGCTGCTGAACTATGCGAGCTGGACCGGTGACACCGACGCGGTTCGTTCGTACGGCAAGGGTTGTCGCGGCTGTGGCGCGGACGCAGGATTCTTTGAAGGAATCTACGACCATGGCGGGCGAATCATAGGCGGCAGATGGAGTCCCGTTCCGGGCAGCTGGGTCGTGCTTCACAGACACCCTGGCTACTTCCTGGGCGTAAACATTGACAGTGCCAAGGGCACCCAGATCAGACGCAAGAGCGCCGAAACTAAGCGGGTCCTCGCTGAACGACTCCATCGGGACTTCCATCTCGTCCGCGATGGCGAGCACTGGAACGTGACCTACATGGAGGCTGAGCTGTGAGCGCCACCTTGCGTGGAAGGCCGACGATGCTCACGGCGGCAAGTGTGACAGCTGTCGTGGGACACGGTCTGTGTGCTGCACCGGCCCCTGGCATGTTCGGCGGCGACGACAACGGCATCGCGACACACAGCAGAAACAACAACGTGGAGATCGTCGGGAGAGAGACCGTTCCACCCTCCGTCGAGCACTCAAACACGCCATCCGACAACGACACTGCCTGGGACTATCGAGAGCGCAAAAGCAGCTGCGAGGGCGTAAGCAACGCCACCGCTTGTATGTACATCTCTTGTCCTGACCCAGACCAATCCGGCTATCTCGTTGAGCGCCGGCTCAGTAGCTCCGGGGAATGGCAGTTCGTCTCTATCAACTGCCGAGCCTCGGATGGTCCAGTCCTGACGCCTAGGCGGATCCTTGAGGAAGTGCGGCGGGTCGGCCTGCCGTCAATGTCTGTGCAGGCTCCGCCTGAGACGTTCGTCAACTACGAGACGGTCGTCTACACCAGGGCGGCGACGTTCACCCGCACGGTCAACCTGCTCGGCTTCACAGTCGACATCGAGGCGACTCCGTCCGAGTTTCTGTGGAACTACGGAGACGGCGCCACCGAGACCACCACCAGCGCCGGCCGACCGTACCCCGCAACGGACATCACCCACACATGGACCGACGCGCACCACACCTTTCACCCCAGCGTTGACGTGACCTACCAGATCCGATACCGCGTCAACGGTGGCACCTGGCAAACCCTTGCCGACACCATCACCGCCCAAGGCCCCGAAGGTGACGTACGCATCCGCGAAGCCACCGGCATGCTCACCGACATGCGCTGACCCACTCGCTGCCTGTGGATAAATTCTGCGCGTTTCCTCTCGTTTGAATAGCGTTGCCCCCGTTAGCGATGCGACAGCAAACCGAGAGGCAGCGATGGACCAGGGCAACGAGGGCGGCGGCGGGCCGTTCGCGTACTACCCCGTCACCGGCGACGCCATCCGCGAAGCGGCGGCCGGGACCGATCGGCAGGCCGGCCAGATCCGCGTGGTGCGATCGCAACTGGTCGGAGCCCACCGCCGGATGATGGGCGCCATCGCCGGCGACATCGAGGGCCCGGTTGCCACGGCACCCAGAGCCGCGACGGCGAACATGGAGCAGGTTGTCCAGACCTCGAGCTTCGCGGCCGGCGTCATGCGGCTGTTCGCCGACGCGGTCGACCAGTTCAACCACACCTCGTCGGCGCCGCGATCGGTCGACAGGCTCAACCAGGCGTACGCCGAGGCCAGGCTCGACAACTTCGGCCTCGACCCTCGCCGAGCCGACACCGATTGGCGCCAGGCGAACGCCGCCCTGCTCGGGTCACTGACGAACGAGTACGCCCGCCTCGAAGAACAGCTCGACATCTGGGCCGACCACGCCGCTCGCATGCTCGACCGTGGACCGACGCCAGATGACCTACGCGAACTCTGGACGCTCGGCGCACTGCCACCGGACGCGGCACTTCTGTGGCCAGATCTTGAACTCAACGAGTCACCCGTGCTTCGCCTGCCGTACGACCTGCGCGACGAGGTCGACGACCGCGGCCTCGCCGAGCTGTCCGACGACGAGCTCATGAGTCTGTGGGAGGAGCACGGCTACGAGCCCGCGCGCGAGCTGCTCGGCGACCAGGTCGCGTACGACGCCGAGAACATGACCGCGCTGAACGAGCTCACTCTCGACATGAACCCCCACTACTGGAAGGCCCGGTCGGAGGGACTGCCCGACGACGTAGCGCGCCAGATCGCCGACGCCAACCCGGCATCGTTTGTTGACATCCTCGCGCCGTACATGATGGCCGGCGAGTTCATGTACGGCATGACTGCGAGGGACCTCGTCGACGCGGTACGAGAGGATCCGTGGAGCCTCCGCAGCCTCGGCGAGATCGCCATGGCCGCCACGCCTGCGAAGATCGGCAAGCTCACCAAGATCGACAATGCCGTCGACGCGATCGATGACGTTCGCGACGCAGAGCGTCTCGACGATGCTGCGACGCGGATCAAGATTGGTGGACCTGACGAACTCGATCCGCACAGCTTGCACGGCATGGACGCGGAAAACCTTCGGGCGAGCATCCCGAACGACTGGCCGGTCAAGCCCTCGAGATCCGGAAACGGCCTGGTGTATCGGGACCCCGCTCATAACGGTCGCCAGGTCCGCATTATGGACGGTTATCGTGCAGGATCCCGAGCGGAACCCGTTACGGCCGGACCATACGTGGTGGTCTCCCAGAACGGCGACCGCGTCAAGATCCCGCTCGCCGGCAACCCGACATTGGAATAGCAAATGAACAACATTGACCCAGTCGAAGCCCTGGCCCAAGAGGTTGACGACTACCTCGACATCTCTTCGGTTGGGCTATACGAGTTCATGTGGATGCTCAACGGGGACATGGTCCCCGGATCGAAGGACGAGCACCGAGAGTACGCGCTTCGTGCTTTGCGTTCGCTACTCGAGCAGGACCGCGGAAGACTCGTCCTGCTCGCCTGGCCCAGCGACAACATCGTCGCGGAGCTTGACCGCGAGGTCCAGCCCGAAGATTTCAACGATCCCGGCGACGACCCCTACGTGGCGATTACGAGAGACTGACCCGAGGCATCCTCGAGCGGGCGGAGTGTCAGTGACATCAAGGGTGGTCGCGACTCGGTACGGTCGCGCGGCGCTCAATGCCCTTCGCAGCGCCGTCCGAGCTGCCAAGGCCTCCGACCCCATGGCGCCGGTCACCTTGCTGCTGCCCAACAACATCGCCGGTGTCGTGGCTCGGCGGCATCTCGCGACGCACGGACTGGCCGACGACGGGCCGAACGCCATCGCCGGCCTCTACCTCGCCACTCTCCCCCGGCTCGCCGAGCAGATCGCCGCGGCCAGCCTGGCGCCAGCGCGGCCGGCCACCGGACCGGTCGTCGCCGCGGCGTGGCGGGCTGCCCTCGACCACGACGCGGACGTCTTCGAGTCGGTCCGGGACCACCCCGCCACGATCCGGGCCCTGGTCGCCGCCCACGATCAGCTCCGCGACCTCACCGATCAGGCCCTCCACTCTGTCGCCGCTGCGTCGCCGCTAACAACCGCCATGGTTCGGCTGCATCGGACTGTCACCAGCCAGCTCCGCCCGACCTGGTACGACAGCACCGATCTGCTGAATCGCGCGGCCGAACTCGTCGATGCCGACGCCGCGACGACCGACGACGCCGGACACCTGATCCTGTACCTGCCGCAGGAGCTGACCCAGGCCGAGGCACGGTTCGCCCAGGCGCTCGCCTCCCGTGGCGACCTGACGGTGATCGCCGCACTCACCGGCGTGGCCCGAGCGGACCGGGTCGTACGCCGCTCGCTTGGGCGGATCGGGCTCGACACTGACGAGCGACCACAACCGTCGGTCGCCGACGAGGTCATGCATGCCTCGGACTCCGACGACGAAGTGCGCTGCGTCGTACGCGATGTCGTCGAGGCGCTGCGGACGACGCCAGCGCATCGGATCGCGATCCTCTACGCGCGCACCCACCCGTACGCGCGACTCCTCAACGAGCACCTGGCGGCCGCGGGCATCACCGTCAACGGCGCCGGCAATCGCCCGGTCGACGAGCGGGCGATCGGTCGCGCGTTCCTCGGTGTGCTCACGCTCGCCGTCGACGACCTGCCACGGGCCGACTTCTTCCGCGCGATCTCCGAAGCACCAACGCGGACGGCCGACGGCGGTCGGGTCCCCGCCTCCCGATGGGAACGCATCTCCCGCAGCGCAGCGATCGTCCGTGGCGACGACTGGGCGGCCCGGCTCGACGCGTACGTCACGAGCGTCGAGGATGCTCTGGCCAATGAGCGAGTACGCGACGATCCCCTGCCCGGTCGGATCGCGGCGTTTGAGCGCGACATCGCCGGAGCGCGCGAGCTGCAGGCGTTCGCGACCGGACTGCGTCAGCGACTGCACACCGGCCAGCGACTCACGACGTGGTCCGAGCTCAGCGAATGGGCGCGGCAGCTCCTCACCGATCTCTACGGCGACAACGCGCAACTCGCACAGCTCCCCGCCGAGGAGCAGCACGCCGCCGTGGCAGTCGAGGCGACGCTGCGCGGGCTCGGCACCCTCGACCTGCTCGAGCCGACGGCCGATCTCACCAAGCTCACCGACGTACTCGCCAGCGAGCTGGCCGCCGCACTCCCCCGCGTCGGGCGGTTCGGCGACGGCGTCCTGGTCGCCCCGGTCTCTGCTGCGATCGGGCTCGACGCCGACGCGGTCTACGTCGTCGGGCTCGCCGAGGACACCTACCCCGGTCGGATCCATGAGGACGCGCTGCTCCTCGAGCGAGTACGCGAACGCGCCGACGGCGAGCTGCCCTCGCACCGCGACCGGCTCGACGCGCGCCAGCGGCACCTGCTCGCCGCGTTCGACGCCGCGCCGCGCATGGTCGCGTCGTTCCCACGAGGCGATCTGCGCCGCAGCACGCAACGGCTGCCGAGCCGATGGCTGTTGCCGACCCTGCGCGAGCTGTCCGGCGACCACGATCTGGCAGCGACCGAGTGGGAGTCGGCCAGCTCCGGCCGGATCCGCCGCTCGGACTCGTACGCCCGAGGTCTCACCACGACAGCGATGCCGGCGTCGGAGCAGGAGTGGCGCATTCGCGCGGCGCACGACCGTCGGCTCGACGGCGACCCGATCGTCACGCAGGCGGACGCACTGCTCCGGGCCCGCGCGAGCGACGCCTTCACGCGCTTCGACGGCAACCTGACCGACGTCGACGGCCTCCCCGATCCGGCCGACGGCGTGCGCCGGGCATCACCGACCGCGCTCGAGGCGTACGCCGACTGCCCGCACGGCTACTTCGTCGCCCGCCTGCTAGGCATCGAGCCGATCGAGCATCCCGAGGAAGTGCTCACGATCAGCCCGCTCGACATCGGCAATCTGATCCACCAGACGATGGACGCGTTCATCACCGAGCAGGACCGCGCGCTGCCCGGCTACGGCGAGCCGTGGACGGCGGTGCAGCGCGACCGGCTGCGCGTCATCGCGACCGAGACCGCGATCGAGTACGAAGCCCGCGGCGCAACCGGGCATCGGCGGCTCTGGCAGGCCGAACGCGACCGGATTCTGGCCGACCTCGACTGGATGCTCGACGAGGACGATCGATGGCGCGCCGGGCGCGATGCCCGGGTGGTCAGAAGCGAACTCAGATTCGGCTGCGAGGGCGAGGAGCCGGTCGCGATCGACATCGGCGACGGCACCGTCATGCTGCGCGGCAGCGCCGACAAGGTCGACGAGGCCAGCGACGGCACGATCATCGTCACCGACATCAAAACCGGCGGCATGTCCCGCTACCAGGCGCTCAAGACCGATCCCGTCGCGGGCGGCACCAAACTGCAGCTCCCCGCGTACGCGCATGCCGCGAGGCAGCTGCTCGGCAGTCAGGCGGCCGAGGCCGCGTACTGGTTCGTCCGACGCGGCAAGCGTGGCCGGATCCCGATCGAGCTCACCGACGAGTTGGAGCTGAAGTACGCGAGGACGGTCGGCATCCTGGCCCAGTCGATCGCGGCCGGGCTCTATCCGGCGCGGCCCCCAGAGGCACCCGACTTCGCCTGGGTGCAGTGCCCCTACTGCAACCCCGACGGCATCGGTCACGGCGACGCCCGGGGTCGCTACGAGCGCAAGCGACACGATCCCGAGCTGCATGAATTGGTCGGGCTGATCGATCCGACCGCCGCCGCGTCCGCTGAGCGTGACGAAATTGCCGGCGAATCGGACGGCCGGGCGCAGAAACGTCACGCTCAGCGGGGAGAGAGGGTGCGATGAGCCCGCTCACCGATGCCGACGCTCGCGAGCGGATCAAGACCGACACCGCGGCGACCCTGTTCGTCGACGCAGGCGCCGGATCCGGCAAGACCCGGTCGTTGGTCGATCGGGTACGGACCCTGGTCCTCGAGGACCGAGTGCCGCTGCGCGAGATCGCGGCCGTGACGTTCACTGAGAAGGCCGGCGCGGAGCTGCGCGATCGGCTGCGGGACACGTTCGAGTCGGTCTATCGGACCGAGCGGCGGGCTCGTCGGGAGGCCGACGGCGCTGCCGATGAGCCGCCGCCGGACAGCCGCGAGCGCCTCGCCGCCGACGCACTCGACGACCTCGACGGAGCCGCGATCGGCACGCTCCACTCGTTCGCCCAGCGCATCCTGACCACGCATCCGATCGAGGCCGGCCTCCCGCCGCTGGTCGAGGTGCTCGACGAGGTCGCGTCATCGGTCGCGTTCGACGCTCGCTGGTCGGTGTTGCAGCGCGAGTTACTCGACGAGGAGTCGCTGGCCCAGCCCGTACGCCTGGCGCTCGCCGCCGGGGTGAAGCTGGACCATCTGCGGTCGCTGGCGCGGGCGTTCCAGTCCGACTGGGATCTGATCGAGGACCGGGTGCTGTCGCAGGGCCCGCCCGAACCGGCGCCGCCCGAGGCCGGCGACCTAGTCGCCGAGGCGCGGGCGATCGCGGCCCGGGCCGACGAGTGCACCGACGACGGCGACCGGTTCCTCGAGCGGTTGGCGGCGCTGGACGGATGGGCGGATCAGTACGCCGACGCTACCGATCCCGAGACGCAGCTCGCCGGGCTGTTGGCCGCGCAGGATCTCAAGTGGAGTTACGGGCAGAAGGGCAACTGGCCCGGGACGCTTGCCGAGATCAAGGCTGACGCGCAGGAGTGGCAGGAGCGCACCGAGACGGCGCTCGGTGCGTTCACCGAGGCGAGCCTGCGACCGCTGGCGTACTGGGTGGCGACGAAGGTCCGCGATGCGGCTCGTGCCCGGGCGGGTGAGGGTCGGCTGGAGTTTCACGACCTGCTCGTCGTCACGCGTGACCTGCTTCGGCGGGACGGGCTGGTGCGGGCGGCGCTGCAGGAGCAGTATCGGCGGCTGCTGCTCGACGAGTTCCAGGACACCGACCCGATCCAGATCGAGATCGCGGTACGGATCGCCGGTGGCGCCGATGCCTCGGCGGCTGAGTGGCGCGATGTCGAGGTGCCGGCCGGGTCGATCTTCGTGGTCGGCGACCCGAAGCAGTCGATCTATCGCTTCCGCCGTGCCGACATCGGGACCTACCTGCGCACCCAGGACTGGCTCGGCGACACCGTCACGCTCGACGCCAACTTCCGGACTGCCGAGCCGGTGGTCGACTGGGTCAACGCCGTGTTCGGGTCGGTCATCACGGCGGCCGACGAGGGCCAGCCGCCGTACGTCCCGCTGGCCGCGACCCGGCCGTACTCCGGAGTCGGCCCGCCGGTCGGGGTGGTCGGCGCCGAGGCGCATCCCGACAAGCCGAACGCCGCGCAGATGCGCGAGCGCGAGGCGGCCGACGTCGCCGGTGTGATCGGTCAGGCCATCGCCGAGGGCTGGACGACCTTCGACACGCGGACGGACGACTGGCGGCCGCTGCGGCTCGGCGACATCGCAATCCTCGTGCCGGCGCGCACGTCGCTGCCGTTCCTCGAGGACGCGCTCGACGCGGCTGGCATCGGCTATCGCGCCGAGTCGAGCTCGCTGGTCTATCAGGCGGCCGAGGTACGCGACCTGCTCGCGAGCGCGCGGGTGATCGCCGATCCGAGCGATCTGCTGTCGTGCGTGACAGCCTTGCGCTCGCCGCTGTTCGGTTGCGGCGACGACGACCTGTGGACGTGGAAGCGCGACGGCGGCTCGTTCAACATCCTGGCGCCGATCCCGGACGAGCGGGTGGAGCATCCGGTGGGGCAGGGTCTGGCGTACCTGCGTCGGCTGCACTATGAGGCGCGCTGGCTGACGCCGAGCGAGATCCTCGGCGCGATTGTGGCGGACCGGCGCATGCTCGAGGTCGCCGCGACCGGGCCGCGGGCGCGGGATCAATGGCGACGGCTACGGTTCGTCGTCGACCAAGCGCGAGCGTGGTCAGAGGCCGAGCACGGCGGGTTGCGGGCATACCTGGCATGGGCCGCTCGGCAGGGCGAGGAGACGGCCCGGGTCGCCGAGGCAGTGTTGCCGGAGTCGGACGTCGACGCAGTGCGCGTGATGACTGTGCACGCGGCGAAGGGCCTCGAGTTCCCGATGGTTGTGCTGAGCGGCATGAGTTCGCGGCCGAACAGCCCGCGCGGCGTACAACTGCTGTGGACGCCGGACGGCTATGCAGTGCGACTGACCAAGTACGTCCAGACCAACGACTTCGAGCACGTCGCTCCGATCGATGAACAGATGGATTCGTACGAGGGGCGCCGACTGCTGTACGTCGCGGCGACTCGCGCTCGGGACCATCTCGTCGTGTCGCTGCACCGCAAGAACGGCAGTGGGATGACGAACGCGGACATCCTGGCCGGTGCAGGGGCTGCGTCGGATGTTGTGTCGTTGGGCGGGACTGCGGCTGTAGTTGGCGTCGCGTCTGTGCCCTCGGCTGAGGTCACTGCGCTGCCCGAGTGGGAGGCCTGGCTGGCATCGATCACCGAGGCCCGAGATCGATCGCGGCGGGGCTCGGCCATCAGCGCCTCGGGTCTCGAAGGCACCGAGCCTGCGGTCGCGTTCGATCCGGCGATGTCGTCAGAGGCGCCCGGCTCGGCCAAGGGTCCCCGCGATGTTGAGCTACCCCCATGGTCCAAGGGCCGATACGGCACCGCCGTCGGTCGCGCCGTCCACGCCGTCCTGCAGTCGATCGATCTCGCAACAGGGGATGGCACCGATGGCGCCGTTGCTGCCCAATGCGCCGCCGAGGGCGTGACCGAACATGCGGATGTCGTGCGGTCGCTGGTGGAGTCGGCGCTCGCGTCAGAGCCGGTACGCCGGGCGGCCGATCGCCCGCATTGGCGCGAGCCGTACGTCGGCATCCTCCAAGACGACGACACCGTCCTCGAAGGCTTCGCCGACCTCGTCTACCGCAACGACGACGGCAGCCTCATCATCGTCGACTACAAGACCGACGCCATCCCAGCAGCGGCCATCGACGCCCGGACGGTGTACTACGCGCCACAGCTTGAGGCATACGAGAGAGCGATAGCCGACGCAACCCGCGAGCCGGTCTCAGCCCGGGCACTGTTCCTCCACCCCGATGGTGCAGCAGTCGACGGCACATCCAGCTAGTCGGGTTCAGCCAGCGCCCATTTCATGGCAAGCTCAGCTCATGGAAATGCCAGGTGAGCTGGCCATTCGTATGAAGATTTTCGACGCCCTCGCACGAGTCGTCGCTGAGAAGGGAGTCGTCACACGTGATCAGCTCAGCGCATTTCCGGTCGGCGATAGCACACGACGGCTGATCGACCAGTCGCGAGGCATCTGGAATCCCCGGGATCTCGCCGCCTCACTCGCCGTCGTCTCATCTCCGCACGGACCCTACGCAGATGCCGAGGTCGAGGGCGGGCTGTTCCGCTATGACTACCGTGCGGGATCGACCGCAGGTGACAACACCAAGCTCCGCGCGGCCTACGAGTTCGAACTCCCAATCATCCTGCTGCGCAAGATCGACCGAGGCGTGTACGTTCCCGTCTTCCCGGTATACGTAGTCGGAGACGATGTTGCCGCCCGACAGTTTGTACTCGCACTGGACGAAAGCCTGAGGTTCTTGACGGAGCCCGGTCATCACTCGAACGCTGAGCGGCGCTATGCGGAGCGGCTGGCCAAGCGACGTCTACATCAAGCTGAGTTCCGCGGTCGCGTCCTGCGCGCATACGAAACTCGCTGCGCCATTTGTACTCTGCGTCACGGCCGTCTGCTTGACGCGGCCCACATCGTCGGCGATGCGCATGAAGGTGGCGAACCAGTTGTTGTCAACGGCCTGAGTCTCTGCAAGATCCACCACGCGGCATTCGACAGCAACCTGCTTGGGGTCTCCCCAGACTTCCGAGTCAGTATCAACGACGAACTGCTGATTGAGACCGACGGGCCGATGCTCCAGCATGGTCTGCAGGAAATGCACGGACGACAGTTCACTCTCTCCCCACCAGAAAGCGCGAATGGCCAGACCGAGATCGGCTTGCCGCCCGATGGGCCGAATTCGAAAGAGCGGGATAGCCAGCGGCCACCTGCTTCGGTAGCTGAGCCGATTGCCTCAGCTTCTCTAGCCGGTGTGTCCAATCAGTCCAGCCCCACGAGCCCGCGGATCTCCTCCACGGTCAGCGCCCCTGACAACGCCCCGTCGTCGGCCATGACGCGATCGAACAGGGCCTGCTTGCGCTCCTTGAGCGCCATGACCTTCTCCTCGATCGTGTTCGCTGACACGAGCCGGTAGACCATGACGGTGCGGTCCTGGCCGATCCGATGCGCCCGGTCGACTGCCTGGGCCTCGGTGGCCGGGTTCCACCAGGGGTCGAGCACGAAGCAGTAGTCGGCCTCGGCGAGGTTGAGTCCGAAGCCGCCGGCCTTGAGGCTGATCAGGAACACCGGCATTTCGCCACGCTTGAAGGCGCCGATCGGCTCCTCGCGGCGGCGCGTGCGGCCGTCGAGGTACGAATATGCGATCCCCTCCGCGTCGAGTCGGTCGCGGACAAGTCGCAGGAAGCCGGTGAACTGGCTGAACACCAGCGCCCGATGCCCTTCGCTCACTGCCTCGAGCAGGTACTCCGCCAGCGCATCGATCTTCGCCGACGCGACTGAGGCGTACTTGTCGTCCACCAGCCCTGGATGCAGACTCAGCTGCCGCAACAGTGTCAGGGACCGGAAGATCGCGATCCGGTTCCGATCCACATCGCCGAGCAGGCCGAGGAGCTTCTGCCGCTCGCGCTGCAGATGCGTGTCGTACACCTGACGGTGCCGTGGATGCAGCGCGATCTCGAGCACCTGCTCCTGCTTCGGCGGCAGCTCCGAGGCGACTTGCTCCTTCGTGCGCCGTCGCATCAACGGCCGGATCCGCTGCCGCAGGGTCGCGAGCAACTCCGAATCGCCGCGCTCGATCGGCTTGCGGAAGTGTTCGCCGAACCGCTTCGGGTCCGGGAACAGCCCAGGCGCAACGATCGACAGCAGCGACCAGAGGTCCATCAGCGAGTTCTCGAGTGGCGTACCCGTGAGGGCGACCTTGAACGGCGCCGGGATCATGCGGACGCTGCGATACGTCTTCGCCCGATGGTTCTTGACCATCTGCGCCTCGTCGAGCACCACGCCGCTCCAGGGCAGCTCGGCGTACGTGCGGTCCTCCAGCCGCAGCAGCGTGTACGACGTGACGACGAGGTCCGACTCCCCCGCGATCTCCGCGAGTGACTTCGCACGCTTGGCGGCCGTCTCGCTGACGACGCCGACTCGCAGGCCCGGAGCGAAGCGTTCGGCCTCGTGGGCCCAGTTGGGCACGACGCTGGTCGGCGCGACGACGAGGAACGGCGCGGTGGCCTGGCCGGTCTCGATCGCGCGGGACACCAGCGCGAGTGTCTGCAGGGTCTTGCCGAGGCCCATGTCGTCGGCCAAAATGCCGCCGAGCTCGTGCTGCCACAGGAACATCAGCCACTGGTAGCCCTCGACCTGGTACGGCCGGAGCTCGGCCTTGATGCCTACTGGCGGGTCGGCCGCCGGCGCCTCGTCGAGTCGAAGCAGACCCTCGACGGCTCGGCGCCAGCGTTCGCTTTGGACATCGACCTCGCCGAGCTGCGTGAGCTCCTCCCACATGCCGACCTGGTACGTGCTGAGCCGGATCCCGTCGCCGTCGCCCGGCCCGTCGACAAGCGCTCGCGCCTCGTCGACCAGCCGTCGTAGGCGTTCGAGCTCTGGCCGGTCCAACGGCAGATACGTGCCGTTCTCGAGGACGAGCAGGGTCTGGCCGGCGGCGAGGGCTGCCAGCAGCGTCGCCAGTGGTACGTCGTGGCCGTCGACCGACACCGACACCCGCAGGTCGAACCAGTCGATCTCGTCGTCGGACTCGGTCGCCGACACCTCGATGACCGGCGCCTCCGTGGCCGGACGGTACTCGGGCAGCGAGCCGACCACCTCGACGTCGACGCCCTGCTCGCGGAGGGCGTCGAGTCCCGACTCGACCAGGACGACCGCGTCGTATCCGGTCAGCCGCTGCATCGGCACGAGCCGGGTGCCGACGCCCTCGGTCCACAGTCGCGACTCGAGCTCGTCGGGGACCTCGAGCTCGGCGAGCAGGCGGCGCTCGGCATCGGTGTCTTGGGCCGGGAAGCGTTCGGTCTCGCCGCTCAATGGCACCCGGCGGGCGGCGTACCCGAAGGACCACTCGATCCAGATCGCGTCGGCCGACTCGGGTCGCACCGTGAGCAGCAGCCGCGGCGGCGCGATCGTGGGCAGCTCGACGCTGTCGTCCGACGAGCTGATCGTGATCTGCTGCCGAAGCGCCGGGTAGTAGTCGCCCAGGAACCTATCGAGCTCGCGGCCCGGGATCTCGACTCGGCGCTCCTGACCGAGCAGGGCGGCGATCCGTGGGCTCGGAGTCTGGTCGAGCCGCGCCAACAGGATGCCCCTGCTGAGATCGGCGACACCGTGCGGCGGACTCCCGATCAGGGCCAGCGCCGCGTCCTGGATCCGGCGGCCGTCGATCGTCACCTCGGCCGCCAGGGTCGCGTCAGACGCGGCGGGGCGCGTGAGGTCGAGCCGTATCTCGGCGATGGCCTTGGCGAGCCGGATCGGGCCGTCGTCCGGTCGCGCCGGGATGAACTCGACACCGGCGTCCTGGGCCCGCTCGAGCATCCCCCACAGCCCCGGTCCGAACTCGCCGAGATCGAGTGCGTCGGCGGTCTGGTTGCCGCGCCATCCGGTGCTCCGGTGCGCGTCGTACGCCGAGATCAGCTGCCGCATGACATCGCGATGCGCCGCGACGTACCCGCGGGTCGCGTACGCGTGCCGCATCTCCTGCCAGGTCGCGCCGGTGCGGATCCAGCGGCCGCTGCGACCGCGGATGACAGGGCGCATCTTGACCAGCCGCCCGGACATCTCGCCCCCGGCCGCCCAGCGGAAGCTCGTACGCGGCGTGGTCCGCTCGAACTGCAACGCGATCGGCTGGTCACCGGTCGGCTCGCGGGACTCGAGCAGCGCGCTGATCTCGCGCTCCCACGGTGACTCGCCCTCTGGCGCGCTGGCGGGCAGATTGTCACGCACCGCGATGATCACCGCCACGGCGTGTTTGCATTCGACGCCGACCGGGCAACTGCAGTGGGTCGCGACGACGCTGGAAGCGTGCGAGACGTCGGCGTCGAGGATGATGACCGTCCGGTACGGCGTCGCACGGCTGCCACGCACCTCGGCGACGACCATGCGCGAGTCGTTCGCCGTCGACAGCTCCCCGACCCGCCCGGCCCTCGCGTACGCCGCGCCGCGCTCATACGTCGTGTCGCCGAACCGACGACGAATGGCCCCCTCGGTCCACACGTCAGCCCAGCCGTCGATCACCGTGGCAAGAATAACCGCCGATCGGCGTCACAACGACTTAGCGCAGGTCAGCCCCAGTAGGCGAACTTGCCGTCGACCTCGCCGTTCACGTAGTCGACCGAGACCGAGCTCCAACGCGGGTGCCGGCAGGCACGGTAGTCACGGGTGGAGTAGTGGTCGCCGCCGATCCAGAAGGTGGACACCTGTCGGCCGCGGGTGTCGAAGATGCGGTGCACGCGATCGCGCTGCATGTCCCTGCGGATCTTGTGGAACTCGGTCTTGGTGACGCAGCCACCGGTGTCGGCCGAAGCGGGCGACGAGACGACGACGGTGGTACCGAGAGCGAGTGCTGCAGCGGCGCCGGCAAGGGCGACCGACCGGGCGAGACGGCTCGTGGACATGGGATTGCGATCCTTTCCAGGTGGGATCGGGCCGCTGGCGTCGATCGACGCGGCATCCCAACGATGGGCGGGCCCGGACACGAGAAACGGTAGGCAATGCGCCGACTTCGGCACTATCCACGCAAGCCCTATCGACACGGGGCGAAGGTCCCTTTCACGTCGATGCCGTCCGGACGACAGGAGACTTGTAGTTGTGGTTGCTATCGCAGCCACGACTACAGGTCTCTGGTCGGGTCCCGACTGCGCATCCCGGGACCTTCGACCGTGCGCCTGAGCAGCGGTGCCCAGATATGCTCCGGTGGGTCCGACACCGAGCCGGACTGCGCGAAAAGACTCGGGAGTGCGTGGTGTACGAGGTCGATTTCCTGCCCTTCAGAAGCAGGTCCGCCGACGACATCAGCGCGGGTGCCATCACCGTGAGGTTCACGCTCGAGGGCGAGGACGCCGACGCGGTCGTGGTCATCGACGGCGGCAACGCCCGTACCGGCGAGGCGATCGTCGATCACGTCCGCACCTATTACGACTCGGATCTGGTCGACCTGCTGATCGCCACCCGTACGACCGCCGACGAGTTCGCCGGGCTCACCGAGGTGATCGACCGGCTCGAAGTCCGGGAGCTGCTGATCCACCAGCCGGCATCGCATGCGCCGGCCGGGTCGGAGGCGGCCGACCAGCCGGGGCTCGACAAGCTGCTCTCGCTCGCGCGCGACAAGGGGATCCGGGTCACCGAGCCGTTCACCGGGCTGTTCCGGTTCGACGGGCAGCTGGCAATCCTCGGCCCATCGCAGACCTACTACGAGCAGCTATTGCGCGAGCCCGACGGGCCGCTTGACGGTCCGGGCGTACGTCGGCGGGTCGGCGGCGCGCTGCGACGCAAACTGGTCCGGCTGCCGATCGAGACTTTGAGCGACGACGCCGATGCCGGTTCGGGCGACAACACCTCGGTGATCGCCTTGATCCAGACGTCCGGACATCGGCTGCTCTTCACGTCGGCGGCCGGCATCTCGGCGTTGCAGGACGCGGCCGACTTCTACGAGTCCTGGTACGGCGACTTCGCTGCGACGCCATTGGACTTCCTCCAGGCACCGCATGACGGCCGCCCCGAAGGCCTGGGCCCAAGCGTCCTCAATCAGCTGCTCGGCCGGCCGGGCGCGCCGCACAACGACAGCTGCGTCGCCTTCATCAGTACGCCGCCTCGCACCGAGGACCTCCCCTCGCCCCAGGTTGTCGCCGCCCTCCGACGTCGCGGCTGCGCCGTCACGGCGACAGCGGGTCGCGCGAGCTGTCACTCGGTCGGAGGGCCGCCTCGTCCGGAGTGGGCGAGCCTGACGCCGATCGAGCCCTAGGGGCGTTGGTCCCGGATCGGGGTGGGCGTCCTCGCGAGGTCGCGCATCGAATCAGGTGCGGGCGCACCGGGTTCGTTGCCGAGTTCGCGCAGAAGCTATTGCCGACCTCGACGCTAGTTCCCTAGTGCGCCAGAGCGGCGTCGACGCCTTGGTCGGGGGTCAGAACTCCTCGTGCCGATCGGAGTCAGCCCCAGCCTGATCGCCGCGGTCCATCGCCGCCAGCCGCGCCATCGCATCGTCGCTCAGCTCGAAGTCGAACACCGACGCATTGGTCCGCTGCCGCTCGGGGTCGCTCGACTTCGGAATGGTCACGATCCCTTGCTGCACGTCCCACCGCAGCATGATCTGCGCAGGTGAGCGGCCATACTCCTTGGCGAGCGCTCCGATCGTGGGGTCGTCGGTGAGCCGCTGCTGACGTCCGAGCGGGCTCCAGGCCTGGGTGACGATGCCGATCTCGTCGTGGAATGCGCGGACCTCCCGGCGCGCCACCGCGGGCGACAGCTGGATCTGGTTGACCGCCGGCACGACACCGATCTCGTCGATCAGCCGCTTCAGATGGGCCGTCTTGAAGTTCGAGACGCCGACCGATCGGATCAATCCTTGGTCCTTCTGCTCGACCATCGCCCGGTAGGAGTCGACGTACTTGTCAAGGCGCGGCAGCGGCCAGTGGATCAGGTAGAGGTCGACGTAGTCGAGCCCGAGTCGCTCCAGACTCCGCCCCAACGCCGCCTTGCCGGACTCGTAGCCCTGCTCCGATCCACGCAGCTTCGTCGTGACGTAGAGCTCCTCTCGCGGCAGCCCCGACGCCGCGAGCCCTCGCCCGACGCCGACCTCGTTCTCGTACTTCGCCGCCGTGTCGATCAGGCGGTAGCCCATCTCGATCGCGGCCGGCAGCGACTTGGCCGCCTCGGCGTCGCTCATCGGCCAGGTGCCGAGGCCCAGCAGCGGGATCGTGTGTCCGTCGTTCAGTGGGATCGAGGGGATCGGCGTCGCCAGGGGTGCGGTCATGCCCGACATCGTACGAGCGGCGTCGCACCGGGAGTCCGGTCGCGACGCCGCTCGTGGTGTCTGGCTCAGCTGCAGCCGCTGGTGCTGCCGCAGCCCTCGCAGACGAAGCAGGATCCGGCCGGACGCATCTTCGTGCCACAGGTGAAGCACAGCGGCGCATCGACCGAGGCGCCCATGGTCTCCATCAGCTCGGCCGACGTGTGGGCCGACTCGGGCGCCGACTTGGCCGACGGTGACTCCACCTTGGCGGACTCGGACGACTGCGACGGGGACTCGCGAAGCGACTCGGCCTCGGACACCGAGGCGACGTCGTCGACCTCTTCGTAGGAGCCCGTGTCGAGCTGGCGCTTGCGCTCGTCGGCGGTGTAGATGCCGAGCTCGGCCCGCTTCTCGAACGGCAGGTAGTCGAGCGCCAGGCGCCGGAAGATGTAGTCCATCACCGACTGGCTCATCCGGATGTCCGGGTCGTCGGTCAGGCCGGCCGGCTCGAACTTCATGTTGGTGAACTTCTTGACGTACGTCTCGAGCGGCACGCCGTACTGCAGCGAGATCGAGATCGCCATCGAGAACGCGTCCATCACACCGGCCAGGGTCGAGCCCTGCTTGCCGAGCTTGAGGAACACCTCACCGAGGCCATTGTCGGGGTAGGACCCGGCCGTCATGTAGCCCTCGGCGCCACCCACTGTGAACGACGTCGTCTGCGACGGGCGCTGCTTGGGCAGCCGCTTGCGCTCCGGGCGATACTCGATGATCTTCTCGGGCTCAGCCTCCTTGGCCTTCGCCGCCTTGGAGTCGCTCAGCGGCTGGCCGACCTTGCAGTTGTCGCGATAGACCGCGAGCGCCTTGAGGCCGAGCTTCCAGCCCTGCTGGTAGATGTCGCCGATCTCCTCGACGGTCGCCGACTCCGGCATGTTGACCGTCTTCGAGATCGCGCCGGAGATGAACGGCTGCACCGCGGCCATCATCCGCACGTGACCCATCGGCTTGATTGCCCGCTCCCCCACCGCGCAGTCGAAAACCTCGTAGTGCTCGACCCGCAGGCCCGGTGCGTCGATGACGTGGCCGTGCTCCGCGATGTACTCGACGGTCGCCTCGATCTGCTCCGGCTGGTAGCCGAGCTTGGTCAGCGCCGCCGGCACCGTGTTGTTGACGATCTGCATCGAGCCGCCGCCGACCAGCTTCTTGAACTTCACCAGACTGAAGTCGGGCTCGATGCCGGTGGTGTCGCAGTCCATCATGAAGCCGATCGTGCCGGTCGGCGCGAGGACACTGGCCTGCGCGTTGCGCCAGCCGTTCTTCTCGCCGATCTTGAGGCAGTCGGCCCAGGCCTTGGTGGCGGCCTTGTGGACCTCGATGTCCATGGCGTGCTTGGTGCGCACCGCGTCGTTGGCCGCTTGGTGCTTGCGCATCACGCGGGTGTGCGGCTCGGCGTTGCGGGCGTAGCCGTCGTACGGACCGACGACGCCGGCGAGCTGGGCCGAGCGCTTGTACGCCGTACCCGTCATCAGGCTGGTGATCGCCGCTGCCAGGGCGCGACCGCCGTCGGAGTCGTAGGCGAGTCCGGAGGCCATCAGCAGAGCGCCGATGTTGGCGTAGCCGATGCCGAGCTGCCGGTAGGCCCGCGTCGTGTCGCCGATCGCCTGGGTCGGGAAGTCGGCGAAGCAGATCGAGATGTCCATCGCCGTGATGACGAGCTCGACCGCCTTGACGAACCCGGTCGTGTCGAAGCTGCCGTCGTCCTTGAGGAACTTCAGCAGGTTGAGGCTGGCCAGGTTGCAGCTGGAGTTGTCGAGGTGCATGTACTCCGAGCACGGGTTGGACGCGGTGATCCGGCCGGTCTCGGGCGTGGTGTGCCAGTCGTTGATCGTCGAGTCGTACTGCACGCCCGGGTCGGCGCACTCCCACGCGGCCTGGGCGATGTCCTGCCACAGCTTGCGGGCGTCGACGGTCTCGATGACCTCGCCGGTGATCCGGGCCCGAAGGCCGAACTCCTCATCCTGCTCGACGGCCTGCATGAAGTCGTCAGTGACGCGAACCGAGTTGTTGGCGTTCTGGTACTGCACGGAGTGGATGTCGGCGCCGCCGAGGTCCATGTCGAACCCGGCGTCGCGCAGCACGCGGATCTTGTCCTCCTCGCGTGCCTTGGTCCACACGAACTCCTCGACGTCGGGGTGGTCCACGTCGAGGACGACCATCTTGGCCGCCCGGCGGGTCGCGCCGCCGGACTTGATCGTCCCGGCCGAGGCGTCGGCGCCGCGCATGAAGCTGACCGGGCCGCTCGCGGTGCCGCCGGACGAACGCAGCAGCTCCTTGGACGACCGGATCCGGGAGATGTTGAGTCCGGAGCCGGAGCCGCCCTTGAAGATCAGACCCTCCTCCTTGTACCAGTTGAGGATCGAGTCCATGTTGTCGTCGACGGCGAGGATGAAGCACGCCGAGACCTGCTGCGGCGACGAGGTGCCGACGTTGAACCAGACGGGGCTGTTGAACGCGAAGTACTGGTGCAGCAGCAGCCAGGTCAGCTCGTGCGCGAAGACCTCGGCGTCGTCGCCGCTGGCGAAGTAGCCGTTGTCCTTGCCGGCCTTCTCGTACGTCCGGACGACCCGGTCGATGAGCTGGCGCAGGCTCGACTCGCGGGCGTCGGTGCCGAGCGCGCCGCGGAAGTACTTGCTCGTGACGATGGTCGAAGCGTTGGCGCTCCAGGAGTCGGGGAACTCGACGCCGCGTTGCTCGAAGACGGTCTCGCCCGTCTTCCAGTTGGTCTGGACGACGTCCCGACGCTCCCAGGTCACCTCGTCGTAAGGATGCACACCGGCCGTCGTGAAGACCCGCTCGATCTTCAGCCCCTTGCCGGCGTACGCCTTCTTCGAGCCGGCCGCCTTCGCCCCGCCGCTCACCGTCTCCGTCATGTCCCGAGTCTCCTTCGCGTCGCTACTTCATGTTCAACGTTGGCGCCGGCCCGTCTCTGCCCGTTCGTACGCCCTGACTCAGCTGTTTCCCGACACCGCCACCGGATGGCTCTCGGCCCGCAACATCGCGATCTCGGTCTCGAAGTCCGCGGCGGACTCAAAGGCGCGATAGACGCTGGCGAAGCGCAGGTAGGCCACCTCGTCGAGGTCACGCAGCGGACCGAGGATGGCCAGGCCGACCTCGTGCGCCGGCAGCTCCGCACTGCCCGACGCCCGCAACGCGTCCTCGACCGACTGGCCCAGGCAGGCCAGATCGTCCTCGCTCACCGGCCGGCCCTTGCAGGCCTTGCGCACACCGGCGATGACCTTGTCGCGGCTGAACGGCTCGGCCGCACCGGACCGCTTCAGCACCGACAGCTGCACCTGCTCCACGGTGGAGAATCGCTTCTCACATTCGGGGCAAACCCGGCGGCGGCGGATGGCCGCGCCGTCGTCGCTGACCCGGCTGTCGAGCACTCGGCTGTCGCCGTGCCGACAGTGTGGACAGTGCATTGCGAACGCCCTTCCTGGGGATGTTGCTGTGGAACATCGGTGTTCACCTGTGGGTGACCAACCACTATCTGTGGAAAATCACACCGGTGTAACTACTAGATGTTGTGACACTACGCCGAGGGAGAAGGTCACGCAAGATCATCTCGCCGCGCGCCGACAGTTTCTGGAAAGCCGCAGGTCAGCGTTGCAGTTCGGGCGTGTCGAGGGGCTTCGCGGGCGTGTCGGGCACCGCGGCCGGCGTGTCGTGGACGGTCTCCGGCGTATGGGGTACCAGATCACCGGAATCGGGACTCAGATCGGCGCGATCGGCCGGCGGGAGCCGGCCGGCGCCAGCCGGTACGGCGTCGTCGGACGCAGCCTTATTGGCGGTCGCCGAACCATCGGCAGCGGAGTCGACGCCTGCCTCGTCGGCACTCGTCGCGTCGGCGGAGTCGACGGTGTCGTCAGCGCCCGCGTCACTCGGCTCGTCAGAGGCACTCGCCTGCCCCGGGACGGGACGCGCCCGCACCGTCACGGCGAGCGCGATCGCCAGCAGGATCAGCCCGATGATGCCGTCGAGCCAGTAGTGGTTCGCCGTCACGACGACCACGGCGAGCGTGATCGCCGGATGAGCCAGCCAGAACCAGCGCCACCAGACATTGGTGCTCACGATCAGCCCGACGGCGACCAGCGCCGCCCAAGCGACGTGCAGACTGGGCATCGCCGCGTACTGGTTGGCGATGCTGTTGGCCCCATGGGCGCCGTAGACGCTCAGGTTGTAGAGGATCCCGGTGTCGACGAAGCCGAGCTGCGGCAGCATGCGCGGCGGCGCCAGCGGGAACGCGAGGTGCCCGACGAGCGCGGCCGAGGTCAGGATCACCAGGGTGCGACGGATCCACAGGTAGTAGTCCGGGCGGCGGATGAACATCCACACCAGGAACGCCAGCGTCACCGGGAAGTGCGCGGTGGCGTAGTAGGAGTTGGCCGCCTCGACGCCCCACGGCCAGGCGTGGAGCAGCGAGGACTGGAACGCCTGCTCGCTGGGGATGCGCAGCCAGCGCTCGAAGTCCCAGACCTGGATGGCGTTGTGGAACGCCGGCCCGACGTGGTTCTTCGCGATATAGCGCCCGAAGTTGTAGAGCGCTAGCATCCCGACCACCCAGCTGAGCTCGATGGCGAGCCGGTTCCATGCGCGGCGGCGGCCGGACGGGGACGGCTGGAGGGCAGGCGTCAGCGGCGCAGCGACCCCGGTGGCCGGGGTCTGAGCCGTCGCACTCATGCCGCGTCCTCCGCACTCCCCTACGCCGCTACCCCCGGTGGGCAAACTGCGGCGTAATTGCTAGCAACCCTAGTGGAGCGATTGTTGTTCCCGTGATACACGCGCCGACCGACAGTGGTTCAGCTGGTGGTCGTACGCCTGACTCCCGTCGTCCAAGTCTCGCAGCGTACGCGGCTTTCTTTAAAGCTATTTGTGTACGGCAGACACCCGGCGTACGGCACCGCGAAGCCTCCACGTGTACGCAAGGTGACGACGCCGCGCCGGTGGGTGTCTTGTGCGCGATCGCAAACGGTTGCAGTCGCGCCGTTCGGCATCGCCCGAGCGTACAGAGCGCGAGGGTCGATGCCCGGTGCATCGGCATCATGCGAGCAGCGCCCGCAGCCGGCCCGGTGTGTCGCCCGTCTCGGTGCGGACGCGCCGGGTCAGGTGCGCCTGGTCGGCGAACCCGGTGTCGACGGCCAACCGCGCCAGGTCTCGCTCGCCCTCGCCGAGACGCTCCAGAGCGCCGCGCACGCGAAGTCGCACCCGATAGGCACTGATCGTCAGACCGCAAGCCTGCTTGAACATTCGGCTCAGATGGAAGGGTGACAGTCCGACCAACCGCGCCAGCTCGGTCAGCGTCAGGCCTGGCTCCGCGTGCAGCGCCTGCCGCACCTCGTCGACAAGCCGCCGACGTCGTGCGGCACCGGACGGGAAGCCGGCGTCGACAGCGTCCGGCGCCAGCTCGGTCAGCACGTCGCCGACAAGCGTGATCGCCCGCTCGATTAGCTCGTCCGAACGCGCACCTCGACGTGCGCGCGCGATCAACTCCCGGTGCCGAAGATCGGCCGTGGCATCGATCGCCACCGCAACATCGGCCCGATCGGTCGGCAGTCGGCTGTCATCGGTGAATGACCGCAATGTCGCCGACGACACCGTGATGCTCGTGCAGCGATCACCGCCGTGTGGATGCGCAATGTGCTGCTCGCTGCCCGGTCGCTGCACATAACCCGAGACCGAATCCGCGACCGTCTCGAGTCCGTCGACGCTGCGCCGGAACACTCCGGATCGCGGAAACACCATGCCGAATCGCGTCACCGGCTCGCCGGCCGACCAGCCGCGACCGTGACCGGGACAGCGGACGTCCTCGATGCGGACACAGCCGGCATCGAGCAGCATCTCGGAGCTGAGCACGGCACCACGCTATGCCTCGCCACCGACAGTTGGCGGGCACGCAAAACCGTTCAAGAATCGACCCCGCTTCGGCGCCAGACTGGACCCATGAACGACGCAGTGATGGAACTCCTCCCAGCCGACGGACCCGACCCCGATCTCGGCGATGCAGCCGATCTGTACGGCCGGCTGATCGGCTCCTGGGACATCGACAACCGCGAGTCCGACGAGTCGACCGGCGAGTGGCATCGGGACAAGCGCGAGTGCCATGTTCGCTGGGTGCTCGGCGGCCGAGTGGTCCAGGATCTCTGGGGGTCGCCGGAGCGCGGCTTCGGCACGACAGTCCGGGCGTACGACGCGGAGCTCGGCGCCTGGCGGGTCCACTGGTTCGCCCCGTACTACAACGGCTTCTGCGTCCTCACCGGTAGCCCCGACGGCGACCGGATCCGGCAGGAGGGCACCCAGCAGGACGGCCGGCCGATCCGCTGGTCGATCGTCGACATCACCCCGGACACGTTCACGTGGCGGGGCGAGATCTCCGACGACGGCGGCAAGACCTGGCGGCTCGAGCAGGAGATGAAGGGGACCCGCCGGACCTGACGGCGGCCGCACCGCCCGCACCCGCTCGAGCGGCGTCGCAGAGGATGGGCGCATGAGCAGACAGCGGGTGGCCCTCGTGACCGGCGCGTCTCGAGGACTCGGAGCGGCCATGGCGATCGCGCTGGCCCGCGACGGTGTCGCCGTGGCGATCAACTACGCGCGCAACCGCGAGGCGTCCGAGGCCGTGCGATCGGAGATCGTCGCCGCCGGTGGACGGGCCGAGGTCTTCGGAGCCGACGCCACCGACAGGGACGAGGTGCGCCGACTGCACCAGGCGGTCGAGGCCAGCCTCGGTGGCGTCGACATCCTGGTCGTCAACGCCACCGGGCCGCAGCCGACGATCGCCGTCGAGGCACTGACCTGGCGCGACGTACTCGACCAGCTCGAGTTCTTCGTCAAGAGCCCGCTCCTGCTGGCACAGCGGGTCGTCCCGGGCATGCGAGCGCGTGGGTGGGGCCGGATCGTCAACATCGGCTCGGAGGTGTTCGAGCTCGGCAACGCCGAAGCGAGCGCGTACGTGGCGGCGAAGGGCGCTCAGCTCGGACTCACCCGTTCGTGGGCGCGCGAGTTCGGCCCGGACGGCATCACGGTCAATCTGGTCGCGCCGGGCTTCATCCCCACCGACCGCCACGGCGAGGTCTCGGACGCGACGCGCGCGAGCTACACCGGGTCGGTGCCGCTCGGCCACATGGGACAGGCGGCCGACGTCGCGGAGGCAGTCGTGTTTCTCGCGTCGGAGCGGGCCGGCTATGTCACCGGACAGCGGATCGCGGTCAACGGCGGCAAGACGATCGGCTGATCGGTCAGTAGCGCGGCACCGACAACTGCTGTCCGACCTGCAGGTCGCCGGTGCTCGCCAGTGCGTTGAGATCGGCGATGTCGTGGACGGTGTCGCCGACGTTGCCACCCGGGTTGGCCCGGGACGCGATGTCCCACAGCGTGTCGCCCGGCTCGACGGTCACGACGCGCACCGGAATCGGGTCGCCCTCCTCCGACGTCGCCACGACCGACGGGACCCATGCGAACAGCGCCGTGAGCGTGATGCCGAGGCTGCCGAGGAACACGACGAGCCGGCCACGGCGGGTCAACCGGAGGCTTGGCGTGGCGGCGACGCGTACGGTGCTCATCGCGGGCTTCCTTCGCTCGCTTCTCGAAGCGGTGTTCGATCGAAATCATGTTCGATCGAACGTCTGTACGAAGTTCTACCCGAGCCCACCGACAGAAACAAGCGACACGTCGAACATCTGTTCGTTCGGCGTGTCGCGACCGGCTGGTGGCTACGAGGTGATGATGTCCAGGTCGCGTACGGCGAACTGATGGTGTGTCCACTCCTCGTTGAGGAGGACATGGAGGCACTCGGTGGCGGTTCGGGCTTCCGGCGTGGCGTTCCCAGGCTCGGGATCCGGCGTACGCGGCCGATCGAGCTCGTCCTGGGTCACGGTCGCGAGGTAGTCGCGGATCTGCGCCATCCGCTCGGCCCGGACCGCAGCGACCTCGTCGAATGTCGGTGTGGCATCGACATCGAGCCCGAGCGCCTGCGGATCCGCGACGAACGACGCCGCCACGCCGATCGGGTGGTAGGGCTGCGGCCGGAGCAGGACGGCGCGCGCGAACCACATGTCGATCACGTGGATCAGGTGCCGGAGCGTCTCGACGAACGACCACTCCCCGTCGACCGACCGGTGCAGCTCGGCCTCGCTCATCCCCCGTGCCCGCGCCATTGTCTCGCCCCAGAAGGACTCGACCGCCGCCCACGCCTCGCGCAAGCCGTCCGGAGTCGTCGCGCGCAGCTTGACCCGCTCCGGATACCGCCGGTCGAGCTCGGCCTCAACGAGCGGCGCCACCTCGACACCGTTGACCTTGAGTCCGTGGATGACGCCGTCGATGTCGGCATCGACGAGGAACGAGCCGCGGATGTGGGCGCCGGTCAGGTCGACCTCGCGGAACCAGGTGCCGGACATGTCCGCGTCGACGAACTCGGCGCCACGGAACTCGTCGGTGTCGGCGTACCTGGCCACCGCCACATGCTAGTGCGCGACACGCCGTTCGAACAGATGTTTGAAGTAGGCGGTTCGTCCGGACTACGGTGTGCGCACCAGCTTGAAAGGGATCGCCATGGCCAAGGACGCGAAGAAGGTCACCGAGCTTCCGGACGGCCCGCCGGACGCCAGCGGGCTCACCCCGCGTCAACGACGGGTGCTCGAGTTCATCCGCGAGAGCATCGAGCAGCGCGGCTATCCGCCGAGCATCCGCGAGATCGGCCAGTCGGTCGGTCTGACCAGCTCGTCGTCGGTCGCCCACCAGCTCAAGACGCTGGAGTCCAAGGGCTTCCTGCGCCGCGATCCCAACCGGCCACGCGCCCTCGAGGTGTTCCTCCCCGACGTCATGGCGGCCCGCCGCTCGATCGGCAGCGCCCACGACTTCGGCTTCGACGAGACCGACGTCGGCAACGCCCGGCCGGAGGCGATGTACGTCCCGGTGGTCGGCCGGATCGCGGCCGGCGGACCGATCCTCGCCGAGGAGCGGGTCGAGGAGGTGTTCCCGTTGCCGAAGACGCTGGTCGGCGACGGCACCCTGTTCCTCCTGGAGGTCAAGGGCGACTCGATGGTCGACGCGGCGATCTGCGACGGCGACTACGTCGTGGTCCGGCAGCAGCCGGCCGCCGAGAACGGCGAGATCGTGGCAGCCATGATCGACGACGAGGCGACGGTCAAGACGTTCTCCCGCAAGCGTGGCAAGGTCTGGCTGCTCCCCCACAACGACGCCTACGAGCCGATCGACGGCAC
>Ga0209382_10001124_pt1 | contig 42851 bp, 43 predicted proteins | sample SoiMetdeltSBSDD5_FD_187599 | JGI IMG/M metagenome (GOLD analysis project Ga0209382, IMG submission 187599) | Bulk soil microbial communities from a Populus tree surrounding site in Tennessee, USA - Soil MetaG P. deltoides SBSDD5 (SPAdes) (version 2) | ecosystem: Environmental > Terrestrial >... | reverse complement strand
TGATGCCGCCCTCATACATGTAGTCGCCCAGGAAGACCACCAGGTCGGGGTCCTCCTCCGGCGCGTGGGCCCAGGCGCTGTAGAAGCCGCCCTGCCAGTTCTGGCACGAGGCGAACAGGAAGCGCAGCGCGTCACGGTGCCCGTGGCCGGTGGGCGCGGTGCGGGTACGCCCGACCGGGCTGACCTGGCCGTCGGCCACGAAGCGGTACCAGTACCAGCGGCCCGGCTGCAGCCCGTGGGCCACGACGTGGACCGAATGCCCGAACCGCGCCTCGGCCGCCACCTTGCCCCGCCGCACGACGCGCCGGAAGCCCTCGTCGGTGGCCACCTCGTAGCGCACCGGGACGGTGGCCTCGGGCATGCCGCCGCCATGCAGCGGGTCCGGCGCCAGCCGGGTCCAGAGCACCACCGAGTGCCGCCCGGGGTCACCGGAGGCGACCCCCAGCGAGAACACCCCGTCGGGCAGTGCCGTCCGCCGGTGGCCGGTGGTCGCCCACGCGGTCGTCGGGAGCGCGGCTGCTGCCGCGGTGACCGCCGCGCCGACGAGCAGCTGGCGGCGTGAGGTGGTCGCCTCGTGCACGAGTTCTTGCCTGTCCCCCATGCGGGGGTTTTAGCGCAGCGCCGACTCGTCGACCGGGCCGATGACCGACATCGTCCGCTCGCTGCCGAAGACCCGCTCGGCGACCCGGTGGCAGTCGTCGATGGTGACGGCCCGCAGCCGCTCCAACTCGACGTCCATCGGCACGACCTCGTCGCGGTGGACCAACGACCAGCCGAGGCGCTCCATCCGGGCCTCGGAGCTCTCCAGGCTCAGCACCAGCGAGCCGTCGAGGCAGCCCTGGGCCAGCGCCAGCTCGGCCTCGGTCACCCCGCCGGCCAGGAGCTGGGCGATCTCCTCGTCGAGGACCTCCAGCAGCTCGGTGACCCGGCTCGGGTTGGTGGCGGAGTAGATGCCCGCCGAGCCCGAGTCGGCCGAGGTCGAGGCCCACGAGTAGATCGAGTAGCTGAGGCCCCGCTCCTCGCGGACCTGCTGGAACAGCCGGCTGGACATGCCGCCGCCGACGATCTGGTTGAGCACCGACAGCGCCCAGCGGTCGTCGTCGTGGTGGTCGATGCCCCGCCAGCCCAGCTCGATGTGCACCTGCTCGATCTCGCTGGTGCGCACCACCGGCCCGGCGACCGGCTCGACCGGCGGCCGGCGCACCGGCTTGATGCCATGGTCGATCTTGCCGAGCGTGCGCTCCAGCTCGTCGACCAGCTGGTCGTGGTCGAGCAGCCCGGCCCCGACGACCGACATGTTGTCCGAGTGGTACCAGCGGTCGAAGAAGGCCGCGATCTGGTCGCGGGTGATGACCTCGACCGTCTCCTTGGTCCCCGCCACCTCGCGCCCGAGCGGGTGGTGGGGGAAGAGCTGCTCCGACAGCAGGGTGTGCACCAGGCTGTCGGGCATGTCCAGGTGCATGAGGATCTCTTCGAGGATGACCCGGCGCTCGGACTCGACCTCGGTCGGCCGGAACGACGGCTGGGTCAGGACGTCACCCATGATGTCGAGCGCCAGGTCGAGGTGCTCGGCCGGCAGGCGCGTGTAGTACGCCGTCGACTCGCGGGACGTGTGGGCGTTCATGTCGCCGCCCACCGCCTCGATGACCTCGGCGATCTCGCGGGCCGACCGCGTGGGCGTGCCCTTGAACACCAGGTGCTCGAGGAAGTGCGACGCGCCCGACAGCTCGTCGGGCTCGTCGCGCGCTCCCACGCCGACCCACACGCCGAGGGTCACCGAGCGGACTTCGGGCATCCGCTCGGTCACCACCCTCATGCCGTTGCTGAGCCGGGACTCCTGCAGCTCCATCCGGGGTGCCAGAGCCCTCAGCGCCGACGACGCCGACGACGATCGTCACCACCGCGACCACCCGAGCGGCCGCGGTCACCACCGCCGCCGCTGCCGGCGGCCGCACTGGCCGGACCGAGGTCGCCCATCTCGGCGCTGAGCTCGGCGTCGAACGCATCCTCGAAGCTGACGGCGTCCCGGTCGGCGTTACCGCCATCGCCACCGTCGCCGTTGCCGCCGCCACCCTCGGGGATGTCGATGGCCTTGGCCAGGCTCAGCGACACCTTGCCGTTGGGGTCGACATCGTCGACGGTGACCTCGAGCTCGTCGCCGAGGTCGAGTACGTCCTCGACCTTGTTGATGCGCTTGCCGCCGCCGATCTTGGAGATGTGCAGCAGACCGTCACGTCCCGGGAGGATGTTGACGAACGCACCGAACTTGGTGATGTTGACGACCCGGCCGGGATAGGTCTGGCCGACGTTGGCGGTCGGCGGGTTGAGGATGAGCTGGATCTGGCGCTTGGCCTCCTCCACCGCACCCCGGTCGGTCGACCCGATGGTGACCGTGCCGACCATGCCGTCGTCGTCGACGCTGACATCGGCGCCGGTCTCGGCGGTGATGGCGTTGATGACCTTGCCCTTGGGCCCGATGACCTCGCCGATCTTGTCCAGCGGGATCTCGAAGTTGATGATCTTCGGAGCGGTCTCGCCGACGTCCTCGCGGGGCTCGGAGATGGTGGCCCGCATGCTCCGCAGGATCTCCAGGCGGGCCTCGCGGGCCTGCTGCAGCGCCTGGGCCAGGACGTCGGCCGGGAGGCCGTCGATCTTGGTGTCGAGCTGCAGGGCGGTGACGAAGTCCTCGGTGCCGGCGACCTTGAAGTCCATGTCACCGAAGGCGTCCTCGGCCCCGAGGATGTCGGTCAGGGTCGTGTACTTGCCGTCGGCGTGGATGAGGCCCATGGCGATGCCCGCCACCGGCGCCTTGATCGGCACGCCACCGTCCATCAGCGACAGGGTCGAGCCGCACACCGACGCCATCGACGTCGAGCCGTTGGAGGCCAGCACCTCGGAGACGAGGCGCAGCGTGTAGGCGAACTCCTGCTGGGACGGAACCACCGGCAGCAGCGCACGCTCGGCGAGGAGGCCGTGGCCGATCTCGCGGCGCTTGGGGCTGCCCACTCGGCCGGTCTCGCCGTTGGCGTGCGGCGGCATGTTGTAGTGGTGCATGTAGCGCTTGCGGTCCTTGTTGCCCAGGTTGTCGAGCAACTGGTCCATCTTGGGCATGCCCAGGGTCAAGACGTTGAGGACCTGGGTCTCGCCCCGCTGGAACAGGCCGGAGCCGTGCGCCGTGGGGACCACGCCGACCTCGGACGACAGCGACCGGATGTCGGTGCTGGACCGGCCGTCGATGCGGACGCCGTCCTCGACGACCCGCTTGCGCACGATCTTCTTGACCAGCGAGCGGGCCGCGGACTTGATCTCACCCTCGCGCTCGGGGAACTCGGAGGCGAGCTCCTCGATGATCGCCTTGGTGGCGACGTCGGTGGCCTCGTTGCGCTCGGCCTTGGCGGTGATCTGCGCCGCCGCGGTGAGCGGGTCGGTGCCGACGGCCTCGACCCGGGCGAACACGTCGTCGCCGTAGTCGGCCTGGGGCTCCCACGCGAGTGGGGTGATGGTGCCGGCGGCCTCGGCCTGCTTGGCCAGCTCCCGCTGCAGCTCGATCGACTCACGGATCCAGGTCTTGGCCGACTCCAGGCCCTGGGCGATGACCTCTTCGGTGCAGTGCGGCGCACCCTCCTGGTAGTGGTCCCAGGCCTTCTCGGTGCCGCCGGCCTCGACCATCATGATGGCGATGTCGCCGTCGTCGAGCTGACGACCGGCGACGACCAGCTCGAAGGTCGACGCCTCACCCTGCTCGTAGGTCGGGTGGGGTACCCAGGTGCCCTCGGCCGACCAGGCGATGCGCACGGCGCCGATGGGCCCGTCGAACGGGATGCCCGACACCATGAGCGCCGCCGAGGCGCCGTTGATGGCCAGCACGTCGTAGGGGTTCTCCCCGTCGACGCCCAGCACGGTTACGACGACCTGGGTCTCGTTGCGGTAGCCGTCGGCGAAGCTCGGCCGCAGCGGGCGGTCGATCAGGCGACAGGTGAGGATGGCCAGGTCGGTGGGGCGGCCCTCCCGACGGAAGAAGCTGCCGGGGATGCGTCCCGCGGCGTACATGCGCTCCTCGACGTCGATGGTGAGGGGGAAGAAGTCGATGCCCTCGCGCACCCCTTTGGATGCGTTGGCGGTGACCAGCACGGTGGTGCCGGCCAGCGTTGCGACGACCGCGCCCTGGCTTTGGAACGCCAGCTTGCCGGTCTCGAACGTGAGTGTCTCTTCGGACTCCGAGATGGGGCCCGATACGACGATGGGTTCAGCCATCGGTCGCTCTCCTTTTCGGTGGTCTGAACCACCGGGTTGGGGGGCGGCGTGGCCAGTTCCCAGTCGGTAGCCCCCGGTCCACCTCGGTGTGTTGCCGGGAGTTGGCGACTGGCAGCTGGCTGGACTGCCGCCCGCTTTTCTGTTTTCGATTACCTGATATGGAAGAGCGGCCCCAGCGGGGGCCGCTCCCAGGTCTCCGTGTCCGTCAGCGGCGTAGGCCGTTGCGGGCGACGATTGCTCTGTACCGCTCGACGTCGTTGGCTCGCACGTAGTCGAGCAGGCGACGACGACGACCGACCAGCTTCAGCAGGCCTCGCCGGCTGTGATGGTCCTTCTTGTGGACGGAGAGGTGCTCGTTGAGGTGGTTGATGCGCTTGGTGAGCAGCGCCACCTGCACCTCAGGGGAGCCGGTGTCGGAGTCGTGAAGCTTGTGCTCCGAGATGATGCCCGGCTTCAGCGCGTCGATCTGGTCTGACAAAACTCTTCCTTGGATCGGGTGACGGTTTACCCAGCCCCGCAACCGGTCACGATGCCTCGTTGGCACTCGCGTCCTGGCCCAGAGCGTCGATCGATGCTACCAGTCGGTTCAGCCAACGCCAGAACCCACGAACGCGTCGGAGATCGTCCAGTGGTACCGAGGTTGCTTCGGCGGCGGCGGGATCGGCGCGGGTGACCACTCGGGGCTGAGCTCCCGGACCCGGGCGTCGGCCGGGAGGAAGGCGTCCTCGACCTGCTCCGGCGTCGCCGTCGCGGGGTCGAGCCCGGCGTCGGCGAGGACCCGCCGGCCGACGGCGGCCATCGGGCCCCGCCGCAGGTGATCGACGATCGCCGGCAGCGTCTCGGGGTCCTTGAGGATCCACGAGTGCGTGCCACCGTGCACCGTGACCAGCCAGCCCTGCGCCGCCCGGGCGGCGTCGGTCGCGGTCCAGTAGGGCACGACCATGTCGCGGTCACCATGGACGACCACCACCGGGACCTGGGCCGCGGCCAAGGCTTCCAGGAATGGCGTGCTCGACGGCGACCGCACGAGTGACACGGCCGGCCCGAGCATCCGCCAGGGTCTCCGGGCGTGGCCCAGCAGCGTCGGGCCCACGAGCCGGCCGAGCTTCATCGCCTGCTGCCGGTTGGTGAGCACCTGCATGGTGCTGACGGTGTCGACCACCATCGCCGCGCCAACTCCCGCCAGCAGCGGCGGCACGAAGAGCGAAGCGTCGATGAGCCGGTCCCACGTGCGACCCACGCAGGCGTCGATGAGCATGATGCCCGCGGCTCGCTCGGGCGCGGTGGCCGCGACCTCTGTCACGAGGCGGCCGCCGAGCGAGTGGCCGACCAGCAGCGACCGCTCGATGCCGAGGTGGTCGAGCACGCGGGCCAGGAGCTGGGCGTAGCCGGCGAGGTTGCCGCCCCCGGTGGGCAGCCCCTGGGTGGTGCCGTGGCCTGCGATGTCGACGGCCACCACCTTGAAGCCCATCCGCACCAGGCGGTTGAGGGTCTGCGCGTAGAGGATCCCCTCGGCGGTGAAACCGTGCACCAACACCGCGGGCATGCCTTGGCCGCACACCGCCACCCCCACCCGGTGGCCGTCGTCGAGGGTCACCGTGTGCCGGGCGAGCCTCGGCGCCACCGGCTCAGGGCTTGTCGAGGATGCGACGGGTCTCGTCACAGTCTCGCCCGATCTGCTCGACCAGCGCGTCGACCGAGTCGAAGCGCGCCTCGCCCCGGAGACGGGCCACGAACCGCACCTTGGCGGGCTCGCCGTAGAGGTCGCCCGCGAAGTCCAGCAGGTGGGCTTCGAGCAGGCTCACCGGGGCCTCGTCGTAGAACTGGGGCCGGCGGCCCAGGTTGATGGCGGTGCTGTGCACGCTGCCGTCCGGCCGCTCGTACCAGCCGGCGTAGACGCCGTCCGCCGGGAGCAGCACGTCGGCCGGCACAGAGACGTTGGCGGTCGGGAAGCCCAGCTGAGCGCCGCCCCGGTTGTCGCCGTGCTCGACGGTGCCCCGCACCTCGTGCGGGCGGCCGAGCATGCCGTTGGCCAGGGCCAGGTCGCCGTCGTGAAGGGCCTGGCGGATGCGGGTCGACGACACGCGCTCTCCCACTCCCGAGGCCTGGCCGGACACGTCGACCAGGTCGATGCCCTCGACCTCGAAGCCCAGTTCCCGGCCCTCGGCGGTGAGCAGGGCGACGTTGCCCCGGCGCTTGTGGCCGAAGTGGAAGTCCTCCCCCACCACCACGACCCGGGCGTTGAGGCAGCCGGCGAGGACGTCGCGGGTGAAGTCCTCGGCCGACTCACGGCTGCGGGCCTCGTCGAAGGTGACGACCAGGCAGTAGTCGACGCCGGTGGCGGCCAGCAGCTCCAGCTTCTGGTCGAGGTCGGTGAGCAGCTTGGGGGCGCTCTCCGGTCGGACGACCGACGCGGGGTGGCGGTCGAACGTGACGACCGCGCTGCGCAGCCCTCGGGCCTCGGCCCGGCGGCGCACCTCGGCGATGACCGCCTGGTGCCCCAGGTGGACGCCGTCATAGGCGCCGATGGTGACCGCACTGCCCTCCGGGGGCCGCGGGCACGACGACTGGTCCCGGAGCACCTTCATCGAGCCGGCAGCGTACAGCTAGCCCACTCTGGACAAGGCTTTTGCCAGGTCAGCGAGGAGGTCGTCGGCCGACTCGATGCCGACCGAGAGCCGCACCAGCGCCGGGTCGACCTCGAGCTGGGAGCCCGCCGCAGACGCGTGGGTCATGCGGGCCGGGTGCTCGATGAGGCTCTCGACCGCGCCGAGCGACTCGGCCAGGGTGAACAGCTCGGTGGCCTCGCAGACGGCCACCGCGGCGGCCTCGCCGCCGCGCAGCGTGAAGGACACCATGGCTCCGAAGTCGCGCATCTGGCGCTTGGCGATGTCGTGGCCGGGGTGCTCGTCGAGGCCGGGCCAGAGCACGGTGTCCACGGCGGGGTGGCTGCGGAGCAGCTCGGCGACGGCCCGGGCGTTGGCGCACTGGCGGTCGAGCCGCACGGCCAGGGTCTTCACACCCCGGTGCACGAGGTAGCAGTCGAACGGCGACGGCACCGCGCCGACGGCGTTCTGGAGGAAGCCGATGCGATCGGCCAGCTCGTCGTCGTTGAGGGCCACGAAGCCGCCGACGACGTCGGAGTGGCCGCCGAGGTACTTGGTCGACGAGTGGACCACGACGTCGGCGCCGAGGCTCAGCGGCTGGGTCAGGTAGGGGGTGGCGAACGTGTTGTCGACCACGACCAGGGCGCTGTGGTGGTGGGCGACGTCGGCGACGGCCTCGATGTCGACGATCCGCAGCGCCGGGTTGGTGGGCGTCTCCAGCCAGACGAGGCGGATGTCGGGAGGCCAGTCGGCGTCGAGGCGGTCGGCGTCCGTGGTCAGGTCGAGCGCCACCCAGGGATGGCCCGCCGGGCCGTGGACCTTGTCGATGAGCCGGTACGTGCCGCCGTAGGCGTCGTCGCCGAGGGCCACACCCTCGCCCCAGCCGAGCAGCCGGAGCACGGCGTCCTCGGCCGCCAGCCCGGAGGCGAAGGCGAAGCCGTGGGCCGCGCCCTCGAGGGTGGCGACTGCCGTCTCCAGGGCGGCGCGGGTGGGGTTCCCGCTGCGGGCGTACTCCCAGCCCTGGTGCTGGCCGACGCCGTGCTGGGCGAACGTCGTGCTCAGGTTCAGCGGCGGGACCACGGCGCCGGTGGCGGGGTCGGGCGGCGAACCGGCGTGGATCGCCTTGGTCTCGAAGCCGTGCCGCTCGCCGTCCTGTTCGTCAGTGGCCATGGCGGGAGAGGTGCCCGAGGACGTCGGTCCGGGTGACGACGGCGTGAGGCCGCCCGCCGGCCAGGACCACAACTGCGTTCGCCTTGTCGAGCAGCTCGACCGCGGCGGCCAGCGGCTCGCCGATGCCGATGGTCGGGAGCGGCGGCCCCATGACCTTCTCGACCGGCTCGTCCATGACCTCGGGCGCCCGGAACGTCAGGTCCATGAGCACCAGCTCGTCGACCGCGCCCATGACCTCGGCGGCGGCCAGCGGCATCTCGCCCTTGGCGACCGGCAGCTGCGACACGCCGTGGCCCCGCATGACGTTGATGGCCCGGCGCACGGTGTCCTCGGGGCGGGCGTAGACGAGCAGCGGGACGTCGGTGCGCCGGCCCGCGAGGACCTCGGCGACCGGGTGCTCGGCACCGCGGAGGAAGCCGTGCCCGGCCATCCACTTCTCGTCGAAGACCCGCGAGAGGTAGCCGCGCCCCGAGTCGGGGATCAGCACCACGACGAGGTGCTGGGGGCCGAGCTCCTTGCCGACCTCCAACGCCGCGGCCACGGCGGTGCCGCCCGAGCCGCCGATGAGCAGGCCCTCCTGCTGGGTGACACGGCGGGCCATGAGGAAGCTGTCCTCGTCGGACACCGGCACGACCCGGTCGACCAGGCCGGGGTCGTAGGTGCTGGGCCAGAAGTCCTCGCCGATGCCCTCGACCAGGTACGGACGGCCCGAGCCGCCCGAGTAGACCGAGCCCGCGGGGTCGGCGCCGACGATCTGGACGTCCTTGCTCTGAGACTTGAGGTAGCGGCCGACGCCGGTGATGGTGCCGCCGGTACCGATGCCGGCGACGAAGTGGGTGATGCGGCCGGCGGTCTGGCGCCAGATCTCGGGCCCGGTGGTCAGGGTGTGGGCCTCGGGGTTGTGGTCGTTGCCGTACTGGTTGGGCCGGAAGGCGCCCGGGATGTCGTTCACCAGGCGCTCGGCCACCGAGTAGTAGGAGCGGGGGTCCTCGGGCTCGACCGCCACCGGGCAGACGACGACCTCGGCGCCATAGGCCTCCAGCAGCTGGATCTTCTCGGGGGCCACCTTGTCGGTGACCACGAAGACGCAGCGGTATCCCCGCTGGGCAGCGACGATGGCGAGGCCGACGCCGGTGTTGCCCGAGGTGGGCTCGACGATGGTGCCGCCCGGCTTCAGCAGGCCGTCACGTTCGGCGGCCTCGATCATGGTGAGCGCCGGTCGATCCTTGACGCTGCCGCCGGGGTTGAGCATCTCCAGCTTGGCGACGATCTGGCAATCGAGGTCCGCTGCGACCTTCCGCAGCCGGAGCAACGGCGTGTTGCCGATCAGATCGATCAGCGACTCCGCGATCAGCGGTTCGCTCTGCACCCCGCCGACCCTATCCACCCCACAACCCAACCCGCAGCCATCCCCTCGACTGGACGATCAGCCCAGGACGACAGCCGGTTTCGCGGTGGACCCGCGGTGGGGGATGTAGACGGCCAGGAGGGTGTCGGTCGCATCGACGATCGGCCAGGGGGGCTCGCCGGTGACGGCGAGGGTCTCGAGGGGGAGGACCTTGCCGTGGCGGATGGCCTCGGTCAGGGACTCGTCGGCGACCACCGGGGGTTTGCCGCGGAAGGCTTCGACAGGCCGGAGCACTGCCGCCGGAGACAGCTGCTCCAGGGGGACGGCTTCCGACACCGAGAACGCGGCGACGCGGGTGCGGCGGAGGTTGCGGAGGTGGGCGCCGCCGGCCAGGGCACTGCCCAGGTCGTCGACCAGGGAGCGGATGTAGGTGCCCGACGAGCACTCGACCTCGATCGGGTACACACCGGGCTCCACCGGCGAGCCCACGTCGAAGCGGGCGACGTGGACCGGCACCGGCTTGCGCTCCACCTCGACGCCGGCGCGGGCCAGCTCGTGGAGGCGGCGGCCCTCAACCTTCTTGGCCGACACCATCGGCGGTACCTGCTCGATGTCGCCGGTCAGCTCCGCCGCGGCGGCACGGACCGCAGCCAGGGTCACGGACGACATGTCCCACTCCCCCGTCACCTCGCCCTCGGCGTCGAGGGTCGACGTCGCGACACCCAGCACCGCCTCGCCCGTGTACGCCTTCGACGAACCCGACAGGAACGTCAGCAGCCGCGTCGCGCGACCGACACCCAGCACCAGCAGGCCCGTCGCCGACGGGTCCAGGGTGCCGGCATGACCGACCTTGCGCGTGCCCAACAGGCCCCGCGACTTCGCCACCACGTCATGTGACGTCCAACCCGACGGTTTGTCGACGAGGGCGATGCCCTCGGGGCCAGAAGCGGCCATCATTCCTTCAGGTCGCGGAGGATGGCCTCCAGCCGCTCGGCCTGGGGCCCGACCGTGTCCGGCCGGAACACCAGCTCGGGCGTGCGCTTCATGCGGGCCTGGCGGGCGATCGCCGACTGCAGCGAGCGGCGCTGCTCCTCCAGGGCCTCGACCAGCTCCTCGTCCGGCTCGGTGACGGTCGTGCCGTCCTCCCGGACGGCCGAGTACCACACGACCGCCCGGCCCAGGTCGCCGTCGATCTCGACCGCCACCACCGTGAAGAACCCGAGCCGGTCGTCCTCGACCCGCTCGATCTCCTCGGCGATGATCTCCTGCAGCAGCTGGTTCAGACGGGCAGTGCGGGGATACTCGCGTGCCGTCGAATGGCCTCTATGGCGACGGGTCACGGTCTTCCTCCTCGATCCAGCGACGGTCCACCCGCAACACCTCGACCTCGGGAAACGACCACACGAAGCGCTCGCACTCGTCGAGCACGTCGATCAGGTGCGCATGGCTCGGGGCCACCGCGGCGATCCCGAGCACGGCCTGTTGCCAAGAGTCCTGTCGGTCCACCTCCGAGGCCGACACCCGGTAGCGCCGCCGCAGGCCGTCGATGATCGGCCGCACGACCGACCGCTTCGCCTTCAGCGAACGGCACTCCCGGATGTAGAGCTCGAACTGCAGCGCAGCCGCGTGCACTTGCGTGAGCGTAACGCCGGCTAGGTCCGCGGGATCTCCCGCTCCTCGAACGTCTCGATGACATCACCCTGCTTGAGGTCCTGGAAGTCGGACAGCCCGATGCCGCACTCGAAGCCCGTCTGGACCTCGCGAGCATCTTCCTTGAACCGCTTGAGCGAGCTGACCTCGCCCTTCCAGATGATCGTGCCCTCCCGCAGGAAGCGCACCTTGGACCCTCGGGTGATGACGCCGTTGGTGACGTAGCAGCCGGCAACCTTGCCGACCCGGGGCACCGAGAAGATCTCCCGGACCTCGGCCTCGCCCGTGACCACCTCTTCGAACTCGGGGGCGAGCATGCCGACCATGGCGTTCTCGATGTCCTCGAGCACCTGGTAGATGATCTCGTAGGTCCGGATCTCGACGCCCTCGTTCTGGGCCATCTCCCGGGACTTGCGATCGGGCCGGACGTTGAAGCCGATGATCGTGGCGTTCGACGCCGCTGCGAACTGCACGTCGTTCTGGGTGATGCCACCGACGGCCCGGTCGACGAACGACAGCTTGACGTCCTCGCGCTCCAGCTTGCGGAGCGCCTCGGTGAGGGCCTCGAGCGAACCGATGACGTCGGCCTTGATGATGAGGTTGAGGGTGGCGACCTCGCCCCGGCGGATCTGGTCGAAGATGTCCTCGAGCTTGGCGCCGCTGCTGGTGACCGCAGCCTCGCGGCCGAGGTTGGCCAGGCGGTGCCAGTGCTCGCGGGTCTCGGCCACCTGGCGGGCGACCTTCTCGTCCTGGGCGACCACGAACGTGTCGCCGGCGTCAGCGACCTCGCTGAGGCCCAGCACCTGGACCGGCATCGAGGGGCCGGCCTCGCTGACCTGCTTGCCGTGGTCGTCGATCAGCGCCCGGACTCGACCCCAGGCAGCGCCTGCCACCAGCGGATCGCCGACCCGGAGCGTGCCCCGCTGCACCAGCACGGTGGCCACCGGGCCCCGGCCGACCTCACGGGAGGCTTCGAGGACGACACCGGCGGCGCGACCGTCGGGGTTGGCCGCGATCGGCGGCTCCTGGACGTCGGCGACCAGCAGGAGGGTCTCCAGCAGGTCGTCGATCCCGATGCCCTCGCGGGCGGAGATCGGCACCATCTCGGTGTCGCCCGACCAGTCGGTCGGCACCAGGCCCAGCTCGCTGAGCTGCTGCTTCACCCGGTCGGGGTTGGCTTCCTCACGGTCGATCTTGTTGATGGCCACGACGATCGGCACCTCGGCGGCGCGGGCGTGGTTGAGCGCCTCCACCGTCTGGGGCATGACGCCGTCGTCGGCCGCCACCACCAGGATGACGATGTCGGTGGCCTGCGCACCACGGGCGCGCATGGCGGTGAACGCCGCGTGGCCCGGGGTGTCGATGAAGGTGATCTGCCGACCGTTCTTCTCGGTCTGGTACGCACCGATGTGCTGGGTGATGCCACCGGCCTCACCCTCGATGACGTTGGTCTTGCGGATGCTGTCGAGCAGGCGGGTCTTGCCGTGGTCGACGTGGCCCATGACGGTGATGACCGGCGGCCGCGCCTGGCGCAGCTCCTCGTCGTCGTCGAACAGCTCCTCGGTGCCGAGCCGGCCCTGCAGCTCGACCTCCTGCTCCTCGCCCGGGTCGACCAGCCGGATCTCGGCGCCGATCTCGGCCGCGAACAGCTCGATCATGTCGTCGCTCAGCGACTGCGTGGCCGTGACCATCTCGCCCTGCTGCATGAGGAAGCGGACGACGTCGGCGGCCGTGCGGTTGAGCTTGGGGCCCAGGTCCTGCGGCGTCGAGGCGCGCTCGACGACGATGACACCCTCGGGCACCGGGGCGGACGCCGGCGTGTAGCTCGGCGCCTCCATGGGCTGCAGCTCCTCGCGGTTGCGACGGCGCCGGCCACGACGGCGCGGCGGGCGCTGCCCACCACGGGGGCCGCCACCCGGGCGACCACCACCGAAGCCACCACCGGGACCGCCACCAGGGCCACCCCCACCGGGGCCGCCACCAGGACGGGGACCACCACCGCCACCACCGAAGCGCGGGCCACCGCCACCGGGACCACCGCCAGGGCCGCCACCGGGACGGCCACGGCCACCGGTGCCGACACCCGGGCCACCCCGACCGGGGCCGGAGCGCGTGGCGGGGCCGCCGCGACCACCCATGCCGGGCGGGGGCGGGATCGGCTTGCCCGACGACGAGACAGGCGGGCCGGGCGGAGGCGGGATGGCCTTGCCCGAGCCGGAGACCGGCGGGCGCGGCGCGCTGGGCGCAGCCGGAGCGCCACCCCGACCTTGGGAGGGGGGCGCGGGACGAGGTGGGCGCGGTGCGCGGGCCGCCGGAGCCACAGGCTCGGGGCGGGGCGCGGCGGGCGGCTTGGGGGCCTCGGAGGGCGCGGGCCGCGGCGGGGTGGGCGGCGTCGGCGCAGGCGCCTCAGGGCGGCGGGCGGCTGGGCGCTCACCACCCGACGAGGTGACGAGCGGCTTGCCGGCCGGTGGGCGCGGCGCCGGGCGAGGCGGGGCGGCCGGCGGCGGGATGGGCCGACGCGGCGGCGCGGCCGGCGGCGTCGACGGACGCGGCGGGGCGGGCGCGGCCGGGGGCTTCTCGACCGTGGACGCACCGGCCGATGCGGCGGGCGCCAGATCGGCGGGGGCCGGCTTCTTCGACGTGGCGGGCGCAGGAGCCGGCGCGGCGGCCGCGGCGGCCGCGGCGGCCTTGGCGGGCGCCTCGTCCCTGGCCGGGGCCGGGGCAGGCTCGGCCTTCGCCGGGGCGGCCTTGGCCGACTTGGTGGCCTTGGCAGCAGCCTTCGTCGCCTTGGGCGGCTCCGGTGGCTGCTCGTCCCGGATCAGCCCATCGCGCTCGGCCCGACGCCGGACGCGGTCGGCTTGCGCCTCCTCGATGCCCGAGGAGTGCGTCTTGACCCCGATGCCCAGAGCCAAGCTGAGGTCGAGGCATTCCTTGTTCGTCAGCCCTAGCTCTTTGGCAAGCTCGTGGACCCGGATCTTCGCAGCCAAGTTCTTCCTGACCAGCCCTTCATCATGTTGCTGGGCGCGCACCGCGCACCTGATGGCGCAGTTCGCGGTCCCCTATCCTCGCGCAGACCGCCTTACCCGCACGAACACCGGTGGTGACGGCTGCCTTGACGGCGACCGCGCCGACGAAATGCTCGGTCGAACGCACCGCGACGCTCGGCGGTGGCCCGGCACGCATCGAGCGTGTCGGCGCAGAGCCAAGCGCCGCGACCCGGCAGTCTACGGCCAGGAACCGGTGTTCCTGTCGCATCGGCGACGAAACGCACCAGTTCCTCCTGGGGTCTTCGACGCCGGCAGCCGATGCACGTGCGAATCGGCATGCCGACTATGTCAATTGCTTCCCGCTCTTGGCGCCTACGGCGCCGGGCCGCTCGGGCCACGCTCGCTGCATTGCGGACGCTCGCTCAGTCTTCCTTCGCGAGCGCCGCCTCGTCGTCGGACTTGGAGTTGTCGGACTCGGAGTTGTCGGACGCCTCGGCTTCCTCCGAAGCCTCCGCCTCGGCCACAGCTTCCTCGACCGCAGCCTCGCCGGCCTCGACCTCGGCCAGCTTCGCCTCCTCCTCGTCGAGCTCGGCCTTGACCTCTTCCTCGGCTTCCTCGGCCTCAGCCGGCTCGGCTTCGGCAGCCTCCTCCGACTCGGCCTTGGCGGCCTCGGCGGGCTCGGGCGTCTCGCCCTCGCCGTCAGCCGACGCCTGCCACTCCTCGGCCGACACCGCGGGGCCACCCTCGGCCGGCTGCCACACCTGCTCGCCCGTCTCGGGGTTGACCACCCACTCGCCCTCGGCCCAGTCGCCGCCGGCATAGGTCTCTTCCTCAGCGAGCTGGCTCTCGCTCTTGATGTCGACGCGCCAGCCGGTGAGCCGGGCGGCGAGGCGGGCGTTCTGGCCCTCCTTGCCGATGGCCAGCGACAGCTGGAAGTCGGGGACGATGACCTCGGCGACGCCGGTGGTCTCGTCGATCCGCACTTCCTTGACCTTGGCCGGCGACAGCGCCTTGGCGACGAACTCGTAGGCGTCGTCGTTGAACGGCACGATGTCGATCTTCTCGCCCCGCAGCTCGTTGACGACCTGGCGGACGCGGGCGCCCCGGGCCCCGACGCAAGCGCCGACCGGGTCGACGTTCTGGTCGTTGGACCACACGGCGATCTTGGTGCGGTGCCCGGGCTCGCGGGCGCAGGCCTTGATCTCGACGACGCCGTCGGCGATCTCCGGCACCTCGAGCTTGAACAGCTCGAGGATCAGGCCGGGGTGGGTGCGGGACACCACGATCTGGGGGCCCTTGGACGTGCGCCGGACCTCGACGATGTAGGCCTTCAGCCGGCTGTTGGCCTCGGGCCGCTCGTGCAGGACCTGCTCGGCCTGGGGCAGCAGCGCCTCGACCGGGCCCAGGCTGAGCAGCGTGTAACGGCTGTCGCCCTGCTGCACCGTGCCGGTGACGATGTCGCCCTCGCGCCCCGCGTACTCCTCGTAGCGCAGCTCCCGCTCGGCCTCCCGGATCCGCTGGGTCATGACCTGGCGGGCGGTCTGGGCGGCGATGCGGCCGAAGTCCTTGGGCGTGACGTCCATCTCGTCACCGACGGGCTCGCCGTCCTCGTCGATGTCCTGGGCGTAGACGCGGATGTCGAAGTTCGAGGGGTCGATGGTGACCCAGGCGTACTCATGTGCCCCGGGCATCCGCTTGTAGGCGGATTCCAGGGCGTCGGCCAGCGCCGACAACAGCGTGTCCACCGAGATGCCCTTCTCCGCCGCCAGTGCCTGGAGGGCTTCCATCATCTCGGGATTGCTCATGACCTGCGTTCCCTCTTCTTCTCGGTCCCCCACTCGAACACGGTGCGCGCCCGTTCGATCTCGTCATACCGCAACGTGCGACCCTCGACGGTGATGCCGTCGGCGTCGGTCGAAGCCAGAACGCCCTCGACGCGGCGCTCGCCCTCGACCTCGGGCTTGGTCTTGACCTTGACCACCTCACCGACCGCCCGGGCGAACTGCTCGGGGGTCCGGAGCGGGCGCTCCAGGCCGGGGCTCGTGACCTCGAGGGTGTAGCGGTGACCGATCGGGTCGGCGGCGTCGAGCGCCCGCGACACGGCACGTGTCACTGCGCTCAGCACGTCGAGATCGACACCACCGTCGCGGTCGACCGTGACGCGGACAAGGGGGCCCTGGACATCCACGTCGTAGAGGTCGACATCGTGCGACTCGAGGACGGGCAGCACGACGTCTTTGACCTTCTCGGCCACACTCATCTCGGCTGCACCCTCCTCTCGCTTCTCTGCCTCTTCATACGAAAGGCGTGGGCCGGAGCCCACGCCTCCCTTCGAAGGATCGAACGGAACGGACATCGGAGTATATCCACAGGCCCGCGGTCACGGATCGCGTGCACGCGCCGCGCCAGCGTGACGAACCGGCGTCCCCGCCGAAACGGGCCGCCGACCAGGTGCCTCTAGTAGGCGCGGGCGACGAAGGCGACCAGGTCCTCCTCGTCCTCCGAATCAGGGACCTCACCGGCGGGGCGCTGCAGGCACCGCACGGTGACGCCGCTCTCGGCCAACCGCTGCTCGCCCTCGCCTCGCACGATCTCCCAGGGCAGCCGGCAGGGGCCGGTCTGCGCGGCCTCGGCCGCCTCGTCGAGGGTGCTGGCGGTGGCGGTGCGGCCGTCCCGGTCGGCCAGCGCCCGGGAGTACATGTCGGCCTGGACGGTGGCCAGGAGGTGGTCGACCGCCGCCTGCACGCCGTCGACCGGCACGGCCTGCTTCTCGCTCCGGTCCCGCCGCACCAGGGTGACCTGGCCCTCGGCGAGGTCGCGGGGGCCCATCTCGATCCGCACGGGCACGCCCTTCAGCTCCCAGTCGGTGGCTCGGCGGCCGAAGCTCGTGGCCGTCTTGTCGTCGAGGACGGCCCGGACGCCGTTGGCCTTCAGCTCCTCGGTGACCGCGCCGGCCTGAGCAGCGGCGTCACCCTCGTCCTTCACGAGCAGGACCACCACCTGGATGGGGGCCAGGTTGGGCGGCACGACCAGCCCGTCATCGTCGCCGTGGCCCATGATCAGGCCCCCGACCATCCGGGTCGACGAGCCCCACGAGGTGGTCCACGCATACTGGGTATCGCCGTTGGCGTCGAGGTACGTGATGTCGAACGCCTTGGCGAAGTTGGTGCCGAGCTCGTGGCTGGTGGCCATCTGCAGCGCCTTGCCGTCGCGCATGATGCCCTCGCACGTCATGGTGTTGATGGCTCCGGCGAAGCGCTCGGCCGCGGTCTTGCGCCCGACCAGCACGGGCATGGCCATGACGTTGACGAACAGGTCCTCGTACGCCTCCCGCAGGATGCGGTAGGCGTAGGCCGCGGCATCGGCCTGGTCGGCGTGCGCGGTGTGGCCTTCCTGCCACAGGAACTCGCTGGTGCGCAGGAACAGACGGGGCCGCAGCTCCCAGCGGACCACGTTGGCCCACTGGTTCAGCAGCAGGGGCAGGTCCCGGTAGGACTGCGTCCACTTGGCCATGTACTCGCCGATGACCGTCTCGCTGGTGGGCCGGACGACGACCGGCTCGTCCAGCTCCTTGCCGCCGGCGTGGGTGACCACGGCCAGCTCGGGGCTGAAGCCCTCGACGTGCTCGGCCTCGCGCTGCAGGTAGCCCTCGGGGATGAACAGCGGGAAGTAGGCGTTGGCGGCACCGCACGCCTTGATGCGCTGGTCCATCTCGGCCTGGATGCGTTCCCAGATCGCGTAGCCGTACGGCCGGATGACCATGGTCCCGCGCACCGGGCCGTTGTCGGCCAGCTCGGCTTTCGCCAGCACATCCTGGTACCAGCGAGGGAAGTCGTCCCCCTGCGGAGTGAGAACCTTGGCCATCAGGCGATCGTAGTGTCGCCCACCACCCCCGCTGAGCCGTTAGGCAGGCGCGGTGGTGACCTCGGGGGTGCCGACCGGGATGACCTCGTCGCCGGCGACCATGAAGTGGACCTTGCTCTGCAGCGACGGGCAGCACCGGGGGTCGTCGTCGGCGAACTGGGTCCAGGTGACCGTCAGCTTGCCGTCCTCGATGGCCACGTCCTTGACCGTGGGCTCGAGCACGTTGTCGACCGCCGCCGGCGGCTTGGTGAGGGTGGCCTTGATCTCGGCCGAGCCGGAGTCGAGGTCCCAGACCTGGATTGTGTCCTGGACACCGTTGGCCCCGTACTCGCACTTGGTGTGCACGACGGCCTCGTCGAAGCCGTCGTCGTCGACGTCGCCGTAGACGACGTCACCGTCGATCTCGAGCTTGACGAACTTGTCCTTGTCGATGGTGGCGCTGCGGCCCTCGGACACCTGGATGACGCGGGGCGCGTCGCCCGCGAGCACGTCGCCACAGGTGCGGCCCGGCTGGTCGATCTCGGTGAAGTCGAGCAGCCGGATGGCATCGGGCGCGGTCGCAGAGCCTTCGACGACGACCGACGGGTCCTTGACCGACGGATCCTCGATGGTGAAGGCGTCGTGGTTGCCCGACTCCTCGGCGCCGCGGGCGACGAGGACGAGCGACAGGCCAGCGGCTGCCAGCCCCAACAGGCGAAGGTCACGGGAGTTCACGGCGGGCCGGACCCTACTCAACGGGGCGTGACGATGTCGTTGCGAAGCGGTTCCGTTTCGACACTTTTCACCCGTCGTCCATTCCGGGCGGCCCGATCAGCACGAACCAGGCCACGATGCCCAACAAACCCAACAGGATCACGATGCGGACTAGGGCGAAGATCGCCCCGAAGATCCAGCTGATGATCATGTTCACGACGATGATCGCCACGACCACCGCGAGCACGCCGACGCCGATGCGCATCAGCGCCTGATCGCTCTTCCGCCCCCGCCGCGGTGCCGGCAACTTCGCCATGCCCCGATGTTACGACGCCACCGCAACCGTCGGACCGCGGGCCACCGGGGGTGGGCGCCCCGTCCGCTCAGGTGATGTTGCGGATGTTGCTGATCTTCACCTCGGCCTGGTTGGCGTCGGCGCCCTTGGCGTCGAGCAGGGCCTCGCGGTCGGCCTCGGCGGCCTGGCGGGCGGCCGAGCGGGTGGCCTTCGCCCGTTCGAGCGCGGCCTCGACGCCGTGCTCACTGATGACCTCGGCCCACTCGACGAGGGCGTCGACCATGGCGTCCTCGGGTACCACCGCGACGTTCTGGCCCTTCACGAACAGGTGGCCGCGGCCCCGGCCGGCGGCGATGCCGAGGTCTGCGTCGCGGGCCTCGCCCGGCCCGTTGACCACGCATCCCATGACCGCCACCTGCAGCGGGATCTCCCGGTCGCCGAAGGCCTCCTGTGCCTTGCGGGCCACCTCGATGACGTCGATCTCGGCCCGGCCGCACGACGGGCAGGCGATGAGGTCGACGTTCTTGCGCTCGCGCAGGCCGAGGGCCTCGAGCAGCGCCCGCCCGGCCTTCGCCTCCTCGACGGGGTCGGCGGTGAGGCTGTAGCGGATCGTGTCGCCGATGCCCTCCGCCAGCAGGGTGGCGATGCCGGCGGTGGCCTTGATGAGCCCGCCCGGCAGCGGACCGGCCTCGGTGACCCCGAGGTGCAGCGGGTGGTCGACGGCGTCGGACAGCTGCCGGTAGGCCTCGATCATCAGCGGTACCGACGACGCCTTCACCGAGATCTTCACGTCGTCGAAGCCGACCTCGGCGAAGTAGGCCAGCTCCCGTTCGGCCGACTCGACCATGGCCTCGGGCGTGACCTTGCCGCCGTACTTCTTGTAGAGCTCGGGGTCGAGCGAGCCGCCGTTGACGCCGATGCGGATCGGCACGCCCCGGGCCTTGGCCTCCTGGGCCACCAGCTTGATGTGCTCGGGCTTGCGGATGTTGCCCGGGTTCAGGCGGAGGCAGTGCACGCCCGCCTCCAGCGCGGCGAGCGCCATGCGGTGCTGGTGGTGGATGTCGGCGACGATCGGGACCGGCGAGCGGGGCACGATCTGGGCCAGACCCTCGGCGGCCTCGGGCTCGTTGCAGGTGCAGCGCACGATGTCGCACCCGGCCATCGCCAGGTCGTAGATCTGCTGCAGCGTGCCTTCGACGTCGGCGGTCTTGGTGGTGGTCATCGACTGGATCGACACCGGTGCACCGTCCCCCACGGCGACACTTCCCACCATCAGCCGCCGGGTCTTGCGACGCGGCTGCGAGGAGTGCCCGAGTTCCATGGCGCCTTTGCCTTTCTCGATCGGGGCGTGCAGTCCCTAGATCGGGTTGACGATGTCGAGGTACAGACTCGTCACCCCCAGGATGACCAATCCCATCACCACTGCATACGCGACGGGGAGGAGCTTGGACACATCGGCGTGGTAGCGCCGACCGTCCCGGGAGCGGATCCGCTCGTAGACCGCCACTGCGGCGTGCCCCCCGTCGAACGGCAGCAACGGCACGAGGTTGATCATGCCGACGAACACGTTGATCATCAGGAAGATCGGCAGCAGGTTGACCAGCCCCTGCTCACCGGCATCCGAGCCCAGCTGCAGCACACCGAGGATCGACAGCATCCGGTTGCTGCCGGTGCCCTCGTCGTCCGAGGACGTGGCGTGGCTGCTGCCCGTGGTCTGCGTCGGCGTCTCGGCCCCGTTGCCGACGGTGTCGGCGTAGTCGCTGATGCCGGTCGGGCTGAAGAAGCGACCCATGGCCACCAGCGACTGCCAGGTGACCTCGCCGGTGCCAGTGATCGACCGGCCGACCGAGTCCAGCACGCCGAAGGTCTCCGACGGCACGCCGGCGCCGACCCCGAGGAAGGCGTTGTCGTGGTTGCCGGGGATGTCCGCCGGCCGCCGCTTCAGGGTGATCGACTTCTCGACGATCGGGCCGTCGTCCTGGGCGTCGCGCTGGTACTTCACCGTGACGGTGTCGCCGATCTCGTGCGCGCCGATGAGGTCCGACACGTCCCCCCACGTCGAGACCTCGTGGCCGTCGAACTCGACGATCCGGTCGCCGCTGCGCAGCCCGGCCGCCTCGGCCGCGCTGCCCTTGGTGATGGTGTCGACCACCCACGTGTTCGCCTTCTCCGGGTCCGCGCCCAGGGGCTCGCCGTCGGGCACGCCGACGATGGCGAACATGATCATCAGGATCACGAACGCCTGGATGAGGTGCGTCGCCGGGCCGGCGAGCACGACGATCACGCGCTTCGGGAAGGACTGCTGGCGGTAGGAGCGGGCCTCGTCCTCGGGCGGCACCTCGTCGAGGTTGTTCATCCCGATGATGCGGACGTACGCGCCGGCCGGGATGGCCTTGATGCCGTACTCCGTCTCACCCCGCGAGAACGACCACAGCCGCGGCCCGAACCCGATGAAGAACTCGGTGACCTTCATCCCCGCCCACTTGGCGGTCAGGAAGTGGCCCAGCTCGTGGATGGTGATCATGGCGATGACGCCGAAGATCATCAGCACCAACGGCAGGCCCCAGTACACGCCAGCCAGGATGACCAGCAGGCCCATGGCGACGAGCGGCGCGTAGCTGACCACACCGTCCTCGACGGTCTCGGTGGAGGGTGACGGCGGGCTGTACGACTTCATGCGCTGGCGGTCTCCCTCTGCTCTCGGGCCGCGATCACCTGACGTGCTGCGTCACGGGCCCGCCTGTCGGCGTCAACGATGGCCTCCACGCCGTCGGCCACCCCTAGATGATGCCCTTCCAGGACGGATTTCAGCACTTCGGGTATCGCCGACCAGCCGAGGCGACCGTCGAGGAACGCCGCCACCGCCACCTCGTTGGCCGCGTTCAGGGCGGCCGGGGCCGTCCCGCCGGCCCGTCCGGCCTGGTAGGCGAGGCCCAGGCACGGGAACGCGTCGTGGTCCGGGGGCTCGAAGGTCAACTGCCGGGCAGTCGCCCAGTCGAGCCGGCCGAACGGGGTCCCGATCCGGTCGGGCCACGCCAGCGCGTAGCCGATGGGCCCTCGCATGTCGGGGTTCGAGAGCTGGGCGATGGTCGCCCCGTCGGCCAGCTCGACCATCGAGTGCACGATCGACTGGGGGTGCACCACGACCTCGATGTCGTCGTAACCGATGCCGTACCGCTCGCCGAACAGCTCGTGGGCCTCGATGACCTCCAGGCCCTTGTTCATGAGCGTCGACGAGTCCACCGTGATCTTCGGTCCCATGGACCAGGTCGGATGGGCCAGCGCGTCGTCGATGGTGACGTTCGCCAGCTCGGCCCGGCTGCGGCCCCGGAACGGCCCGCCGCTGGCCGTGAGCACGATGCGCCCGACCCGGCTGGGATCGCCCCCGACGTTGGCGGCGAGGCACTGGTGGACCGCGCAGTGCTCGGAGTCGACCGGCACGATGTGGCCCGCGCGCGGCTTCGCCAGCGCGGCCTGGACCACCGGGCCGCCGGCGATGAGCGACTCCTTGTTGGCGAGGGCCAGGCGCTTGCCCGCGCCCAGCGTGGCCAGCGTGACCTCGAGGCCCGCGAAGCCGACCACCGCGTTGACGCACACGTCCGCGGCGGTGCCGAGGTCGGCCAGCGCGGCGGTGCCGGTGCGCAGCTCGGTGCCGGGTGGCAGCCGCTCCGCCAGCTCGTCCGCCCGGCTGGGTTCGCCGAGCACGACCAGCTTGGGGCGGATCTCCTCGGCCTGGGCCGCCAGGACGTCGACCGACGACCAGGCCCCTAGGGCGACGACCTCGAAGCGGTCAGCCTCCGCCCCGACGACGTCGATGGTCTGCGTCCCGATGGACCCGGTCGATCCGGCGATGGCGACCGTGGTGACCCGAGGCGACACAAGGCCACCCTACTGCCCTGAGCGGTAGGGCCTTCCTCGGTACGGCGCGTAACCGGTTGGCTCGACGGACCGGGTCTGGGCTCAGACGAAGAAGCCGGTGACCCGGGCGAGGTACCAGATGGCGGGCAGCACGAACAGCAGGGCGTCGAAGCGGTCGAGCACCCCGCCGTGGCCCGGCAGCAGCGTGCCCATGTCCTTGATGCCGAGGTCGCGCTTGATCAGCGATTCGCACAGGTCGCCGAGCGGGGCGGCGAAGGCGGCGACGAGGCCGATCTTCAGGCCCTCGACGGCGCTGTCGAACGGCGCCGGGCCGATGGCCCCGAGGGCGACGCCGGCCAGGAGCGCGGCGACCATGCCGCCGACCAGGCCCTCGACGGTCTTGTTCGGGCTGGCGGCCGACAGCGGCCGCTGGCCGGCGTTCTTGCCGACGAACAGTGCGCCGACGTCGTAGCCGATGGTCGGGACGATGGCGGCCACCAGCAGCGAGATGCCGTAGGGGTGGATCGACAGCAGCAGCGCGGCGAACGAACCGAAGAGCCCGACCCAGCAGATGCCGAGCAGCGTGGCCCCCACGTTGGCCATGGGGCGTTCGCCGCCGGCGTCGATGATGTACCAGATGAGGCACACCGCCACCGCCAGGACCAGCACCATGGGGATGGCCGCCTCGCCCTCGTTGTAGGCGACCAGGCTGAGGCCGAGCGTGGTCGCGATCCCGACCGGCATGAGCGGGTCGAAGCCCGCCCGCTGCGTGGCCGTGAAGTACTCGTAGGAGGCGTAGCCGAGGACGGCGAGCACCAGGACCATGACGGCCGGCGGGCCGATCTGGAACAGGATGAGCGCCACCGCGACCAGGCCGACGCCCACCATGACGGCGGTGCGCATGTCGCGGTCGCCGCCCTTGGCCGGTCCCCGGTTCGAGCGGGCCGAGGTCCGGGGCGCCCGGTGCGAGGTGTCGGGCCGCTCGACGTAGACCTGGGGCGGCTCGTCGTAGCCGGCGTCCTCGTCGCCGTACGTGTCGCCGTAGGTGTCGCCGTACGGGTCCTCGAAGCCCTGGTCGTAGCCGTCGTGCGCGCCGTGGGGGGCGTGGGCGTCATGGCTGCCCGCGCCGGCGTCGGCCGGGACGTAGGCGCGCTGCTGGTCATAGCCGGGCTGGTCGTAGCCGGGCTGGTCGTAGCTCTGGTCGCCGTAGGTGTCCTCGTAGGTGGTCGTCCGAGACTGGGGCGGGGCGTCGAACACCGAGCGGCCCGGCGCCGGCTCCTCGTACTCGTCGTAGGCGACCGGATCGCCCTGGCGGGGCGGCGGCCCGGCGGCGCCCGGCCGGTCGTCGCGCCAACGGGGCCCCGCCGACGCGACCGTCGACCACGGGTCGACCTCGTCGTTGTAGGCATCGTGGCCGGTCATGTTGGGCACGGGCTCCGCGGTGCCCTCGGCCCAGTGGGCCAGCTCGTTGGGTGCCCGGTGCTGCCGCTCGACCGGCACCATCGGCGGCCGGGAGTAGTCCTCCTCGACGCTGGCGTCGAGCGGGAAGCGCATCGCCGGGCGGGGGCCGTCGACCGGCGGGGGCGGCGGCGGGACGGGACGGTCGCCGTAGCGGGGCCGATCGGGCCGGAGGCGCGGCTGGGCCTCACCCCTCTGCACCGCGTCGGCAGCCTCGTCGGGGCCGATGATCCGGACCCCCTCGTTCGGGTCACGGGAATCATGGGGCCGGTTCGGCTGGCGCTCGTCCCACTCGCTCACAACGATCTCCCTTTACCTGCCCGCCGGCTCATGGCCCTCGGCCAATCCCAACATCCTGCATCGCCGGGGACCACCGGTGGTGGCATATCCCGACTCGACCTGCTCAACCCGCGCGAAAAACGGGGCCTCGCGGCCCCTCACCTCACACTTCGAGCAGCTCTTGCTCCTTGTGCTCCAGCGCCTTGTCGACCTCGGCCTCGTACTGGTGGGTCAGCTTGTCGAGCTCCTTCTCCGCCCGAGCGAGGTCGTCGGCCGAGATGTCGCCGTCCTTCTCCAGCGCCCCCAGGTCGTGCCGACCGGTCCGGCGGAGGTTGCGGATGCTGACCCGGCCTTCCTCGGCCATGTGGCGCACGAGGCGCACCAGGTCCTTGCGGCGCTCCTCGGTGAGGGGCGGGAAGCTGAGCCGGATGACGACACCGTCGTTGCTGGGCGTCAGGCCGAGGTCGCTCTGCTGGATGGCCTTCTCGATGGCGCCGAGCGAGCTCTTGTCGTAGGGGCTGATCACCAGGGTGCGGGCCTCCGGCACCGTGAAGCCGGCGAGCTGCTGGAGCGGCACGTCGCTGCCGTAGTAGTCGACGGACAGCTTCTCGACGAGCGCCGGGGCAGCCCGGCCGGTGCGCACCCCCGAGAACTCGGCCCTGGTGTGGCTCACCGCCTTGGCCATGCGCTCGCGCGCCTCGTCGAGGACCATCGAGATCATCTCGTCGCTCACCGGTGGACTCCTTGCTCAGCGTGCGGCTCAGCGTTCGAGGGACGCTGCTCGTCGTGCACGACTAATGGATCAGAGTACCGATCGTCGCACCTTCGACGATCGAGCGGATGTTGCCTTTGCCGAGCAGGTCGAAGACCACGATCGGGAGGCTGTTGTCCATGCACAGCGTGATCGCCGTGGAGTCCATGGCCTTGAGGCCGAGGTTGATGACGTCGAGGTAGGTGACCTCGTCGAGCTTGGCGGCATCCGGGTTGGTGCGGGGGTCGTCGTCGTAGACGCCCTCGATCCCCGAGTGCGTGCCGCGCAGCATGGCGTCCGCCTCGATCTCCACCGCCCGCAGCGCCGCCGCGGTGTCGGTGGTGAAGAACGGGTTCCCCGTGCCGCCGGCGAAGATCACGATCCGCCCCTTCTCCAGGTGGCGGATCGCCCGGCGGCGGATGTACGGCTCGGCCACCTGGGACATGTGGATGGCGGTCTGGACCCGGGTGGGCTGGCCCAGGCGCTCCAGGGTGTCCTGGAGCGCCAAGGCGTTGATCACGGTGGCCAACATGCCCATGTAGTCGGCCTGCGAGCGGTCCATGCCGGTCTCGGCGCCGGCCATGCCCCGCCAGATGTTGCCGCCGCCCACGACCACGGCGATGTCGACGCCCGCGTTGCGGACCTCGACGATCTCGCCGGCCACGAACTCGGCGATGCCCGCATCGATGCCGTAACCGGCGTCGCCGGCGAAGGCCTCTCCCGAGAGCTTCAGCAGGATGCGGCGGTAACCCACGCAGGCCTCGGGCCTCAGACGCCGAGGTAGATCTGGGCGAAGCTCGCGATCTCGCCGCCGGCACCGGCGACGAGCTGGGCGATCGTCTGCTTCTCGTCGCGGACGAAGGGCTGGTCGAGCAGCACCCGCTCCTTGTACCAGCCGTTGAGCCGGCCCTCGACGATCTTGGGCAGCGCCGCCTCGGGCTTGCCCTCGGCCTGGCTGATCTTGGTGAGCGTCTGGCGCTCCTCCTCGACCACCTCGGCCGGCACGTCGTCGCGCGTGAGGTACTCCGGCTTGGTGAAGGCGATGTGCACGGCGACGTCGTGGGCAACCTCGGGGTTGCCCCCGGTCAGCAGCACGATGACGCCGTTGACGCCCCGGCCCTCCTGGCGGTGGAGGTAGGTGTCGACCACCTGGCCGGCCTGGACGTCGATCTTCTCGCTCCGGCCGACCTGGATGTTCTCCTTCAGGGTGACCTTCAGGGTGTCGACGTCGTCCTTCAGCCCGTCGAGGCCCTCTTCGCCGCCCGCCAAGAAGGCGTCGGCGAGCTGCTGGGTGAGGGCGATGAAGGCGTCGGACTTGGCGACGAAGTCGGTCTCGCACTTCAGCTCGACCAGGACCGCGGCGTCGTCGCTGGCGGCGGTGGCGATGGCGCCCTCGCTGTTGTCACGGTCGTCGCGGGTGTCGGCCTTGGCGAGGCCCTTCTCGCGCAGGATCTTCTTCGCGGCCTCGGCGTCGCCGTCGGCCTCCTGGAGGGCCTTCTTGGCGTCCATCATCCCGGCACCAGTCGCCTGGCGCAGGGCCTGGACGTCCTTGGCGGTGAAATCGGCCATCGTGCTCAGGACTCCTCGGAGGTTTCGGGGGTCGGGGGGACGGTAGCGGCCTCGGCCTCGGCGCCAGCGTCGGCCTCCGGCGTGGCTTCGGGGGCGACTGCGTCGGTGGCCGGAACCTCAGGTGCTGCTGCCTCGGGGGCGGCTGCCTCGGCGGCGGGGGCCGCAGGTGTGGCGGCCGGCGCGGGTGCCGCCGGAGCGGCGGCCCGGCCCTCGGCGATGCGCGCGTCGCGCGTCTGGGCCTCGGCCAGCGCCTGGCGGCGGGCCTCGGCCTGGGCGGCGGCCACGCGGGCCTCCTCGTCGTCGGTGCGCTGGGGCACCGGCCGGTTGGCGCGCTTGTTGGCCATGAGGCGGCCCTCGTCGACGGCGTCGGCGATGACCCGGCAGAGCAGCGAGCCCGACCGGATGGCGTCGTCGTTGCCCGGGATGACGTACTGGATGACGTCGGGGTCGCAGTTGGTGTCGACCACGGCGACGACCGGGATGCCGAGCTTGTTGGCCTCGGTGACCGCGATGGACTCCTTCTTGGTGTCCAGGACGAACACCGCGCTGGGCAGCTTCTCCATGTGGCGGATGCCGCCGAGGTAGCGCTCGAGCTTGTCCAGCTCACGGCCCAGCAGGAGGGCTTCCTTCTTGGGCATGGCGGCGAACTCGCCGGAGTCGCGCATGCGCTCGTACTCGAGCATCTTGCCGACCCGCTTGGAGATGGTCTGGAAGTTCGTGAGCATGCCGCCCAGCCAGCGCTGGTTGATGTACGGCATGCCGCACTTGGTGGCGAACTCCTCGACCGGGTTCTGCGCCTGCTTCTTGGTGCCGATGAAGAGGACGCTGCCTCCGTCGGCGACCGTGTCGCGCACGAACGTGTAGGCGTTCTCGATGCGCTTCAGGGTCTGGTTGAGATCGATGATGTAGATCCCGTTGCGCTCGCCGAAGATGAAGCGCTTCATCTTCGGGTTCCAGCGCCGGGTCTGGTGGCCGAAGTGGACTCCGGCCTCCAACAGCTGCTTCATGGTGACGACAGCCACGCGAGGCTCCTTCTTCCCATCGGTTGGACGTGACCGGACCGGCACCCGGAGGTGACCGTGGGATGGTCCGGCTGCGTGTGTGCAAGAGGACGGCCGGCTGACGCCGACCGGTCGACCAGGCTACCCCAAGGCGTCGAACGCGGAGAACCCGGCGGCATCCTCCAGGTAGGCGATCCCGTGGCCCAGGGCGACCTCCTTCGCGATCTCGGCCGGGCTCTCGCACCCGGGGTCCTGACCGGCGAGCGCCCGGGCGATCTCGTCGGTGGTCTCGTCGGCCGCGACGACGTCGCTGTGGGCCGAGCGGCCGGTGACGTCGACGGTGATGTTCCGTGCCTCGTCCACGTGGGTGTTGGGGGCCGCGACCACGAAGTCGCCGCTGGCGGCGATCGAGACCACGTCGACGCCGTCGGGCACGGGTGTGTCCCGCAGGGCGTCGACGAGGTCGGAGGTCTCGGCCAGCTCGGCGATCGCCTCGGCGTCCGGGTCGAGGCCGGTGCCGACCAGCTGCTCGGCAACCTCGAGGCCGAGTCGGCCTGCGCCGGTGAGCCGAATGGCGCCGACCGCAGACGCCAGGCTCGCGCCCTCATGGGGCGAGCCGATGGTGACCACGATGCCGAGCCGCGTCACGTCGACGCCCCGCCGCTCTAGCTCGGCAAGGGCCAAGCGCACCACGACGCCGCCCATCGAGTGCGCGTAGAGGTCGAGGGTCTCGCCGGGGTGCCGGCCGAGGGCTCGCTCGATGTCGTCGGCCAGGTGCTCTCCGGCGGTGGCCAGGTCGCCCTGGGTGTCGTCGGAGTCGTAGGGCTCCCCTTCCTTCGTGTACGAGAACCGCGTGACGGCCCCGTGGTCGTAGCCCAGGTCGTCGACCCGGAGCTGGTCGATCGACGCCGACCGGCTGGTCGAGCCCAGGCCGCCGACGAGCAGCGCCCGGCGTTTGCGACGCTGGCCGGCGACTGGTCGTCTCGGCGGTGGTCCGTCGCTGCACGGCTCTCGGGCGGCGAGCCGCTCGGCGAGGTCGCGGGCGACGAGGAGACTGCGGGCCACGGGGTTGAGGCTGAGCTGGAGGCGAGGACCGAGCTCGGCCAGCTCGATGCCCCGCTGGAGCACGTCCCCCGCCGTGGCGGGGTCCGGCATGTCGACGTTGAGGCCGAGGCCGCCCCCGTGACCGTGGATGAGGACGAGCAACGCCGCCTTCTCCTCGTCGGCGCTGAGCCCAGGCGGGATCTCCAGCGGTAGCAACTCGACATCGCCCTCGCCGGCCCCGGCGAAGAGCGTCGCCGGATCGAAGTACCCCTTCCCCCGCCGAGCCCCGAAGTGGAGCTCGTCCCCGGCAACGCCGACGGTGTCACCCCGCCGAACCTTCTGCCCAACTGCGACGTCGACCCGCTGCAGGAAGGAGTAGCTGGTGCGCACGCCATCGGCATGCAGCACGGTGATGTGCAGGCTCTCGGCGACCGGCCCGGCGAAGACGACCTGCCCATCCCCCGCCGCCCGCACCGGGTCCCCGGCCCGGGTGTCATACGTGAGCCCCCGATTCCCGGCCCCATAGGGCGTCGCCGGCGCCCGAAACGGATCGACGACCGGTCCCTCGACCGGCGGGTGGTACTCCACCGGACCCGGCTGCCGCTGCGATCGGGCAGCTGCGAAGGGTCGCCGGGGGGTCGACGCGGGTGGGGTGGCCGCGGCTGGCGCGGCGGTGAGGGCTGAGGCTGTCAGGGCGGCCGCGATGAAGGCGGCCTTGAGGTGGTTGGGCACGGGAACTTCCCCTCGGGGTGCTGATCCGACATGGAGGGGAGGTTTTCGCGGTCGATCAGGCGCGGGGGTGGGTCTCGTCGAAGACCCTGCGCAGACGCTCTTTGGAGACGTGCGTGTAGCGCTGCGTGGTGGCCAGGTCGGCGTGACCCAGCAGCTCTTGGACGACCCGCAGGTCGGCGCCACCGTCGAGCAGGTGGGTGGCGAACGTGTGCCGCAGGGCGTGGGGATGGGTGGGGGCCGCGGCCCGCCGGTCGAGGATCCGGCGCACGTCCCGAGGCGTGAGACGGTTCCCCCGCCGGTTGAGGAAGACGGCGGCGACCGGGGAGCTCTCGACGACAAGGTGCTCGTGCCCGGCGGACAACCACCGCTCCAACGCCGTGCAGGTCGGCTCGCTGAGCGGGAGGACCCGGGTCTTGCCGCCCTTGCCTTTGACCACGATCCGGGCGCGCCCCAACTCGACGTCGTCGCGGTCGAGCCCGCACAGCTCGGCCACGCGCACGCCACTGCCGTAGAGCAACTCGACGACGGCGTCGTCCCGCAGCTGCACCGGATCGCCCGCGCCACGCTCGCTGTCGAGCAGCACGCGCATCTCGTCGGGCCGTAGCACTCGAGGCAACCGGGCCTCACCCTTGGGAGCGCTGAGCCCGGACGACGGGTCGGTGGCGACGAGACCTCGGCGCCGGGCCCAACCGAAGTACCGCCGGAGCGCCGACGCCCGCCGGGCGATGGTTCGCCGCGACTTGCCGCAGGACGCCAGGTAGGCGAGGTAGCGGCGCAGCCGGATCCGGTCGACCCGCTCGGGGCCGTCGAGCTGCAGCCGGCCGGCCCAGTCGACGAAGGCGTCGAGGTCGCCCCGGTAGGCACTGACGGTCGAGTCGGCCAGGTCGCCGAGCGACCGGACGAAGTCGTCGAGGTGCCAGCCCACGGGCTCACGGTAGTGACCTTTCGCTCTGGCCCTGGGCGATGCGTTCGTACCAGCCGCCTCGCTGGGCGAGCCAGCCGCCGTCGAGCAGCCGTTCGATGGCGGAGGCGAGGGCGGGCAGCGCCAGCCCGGTCCGCCTCGCCAGCTGGTCGAGCGACGACGGTTGCCATCCGACGGCGTCCAGCACGGCCTCGTCCCGCGGAACGGGCGGCGGTCGGTGCTCGACGGTGACCGCCTGCCGGGAGCGGGACAGCCCGAGGGCGACCAGTACGTCGTCGGCATCCCTGACCGGTGCCCTCCCCTCGGCGAGCAGGGCGTTGGTGCCGCCCGCTGCGATGTTGCGGACGCAGCCGGGGACGACCATGACGTCGACGCCCCGTAGGTCTGCCTGGTCGACGGTGTGGAGCGAGCCACCCTTGTGGTGGGACTCGACCACGACGACCAGGTGGGCCAGCGCCGCGATGATCCGGTTGCGGGCCGGGAACCGCCACCGCTCGGGTCGTGTCCCCAGCGGTGCTTCGCTCAGCATGACGCCAGCCGCAGCGACCTCGTGCCACAACTTGTGCTGCACTCGCGGGTAGACGATGTCGAGCCCGTTGGCGACGACCCCGATGGGCGGGGCGCCGCGTGCCTCGAGAGCGCCGCGGTGGGCGGCACCGTCGATGCCTATCGCCAGGCCGGACACGATCGACACACCCTCGGCGGCAAGGTCCCGGCCCAGCTCGAAGGCGACTCCCATCCCCTCCGGGGTGCAGCGGCGGGTGCCGACGATGGCGACCCGAAGCCCGCCGGTGAGGGCCTCGGGGCGGCCGCGGTGGAACACGATGACCGGTGGGTCGATGTCGTCGACCAGCGAAGCCGGATAGCTCGGGTTGCCCCACAGGGCGACGCCGACCCGGGCCTCGACCAGCCGTCGCCACACGGCGGCGGGGTGGGTGCGTGCCGCGGCGGCCCGCCAGTCGGCCAGCAGCCGGATGCCGTCACGGCCCAGGGCGCTGACGACCGGGGGCTCTCGCCACGGCACGCCCTGCCGGACCCGGGCCCAGGCAGCAGCCGCCGGTAGGGCGTCGAGCATGGCTGCCAGCCTGGCCGGCCCCATCCCCGGCAGGCCTGCCAGCGAGGCGGCGAACGCCTCGGCCGGCAACTCGTCGTCGTCCCCCGTCTCGTGATGTCCCCAGTCCTCCCCCACCTCCGGCTCCCGACCGTCGTCCGGCCCCGGTCCCGGTCCCCGCCCCGGCCCCGGCGCCGGTCCGGTCATCGCCGCCGAGCCCCGAGCCGCCACCGCCTCCGCCCAGGCGGCCCACCCGGGAGTCGTGTCGGTGGCCGACGGCGACCTGACCTCGGCCTCGGGAGGGGGTGCTTCGGCCGGCGGCGCCGTGGTGGAGTGGGGGCGGCGGGTCACGACGCCTCCCGGCCGAAGCGGGACGTGGGCTCGGTGCGGAAGGCAAGAGCCAGGCTGATGTGGTCGGCCGACAGTGGAGGCTCGTGGCCCATGAGGTCGGCGATGGTCAGTGCGACTCGACGCACACCGCCGAGCCCACGACCGGTGAGTCGCCCCCGGCGCATGGCCTGCTCGACGAGCCGGCGCGCCGACCCGCTGAGCGGGGCCTCGGCGTCGAGCTGCCACGGCTGCAGCTCGCCGTTGGCCGCGACCCCCCGTCGCCGCGCCCGGGCGCGGGCGGAGTGCACCCGGGCGGCGACGACGGCGGTCGGTTCGACCGGCGGCCCCTCGTCGGCGTCGGCGAGCATCTCGGCGGCGTCGGGCCGCCCCACCTCCAGCCGGAGATCGAACCGATCCAGCAGCGGCCCGGAGATCTTCCGGGCGAAGCGGTCCCAAACGGAGCGTGAGCAGTTGCACGCTCCCTGGGGCCCGCCCTCACCGCAGGGGCACGGGTTCATGGCCGCGACCATCAGGAAGCGGGCGGGCAGCGTCGCCTTCAGGGAGGCCCGGCTGATGCGGATGACGCCCTCCTCCAGGGGCTGGCGGAGGTTGTCGAGCACCCCCCGGTCGAACTCCCCCAGCTCGTCCAGGAACAGCACGCCGCGATGCGCCAAGGAGATCTCGCCCGGTTGGATCGAAGCGCTGCCGCCGCCGACCAGCGACACCGCCGAGGCGTTGTGGTGTGGCCTCCGGAACGGTGGTCGCTGCATGAGCCCGCCCGGCGGGAGCGGCATGCCCGCCGCCGAGTGGATCCGAGTGGCCTCGAGCGCCGCGCTCGGCTGCAGGTCGGGCAGGAGCCCCGGCAGCCGCCGCGCCAGCATGGACTTGCCCGCTCCGGGCGGCCCGACCAGCAGCAGGTGGTGGCCACCGGCGGCCGCGACCTCGACAGCCCACCGGGCCGTCGGTTGACCGCGCACGTCGGCGAGGTCGGGTTCGGGCGGCCCGGGCACGACCTCCGGGCACGCGGGCAGGTCGGGCCACGGGATCTCGCCCCTCAGCGCGGGCACGAGCGTCGACAGGTCCGCGACGGCACGTACGCGGTGGCGTCCGAGGAGCCGGGCTTCGGTGACAGAGCCCAGCGGAACGACGATCTCAGGCGACTCCAGCGCGTCGACCAGCGGCAGCGCGCCCGGCACCGGCCGAACGGTGCCGTCGAGCCCGAGCTCGCCGAGGAACGAGCGCTCCTCCAGGCACTCCAGGCCGAGTTGCTCGTCGGCCGCCAGCAGAGCGACGGCGATGGGCAGGTCGAGCCCGGCCCCGATCTTCTTCAGCCCGGATGGCGACAGGTTCACTGTCACCTTCAGCTGCGGCCACTTGAGACCGCTGCTCAGCAGGGCGGCCCGCACCCGGTCACGGGACTCGCGGCACGTGGTGTCGGGCTGGCCGATGACGTGGAACGCGGGGAGCCCGGTAGAGACGTGGACTTCGACCAGGACCGGTTGGCCTTCGATCCCGTGCAGGGTGGCCGAGGGTGCAGTGGCGAGCATGGCTCTCCCTCCGAGGTTGGACGGATGTGGAGGGGGCCTGATGCCACCGAAACTGCTCAGCAACTCGCTAGGTGAGCGATCTTCCGCTGAGAGTGATCGAAAGAGTAACCTAGGGCCTCGTGGGCTTCAACCCCTTTCGCCAACAACGCCGTTCGTACGCCGACTACGTGATGGTCGCCGCGGCCATCGTCATCTGCATCGTGCTGGTGGCCTGGGCACTCTTCGGCTGAGCCGAGGCCACCACCAGGCAACTCAGTGCCAGCCGACGACGCCGTCGAGGTCCGGCGCATCCAGCCGTACCAGGCCACCAAGCGGTACATCTGCCCGGGCTGCAACCAGGACATCCCGCCGGGCACCGGCCACCTCGTCGTGGTGCCGCTCGACGCGCCCGACCTCCGCCGCCACTGGCACCATGCCTGCTGGCGCTACCGCGCCCGCCGCCACCCCGGCCGCCGCAGCGGTGGGGCCTAGGAGGCGGGAGTGCGGGCGGTCGCGCCCCAGGTGTTGTGGTGCACTGCGGCTTCGAGGGGCCGGCGGTCTCGCCAGCCGTGGCGCTCCAGGTCGGGGACGGTCTCGAGGTGCGACACCGGGCCGACGCACAGCCACGCCACCGGGCGGATCGCCGCCGGCAGGCCCACCAGCGACGCCAGGAACGCCTCGTCGTAGAACGACACCCAGCCCACGCCCCACCCTTCGGCCGTGGCCGCCAGCCACAGGTTCTGGATGGCCAGGCACACGGAGTAGAGCCCGGCGTCGTCGATGGTGTGGCGGCCCAGCACGGCCGGCCGCCCCCGCTCGGGGTCGTAGGTCACGACCACCGAGACGCTGGCCTCCAGCACCCCGTCGATCTTGATGGCCGCGAACACGTCGGCCCGCTCCGGGTCCAGCGAGGCGGCGAACCGGGAGCGTTCCTCCTGCACATGGGTCCAGAAGCGCTGCTTCAGGTCGTCGTCGTCGATCACGACGAAGTCCCACGGCTGGCTGAGCCCGACCGAAGGCGCCGCGTGCGCCGCGGCCAGCAGCCGGGAAAGCACCGACGGGTCGGCCGGCTCCCCGGTGAACTGGCCCCGCACGTCCCGACGCCGGAACATCGCCTCGTACAGGTCCATCAGAACGCCCCTTCGATGACGGAGATCGTGCCGTCGAGGATGGACACCACGTCGAAGCGCAGACGGCCCCGCCCGGCAGCGCCGATGCCCGGGTGCTCCCGGAGGAAGCGGGCGGCCAGGCCCCGGATCCGCCGCTGCTTGGTCACGCTCACCGCCTCGGCCGGGATGCCGAAGCGGTCGGACGTACGGGTCTTGACCTCGGAGAACACGACCGCACCATGCCCGGTGAGGACGAGGTCCAGCTCACCGTCGCGGCAGCGCCAGTTCCGGGCCACCAGCTGGTAGCCCGCGTCGAGGTACCACTGCGCAGCCACATCCTCCCCCGATGCACCCAGCTGACGGTTCTGGCCCGTCACATCTCCTTGGGAGGGAGCTCTTCGACGTTGACGTCGCGGAACGTGACGATCTGCACCGACTGCACGAAGCGGCTGGTCCGGTACATGTCCCACACCCAAGCGTCGCGAAGTTCCAGCTCAACGTGGGTGCGACCACCGTCGGAACGGACCGTCTGCCGTACCTCGTTGGCCAGGTAGAACCGACGTTCCGTTTCGACCACGAAGGAGAACATCGGACAGACGTCCTTGTACTCCTTGTACAGCTGGAGCTCGATCTCGGCCTCGTAGCGCTCGAGGTCCTCGGTGCTCATGAGCGGAACCCTAGACCCGCCGAGGCACCCATGACTCCTGCACTAGGCGTCGCGCTTCTCCTTGACCTTCGCCGCCTTACCGATCCGGTCACGGAGGTAGTAGAGCTTCGCCCGCCGGACGTCACCTCGGGTGACGACCTCGATCTTGGCGATGGTGGGCGTGTGCAGCGGGAACGTCCGCTCGACGCCGACGCCGTAGCTGACCTTGCGGACGGTGAAGGTCTCGCGGATGCCCGACCCGGCCCGGGCGATGACCACGCCCTGGAACACCTGGACGCGCTCCTTCTGGCCCTCGATGACACGGACGTGCACCTTGAGCGTGTCGCCCGGCGCGAAGTCGGGGACGTCGCTGCGCAGGCTGGATTGGTCGACGAGATCGGTGGGGTTCATGGCGCGTCGCTCCGACGGAGACAGGGCAGTTCGCCCGGAGGGGCGGAGAGGGAAGGCTAACCCTCCTCGAACTCCGCCAGCAAAGCGGCATCGGCGGCCGAGAGCCCGCCCCGGGCCCGCATGAGGTCAGGGCGTCGTTCGATGGTCCGGCGGAGCGCTTGGGCCCGCCGCCAGCGGGCGATCTTGCCGTGATCGCCGCTCCGGAGGACCTCGGGAACCTCCCACCCGCGGAAGCTCGCGGGGCGGGTGTAGTGGGGGTATTCGAGCAGCCCGTCCGAGAACGACTCGTCGTCGGCCGACGTCTCGTTGCCCATGACGCCGGGCACCAGCCGGCCCACGGCTTCGAGCACTGCCATCGCCGCGACCTCGCCGCCGGACAGCACCATGTCGCCGAGCGACAGCTCGCCGTCGCAGAGGTGCTCGCGGACCCGCTCGTCGACGCCCTCGTAGCGGCCGCAGAGCAGGCTGAACCCGTCCGATGCGGCCAGCTCTCGGGCGACCGCCTGGTCGAAGCGCCGCCCGGCCGGGCCCAGGTAGAGGAGCGGGCGGGGCGGCTCGACCGACTCGACCATCGTGAAGATCGGCTCGGGCATCAGGACCATGCCGGCGCCGCCTCCGAACGGCGAATCGTCGACCGAGCGGTGCACGTCGGTGGTGGCGGCCCGCAGGTCGTGGACCCGGATGTCGAGCAGGCCACCGGCCCGGGCCTTGCCGAGGAGGCTCTGGTCGGCGAACTGCTCGACCATCGTCGGGAAGATCGTGAAGACGTCGATGCGCAGGTCAGGCATGGCAGCCCGACTCTACGGGCCGTGGTCGACGGGTCAGGTACAGAAGGCGACGAGGTTGTCGCGCTGCAGCAGCAGTTGGCGCCAGATGCCGGCGCGGCCGTCCTCGGTCACGCGCAGCCGGGCCACCAGGACGTTGTCGTCGGTGCTGATGTCGTCGACCTCGAAGTACTCGCTCCAGGGCTGGCGCCCCGCGATCGACCGGCCGTCGTCGACCAGCTGCTCCAACGCCTCGGCATTGGCCTCGGCGGCATCCGCGCCGTCGTGCACGTAAGCCAGGACGACCACCGGCCCGTGGTCGTCGGCGATCGCCGCGGCCACGCCGCCGAACGGTCTCGGGAGGAAGGCGTCGCACTGGCTCGGTGCCACCCGCGGGTCGGCCATGACCGGTCCGGTCAGCATCGCCGAGTACACGTCCTCACCGTCGAGCGCCTCGGCCAGGGGGCGAAAGAAGACGTCGTCGCCCAACGTCTTGCCGTCGTCCGATCGCACGGCGTCCATCGCCTCCTCCGTCCGCGTCACGACGAGCCGGCCGTCGACCAACGACAGCCACAGCGGCTCGCCCAGTGGCCGGGCAGGGCTGGTGTCTTCGATCTGCAGGTCGCCGTCGGGGTCGCCGATCACCCACACGCCGTCGTCGGGCTCCCCGAGCGCCTCGGAGAGGCGGTCCTCGTCGAAGTCGCCGGCCATGACCGTGACGTTCCTCGGGGGAACCTGGTACTCCACGAAGCTGTCGACGTCGAGGACGCTCCAGCCCACCTCGTCACGGAACTCGTCGAGGCCGTCGCCGGCCATCCGGTCGACGTGGGCGGCCTCCGGTGTGACGGCCGCGACGGCCGAGGCCTTCCCCCTCACCGGGCCGGCGGTGATGGCGAGGATCGCATCGATCGCGTCGTCGTCGCTCGAGTCGCCCGACAGCGACACGTCGGCGAGGTCGGCGGCCTCGTCGAGGTCACCGAAGACGACCAGGGCGGGGTCGTCGCTGAGCCCCGCCGGCAAGGACTCGAGGCGTTCGGCGATCGAACCACCGCCGCCGGAGCCGCCACCCGAGTCGTCGCCCGACGAACACGCCGCCACCAGAACCAACCCCGCCGCCATGACCGCCCGAAACCTCACGGCGGGCGACCTTACGCGGTCAGAGATCGAAGAGGCCGTCGGGGGGATCGATGACCACCCGCCCGGCGTCGTGGTCGACCACGAACACCACGGGCACGAGGGCGCCGGAGTCCAGCTCCAGCAGGTCGGACGCGGGGTTGGCGACGACGGCGACGCACGTGCCGACCCGCTCGCCGTTGCCGACGAGGACCACGGTGGCGCCGACCAGATCGTCGACCCACAGCTCGTCGGGGTCCTCGATGGGCTCGGCTCGGAGCGTCAGGCCCCGCAAGGCCTCGGCCGCCTCCCGGGTGGAGTAACCCTCGAACGAGAGCACCCAATGTTGGACGAACAGTCCGATGTGGCGCTGCTGGCCCTTGCGCTGCTCGCGACGAGCAGTCGCCACGGTCAGCGGCCCGGCATCGGTGATGAGCTGGGCACCGACCGCGACCCGTTCGGTCCGGTCGGTGGTCAGCTTGACGGCGACCTCACCCTTCAGCCCGTGCGGTCGGGTGATCTGCCCGACCTCCAGGAGCCGGGTCAATCTTCGAACTCGACCTCGACGTCGGTGCCATCGCGGACGGCGGCAGCCCGCACGACCGTGCGGATCGCCTGGGCCACGCGGCCCCGCTTGCCGATGACCCGACCCATGTCGGAGCGGCCCACCCGCACGGTGAGCCGGGGCGTGGCGCCGGCGGTCTCGGTGTCGATCTGGATGGCGTCCTGGTCCTCGACCAGCGCCCCGACGACGTGGCGCAGGACCGCCTGGGCGGTCGGTGCCACCGTGCCGGTGCCGGCGGTGCCGGAGCCGGCCTCGTCGGTGCTGGTTGCGTCGGCTGCGTCGGTCATTCGGCTGCCGGAGTCGCCGGCGTGGCCGGAGCCTCGCCCTTGAACTCGCCCCACGCCCCGGAGATCTCCAGGAGCTTGCGCACGGTGTCGGTGGGCTGGGCGCCCTTCGACAACCAGGCCACGGCCTTCTCGTTGTCGATCCGGATCTCGGAGGGATCGGTGCGGGGGTTGTAGATGCCGACGATCTCGATGAACCGGCCATCTCGCGGCGAACGGACATCGGCCGCGACCACGCGGTACGTCGGCTGCTTCTTCTTGCCCATCCGCATGAGGCGGAGCTTGACGGCCACGAGTACTTCCTTCTGTCTAGTTGGGCGACCTGCGATTTTGGGTCAGAGCAGGCCGCTAGTTCAAACCGGGCAGCGTGAACGGCTGCTTGGGGGTGACCCGGCCCCCTCCGGGCGGGGTGACCCGCCCACCGCCTGAGCGGCCCTTCTTGCCCTTGCGGCCCTTGCCACCGCCGCCCTTCGGTCGGGCGAAGCCGGGCATGCGCTTCATCATCTTCTGCATCTCGCGGAACTGCTTCACCAGCTGGCTGACGTCACCGGGCTCGGTGCCGCTGCCGTTGGCGATGCGGGCCCGCCGGGACCCGTCGATGACGGTGGGGTCGACGCGCTCCATGGGCGTCATCGAGCGGATGATCGCCTCCACCCGCAGCAGCTGGCGCTCGTCGACCTCTTGGTTCTTCAGCTCCTTGGGCACCCCGGGCATCATCCCCAGGATGTTCTGCAGCGGGCCCATCTTGCGGACCTGCTGGAGCTGCTCGAGGAAGTCCTCGAGCGTGAAGCCCCCGCCCAGCAGCTTGGCGGCGGCCTCCTCGGCCTGCTCCTTCTCGTAGACCTGCTCGGCCTTCTCGATGAGCGTGAGCACGTCGCCCATGCCGAGGATGCGGCTGGCGAGGCGGTCGGGGTGGAACAGGTCGAAGTCTTCGACCTTCTCCCCCGTCGACGCGAAGGCGATCGGCTTGCCGACCACCTCCTTGACCGACAGCGCGGCGCCGCCGCGGGCGTCGCCGTCGAGCTTTGTCATGATCACGCCGTCGAGCGACAGCGTGGCGTCGAAGGACTCGGCGACGGTGACGGCGTCCTGGCCGGTCATGGCGTCGACGACGAGGAACGTGTAGTCCGGTTTCGTGGCGTCGGCGATGTGCCGGACCTGGTCCATCATCTCGGCATCGATGGCCAGGCGGCCCGCGGTGTCGACGATGCAGATGTCCCGGCCGAGGCGGCGGGCCTCGTCGACGCCGGCCTTGGCGGTCTTGACGGGGTCGCCGGGCTCGCTGAACACCGGGACGCCGACTCGCTCGCCCAGCGTGCGCAGCTGTTCGACGGCGGCGGGGCGCTGGAGGTCGGCGCCGACCAGGAGCGGGCTGCGGCCCTGCTGGCGGAAGTAGCGGGCCAGCTTGGCGGTGGCGGTGGTCTTGCCGGAGCCCTGGAGGCCGGCCATGAGGACCACGGTGGGCGGCCGCGACGCGTACTGGATGCGCATCGCCTCGCCGCCGAGGGCCTCGGTGAGCGCCTCGTTGACGAGCTTGATGACCTGCTGGGCCGGGTTGAGCGCCTCGTGGACCTTGGTGCCGACGATCCGCTCGCGCAGCCGGTCGAGCATGTTCTTGACGACGGTGAAGTTGACGTCGGCCTCGAGGAGGGCCAGGCGGATCTCCCGCAGCACCTCGTCGACGTCGGACTGCCGCAGCGTTCCCTTGCTGCGGAGGCGGCCGAAAATCCCCTCGAAACGGTCCGAAAGCGACTCGAACATGAACTGGGAAGCCTAGGGCATCAGCCGGGCGGTCACGCCCCTCGGCGGCCCTTCAGCGTGGTTCGGCGGCTGTCAGCGGCCCTCAGCGGCCGTTGGCGGTCCTCAGCGGCCGTCGACGACGAGCCGGCTGTCGACCCGCACGACCCCGGCGACGGCCGCGGCGGTCCGCTCGAGGTCGGCCCGGCCCGACAGGTGGGGCACCTGGCCGGTGAGGATGGCGGTGCCCTCGGCCACCTCGACCTCGGGCTGGGGCAGGTGCCAGGTGCGCGGCGACTGGGCGAGCTCCTCGCGGACCCGGCGGGCGATCTCGAGGTCGTCGGCGGACTCCAGGCGTTCCTCCCAGCGGCGCCGCAACCGCTCCCGCAACTCGGCCCCGGACGTCGGCGCCAGCAGCAGGCCGGCCGCCACCCCGGCGGCGAACACCGCCAGGCGCACGAACCCGATGCGCCGTGCCAGCCGGTATCCCGTGCCCGCCCCGAATCTCACGATTGTCAACATCGCCGGCTCCTGTTCCTTACGCGAGGAGGGCGTCGACGAACTCGTCCGGGTCGAACTCGACCAGGTCGTCGACCCCCTCGCCCAGGCCGACCAGCTTGATCGGGATCCCGAGCGTGGCCTGCACGGCCAAGGCGATGCCGCCCTTGGCCGAGCCGTCGAGCTTGGTGAGCACGACCCCGGTGACGTCGACCGCCTCGGTGAACTGCTGGGCCTGGGTGAGCCCGTTCTGGCCGGTCGTGGCGTCGAGCACCAGCAGGACCTCGGTCACGTGACCGGGATCCCGGTCCGCGACCCGTCGCACCTTGCGTAGCTCTTCCATGAGGTTGGTCTTGGTGTGGAGGCGACCTGCCGTGTCGCCGAGCACCAGGTCACTACCCCGCGCGGCTGCGGCCTGTACGGCGTCGAAGATCACCGCCGACGGGTCGCCGCCCTCGCTGCCCCGCACGATGTCGGCGCCCGCGCGCTCTGCCCAGGTGGTCAACTGCTCCGCCGCGGCGGCGCGGAACGTGTCACCGGCGGCCATGGTCACCGTGCGGCCGGCCGCGGCTTGCTGCCGGCCGATCTTGCCGATGGTGGTGGTCTTGCCCACGCCGTTGACGCCGACGAACAGCCACACGTTGGTCTCGCCCTCGTCGTAGCGGAGGCTGCGATCGCCTTCGGCGAGGAGCGCCTTCAGCTCGACGCCGAGCCGCTCGAGCAGGTCCTCGGGGTCGCTGATGCCCTCGTCCTTGGCCACGGCCCGCAGGTCGTCGAGGATGCGCTGGGTCGACGCCACGCCCACGTCAGCCCGGATGAGCGCCTCCTCCAGCTCGTCCCAGGTCTGGGCGTCGACCTTGCGGGAGCGGATGGCGCTCAGGTAGCCCCCGAGCGTGCCCCGGGCCTTGCCGAGGCGCTCCCGGAAGGTGGGTGGGCGGCGTGCAGGGGGCGCCTCGACCGTGGGGGTCGCGGTGGCTGTCGCGGTCGCCGTGCCGGTCGGGGCCGCTTCGTCGGTCGGCGCCGGGGGCTCGTAGGGCACGCCCCGATCGGAGCGGCGGGAGACGAAGAATGCGCCCAGCGCCACGAGGACGACGGCGGCGACGACGAGGACGACGACAAGCTCCATGGCGACGGCGGAGCCTACTTGTCACGTGGACGGGCCAGCCGCCACGACCTCTGCGGGACCGGATGGCGGTGGGATGACGACCGCACTGCGTGGCGTCGAGCCTGTCTCTCGGCGCTCCCTTGACCGCCCAATGCGAGTTTTGATGAACGATAGACAAACTTGAGGTTAACAGAAGGTAAATCTTCGTTTCGTCGAGCAGGTTGCTTCGCACAGAACCCGTGGGGGTTCTTGACCGGACCCCAGGACGGCGCGCACGCTCCAACGTCCGCCGCCCCAACGGATCCCCCTCCGGGGTCGGCCGGCGCCTCAACGACGATGCGCATCTCCCTTCGCACAAAGCTCACCTCCATCCTCGCGGTCCCTGTGCTGGCGTTGGTGGCGGTTGCCGCCCGTGGCGTTCAGCACGCGTCGGCCGACGGCCATCGGAGCCGGGTCACCGCCGACCGGATCGAGCTGTCTGTCGCGGCGACGACGGCCGCCTCCGAACTCGCGCGCGAGCGCGCCCTGTCGGCGACGAAGCTGGACCAGCCGCCCCCGGCCGCTCCCGTCACGGACGACCCCGACGACGCCACTGCCGACGATGACGACGACAGCTCGGGCGAGAGCACCACAACCTCGGCGCTGACCTCGACCACCTCGACGCCGCCAACGACCGATGCGACGACCGCAGCCCGCCAGGCGGAGCTGACCCACCAGCGGGCACTGACCTCGCATGCCGTCGACGCGCTCCGGGCCCGCATCAGCCGTCGGGGCGAGGCCGCGAACCTCGGCAGCGCTCCGGCGCTCGACCAGCTCGGTCGACTCGGGGCCGCCCGGGAGGCCGTCGACACGGGCGATCGCAGTGCCAACGACGTCCTCGGCGCCTACAGCGAGATCATCGACCCGGTCCTCGACCTCGACCAGGCGGTCGCCGGGGCAGGCACGGCTGCCATGGTCGGGCAGCTCGACGCCTTCCAGGCGCTCTCCCGGGCGCTGCAGGACATGGTCGTAGAGCGGAGCCTGCTCCACTCGGCGTACGCCAGGGGAACCATCGACCTTGCGACCTACCACCACCTCGTCGACGCCGTCGCCAGCCAGCGGATCTGGCTCGACCTGTTCGAGCGGCACGCCGGTGCCACCGAGCTGGCCCGCTACAGCAAGGCGTTGGCGCTCCCGGCCACCACGACCGTCCAGCAGATGCAGGACGCGGCCATGGCTGCCGGCGCCGGCG
>Ga0209382_10001123_pt1 | contig 42852 bp, 41 predicted proteins | sample SoiMetdeltSBSDD5_FD_187599 | JGI IMG/M metagenome (GOLD analysis project Ga0209382, IMG submission 187599) | Bulk soil microbial communities from a Populus tree surrounding site in Tennessee, USA - Soil MetaG P. deltoides SBSDD5 (SPAdes) (version 2) | ecosystem: Environmental > Terrestrial >... | reverse complement strand
CCAGGTCCACCGGGGCGTCGCCAAGCCCTGGGGCGGTGAGGCCGAGGCGGAGGAGGGCGAGACCCTGCCGCAGATCGATCCCGAGAAGTCGTTCGCCCGGGGCCATTTCGAGCAGCACATGGCGATCACCGGCACCGTGACCGTCGGTGACGAGTCATTCGCGCTCACGGACGGGCTCGGCCTGCGTGACCACAGTTGGGGGCCGCGGTACTGGCAGAACATCTGGTGGTACCGGTGGCTCACCGTCAACCTGGGCCCGGACCTCGGCTTCGCGACCACGGTGTCCGGTGACGAGGCGGACCGGCGGCGAGTGGGCGGCTTCCTCTACGACCGGGCCCGCCATGGGGAGGAGTGGGTGCCGATCCGCGAGGTCGAGCTGCGCACGGACTTCGACGAGCGCTGGTACCACTCCGCCGTGCACGCCACCGTCCATACCGACCACCACCGCTACGACGTGGAAGGCGAGGTGTGGTCGAACATCCCGCTGAGAAATCGGCGCAACGGCCTGATGACACGCATCACCGAAGGAATGACACGGTGGCGCTATGGCGACGTCGAAGGCGCTGGCCTCTCGGAGTACCTCGACCAGATCGTGGACGGTCGTCCCGTCGGCGCTGGGACCGGCCGGTAGCGCGCTCGCGTCGACCCCACGGCCGCTGACCGACACCACCGTCGACAGGCCACGTGTGTCTATCACCTCGTAGGCAGTTGAGCAGGCAAAACGCAGGCGACCTGTCGCCTGACACTTCTTGACACTTATGTCGGAAACGAGTTTCATCCAAGCGGAGCTTCAGGGGGCCGCATGAGTCAGCTGAAGGAGATCGCTTTGGGACCGATCCCCGCGGCTCGTTGGCCATCGACAGCGCCGGAAACGTCTGCGTCGTCACGCTGGTCAACGGCGGCACCTCGGTGGGGCCGCCCGAGGGCGAGCTCGGCTCAGCAACCTGGACACCTGAACCAGCAACAGCACTCCAACATCCGTGGATCGAACGGGAGGGGCCATGATCCGACGCAAGAGGCGCGGCGATCTCGCTGACCATCGGGGGCCGTGGATGCGGCGAAGGCCCTGGCTCGGCGGGCTCGCCGTGCTGGTGCTGGCCGTCGGCGCGTGCGGCGGCAACGACGGCGACGACGCGTCCGACGACGCCAACGAGAGCACCGCGGACGAGGCGGGCGACCCGGTGCAGGGCGGCACCTTGGTCTACGGCCTCGAGGCCGACACCGCCAACGGCTGGGCGCCCTACCGGGCGTCGTACGCCACGAGCGGCTACATCCCCCTGTCCGCGATCTCCGACTCCTTGTTCGCGGTGAACGACGACGGCGAGATCGTGCCGCTCCTCGCCAGCGCGGTCGACCACAACGAGGACTACACCCAGTGGACGATCACGGTCCGCGACGGCATCACGTTCCACGACGGCACCCCGCTCGACGCCGAGGCGGTCAAGTTCAACATCGAGACCTGCGCCGGCAGCCCGCTGACCGGTGCCGCCTACGCGTCGGTCGGGCCCGTCACCGCCTCCGGACAGACCGTGACGATCCAGACCAAGAACGGGCCGTGGGTCGCGCTGCCCGCCTACTTCGGCTATGGCTCCTGTGGGTACATGATGTCGAAGGATTGGCTCGCGAGCCTGCCCGACGTGCCTCAGCGCGACCCCGACGGCCCCTACTACGACGCCGCGCTCGCCGCGACGCCGGCCGACGGTGACCCGGCGGCACCGGTCGGCGTCGGGGCGTTCACGTTCGACTCCTACGAGCCCGGCAACGGCAACGTGTTCCGGGCCGTGCGCAACGAGGACTACTGGCGTGGCCCCAACGGCATCACCGATGAGGACCTGCCCTACCTCGACGCCATCGAGGCCGTGGTGGCGGTGGACATCGACAGCCGCGCCAACGCCCTGCGCTCCGGCGAGTTCGACGCCATGCACACCGCCAACGCGGAGACCATCGCCGAGCTCATGGACGACGACAGCCTCGAGACGGTGGTCAGCGACCGCTACGGCGAGACGAACTACATCATGTTGAACGTCGCCCAGGGCACCAATGCCATGACCGGCGCGGCGATCGACCCTGCTGGCGCCAATGCGGACAATCCGATGCTCGACGTGCACTGCCGCCGGGCGCTCGCCCACGCGATCGACCTCGACCGGCTGGCCGAGGAGCGCGGCGGCGGCATCTCGACGCCGGCCAACGGTCCGTTCCCGCCCGGGTCGAGGGGTTACCTCGAGGACTCGGGCTACCCCGCCTACGACCTCGACGCGGCCCAGTCCGAGATGGACACCTGCCTCGAGGAGCTCGGCACCGACAGCATCTCCTTCGACTTCAACACCACCAACGACCCGTTCAACGTCGAGACCAACACGCTGATCATCTCGATGTGGCAGGAGGCCTTCGGCAACCAGGTCAGCGCCAACATCACGCCGATCGAGCAGGGCCAGTACATCGGCCTCGCCCTGTTGGGGAACTTCGACGTGTTCGCCTGGCGCAACCACGGCGGGACCGATCCGGACCAGCAGCTGCTCTGGTGGATCAGCGCCGCCTCGGCGCCCATCGGCCAGCAGGCCCTGAACTTCGGGCGCTTCTCCGACGAGGTGATCGACGAGAACCTGATCACGATCCGGACCAACCCCGACGAGGATGCCCGCACCCAGGCGGCCGAAGCCATCAACGAGCGCTTCGGCGAGCAGGTCTACAACCTGTGGCTGGGCTGGACCATCTGGGGCATCTCGTCGGCCCCGTACGTCAACGACCAGGTGCTCAACACCCTCCCCGACGGGGCCACGGGCATCGAGCTCGCCTTCGCCGGGCGCCACCAGGTCAACCAGATCTGGTGCGACGAGGGCAGCTGCGAGTAGCCGATGCGGAGGCTTCGTACGCTCACCAACGCAGCCCGGCACAACCCGGGCCTGACCACCACCGCGGGGGCGCTCGTCGTCCTCGTCGGTGGGTGGTTGGTGGGGTTGCCCATGCTGTGGGCCTTCCTCGGAGCCTTCGCGCTGATCGTCGTGGGCGCCAGCGCCGTCAACGGCCGCTACGTCAGGCGGCGGCTGCTGATCCTGGTGCCCACGCTGGTCCTGGTCACCGCGTTCACCTTCTACCTCCAGAACAGTCGGGGCGACGCGCGTGACCTGGCCTTCAACATCCTCGGGCCGGGGGGCACCGAGGCAGGGGTGGACGAGATCGTCCAGGAGTTCCACCTCGACGAGCCCCTGCACACCCGCTACCTGCTGTGGCTGAGCGACGCCGTGCGCGGCGACCTCGGGCGGTCGGCGATCCAGGGCCAGCCGGTCTCCGAGGTCATCGCCAACGCCGCGCCGGTGTCGCTCCAGCTGATGCTGTACGCACAGGTGCTGGCGCTCGCCGTCGCCGTGCCGGCCGGCGTCTACGCGGCGTACAAGGCCAACCGCCGGGGCGACCGCGTCGCCAGCACGGTGGCGCTCGCGGCCCTGTCGATACCGAACTTCGTGCTCGCCGTGGTGCTGATCCTGTTCTTCGCCCTCGGGGGGATCAGGACGGGTGACACGAGCATCGGCAGCACGTGGCTCCCTGCGGCCCGCTACGTGCCGTTCGGGGAAGACCCGGTCGAGCACTTCCGCCACATGGCCCTGCCGGCCATCGCCCTGGCCCTCGGCCAGGCGGCGGGGTACATGCGGATCCTGCGCTCGGACATGATCGGCACGCTCCAGGAGAACTTCATCACCACCGCCAAGGCCAAGGGGGTCAGCGACCGGCGCATCCTGTGGGCGCATGCCCTCCGGCCGTCCTCGTTCACGCTGCTCACGGTGTTCGGGGTCAACACGGCCACGCTGGTCGGCGGTGCGCTGATCATCGAGACGCTGTTCACCCTTCCGGGCCTCGGCACGGTGCTGGGCACCGCCATCTTCCAGAAGGACTTCCTGGTCGTGCAGGGGGTCGTGCTGGTGGTGGCCGTGGGGTTCGTACTGGTCAACTTCCTGGTCGACCTGCTCTACGCCGTCCTCGACCCCCGGGTTCGCCATGTCCGGGCTTGAGACGGCGCTGCCCCCCTCCTCCAGCGAGCGGGTCACCGTCAACGTCGATGCCGAGGCGGCGATCCTCGCCGAGGCGGAGGAGACCTACCAGGCTCGCAAGCTGGGGTTCTGGTTCTGGGCGTCCGCGGGGTGGCTGGTATTGCTGGTGCTCTCGGCCGTGTTCGCGGACCTCCTCCCCCTGAAGGACCCCACGGCCACCTTCCGCGGGGTCGCCCGCGACGGCCCCTCGGCGGCGCACTGGTTCGGCGCTGACAACATCGGCCACGACGTGTTCAGCCGCACCATCTATGGGGCCCGCCGCTCGCTGGCCGTGGCCACGGTCGCGACGCTGGTCGGCTTCACGGTCGGCGGGATCGTCGGGCTGGTCTCCGGCTTCTACCGGCGCACGCTCGACGATGCCATCGTCGCCGTCCTCGACATCATGCTGGCCATCCCCGGGCTCGTCCTGGCCCTGGCCCTGGTGGCGTTCTTCGCGCCGCCGGGCACAGCCTCGCCGACCGCGCAGACGGTGTGGGCCACGTTCGCGCTGTCGATCCTGGCGGTGCCGACCATCGCCCGCGTGGCCAGAGCGCAGACCATGGTCTGGGCCGACCGGGACTTCGTGCTCGCCTCCCGGACGTTGGGGACACGCAACCTACGGATCATCGTCCGCGAGGTGCTGCCCAACATCCTGCCGGCGATGGTCTCGATCGCCTTCATCGGCCTGGCGGCGCTCATCGTCGTGGAGGCCGCCCTGGCCTTCTTCGGCGTCGGCGACGTCAGCGGCGTGAGCTGGGGGATCATGATCCAGAACGGGCGCTCGCAGGTGGACCGGGCGCCGCACATGGTGCTGTTCCCCGCGCTCTTCATGTTCATGACGATCCTGTCCCTCAACTTCATCGGCGATCAGGTGCGCACGCTCTTCGACGTCCGGGAGAGCGGCATCTGATGGCGGGCTCGGGCACCGCCCACCTGCGAGAGGGGCAGGAGGATCTGCTCCTCCAGGTGGAGCACATCGTGGTCGAATTCCCCGTCGGCCGCTTCGGGACGGTCCACGCGGTCAGCGACGTCAGCTTCGACCTCGCCGACGGCGAGACTCTGGGCATCGTGGGCGAGTCCGGTTGCGGGAAGTCCACCACCGCCAAGGCGATCATGCGGGTCCCGCCCCCCACCTCGGGCCGGATCCAGCTCGACGGGGTCGACCTCGCCACGCTGGGCGCCGAGCAGATGCGCGACGTGCGCAGCCGGCTGCAGATGATCTTCCAGGACGCGATCTCGTCGTTGAACCCCCGACGGCGGATCCGTGACGTGGTGGCCGAGCCGCTGGTGATCCGGTGGCTGGAGTCCCACCGCCGGTCACCGTTGATCCGGCTGTGGGAGCGGTACGTGCCCCGGATGCTGCGGCTGTGGCGCCACCCCCTGCTCCGTCGCGTCGGCGTTCCGCTGCTGATCGCCTTCTTCGTCGGATTGGCGCTCTGGATCGCCGGCAGCGCGTTCGGCACCGAGCAGCCGGACGGCACCCGAGACGGCGGCATCGTGCAGGCCGCGGGCTCGGTGGTGATGATCGCCTCGCTGGTCGGGCTGGCGCCGATCGTCGCCCTGTACGCGGTGACGGCCGCCGTGTGGGTCGTGCTGACCGTGCTGCTGCCGGTCGCGTCGCTGCCGCGCACCTACCGGATCTGGCGTGAGCGCAAGGAGTTCTGGCAGGGTGCCGAGGTCCAGGTCCGGCAAGTCCTGGAGGACGTGGGCATCGACGCCGACACGGCCATGGAGCGACGACCCCACGAGTTCTCGGGCGGCCAGGCCCAGCGCATCTCCATCGCGCGCGCGCTGATCCTCGATCCCAAGGTGATCATCTGCGACGAACCGGTCTCGGCCCTGGACGTCTCCGTCCAGGCTCAGGTGCTGAACCTGCTGGAAGAGCTGAAGGCGAAGTACGGGCTCTCCCTGATCTTCATCGCCCACGACCTCGCGGTCGTCAAGAACATCGCCGACCGGGTGGTGGTCATGTATCTCGGCAAGGTGTGCGAGGTGGGTCAGCCCGACGAGCTGTTCGCCCATCCCCGGCATCCCTACACGGAGATCCTCATGACCGCGATCCCCGTGATCGATCCGGCCGTCGATCCCCGGGTGGCGCGCACGATCCCCGGGGAGCCGCCATCACCGGTCTTCCCGCCGCCCGGCTGCCGGTTCTGTACCCGGTGCCCCAACGCCTCCGAGCGCTGTGCCGAGGAGGAGCCCCAGATCCGGGAGATCGCCCCCGGCCAGTTCGTCGCCTGCCACCATCCGGTCGCGGCCCCCGAAGACCGCGTCGCCGACGCACCGGTTCTGATCGGCTGACCGGGCGGCGGGCGGCGTCAGCCGTCGTGGCCGTCGACCGGCGGCTTCCTGGTGACCGTGACCGGCGTATGGATGGCCTCGGCCGAGGTGGTCGCGGCCGACCCGTTGTCGCCCAGCGGGTGGAAGCAGGCGAAGCGGTGGCCGAACTCGGCCCCTTCCTGGAGGATCGGAGCCTCCTGGCGGCAGTCGTCCTGCGCATACGCGCATCGGACGCTGAACGCACAGCCGGGCGGCGGGTTGACCAGGTCTGGCGGGCGTCCGCCGATGACCTCGAGACGGGTGTGGCTCGGGTTCTCGACCCGGGGGATCGAGCGCAGCAGCGCCTCGGTGTACGGGTGCTGCATGCGCGAGAACAGCACAGAGGTGGGCGCCTGCTCGACGATCCGCCCGCCGTACATCACGGCGATCTCATCGGTCCGGCCCGCGACCACCCCGAGGTCATGGGTCACCAGCACCATGGCCATGTAGCGGTCGGTCTGGTTGTCCTGCAGCAGGTTCAGGATCTGGGCCTGCACCGTGACATCGAGCGCCGTCGTCGGCTCGTCGGCGAACAGCAGCTTCGGACCGCACGCCAACGCCAGCGCGATCATCACCCGCTGCCTCATGCCCCCCGAGAGCAGATGGGGGTACTCCGAGAACCGCTGCTCGGGCTCGGGGATGTTGACCGAACGCAGCAGGGCGAGCGCCGTGAGCCTGGCCTCCTTCCGGCTCATCCCCGCCTGCAGCCGCAGCGATTCGGTGATCTGCTTGCCGATGGTCATGACCGGGTTGAGCGAGCTCAGCGGGTCCTGGAAAACCATGGCGATCTCGGCACCGAGCAGATCGCGCATCTCGCGGTCGTCCAGCCCGATCAGCTCGCGACCCATGAACCTCACGCTGCCGGACCGCCGGACGTTGATCCTGGGCAGCAGGTTCATGATCGAGCGGGCCAGGATCGTCTTCCCTGACCCCGACTCACCCACCACACCCAGGGTCCTGCCGCGGTCGAGCGTGAAGCTGACGCCGTCGACGGCCTTGACCCGGCCCCGCGGCGTCAGGAAGTGGGTCCTCAGGTCGGTGACCTCGAGCAGCACCCCCGTCGGCGACGGTCTTTCCACGGTCGGCTGGACGTCGAGGCTCACCGAGACCCCTCTCTTTCCCGATGAGCCCCGATCATAACCGACACCAATGTCGGGAACGCCGAGTGGCTACGCACTCGCCGGTTGGAAGAGCTCGACGACGTTGCCGGAAGGGTCTTCGAGCAGGATCTGCTTGCCGCCGGGTCCTTCCACGATGTCGTTGCGGAACCGGGCGCCGGCGTCGCGCAGGCGGGTGACCTCGGTGACGAGGTCGTCGACAAGGAGGTGGATGCGGTTCCAGCCACCGGGTCCAGGCTTGGCGCCGTCGGGCATCGGCCTGCCGGCGGAGCTGTTCGGTCCGGCGAGCAGCAGGCGGAGGTTGCCGCGCTTGACGTCAGCGAACGGTGGCCCGGGGTGCGTGATCAGCTCGAAGCCGAGGAACTTCGTGTAGAAGGCGATCGCCTCATCGACATCGTCGACCATGTAGCGGACGCTGACCATCTCATTGTTCGACATGCGAGGACCTCCTGGTCTCGTCGCGGGTGGATCGTTCGGTGAGCAGTGGGACGAGGAACCGGATGCGCGTCTCGAGCTCTTCGGCCGTGTGCTCGAATGCGGGATACGAGGCTTGGTTGGTGGGGCCGGCTCCTGCGGGGTCGGGCATGCTCCAGTGCACGAGCGCGGGTTGCGACGGGAACTCGGGGCAGACCTCGCGGACCCGGTCGCACAACGTGATCACGGCATCGAAGCGCTGCGACATGAACTCGTCGAGGTGCTTGGTGCGGTTCCCGCTGATGTCGATGCCACGTCTGCGCATCACCCGGACGGCGTTGGGATGCAGCGGCTTGGGATGGCTACCTGCGCTGGCGGCCTCGACTCGGCCACCGGTCACGCGGGAGACGAGCGCCTCGGCGATCTGGGACCGCGCGCTGTTGCCGGTACACAGGAACAACACCCGGCGACCACCCGGCCCGCGCGGCCTGTAGGGGGTCAGCTCGGCGGCTGTGGCGGCGAGCGCCGGATGGAGTGACCCGCCAGTCGCCCACAGCTGCTGCTCACAGGAGACCAGGTCGATCGAGTAGTAGGCGTCGCGGCCGTCCGCTGCGCTGCGGCGGGCAGTCACGAGCCCGCCGTCTCGCAGCTGGCGCAGGTGATAGGAGACGAGATTCTGCGGCTTGCGCAGGCGTTCGGTGAGCTCCCAGACCGCCCGATCGCTTTGGACCAGTTCTCGAAGCAGGCGCCACCGCAGGGGGTGCGCAACCAACCGGGCGAACTCCGGCGGGCCGTCGAGGTCGGCGACGACACCAGCCGAGCCCGTTCCCGTGCCACCGAACTCTCCGTCGTTCGCTGCGCTTCGAGCGCGGCTCACGTCGCCCACCAGTCCTTCGCCGCGTAGGCGGGTTGCCACGCCGTCCGGTATGCCTGCCGTGCCGGCTCGGGGAGGTGACGGAGCAGGGCGTCGGTGCGCTCACGGTCTGCGCCGTCCAGCAGCCACGGCAGGAAGGTGGGCATGTCGGGACCGACCTTCTCCGCGGACGCTTCGCCGAACTGCATCCACTGCTCCTCGTCGAGGGTGCGGTCGATGAGGGGCAGGGCGGCCTCCTCCTCGTGGGTAAGGTGATCCTGAAGCCGATCGGCCAGGTCGCTCCGAGCTCGCGGTGCGAGCTCGCCGCGATCCAGGGCGTCGTCGATGGCGTCCAGAAGCGGTCCGAGCCCGGCGTGCTCAGCCTCCATCTCGTCGAGGAGCGCGACATCGTCGCTGCGACTGATCAACGCCCGTCGCACCACCGGCCACAGGGCCTCGTCCTCGGCGACGTGGTGAACGTGAAGGAATTTCTTGAACAAGTCCCAGCCCTCGGGTTGTCCCGCCATCAGGGCGACGGGTTCCAGATCGCGGCGGAGCGCGTCGTGGTAGGCGAACATCGTGGTCATGTCGAGCTTGTACCCGGCGGTCATGGGGTCCTCCTTCGACCAGGCGTCAGGGGTCCCACTGACTGATCTACCCAACCACGGCGCATATCAATCAAACAAGATTGATGGAACCTGGTCCCCGCCGGCTCGGGGTGGAGCGAACGCCAGCCGGTCGATGGCGTGAGCACGTCGTCGCAGATCGCCTGCATCCCGCGCGGCGTGAAGTACGTCTCGCGCCAGATCCCGGTGCCGGCCCAATGGCGACCCGGCCTGGATCCAGCGGCCGTGGCGGCCGGGGAGCTCTCGCTATCCGCCCGTCAGCGGCGGGCCTCGCCCACAGCCCGCTTGACGAAGATGGCGGGCAGGATGAACCCGGCGACCAGGGCCGCCGCCCAGACGATGACCGTCGCCAGGACCCACGTGACCAGCCCGCTGATGTCGAGCCCGTCCGACACGGCGACGGTCACGATCAGCCCGATCAGCGTCGCGATCAGCGCCGAGCTGCCCGCGAGGGCGTGGGCGCGCTTGATGGCGATCTGGGTGATCAACGGCTGCACGAGCACCTCGACCCCGGTGAAGATCAGCACTGCGATCACGAACGCAGAGCCATCGACCGACATGTCGTCGAGCAGCGCATTGGCGACGAGCAACCCGATCGCGTTGGCGACGAGGTAGATCACCGCCGACACGATCAACCTGATCATGGCCGACCCCCTCGAAGCCGCTGTCGTATCGGTTTGTACCAGCGGACTGGAACGGGGAAACCACCCGTCCCGGGTGAGCGGCGCCGGCGGGCCGGAACGGACGAGGAGCGGAGCGGAGATGACGGTGTTCCGTGACTTACGGCTCGAACGCAGGCCGTGTGACGGGGTTACGTGAGCGTGCTGTCCATCATGCCGAGCGGATCCAGGCCCATCGGCATGCCGGCTGCGGCTCCTGGCACTGCGATCCGCGTGGGCTCCCCGTCGTCGTACCTGAACGCGCGGAGAGTCAGGATGGTGCCGTCGGCACTGAGAAACGCAGCGGTAGCAGCGGGCTGACCGCGGTTGTTGAGCCCGATGTGGATGGTCTGCACCGCGCCCGGCACATCCGGCAGTCTGGTGAAGGTGCCATCACGCTCCCGCAGGAACGTGTAGCGGCTGTTCTTCGCGTCGGCCGAATCAAACGCGGGGCGACCAGGTCACGGCCGGCGAGCCGATCCCTCCGGGTGTGCGACCGCGTGGTGTGACGTCAGGGGCAGTGGGTTGCGGGGTCCCCGTCGATCTCGCCGAGGAAGGCGCCGAGCTCACCGACGTGGGTGCCGTCGCCGAGGACCTGGTCGGCAACGTTGCCCAGACCGAGGCGAGGTTCGTCCTGTGACGACGCGTGCGTGCCGATGTCGTGGTGGGCCACGGCCCGCTGGGCCGTGACGACGCCGAGGCAGTTGGCGTGGGCGGGCGGCGTGGCCAGCGCCGGAGGCGCCGCGAAGAGCACAGCGATCAGTCCGGCGGACACGCCGCTCGTCAGGACGGCGGTCGATCTGCGCACGGTGGAACCTCCCTGGCGGGCCCGCGCTGAGGGGCACAGCGTCAGCCGGGGGCTTGGTCGACCGCAAGCCTTTCCGCCACGGCCGAAACATCGCCGGTTCGCAGCGCTGACCAAGCATGACGAGGCCGCCTCGCAGACCATCTCTCATCCTGGCAGTCGTATCGACCAGAGACGTCGGCGCTCGCGACCCAGTCGCCGGCACCACCGACGACGGACGGAACGGCGTTCGGATGGGAGGTCGACGGTCGGACTGCATCGACGGACTCAGACATGCAGGGTGGGCCGGTAGATGAGCTCTTGGATGTTGCCGTCGAGCGTCCGGCTCTCGATCAGCTCGAGGTCGAAGTCGGCCGCACCCCGGAAGATCGGGTCCTGCCCGGTCTGACCGGTGATCACAGGGAAGAGCGTGATCTGGACGCGGTCGACCAGGCCGGCGGCCATCAGTGCCCGGTTCATCGACAGGCTGCCATGCGAGCGCAACGGCACCTCGGACTCCACCTTGAGCCGGGAGACGACGTCGACGGCGTCACCGCTCACCAGGGTCGCGTCCGGCCAGTCGAGGGGTCCTTCCAACGTCGTCGACACCACGGTTGTCGGCATGCTCCTCATCCGGGTGTTGACGGGGTCGAGCTCGGAACCCTCGGTGATCGAGCCCAGCAGTTGCACGAACTGCCGAAACGTGTTGGCGCCGAGGACCATGCGCTGCTCCACGTCGTACGCGGCGAGGCGTCGGTCGAGGAACTCGGGGCCTTGCTTGCCCCAGTAGCCGCCCCAGTCGCCGCCGCTGTAGGAGCCGTAGCCGTCGAGGCTGGCGAAGACGTCGAAGGTGTAGGTAGCGGTCATGGTGCTCTCCTCGAGTGCGGTTGATCGGGCCCGGTGGTCGCCGGGTTCCTGCACCAGCTACGAACGGGTCCGGCGGATTCGACAGGCCAGTCGGACGATTTTCTCGCAGTGCGTGTCGATTCGGGCGGTGGCGTTCGTGGGTGATGAGCGGCGCATCGGGCGCCGCCGAACCAAGGAGAACGCCATGTCCGTCACCACGCCCACGCCCCCCACCGTCACCGAGCCGTACGCCGTTCGTCGGGCGAGCTCGCTCCGGCGCACCACCGTCGTCGCCGGTCTCGTCGCCGCCGCGTTCGCCACCGCGGTCGCCGCCGCAGTCCACGTCGCCGACGTTTCGTTCGAGGTCGACGGCGAGATGATCCCGCTGGCGGGCTTCGCCCCGACGACCTTCCTGGGCGCCGTGATCGAGCTCACGCTCGTGGCGCTTCACGTCCTGGCCGCCGCCATCGTCGTCCCCGCCCTCGTCCGTCACGCCCACGACTGAGCGCCCGCCGACGTTCCGTTCCCGCGAAGGAGACTGTGACCATGCCCCAGTACCTGCTGTCCGTCTGGTTCGACGAGCCCTACGACGACGACGTCGACCTCTCCACACCCGAGACCCAGCGCCAGATGGCGCAGACGGCCGAGCTCAACGCCGAGATGGAACGCGCCGGCGCCTGGGTGTTCGTCGCCGGTCTGCGGCCGGCATCGTCGGCGACCGTGGTACGAGCCGCGGGCGGAGACGTCTCGATGACCGACGGCCCCTACGCCGAGACCAAGGAGCAGATGGGCGGCCTGTGGGTCATCGAAGCCGCCGACCTCGACGCCGCGCTCGACTGGGCCGCCAAAGCGGCGACCGTCTGCGGGCGACCCATCGAGGTCCGACCCACGCATGCCTGACCTCGCCGAGATCTTTCGCGGTGAGGCCGGCCGCTGCACCGCCACCTTGATCCGCGTCCTCGGCGACATCGACCTCGCCGAAGACGCGGTGGCGGAGGCGTTCGCCATCGCCGCCGAGCAGTGGCCGACAACGGGTGTGCCGCCGAACCCCGGTGGCTGGATCACCACCACCGCCCGCAACCACGCCATCGACCGGCTGCGACGCGAATCGACCCGCACCGACCGCCACCTGGCGGCCCTCCGACTCGAAACCGACGACATGCAACCCGACCACGACCCCGAGCTCGACGCCCTCGACGGCTTCGTCGATGTCGTCCCCGACGACCAGCTGCGACTGATGTTCCTGTGCTGCCATCCCGCACTCGCCACCGACGCCCAGGTCGCACTCACCCTGCGGCTCCTCGGCGGGCTCGACACCCCCGAGATCGCTCGCGCCTTCGTCGTCCCCGCACCCACGCTCGCCCAGCGGATCGTCCGTGCCAAGCGCAAGCTGCGCGACAACCACGCCCCCTACCGCGTCCCTCACGCCGCCGAGCTGCCCGAACGACTACACGCTGTGCTGGCGACGATCTACCTGATCTACACCGAAGGGCACACCGCCACCACCGGCGACAGCCTCACCCGCGTCGACCTCTCGCGTGAAGCAATCCGCCTCGCACGCGTGCTCACCGAGCTCATGCCCGACGAGCCCGAAGCCGTCGGCCTCCTCGCTCTCACGCTGCTCAGCGAAGCCCGGCGGCCGGCCCGCACCGCCCCGGACGGGTCGATGATCCGCCTCGCCGACCAGGACCGCACGCAGTGGGATCGCATGCTCATCACCGAAGGACACACCCTCGTCCGCGCGTGCCTGCGCCGCGACCAGCCCGGCCCGTTCCAGATCCAAGCGGCCATCGCCGCCGTCCACGCCGACGCCACCACCGCCGCGGCAACCGACTGGTCCCAGATCGTTGCCCTTTACGACCAGCTCTACGCGATGCGCCCCAACGCGGTGATCGCACTCAACCGGGCCGTCGCCATCGGCGAGATGCGTGGCGCCGCCGCTGGTCTCGACGCCCTCGACTCGCTCGACGTGACCCTGCTCCAGGACTACCAGCCGTACCACGCCGCGCGCGCCGACCTCCTCGCCCGTGCTGGACCGCGTGACGCAGCCCTCGCCGCCTACGACCGCGCCATCGAGCTGACCGCCAACCCAACCGAACGGCGCTTCCTCGATCGGCAGCGAAAGGCGGCCGCCGACCGGACGAAGGCGAGCGCAGCGGACGAGGAATCGACCTCCTGATGCTCGCCCAGATCCTCGTCGGATTGACGACCCCGCAGCCACCGGTCTCTCTCCCCCCTCCCCCGACAGCTGCCTTGTGATTCTGCCGACCTCCCAGGTCGACCGCGTAAGTCGCCCCGCTGCCCTGGAACGACAGGTCCGGATCATTCGGACGTGGCGAACGTCCGGCACCGAGAACAGGGATGAACGCTGGCCGTCGACCGCGAGACGCGTCACGCCCACCGCGGTGCTCGGGTCGGACGTCCTAGATGTGGGCGGCGACAAGTGCAGCGGCGAGTACCGGGAGGCCCCACGAGAGGGCGCGTAGCGCGGCTTCCGGGGGGTCGAGCAGCAACTCTTCGTGTGCGGTCCGCTCGGCGCCGTCCGGCAGGTTGAGGGCGATGTCGACCCGACTGGTCTGGCGGCGGACGAACCGGACACTGCTGCTGAGGCTTCGTTGCGCCCTGGACAGTGCGTACGCGGCCAGGGCGGCGAGCAGCGCGGGGGCGGCGAGGCGTTCGGCCTGGGCGACGTAGGCGGTGAGCACGGGGAAGGCGCCCCATGCGGCGGCGAACGCCGCGTCGGTGTGGAACCGGCCGTCGAACAGCTCGAGGTTGTACGCGGCGACCAGGAACGCGCCGGCGACGATGAAGGGCACGAGCACGAGCCCGGTGCGCGTGACCCCGACGGCGCCGATGACGACGGCGCCGGCGAGCGCGGCGGTGGCGGCGGCGGCGAGCACCGGGGACGGGATCGAGGTGCGCAGGGGTCGGCCGTGCAGTTCGTCGAGGGCGTGCGCGGCGACCCCCACGGCGAGGAAGAAAGCGAGCAGGGTGGCGACGAGGCGCTGGGCGTCGAGCCGTGGTGCCAGGGCGGCGCCGATGGCCACGTAGGAGAGGTGCCACGCCGTGTACGGCGCGTGCAGGAGCGTCCACCACTCCCCCGCGGGGCCGGTCGCAGCGTAGAAGGCGGGGCGACGGTCGGTCATACGCGGCGCCCCCACATCACCAGCCCTCCCCCGAGGCTCATGACACGGACGCCGACGTCGGCGACTCCGGCCTGTTGCCAGGCGTCGACGGTCGCCGGGAGGGGGTAGCGGTCGTAGTGGGCGGAGATGCTGGGGCCGAGGAAGCGCCCGACGCGGTACCACTCCCGGCCCGCCAGCCCTCCCAGTACGGGCAGGCCAACGCGGGTGTAGACCCACCAGGCGCCGCGCCACAGCCGCCGGGGCGGAACGTAGAACTCGAGGCTGGCGATGGTGCCGCCCGGGCGGACCACGCGGACCAGCTCGGCGATGGTGGCGGCCGGGTCGGCTACGTAGCGCAGCAGGTAGGTGAAGGTCAGCGCGTCGAAGGTCGCGTCGGGGAACGGGAGCCGCTCGGCCTGCCCACCGACCAGCGCGATCCGTTGGTCCAGACCGTGGTCCAGGACCGAGGCCCAGCCACGGCGCAGCATCGCCTCGGTGACGTCGATCCCGGTGACGTGTGCGCCCGTCCGGCGGGCGAGCTGGAGGGCGACGCCGGCCGTGCCGGTCGCCACGTCGAGCACGGAGGCGGGGTCGCCCTCGACGACGCTGTCCACCATGGTCCGGCGCCAGCGCCGGTTCTGACCGAACGACAACGCCTCGGCGAGCAGGTCGTAGCGCCGGGGAAGGCCGTCGAACAGCTGCTGCGCGAACCTGGTGGGGTCCTGACGCGACCGGGTCAGCACAGGCGCCTCCCGCACATCGGGCGTTTGTCGACTGTACCCACGGGAGGGTGGGGTGGTGCCTGCGGAACGTGCGGATGTCGCGGTGATCGGCGCCGGACCGGCCGGCAGCGCGGCTGCCTTGGTCCTCGCCCGGGCCGGTGCACGCGTCGCGCTCGTGGACAAGACGGTGTTCCCGCGGGACAAGGCGTGCGGCGATCTCGTCGGCCCCCGCGGCGTGCAGGTGCTCGAGGACCTGGGCGTGCAACTGGCGGGAGCGGAGCCGGTGGGAGACATGCGCGTGGTCGGCCCCACCGGGCGGTCCGTCCGGCTGCCGTGCCGACCCGGCCGGACCTATCCGGGTCACGGTGTCGCGCTCCCCCGTGTCGAGCTCGACCAGACCCTCCGCACCGCGGCCCTCGATGCCGGCTGCATCGCGCGCACCGCTCGCGCCGGCACACCGCTCCTCGACGACGGGCGGTTGGCGGGCTTCGAGCTGTCGGACGGGACCAGGTTGCACGCCGACGTCGTGATCGGCGCCGACGGGGCGACGAGCCGGGTGGCGACGGCGGCCGGCCTGGTCGACGCGGACCGGGCGCTGTGGGGGTTCGCGCTGCGCTCCTACCTCGACGCGTCCGTCGACCTGCCGACGATCGTGATGTGGGACGAGACCCGCTGGCGCGGCTTCCCCGGCTACGGCTGGGTCTTCCCCGGGCCTGGGGGCCGGGCCAACCTCGGGGTCGGCGTCGGCGTGCTCGGCGACCGGGCCGCGGCCGGCCATGCAGCCCGGTCGTTGGGTGCCTTCGTCCGTGTGCTCCACCGATTCGGGCTGCTCGACCGATCAGTCCGCCTGCCCGCCGAACGACTCGGCGGCTGGCTCAAGATGGGGATGGTGGGAACGGTGCCGGCGCGCGGTCGAGTGCTGCTAGTCGGCGACGCGGCCGGGCTCGTCAATCCGCTCCAGGGCGAGGGGATCTCCGAGGCCCTGGCGAGCGGGCGGGCGGCCGCCGAGGCCGTCCTCGCATGCCCGGCCGCTCCGGCCACCCACTACCGCTCGTTCCTGGCGCAGCGCTATGCCCAGTTCCACGCCTCGAACGCCGCCATCCAGGCCGCGCTCGTGCGGCGACCCACGGTCGTCGCTGCGACCGGCCGGCTCCTCACCGCCCCTGTCGTCGGGCATGCCCTCGCCGGCGGCTGGGCCGTCTACTGGAACGAGCTGCTCGACGGCGCGACACCGGGACCGGCCCGGAACACCGCCGCGCTGGCCACCGCGATCGCACGGGCAGCGACCAGCCGCAGCCGAACCCGGCGCTCCGTCACGAGCGCCCTCACCGCGTCGGGAGGCACCCTGGGACCCGCCAGGCCGACGTGAACAGTGGCACCGAATGCCAGTCGCGCCGTCGGCCGGTCGTAGCGCCATGCATCTCCTGCGCTCGGCGCCGCAGCGGCTCGGCAGGGGGACGTAACGTACCGGCACGCGTTCCGGCGCCACCCGGCGACGAAACAGGGGACGGTGACTCAGGTGAAACGACGACAGATGCTCCGCTCTGCGGTGGGGATAGCCGGACTGGTGGGCGCCGGCGCGCTCCGCGGCACCGATCCGGTCGGCGCCACGGGCCGCGCCCCTGCGGACCAGAGGGACGGCCACCGGCCGGGCCCGGATCTGACGGGAGTGCGGTTGGTGTTCCTGTCGCACGTGAATGATCCGGCCGTCACCAACGTGTTCCCCGGCGACCCGGAGTTCACGCTCGAGACGGTCAACACCATCCCCGAGGACGGCTTCTACATGCAGTACGTCCGGGAGGCCGAGCACACCGGCAGCCACTGGGGGGCGCCCGCCCACTTCCAGGAGGGCGGCCTGACGGCCGACCAACTCGACCCGGGCGACCTCTTCCTGCCAGCCGTGAAGATCGACATCAGGGCCAAGGCCGCCGCGAACGCGGACTACGCATTGACCGTCGCCGACCTCGAGGCGTTCGAGCGCCGCCACGGCCCGATCCCCCGGCAGTCAGCCGTCATCCTGTGGACCGGGTGGGAGGACCGGTGGGGCACGCCGGCCTATCCGAACTTCGACGCAGACGGTGTGCTGCACCAACCGGGCTTCGGCATCGAGGCGGCGCAGTGGCTCGTCGACCACGGCAAGCTCGGCAAACGGGGCTCGCTCGGTACCGACACGTTCGGAGCCGACCTCGGCATCGACGACACGTTCGCCGTGTCGACACTGCTCTTCGACCGGCACCGGATCAGCCTCGAGAACATGGCCAACCTCGCGGCGTTGCCGGCCACGGGCGCCTGGGTGCTGGTGGGGGGCCCGATCAACCACGCGGGCTCTGGCTCGACTGCCACGATCTACGGGGTCCTACCACCCCGCCGGTGACCGGCGCCCCGTGTGGGCCAGCTGCGGCCACTCGCGGTCCATGTCGGCCCGGTAGTGCACGGCCACGCCCTTGCCGCGCCACTTGCCGACGTACATGGCGGCATCGGCCCGGTGCAACACGAGGTCGGCGGTGAGCTGCGGCTCCTCGCCGGACTCGACGACACCCAGGCTGGCGCCGACCATGAGCTGCCAGCCCTCGATCACGAACGCGTGGCGGAAGGCGGCCAGGATGCGCTGGCCGATCCCGCCGGGCGGCAGAGATGGCGCGTCGAGCAGCACGGCGAACTCGTCCCCGCCCAGGCGGGCGACAGTGTCGGTGCCACGCACGCAGGCTCGAAGCCGCTGGCCGACCGCCTGCAGCACGCGGTCGCCCGCGGTGTGGCCGTACCGGTCGTTGATCCCCTTGAAGTCGTCGACATCGACGATCACCAGGGTGAAGGGGCGGCGGTGGACACGGTGCCGGTCGACCGCGATCCGCAGGCGCTCGCCGAACAGCACCCGGTTGGCCAGGCCGGTCAGCGGGTCGTGGAGGGCCCGGTGGGTCAGCTGGGCCTGTACCGCCGACAGGCGCTCGACCAGCGCGGCGTTCTCGAGCGACGTGATCAGCTGGCGGACCAGCACCACGGCCACGACCACGACCACGGTCACGGCCTCGACCGCGTCGATGCGCCACCCCACCGCCGCCTGCACCCCGACGACGGCGGCCGTCAGCGTCACCAGCACGAATGGCAGCAGGAGGTGGGCGATCTCGGTGCGGTGGCGCGCCGGGCGTACGTGTGCGCCGTCGCGCTCGTCGGCACCGGTGAGGGCCGCCAGCGCGATCAGCAGGGGCCCCGCGATGAACCCCACATTGGTGGCAGGCGGCATCTCGTCGCCGCCGCTGCTGATGATGTAGGCGAAGATGCTGTCGGACACCGAGATGGCGACCAGGCCGGACCCCAACAGTGCAAGCTGCGTGCGGTACTGGTCAGGCACCCGGCGGGTCACGGCCAGCAGTCCGACGATCACGACGAGCACCAGGTCGGTGGCCGGGTAGGCGACGGCCGTCGCGAACGCCGGCGTGGTCGGCGCCACCGTGTGGACGACCGCCCCGAGCGATGTGGCCCAGGTGATCACGAACAGCGAACCGACCACGACCACGCCGTCGAGGAGATACACCGCCGAGCTGTGGTGCTCGCCGGTGCCGGGGTGGCGGGAGGCGCCGCCGCTGCCGAGAGTCAGCAACGCAGGCAGGGCCAGCACGGGCATCATGAGATAACCGACGTCGGCCAGCGACGGGCAGGGCAGCGGCGTGTCGGCGGCGATCTGGTACCACGACCAGATCGCCTGGCCCACACTCCAGCCCGCCATGCCGACGGCCATCAGCAAGCGCCACCGCCGCTGTATGCCGGTGTGCCGCCGGGCGGTCCACCAGCACGCCACAGCCGCGCAGACACCGGCGGCGAGCTGGGCGCTGTCGTCCACCACGACGGCGGCGTCCTTCGAGAGCAGCGGGGTGCTGTCCAGAGCGACGACGACCGCGACGAAGCCCACCAACCAGCCGAGCGCCGAACCCAGCGGTCTCGTCATCGGCCCTCCCGTGCCGGAGACGACACGATGAGCCTCTCTCACTCACCGCGTCTGCGACGCAGCGTAGTGCGTCGTGCACCGCGGACGTCCCATATGTCGATGCACATGGCTGACGGGCAACCAGGCGTCAACCGAACGAGCGGGGACCCCGCCGGGGACGTGCGCGACGCACCGACGCGGGGCGGCCTGCGCTCGCGAGACTGTGCGGATGGAGCTGGAGCCGGTCGCCACCGTCGACTACCACACCGGCGGGGAGCCGTTCCGGATCGTGCCCGAGCCGCCGGTGGGGCTGCCCGGCGACTCCGTCGCCGATCGGCGGGTTCGGGCGATGGCCGATCAGGCGGTGCAGGAGCTGCGCCGGGTGCTCTGCTACGAGCCTCGCGGGCACGCTGACATGTACGGCGGGTTCATCGTCCCGCCCGAGGACTCGGGTGCGCACCTCGGTGTGCTCTTCTGGCACAAGGATGGGTTCTCCACTGCGTGCGGCCACGGGACAATCGCTCTCGGGGTGTGGGCCGTCGACACCAGGATCGTCGAGGCGCCCGAGTCGGGCACCGTCGATGTCGTCGTCGACGTGCCGTCGGGGCGGGTCGTCGCCCGGGTGTCGCGGGAGGACGGCCACGCGAGCGCGGTCGCGTTCGTGAACGTCCCCAGCTTCGTCCTGGCTCAGCAGGTGGCGGTCCCGACCAGTCGTGGCGAGGTCCGGGTGGACGTGTCCTTCGGCGGCGCCATCTACGCGCAGCTGCCGGCGTCGGCCGTGGGCCTGTCGGTGGCGCCGGAGCACGCCGGCGAGCTCATCGCCATCGGCCGTGAGATCAAGTCGGCGCTGAACGGGACCGAGCACGCGCAGCACCCGACCGATCCCCGACTGAGCGGCATCTACGGGACGATCCTCTTCGACGACCTCGGCGACGACGCCGACGGACGGGTGCACCAGCGGAACGTGACGATCTTCGCCGACGGCCAGGTCGACCGCTCGCCGTGCGGTTCGGGCACCGCCGCCCGCGTGGCGAGCCTCGCTGCGGAAGGCCGCCTCGCACCGGACGGCACGCTCGTCCACGACTCCATCGTCGGGTCCACCTTCACCGCGTCCATCGAGGAGCATGTCACCGTGGATGGACGCCGGGCGGTGGTGCCGGTGGTCTCCGGTATGGCGTACCGGACCGGTGAGCACCGCTTCTCCGTCGACCCGCACGACGACCTGGTCCCCGGCTTCGTGCTGCGATGAGCGGTCCTCCGCTGTCGCTCGATGCGGGGGCGGTGGTAGCGAGCTGCACACCGGAGCGGGCTGCCGCCGCCATCGAGCAGGCGTTGCGCGACGGCCTCGATCCGGCCGGCGACATCCCGAGGGTCTCGGCCACGGTCGAGGCGGGTGAGCTGCTGCTCATGCCGTCGGGCGCGCACGACGGCTTCCGAACCCCCGGCATCGACCACATCGGCCTCAAGGTGGCCGCCGTCGCGCCCGCCAACCCGGTGGCCGGGCTGCCGCGGGTCCAGGCCACCTACCTGCTGTTCGATGCGGCCACGCTCGCGTTACGGGCGATCCTGGACGGCACCGCGCTCACCACCCTGCGGACCCCCGCCGTCTCGGTCGCAGCGGTGCGCCGTCACCTGCAGCGCCGGGGCGGATCCCTCACCGTCGCTGTGATCGGGAGCGGCCCCCAGGCTGTCGGCCACGCCGCGGCACTGGAGCGCGCCGTCGGGACGGAGCGACCCTGCGAGCTGCACTTCGTCGTCCGCGATCCGACGTCCGCCGCCGTCCGGCTTGCCGGCCGCGCCGACGTCACCGAGCTCGGCTCCGAGCAGGCGAACCATCTGCTCGGATCGGCGGACGTCGTCGTGTGCGCGACGTCGTCTCGTGAACCCGTGCTCGACGGCGACCGCCTCGCTGATCACGTCGTCGTGATCGCCATCGGTTCGCACGAACCGGATGCGCGGGAGGTCGACGGCGCGCTCTGCCGGCGCGCCACCGTGGTCGTCGAGGATCCGGCAACAGCCCTCCGGGAGGCGGGCGACGTCGTCCTCGGCATCGCCGAAGGAGCGCTCGACCCCGACGAACTGGTGCCGATGCGAGACGTCGTCACCGGCCGGGTCGAGCTGCCGCTCGACGAGCCGTTGCTGTTCAAGGGCGTCGGGATGTCGTGGGAGGACCTCGTCGTCGCATCCGCGATCGTCGGCACCGTGGAGTAGGGCCGCGGCCGACGCGGGCAGTGCGGCCGGTGCCACCATGTGGCGGTGAACCGCAGCTACGCGAGCGGTCCGAGCGACGCTCCGCTCCTCGGACGCACCATCGGCGAGGACCTCACCCGGACTGTGACGAGGGTCCCACACGTCGAAGCGCTGGTGGATGTGCCGTCCGGCGCGCGGTGGACTTACGCGGAGTTCGACGAGGTCGTCGACCGGGTGGCTTGCGGGTTGCTCGATCTCGGCATCGACAAGGGCGACCGCGTCGGGATCTGGTCGCCGAACTGCCCGGAGTGGGTGTTCGTCCAGTACGCCACCGCGCGGATCGGCGCCGTTCTGGTCAACATCAACCCCGCCTACCGGAGCCACGAGCTGCAGTACGCGCTCGACCAATCGGGCGTCCGCTTGCTGGTCGCCGCGCCGGCATTCAAGACGAGCGACTACGCAGCCATGATCGAGGAGGTCAGACCGTCGTGCCGCGGGCTGCGCGACGTCGTGCTGCTCGGGTCGGACCGGTGGCACTCGCTCGCCGCGACGCAGGTCGACCGAGCGGCGCTCGACGACCGGGCGACCAGCCTTGCCTTCGACGACCCGATCAACATCCAGTACACGTCGGGCACCACCGGGTTCCCGAAGGGCGCAACCCTGTCGCACCACAACATCCTCAACAACGGGTGGTCCGTCGGACGGCTGCTCGGCTACACCGAGGCGGATCGGGTGTGCGTGCCGGTGCCCTTCTATCACTGCTTCGGGATGGTGATGGGCAACCTCGGAGCCACCGCGAACGGGGCGACGATCGTCATCCCTGCGCCGGCATTCGATCCCGTCGCCACGCTCAAGGCGGTCGAGGACGAGCGCTGCACATCTCTCTACGGTGTCCCGACGATGTTCATCGCCGAGCTCGGGGTCGAGGACTTCAGGTCCTACGACCTCACCCCGCTCCGCACCGGGATCATGGCCGGGTCACCGTGCCCCGTCGAAGTGATGAGGCGGGTCGTTTCCGAGATGAACATGGCCGAGGTAACGATCATGTACGGCATGACCGAGACCTCACCGGTCTCGACCATGACCCGGCGCGAGGACGGGCTCGAGCGGCGAGTATCCACCGTTGGCACGGTCATGCCGCACGTCGAGATCCAGATCGTCGACCCGGTCACCGGCAACACCGTGCCGACGGGCACGCCGGGAGAGGTGTGCACGCGTGGCTACTCGGTGATGCTTGCCTACTGGGACGCACCCGAGCAGACCGCCGATGCCATCGACGCCGCCGGATGGATGCACACCGGCGACCTCGGCGTGATGGACGACGAGGGCTACGTGGCGATCGTCGGCCGCATCAAGGACATGGTCATCCGCGGCGGCGAGAACATCTACCCCCGGGAGATCGAGGAGTTCCTCCACCAGCACCCCGACATCGACGACGTGCAGGTGATCGGCGTACCCGACCCCAAGTACGGCGAGGAGCTCATGGCCTGGGTGCGCCTTCGTGCCGGCGCCTCCGAGCTGACCATCGACGACCTCCGCTCCTACTGCTCCGGCAGGCTGGCGCACTACAAGATGCCGCGCTACCTCCACCTCACCGACGAGTTCCCGATGACCGTGACGGGCAAGGTCCGCAAGGTCGAGATGCGCGAGCGGGCGATCGAGATCCTCGGCCTCTAGCGCGTTCGGGCGACCAGGTCACACTGGAGGCGGTTGCCGACCACGTCCCCGGCTCGACGAGCGCTGCATGCCAGCCTCGACGCGAACTAACGCGGATGTCATACATTGCCGTCGACGAACGGGGGGACCCGCATGGCGACAACGGACGACCGGGTTCGCATGGACACGACCGACGTCGACCGGCGAGTGGGCGCCTGGCTCGGTGGCGGGCAGCTGCTGGAACCGGTGACCGTCACCGAGATCCGACGGTGGGTCCAGGGCATGCAGTATCCCAACCCGATCCACTACGACGAAGTGGCCGCCGCGGCCAGCGTGTTCGGGGGCATCGTGGCGCCCCAGTCGTTCGCGGTCTGCTGCGACACCGGGCATGGCGCGACGCCGGCGATCGTCGGGAACGTGCCGGGCACGCACATGATCTTCGGGGGTGACGAGTGGTGGTTCCGCGGCCCGCGCATCTGTCCCGGTGACCGCCTGAGGCAGACGCGCCGCTTCGTCGACTACAAGATCACGGAGACCAAGTTCGCCGGGCCGACGATGTTCTCGCGTGGCGACACGTTCCATCACAACCAGCGCGGCGAGCCCGTGGCCCAGCAGCGGTCGACCGCCGTGCGCTATCTCGCCGACGAGGCCCGCGCCCGCGGGTTCTTCGAGCAGACCGCACCCGTCCGGACGTGGACACCGGAGCAACTCGACGAGATCGAGCGCCAGCGCCTCGACTGGATCCGGTCCTTCCGCGGTGTTCCGCAACGCCGCGCCCAGGACGTCAGCGTCGGCGAGGCGCTGCCCACGCGGCCGATCGGCCCCCATACGATCCAGACCTTCGCGACCGAGTGGCGGGCGTTCACGTTCACGGTGTGGGGCGCCACCCGCCATGAGGGAGCCGATCACATCGAGCAGGCCGGCTGGCTTCCCGAGATGTCACGCCACCTCGACATCGCCGAGCTCGACCCCTCGCTCGCCGACGGCCTGTACCGCGGCCCGTCGCGGGGCCACGTCGACGAGGAGCACGCTCGCCTCATCGGGCTGCCCCGAGGCTACGGCTACGGCGCGGCCATGGGCGCGTGGGTGCTCGACTACGTCGCCGCGTGGGCCGGCCCCGAGGGGTACATCCGGCACTCCCGCATCCAGTACCGCTTCCCGCCGTTCGAGGGTGACCTCACGCTGCTCGACGCCGAGGTGATCGCCTCACGCCACGACGACACCATCGGCGCCGACCTGGTCACCGTCGAGGTGGTGATGACGACCCAGGACGGCACGGCGATGGCCAAGGGACCAGTCGAGGTCGAGCTGCCCTGACGACGTTCCTCGGCCCGCCGGCGGCGACCGAGCCCGGGATCGGCGGGCTCACGCTCGGGACGATGCTCGCCGAGGCGACCGCACGGGTCACCGACCACGAGGCGGTCGTGTTCCACGGCCCGGGCGCCGTCACCCGGTGGAGCTATGACGACCTGCGGCGACACGCACGTGCCGTCGCCCGCGCGCTCCTCGTACAAGGGTTGGAGAAGGGCGGCCGGGTCGCGCTGCTCATGGGCAACCGACCCGAGTGGGTCGCGAGCGCGTTCGGCGTCGCGCTCGCAGGCGGTGTCCTCGTGCCGGTCAACACATACTTCGAGCCGACCGAGCTCGAGCATGTCCTCCGCCACTCGGACAGCGCCATCCTGCTCACGCAGGACCGGCTGCTGTCGCACGCCTACCTCGAGCAGGTGCGAGCGATGTGTCCCGAGGTCGCGTCGGGCCCTGATCGATTGCGCAGCCCCTCGCTGCCGTTCCTGCGGCTGATCGTCGGGCTGGCCGTGGACGAGCCGCAGGGTGCCGTGCTCCCCTGGGAGGCGTTCGTCGAGAGCGGTGCCGCCGTGTCCGACGAGGTGCTCGACGCCTGTGCCGCCGAGATCGTGCCGGCCGACGACGCCGCCGTGTTCTACACGTCGGGCACGACGGCGCTGCCGAAGGGCGTGCTGCACGGGCACCGTTCGCCCGCGTTGCAGAGCTGGCGCTTCGCGCGGCTCCTCGGCCTCGACGAGACGGACCGGGTGTGGAGCGCCTTCCCGTTCTTCTGGACCGCCGGCTTCTGCATGGTCATGGGCGCCACGCTGGCCGCAGGCGGCTGCCTCGTCCTCCAGGAGCACTTCGAGCCCGGGGACGCACTCCGGTTGCTCGAGGCAGAGCGCGTCACGTCGCCGCACGCGTGGCCCCATCAGCTCGCCCAGCTCGAGAGCCATCCGGACTGGGCGCGCCGCGACCTCTCGACGTTGCGCCACGTCGACGCCATCACCAGCTTCGGCCGTCATCCGAGCGTGCACGTCGAGGACGTCTGGAGCCCCCGTGCGGCCTACGGGTTGACCGAGATGTTCACGATCGTGAGCTCGACGCCCGCGTCCTGCCCGCCCGAGGTGCGCTCGCGGCACCAGGGACCGATCTTGCCGGGCAATGCCGTCCGCATCGTCGACCCCGGCACCGGCCAGATCCTGGACCGCAACCAGGAAGGCGAGATCGCCGTCAAGGGGCCGACGCTCATGAAGGGGTACGTGAAGGAGCTTCCCGAGGACGTGTTCGACGCGGACGGCTTCTTCCACACCGGCGACGCCGGCGCGGTGGACGAGGAGAACCGGCTCCATTGGACGGGCCGGGCGTCCGGGCTCGTCAAGACCGGCGGCGCCAACGTCTCGCCGGTCGAGATCGAGGAGGCGCTGCTCCGCCATCCGGGGTTGAAGGTGGCGCTCGTCGTCGGCGCGCCAGACGCAGTGCTCGGCGAGATCGTGATCGCGTGCGTGGTCGCGCACGACGGCTCGGGCATCGACGAGGAGGAGGTGCGCGCTTTCCTCAAGGGCCGCGTGGCGTCGTACAAGGTGCCCCGTCGTGTGCTGTTCTTCGACGACGACGACCTCTCGCTGACCGGCAACGCCAAGGTGCGAGCCAACGCCGTGCGGGACCTCGCCATGCGCCGTCTCGGCGCGACGCCGCCGGACGGAGAGGAGTAGCGCCGACTCACGACCCGGGCGGCACCTTCTCACTCCACCGCCAACCCCTCGACCGTCACCCCGGCCAGGCCCCGCCCGGAATCGCGTGGGTCCTGCCATCGGCCACCGCCGTGGAGGCGGAGGCCGCCGCCGAGCAGGCCGTGATCCGACGCCGCTCTGCCCTGCTGGTCCGGTCGCTGGTCGGCTCCTTGCGCTGTTTAACTTTGGGAGTGATTGGCCGCGATGGTGAGCGTGCCCTGCTCGAGGGAGTGCTGGCTGCGGCTCGTTCGGGTCGCAGCGGTGTCCTGGTGCTCCACGGTGAGCCAGGGGTGGGCAAGTCTGCGCTGCTGGGCTACGCGATGGAGCTGGCTCGTGAGTTCCACGTCCTGGAGGCCGCCGGCGTGGAGACCGAGGTCGATCTGGCGTTCGCGGGGCTGGACCAGCTCGTGCGTCCGGTGCTGCCGCTGGTGGAACGGCTGCCGGGGCTGCAAGCCGATGCGCTGCTCGGGGCACTGGGACTCAGCGATCATCCCAGCTCGGATCGATTCCTTGTTGCAGCGGCGACGCTGTCGTTGCTGTCGGAAGCAGCGGAGGACGGCCCCGTGCTGTGTGTGGTTGACGACGCGCAGTGGCTGGATCAGCCGTCGAGCGAGGCACTGGCCTTCGCCGGGCGACGGCTCGAGGCCGAGGGGATCGTCCTGCTCGCGGCGACCCGGGAGGATCCGTGGTCAGGCCTGCAGGCGCTTAGCATCGGTGGGCTCGGTCCGGAGGCCGCGAGCGCGCTGCTGCGGGCACGGGGTGTCGATCTGGCCCCCGACGTTCGGGCCCGCCTGATCGTGGAGACCGGCGGCAACGCGCTGGCGCTGGTCGAGCTGGCCGAGTCGTTGTCCTCGGAGCAGCTGGCCGGCGCGGATCCGTTACCCCATCCGCTCCGGCTCACCCCCCGAGTCGAGCAAGCGTTCCTGGCCAAAGTGCGCCGGCTACCGCAGGTGACTCAGACGCTGTTGCTCATCGCCGCCGCCGACGACACTGCCGACCCAGCCGTGGTCTTCCGGGCCGCTGCAGATCATGGTGTGCAGCCGGAAGCGCTGGAGCCGGCCGAGCAGGCAGGACTGGCCAAAGTGGACGGCACCGACCGCATCGTGTTCCGACACGCACTCGTGCGGGCGGCCGTTTATCACGCGGCGACCTTCACCGCGCGGACGGCCGCGCATCGGGCGCTGGCTCGTGCGCTAGAGGGTGACGATCACGCCGCGCGGCGGGCCTGGCATCTGGCCGCGACGGCGACCGGTCCCGACGAGGACATCGCCCGCGATCTGGGCCGCGCGGCCGAGACGGCAGAACAGCGAGGCGGCTACGCGGCTGCTGCGGGGGCCTTCGAGCGGGCAGCAGAGCTGTCGGCGGCTGGGTCGGATCGCGCTCGATTCCTGGTGGCCGCGGCGCGTGCGGCGTTTCAGGCGGGACAAGCGGACCGCGCCGCCAGGCTGGCCGAGCTGGCAGGCCCTCTCGTGTGCGACGCGGTGTCCGCCTCGGAGCTCGCGGTGCTGCGGGGACGGATCGAGTTCGCCCGCGGCTCCGCGGTGACCGCGCATGACCTGCTCAAGGGCGCGGCAGAGCGCATCGCGGGGCACGATCCCCCGGCTGCGGCAGCCGTGGTGGTCGAGGCAGCGCGCGCCGCGTGGACTGCCGACGACCCGGGCCGACTCGCAGATGCCACGACGCTGCTGGCCGAGCTGAAGCTGCCTGCCGACGATCCCCTGGCCGCCTTGGGCTCCACCACGACAGCCATCGCCGACTTCTTCGCAGGTCGCACGGTCGATGCCATCGTGGGGATGCGCCGAGGACTCGACGCGTGGCTCCACTCGACCCGGACGGGCGGCGCGGAGCCCGACGCGGAGCTCGTCGAGGCATCACTAGCTCTCGTCGGGTACACCCGGATGACCGCCGACGACGCCGCGGGCCTCGCACTCGGCGCGTCGGTGGTGGCCGAGTGCCGACAGCGGGGATGGGTCACGTGGCTGCCCTGGACCTTGGCCAACCTGTCGATGACCGAGGCTGTCGCCGGCCGGCACGCCGCCGCGCTGGCGAACGCCACCGAAGGGCTCCGGCTCGCCCGCGATCTCGGCCAGCCGGCTTCGATCTGCCGCTGCGAATCGGTCCTGGCCTGGCTGGCCGCCGTCCGCGGCGAGGAGGACCGGTGCCACGAGCTCGCGCACGACACGCTCCGGCTCGCCGAGACTCACCAACTTCCCACGATCGCCGTCAGCGCGACCTGGGCGCTCGGGCTGCTGGAGTTGTCCCTGGGGCGCCCGGAACGAGCCTACGACCGACTCGCGGACCCGACGGCGGGCCCACTCGTCGTTCCTCAGTTCGTCTGCCTGTTCCTGCCGGACCTGCTGGAAGCCGCGATCCGCGCCGGGCGAACCGATGACGATCTCGGCGAGCTTGTGGCCTGGTACGAGGAATGGGCCGCCGCCACGACCCAGCCGGTGGCCGAAGCGAGCCTTCGGCGGAGCCAAGCGCTGCTCTGCGACGAGGCCGCCGAGCAGCACTACACGGAGGCCTTGCACCTCTATGAGCAGGTCGGGCCCGACCAGCGGCCGTTCGACCGGGCCCGGACCCAACTGCTCTACGGCGAGTGGCTACGGCGAGCACGCCGCCGCACCGAAGCCCGTCCCCAGCTCGCAGCCGCGCTCGAGACCTTCCAGCGCCTTGGCGCCAGCCCATGGGCCGACCGCGCCGGGACCGAACTGCGCGCCACCGGACGGACACTCCGCCGACAGCACACGGCCCGCGTGCCACTCACACCGCAGGAGATGCAGGTCGTCCGGCTGGTGGCCGAGGGCGGCTCGAACCAGGACGTCGCCGCGAAGCTGTTCCTCAGCCCACGCACGGTCGCCTACCACCTGTACAAGGCGTTCCCCAAACTCGGTGTCACCTCCCGCACCGAGCTGGCTCACCTCGACCTCGACGCACTCACCACCCACTGAGACCTCTCTGCCTCCGTCGTGGCTGCGTAACGGTCGAGCCGATCAGCCAGCTCGACGGAACGGCTGAGCGCGACGCAGTGCCCGGATGTGATCTCGTCGGGCACGATGTCCAGGCGTTCGGCGACCACACGGCGCATGAAGCTGGGCGGGAAGAAGCGATCCTCGGTGCAGAGCACAAACCTGGTAGGCACCGCGGGCCACGCATCCAGCGGCCACGGGTCGTGGTAGGCGGTGTTGGACTCGGCGCGCTCCTTGCTCAGGGCCTCCTCGGCGAGGGCCCGGGGCACGTCGTGGTAGAAGCTGACGAAGGGATCGTCATTGCCGGTCTTGCCGCCGTCTCGACGGGCCTGCTCCTGCACCGCTTGCTCATAGCCGGTGTTGCCCCACCAGTCGGCGGGTGGTTCTCCGGGGTCTGGAACCATACCGGTCACCAGGACCAGCACGTCGACTGGGAGCCGATCGGCCACCAGCGGGGCGGTGAAGCCGCCGAAGGACTGGCCGACGACGACCAGGTCGCGCCGGTCACCGATGGCCCCGACGACCGCGTCGGTGTACTCGCGGAGCCCCGCAGCGTCGTCGTCGCAGGGCAGGTCGGGCGCCACCACCTCATGTCCCCGCTCCCAGAGCTCCCGCTCAACGAGGTGCCAGTACCATCCCACGTCACCGCCCCCGTGGATCAACGCGAACGTCGCCATGACTCTCGACCCGGTCGGGTCAGGGCTCGCCCACACGGTCGAGCGCGACGATCTTGGTCGGCTTGACTCGCACGAGCGTGCCGAGCGCCTCGTGAGCGAAGCGCACGAAGTCCTCGATACCGTCGGGACCGTCGTAGCGTTGCGCGATCTCGGGCGCGACGCGGCCGATGTCATCGGGGCTCCGGGACAGGTGTGCTTCGCCTTCGATCATCACGAACGCGAACGGCGGCGTCTCGTCGTCGACCACCAGGGTCACTCGGGGGTCACGTTGCAGCGCCCGCCCCTTCGCCGTGGTGTCGTTGGTCAGGATGAGCACATCGCCGCCGTCGAGCACGAAGCACACCGGGACGGCGTGCGGGCGGCCGTCGGCTCGGGTCGTCGCGAGGATCGCGGTGCGCGTCCCGCTCGTCAGGAAGGCGCGACGTGCCTGCGGGGTCATCTCGTCAGCCATTGGCATCTCCTGGGTCTGTCATCTCATGTCCGGACCTGTTGTCGCGGATGACGCCGCGCACCAGGTCGATCGTGACGGTGTCCGGCGGGAACTCGGCGAGCCACCAGGTGGCGCCGGCGGCGGCATAGGGCGTGGGGTCGTGGTCGGGCTCGATGGCGGCCACGATGTCGTAGGGCTCGGTGATGTCGGTTCCCACCTGCTCGCGCCGCGCGGTGACCGCAGCGACGATCTCGGCGAGTTGGTCCGGGTGTTGGAGGTTGGCCGGGAAGAAGCCTTGGTGCCGGGCTGCCCGGCGCAGGGGCTTGCTGTTCCCGGGGAACCCTGCGACCCAGATCGGCACTCCCGGTCGTTGCACCGGCCGGGGCAGGAAACGCATGCCGCCGACGGTGTAGTGCTCGCCTCCGTGGTGGACAGGCTTCCCTGACCAGGCTGCGTTCAGGATCTCGAGCGATTCGTCGAGCATGCTTGCTCGTCGCCGGTCATCGACCTCTTCGCCGGTGATCGAGAACTCATCGGCGAAGCGGTCGCTACCGAGGCCGACCCCGAGCGTGAGTCGGCCACTGCAGAGTTGGTCCAGCGTCGCCGTCTCCCGGGCGACCTTGACCGGGCGGCGCCGGGCGAGCGGCGTGACCAAGGGGCCGAGCCGGATGGACGTCGTCGCCGTAGCGATCGCTGCCAGCGTGATCCAGGGATCGGCCACGTCGAGCACCGGTGGCCGCCACCTCACCTGGTCCCACACGAAGAACCCGTCCCAGCCGGCTTCCTCGGCCTCAGCGGCCAAGCGGGCGACCACCATCGGATTGGCCAGGTCACCGAACAGCGGCACGAACAATCCGGAGCGCACAGCGGCAGAAACGGTCGGCGTCTGGTTCATGGTGTTCTCCTCTGCCCGCCGTTCATGTACTGATGACCTTGCCGAGCGTGGTCGTGCCGTCGTGGTGGGCGGCGGCGGCCGCGGCGGTGTCGTGCATGGGCGCTGTCGCCTGGGCTCGTGACTGGTGACCCATGGAGGCCACGTCGACGGCCGCGGGGATGGCCGCCCGGTGGATGACGTGGTCGGCGACCGCACGCCTGTGCGTCGCTGTGCCGCGGCGGAGGATCCACAGGCCCGGCACCATCACCAGCGCAGTTGCACCGATCGCCAGGGCCGCGACCCCGACAGTGGTCAGGACGAGCCCTCCGAGCAGGGTCAGGCCCGCACCGGTGACGCCAGAGAGCAGGTCGTTGAACCCGAGCAGGCGACCGCGCTCCCAAGGTTGGGTCCGTTCGGCGAGCTCGGCTGTGGCCGCGACGTACGAGAGGTTCCAGCCCAATCCCAGGCCGAAGAGTGCAGCCGCGGTCGCCGGGACGCTCTCCACCCAGACGAGCCCGCTCACGGAGACACCCATGAGCAGCAGGCCTCCCGACAACGCCAGAGTCCGCCCGATCCGGTCGATCACGTCACCCACGACGATCACGAGGGCGTACATGCCGACCAGGTGCACCCCGATGATCGGGAAGACGTTGTGGTCGTGATGATGGAAATGGTCGACCACCATCGCACCGGTGAGGGTCATCACCGCCACCATCACGCCGACGCTTGCTTGGGCCGCCACCAGCGCCGGGACAACACCCCGACGGCGTAGGAGCAGGCCGAGAGGCGCCGCGTTCGAAGCCGCCTCCGTCGGCCCGTGCCCGAGGAGGGTGGCGATCGTCTTCGGGTCGGGCCGCACCGCCGCGACCAGAGCAACGCCGACGAGCTCGAAGCCGCTCGCGGCGAGCCACAGCGACGCGAGGGCGTCGCCGTCGAGGCCGCGACCGGCCAGCAGAGGATTGAAGACGACCGGTCCGAGGATCGCACCGAACACGGCCCCGAAGAGCACCAGACCGATGCCGCGCGCCCGCCGCTCCGGCGGGTACATGTCGCCGCCTGCGATGCGGACGAGGAGGTTCGCAGCGTTCGCTGCCCCTACGCCCGCCAGGCCAGCGAGCACGGTCGGCGGCGAGCCCAACGCACTGCCGACGGCAGCGACACCGCAGGCGACGGCGCCTGTCGAATAGCCGGCCGCCAGCACCGGCACCCGGCCGAATCGGTCCATCGAACGTCCCGTCGGGACCGCCGCAAGCGCGCCCGCAGCGAGCACGATCGCAGGCCCCAGACCCAGCAGCCCGGGGACGTCCAGGACGCGGACGAGCGTGATCGAAGCCGCCGCCGCCGCAAGCGCGCCCATGGCCGAATGGACGGCCTGAGCCGCCGACAACAGCACCGTGTTCCGGACGATCGGAAGAGCAGGCCGCTCACGCATGACGATGTCGCCGGTCACACCCCGACCGCTCGCCCGGTCGTCACCTGTGATCGTCGTCATCAAGGGCGACCCTACGGACGAGACCGCGACGCCGAATCCGTCAATCGACCAGCATTGTCACCCCGCGGCATCCGTCACACCGTCTCCGCCCGCGCCACGACACACGCTCTGCGCCCTAGATGACGCATGAGTGTCGGCAACACGTTGGCAGCTCCGTGGCAGCGCCGGCGCTGTCGGCCGCCCAGGTGTTCCCGTTGTGCCGACCCTACCGGGGCCGTCAGTAGGTCGCGGTCGCCTCGCAGCGGTCGCTGCCCCGCGCCCAGGTGGCGACCACCTCGTCGCCCGTGCGCACGATGCGCTCGACGATGCCCAGCTCCTGGGGCGTGTACAGCGGGGCGCCAGAGACCGTGAGCAGGATGTCGCTCGCCTCCAGGCCCACCCGCTCTGCCCACGTCCCGGGACGGACCGTCACGACCCGCAGCCCGTACGGCTCGGGCAACACCCGGGCGCCGAGCGGCGACCACGCGGCCCACGCGCGCTTGGCGATCACCCCGACCTCGAAGAACAGGTGCAGGTCCGCGAAGATGTGCTGGCCGTGGGTCCAGAACGCGTCGCCGGCCCCGGCCACGAAGCGCTCGTCGAACCCCGACTGCACGACCCGGATGCGGGAGCCGGTGTCGACGTGCTCGAAGGTGATGGCGATCAGCGTGTCCGCGCACGGCTGCTCGAGCTTGCGCACGGTGAGCTGACGCTCGTCGACGACGTCGACCTCGCCGCAGCGGCACTCGAAGCCGGGCAGCCACCACTCCCCCGGCCCGCCCGCGCGCCCTCGCAGCTCCTCCAGCGCCTTCCACGCCTCGGCCGGCGTCGCATCCACCGTAAACGTCGACTCCATCTGGATGTCGTTCATCCGTCCCCCTGCGTCTCGGGATAGGTCACGAGTGCCACGGTGTACGCCTCACCCTCGCGGGCGGCGTGCCGTTCGATCAGCGACGCGGTGAGCGCCAGGTAGTCATCCAGGAACGCCGCCCGGCTCTCGGCGTCGGCGAACCGCACCGTCGCGGCGACCGCCGCGCTCGGGACCTGCTCGCCGTCGAATGCGGCGCGGTCGAGCAGCGCGGCCGCGTCGCGCTGGACGCGCTCGCCCACCTCCACCAGCTCCTGGAGCGACACCTGGTCGGCGATCGCCCGCAGGCGGGCGCCGTTGCCCCACGTCAGGCGGGGCGACAGGACGAACGTGTGGGCCCGCGCCTCGTAGAGCTGCTCGACGAAGTTGCCTTTGCGGCGCTCGCCAGCGTCGACCAGCAGGCCGGCCTTGGCCAGCTCGCGCACGTGGTGGTTGATCCGCTGTCGGGGCTCGCCCAGCCGCCGGGCCACGCTGGCCGCCGAGTCGGGGCTTCGCAGGGCGTCGAGTACCCGCCGCCGCGTCGGATGCGTGATAGCGGCCAGCTCGTCGCTCGTGTCGAGGACCGCCAGCCGTTCGGGCATACGGCGATCATACGACAGCAGTAGCTTTCTTGACAACAACAGCTTTCTAATTGGCGCTAGCCTTCGCCGCGTTCGTAGGTCGCCTCGAGAAAGGTCCTCGTCGCCGACGGCGAGCGGATGGAGCGGCTCGCCGAGCACCTAGCCGGCCCGGCCTGCCCGACCTCACGACGATCGTCGTGCGCGGCGACGTCCACCTTGTCGGCGTGCGTGGACGCCGCCAACATCTAGATGTTGGGCGCCCGAGCAGAAGACCTTCTCGAGCCCGCCGGTGAGGGCGAGGAGGACGGGTCGGTCCGGAGCTCGATCGTCATCTGGGGGTGATGGTAGCGATGGGGGGCGGGGCCGCGGGTGCCCGGGGGCGCCGGGCCCGCCACCAACGTCGGAGGCGCCCGACGAACGCCAGCACGGTGGGGACGACGCCGCGTGGCAGCGTCAGGAACAGGACCAGGATCACCGACCCATAGATGATCAGGCGGTACTCGTCGAACGAGTCGATCCACTCCTCCAGGACCGTGTAGACGGCGGCGCCCACCACAGGGCCGAGGAGGCTGCCGATGCCGCCGAAGGCGAGCATGACGATGACGAGCACGTCGACCTCGCCGAAGCTGAACGTCCTCGGGCTGATGAAGCCCTCGCTGTGGGCATAGAGCGCCCCGGCGAGACCGATCATGCCCGAGCCCAGCGTGCCTGCGACGACCCGGTACCGCTTGACGTCGACCCCGGCGAGTTCGGCTGCGATCTCATCTTCGCGCAGGGCGCGGAACGCCCACCCCAGATGCGACCGCTGGAGCGCCCGGTACACGGCGAGATAGGCGACGACGAGCCCGAGGAACACGTAGAACGGCGCCACCTGCTCGCCGAGGAAGGTGTCCGACCCGGCGGCGACCACCAGCCCGGTCTCGCCGCCGGTGAGATCACGCTTGCCCAGCAGCAGGTTCTCGAACGACAGGGAGAACGCCAGGGTCACGATGCCGGTGAAGATCACCCCCAGCGAGCGGCTCACCGCCACCCAGCTCAGCAGCCCACCGGCGACCGCGGCTGCGAGGCTGGCCAGCACCATCGACAGCACCATGGGGATGCCGTGGCGATCGCTCAGGATCGCCGATCCATAGCCACCGAGCCCGGCGAGGGCGCCCGTGCACAGGAAGAGCTGGCCGGTGCTGCCGAAGATGACGTTGAACCCGATGGTGTAGGCCGCGAACAGCACACCGCCGATGACGACGCCCATCATCGCCCGCGAGTCCCCGTAGCGCAGCGGCAGCAGCGCCGCCAGCGCGCCGGTCACCACGATGGGGGCATAGGCGCGCACCGCCGGGGTGCCCGCGCGTCCCACCGTCGCCGCCCGGGGCATCACTCCCGCCCGGCGCCCAGCAGGCCCGAGGGGCGCAACACGATCGTGACCGCCGCCGCCCCCAGCAGCACGATCGTCGTGACGTAGGTGCCGATGTAGTGGGCGCTCACGGTGTTGACGACCCCCAACAGGACCCCGGCCAGGAAGGCACCCGACACGCTGCCGAGCCCCCCGACGACGGCCACGATCAGGGCCAGGATCGTGAAGTCGATCCCGGCGTTCACGGTGACCGGCGAGGTCATCGAGCGGGTCACCGCCACCAGCGCCGCCAGGACACCGCTCAGCGCAAAGACGAAGGCGCGGACCCTCGCCGGGCTCACGCCGCAGAGCTGGGCACCCTCCTCGTCCTGGATCACCGACCGCACGGCCTTGCCGGCCGTGGCGTAGCGCAAGAAGACGACGAGGACCGCGCCCACCCCGAGGGCGATCGCCGACGCCAGCAGCGACCCTGTGCGCATGCGTGTCCCCAGCACGTCGACCGGATCCCCCCCGATCCGCAACGTCAGCGCCTCGATCGGGTAGCGCCACACCAGCACGCCGTCGATGATGAACGCCACGCCCAGCATCAACAGCAGGCCGAGCAGCACCCGGTCCTCGCCCCGCCGGCGGTACACCGGGCGCATCAAGGTGAGATCGAGCGCAAGTGCCACGGCCCCGGCGGCGGCGAGCCCGGTGAGCACGGCGGCGATGGTGGGCGCCCCGGCGTCGATCCTCAGAGCCGCCACGACGGCGCCGAGCACCGCGAGCTGGCCGTACGCCAGGTTGAGCACGCCCGCGAGGCCGTACACCAGCGTCAGGCCGACCCCGAGCAGCCCGAACTGCAGGCCGAGCACGACACCGTCGAAGACGACCGCCCTCACGCGACCCCCAGGTACGCCTGCTGAACGCCCGGGTTCTCCGCCAGCGCGGCCGAGGTCCCCTGCAGCTGGATGTGGCCGTCCTCGAGGACGTAGCCGCGGTCGGCGAACCCGAGCGCCAGCGGCACCTGCTGCTCGGCGACGAGAATGGTGAGCCCGTGCCCGCGCAGCGCCTCGAGCGCGGCGTAGGCGTCGACGGCGAGCTTTGGCGCCAGGCCGGTCGTCGGCTCGTCGAGCACCAGCACGCGGGGGTTCGACATCAGCGCCCGCCCGACGGCGAGCATCTGCTGCTCGCCGCCGCTGAGCGTGCCGGCGCGCTGGCGGCGTCGCTCGGCCAGGCGCGGGAACAGGTCGAGCACCAGCCCGCGCCGTTCTGGCGACGGCCGCTTGGGATAGGCCCCGAGGTCGAGGTTCTCCGTCACGCTCATCTCCGGGAACAAGTGGCGCTCGGCGGGGACGTACGCGAGCCCGCCCCTCGCGATGTCGTGGGCCCGGCGCCGGGTGATCGGCCGGCCGTCGAGCCGGACACTCCCGTGTGAAGGCCGCATCAGCCCGCACACGGCGCGGAACAGCGTGGTCTTGCCCGCTCCATTCGAGCCGATCACCGCGACCGCCTCGCCCTCGGCCACCGCGAGCGAGACCTTGTGGACGACGTCCTCACCGAGGTAGCCGGCCGAGAGCTCAGCGATGTCGAGCATCGCCATCGCCGTGCGTCCCGAGGTACGCCTCCACCACTTCAGGATCGCGCATCGCCACCTCCGGGGTGCCGTCGACGACCACCCGGCCGAAGTTCAGGACCACGACCCGCTCGGCCAGGCTCATCACGGCCTTCATCACGTGCTCGACCCAGATGACCGTCACCCCGAGCAGGTCGCGGGCGGTGCGGACGATGTCGATGGACGCCCGCAGCTCGGTGTCGTTGAGGCCGGCCATCACCTCGTCGAGCAGCAGGAGACGGGGCCGGCCGGCGAGAGCGCGGGCCAGCTCGAGGAACCGTTGCTCGTGGAGGTTCAGTACGCCGACGTCGTCGTCCGCGCACTCGGTCAGGCCGACGAACCCGAGGGCCTCGTCGGCCCGCTCGAGCGCCTCGCGCTCGGCAACCCGCTCCCGGCCCGAGCCGAACAGCGCCCCGAGCGCCACGTTCTCCCGCACCGTCATCGCCGCGAACGGCCGAGGAGTCTGGAGCACCATCGAGACGCCCCTCCGGCGGGTCCGGTGCGCCGGCAGCCGGGTGATGTCCGCGCCCATGAACCTGACCCGGCCGGCGGTTGGCGCCTCGAGCCCGATCACGGCGCGGAGCAGCGTGGTCTTGCCGGCGCCGTTGGGGCCGACGAGGGCGACGATCTCGCCCTCGTCGACGCTCAACGACACCCCGTCCACCGCCGGCAGGCCCCCGAAGCGCTTCTCCACGCCGTCGAGCTCCAGGATCGTCATCGCGACGATGGCCCCCGGTCCATCACTGCGTGGGCTCGAAGGGTTCCAACGGGTCGGGCAGGATCAGCGTCTCCGGGTACCAGTCTCCGCCCTCGTTGACGCCCTCCGGTGCCGGGCCCTCGCCGATCACGGTGAACAGCGGCTGGGCGCTCGCCAGCTCGCCCCACTCTGTCCACCCCATCTCGAACGCGTAGCCGGGCAGGTCGAACGTGGTCTCGTGGAGGTACTCGGCGATCGCCACCGGGTCGTCGCCGACCTCCTCGACCGCCTGGGCGACCATCGTGACGATCCCGTAGCCGGCCACGGCGTCGTCGTCCATGAAGGTGTTGTCGGACGAGTCCAGGTAGCGGCGAGCGAGCTCCTGGTACTCCTCGCTCCCGTAGTCGGCGCAGTCGAAGTCGGTGTAGCGGCCGATGGCAGCGTCGCCGGCGGCGGACACCACCTCGGGCAGGACCGCGTAGGCGCCCGTGACCTGGACGTCGAGGCCCAGATCCTGCGACTGCACGGTGATCGGCCCGGAACCCGGCGGGTGACCGGTCGCCACGATCAGCTCCGGATCGAGCGCCTCGAGATTGCGCAGGTACGTCGTGAAGTCCGTCTCAGGGACCGGCGCCACCTCGACCTGCAGCTCCACCCCGTCGAGGTCGGCGAATGCCTCCTCGGCGGCAGCGCGGAAGGCCTGGCCCCAGCCGTAGTCGGCGATGATGGCGCCGACCCGGGTCAACCCCTCCTCCTCGACGAACTGGGCGATCGGCCCGGCCACCATCGGTGCCGCGGGCAGGCAGGTGCGGAAGGTGTAGCGGCTGGCCTGCGTGAGGATCTGCTCGTTGCCCGCCTTGACGAGGAACAGGGGTGTCTCGGACTGCTCGGCGGCGCGGGCCGTCGCCAGGCCGACGTCGCTCGAGATGACGCCGCCGATCGCCACCACCCCCTCCTCGACCAGGCGCTCGACCCCGGCCACCCCCTCATCGGGGCTCATCTGGTCGTCGGCGACCTCCAGCTCCAGTGGCCGGCCGTCCACCCCGCCGTCGGCGTTGATCTCGTCGACCGCGAGCTGCATCCCGTCGCGCACCTGCAGGCCCCACGGCACGAACGGCCCCCCGCTGAGCGACGTCAGCACCCCGATGGTGATCGGCTCGCCCGATGGTTCCTCGCCCTGCCCGGTCGTCTCCTCCGGCGCCTCGGCCTCGTCGTCGTCATCGTCGCCGCAGGCGCCCGCAACCAGCGCGAGCGCGGCCGCGGCGCCGATGATCCTCGACAGTCTTCTGGTCATGTGCGATCCCCCCTTCAGGTGCGCACGATCGTCACCACGATTGCGCGCAAACCAAACCCTAGTCGCCGGCTGCATGCCACTCGGCGGCATTGTCGACAATTATGTCTACATCATGCACGCCGGCATCGGGTGCCCGACCAGAGGCAGATCGACGTGCGCCGCATGCCCGACGACGGCGACCTGGTCGACCTGGTCACGGACGTCGCGCCCGATCCCACCGTGCGCGACCGCATCCTCGTCGAGAACCCGGAACGGCTCTGCTTCGACCTCTAGCCCCAGACCTCCGCAGCGACTTCGACGATGAGCCGGAGCTTGGCGACCTCGTCGTCGTAGCCGAGCAGGTTGCCCTCGACGGTGGACGAGAACCCGCACTGCGGAGACAGGCAGAGCTGGTCGAGCGGCACGTAGCGGGCGGCCTCGTCGATGCGGCGCTTGAGCACGTCCTTGCTCTCGAGCTGCGGCCGCTTGGTCGTGACCAGGCCGAGCACCACCGTCTTTCCCGGTGGCACGAAGCGCAGCGGCTCGAAGCCGCCCGAGCGCTCGTCGTCGTACTCGAGGAAGAACCCGTCGACCGCCAGCTCGTTGAACAGCGCCTCGGCCACGAAGTCGTAGCTCCCCTCCGCGGCCCATGCCGAGCGGTAGTTGCCGCGGCACAAGTGGGTCGTGACACTCATCCCCTCAGGCTTGTCGGCGAGGGCGGCGTTGATCTGGCGGATGTAGCGCAGGTGCTGGTGCTCGGCGTCGTCGCCACGCGCCGCGAGCATGGCTCGCTGCTCCGGGTCGTTGAGGTAAGCCAGGCTGGTGTCGTCGAACTGCAGGTAGGTGCACCCGAGCTCGGCCACGGCGGCGACCTGCTGCGCGTAGGCGGCGCTCAGGTCGTCCCAGAACTGGTCCATGTCCGGGTAGACGTCGGGATCGAGTGCGGCCGGGCCGCCCCGGTAGTGCACCATGCTCGGCGACGGGATCGTCAGCTTCGGCGTCGCCGTGGTGGTCATGGACGCCAGCGCGGTGAAGTCGTCGGCGAAGATCGGCCGGGGCAGCGAGATCCGCTCGTCGATGACCAGCACCGGCGTCTCGGCCGACAGCTCACCCTGCTCGTCGCGGAAGTGGATCCTGAGCGTCTCGTCGCCCGGGTGAACACCCCCGAGCTGGTAGATGAAGTCCATGTGCCAGAACCTGCGGCGGAACTCGCCGTCGGTGGCCGACTGGAGGCCGACCTCCTCCTGCATCTTGACGACGTCGGCGATGGCCTTGTCCTCGATCGCCCGCCGCTCCTCGGCGGTGATGCGCCCGGCGGCAGCGTCCTCCCGCGACTGCAGCACCTCCGGGGGACGCAACAGGCTGCCCACGTGGTCGGCTCGGAACGGTGGGGCGGTGCGTTGCGGCATGTCAGTCTCCCTTTCTCGCCGGCTCTGACGGCGGCAGCGATGGCGCCCTCGCCGGCCCTGACGACTCCCAGGCGCTGAGCCGTGCCCCTCCTCTACGCTGGCGTGTTGTGAACAATACTGTTGACGATGTAGCCCGTCATCCGGTCCGCCGGCGACGTGCCCGGGCGGATTCGCCAAGCCCAGGTGCCCGCTTGGGAGACTGACGGACCATGGTCGTCACCGCATCCATCGCCGACCGGCTGAGGGACGACATCCTCGGCGGCGCCTTCCCACCTGGTGAGCGGCTGATAGAGCTGCAGCTGGCCGAGCGGTACAGCGTGGGCCGCGCCGCGATCCGCGCCGCCCTCGTCGAGCTCGACGCAGAGGGTCTCGTGCAGCGGGAGGCCAACCGCGGCGCCACGGTGCGCCGGATCGGCGTCGGCGAAGCGGTCGAGATCACCGAGGTGCGCGCCGCACTGGAGGGCCTCATCGCCCGCCTGGCCGCCGAACGTGCGACCGACGGCGAGCAGGACGAGCTGCGCGACCTCATCGTCCGGATGACCGACGCCGTCGAACGGGACGACAAGCTCACCTACTCGAAGCTCAACCGTTCGCTGCACGACACCCTCCGCCGCATCGCCCGCCACCGGGTGGCCGACGACCTCGTGGCCAACCTGCGCAACCGCGCCGCCCATCATCAGTTCCGGCTGGCACTCGTGCCGGGCCGGGCGGCCGACTCCCTGGTCCAGCACGCGGCGATCGTCGACGCGGTGGTATCCGGCGACGGGCGGGCCGCCGAGGAGGCGATGCACGCCCACCTGGCCTCGGTGGTCGCGGTCCTGCGCCACTGGGAGGCGTTCGACACCCGCGCGTGACCCTGGTCCGTGGTCGCGTGTGGCTCGTCATGCGCGGCGCCCTCGGCCCTTGAGTGCGCGAGGTGTACCGCGCCACCCACGTGCCCACCTCGCAGTGCGAGCGCAATGCGAGCCGGGTCCTGGCAGCGGGACGAGATCGTCGTGCGCCGGCACACCGTTCCCGAGCTCGGGCCACGACCGATCGGGTCGCTTGCGCCTACACCTCGGACCTCCTCTCGACGACGCTGAAGCTACGACCCCGCCGGGCGATACTGTTCCCGGGGGGAATCGTCATGGCCGCCAGACACACCCCGGGCGAGCGGCGTCAGTCGCAGCCCGAACCGATCGAGATCGCCCACGACGTCGCGCACCCGGCTCGGGTGTACGACTACGTGCGCGGCGGGGACGACAACTTCACCGCTGACCGGGAGGTCGCCGACTTCGCCGCCGCGGCGGGCTCCGGTGGTTTCGACCACGCCCGAGCCGCGGTCCAAGCCAACGAGGCCTTCCACGCCCGCTCCGTGACCTATCTGGCGGGGGAGGCCGGCATCCGCCAGTTCCTCGAGATCGGCGCCGGGATCCCTACCGAGGAGAACACCCACGAGATCGCACAACGCATCGCTCCGGAGTCCCGTGTGGTCTACGCCGACGACGACCCCGTCGTGCTCGCCCACGCCCACACTCTGAGGAAGAGCGCTTCCAAGGGTGCCACCGCCCACGTCAATGCCAATCTGCGCGACCCCGACACCATCCTCCGGCAGGCGCAGACCGTCCTCGATCTAGATCAGCCTGTCGCGGTCGTCAGTGTCGCGATCCTCCACCACATCTGCGAAGAGGACGACCCATACCGCATCGTCGCCCGGTTCGTGGATGCCTTGCCGTCCGGCAGCTTTCTCGTGATCTCCCATCTCACCAGCGACATCATCGCCAACGAGGTGACCGAGGCGGCACGACGCATCAACGAGCAACCCGGCTTTACCCTCGTTCTGCGCACCTACGACCAGATCTGCCGTTTCCTCGACGGCACCGAGCCTCTCCCGCCCGGCCTCGTCCCGGTCGATCGCTGGCACGCTCCGGGCAGCCCACCGCCCCCACCGGGAGACTGGCCGACGCCCTTCTACGGCGCCGTCGCCCGCAAACCCTGACCGCGGCGGCGATGAGGACCCCTTAGGCCCCAGCTCGCGCCGGCTCATAGGAGGCGGCGAGGCCACCCATGAGCTCCGACTCCGACCCGATGACCGTGCCCGGCGGAAGGTCGTCGACGACGATGCGCTGTGCAAGGAGCTTGCGGTCGCCCACTACCACATCGCCCGGAAGTAGCTGGCGTTGCTCGTGAGCCGGGACCCAAAACCACGAGAATCCTGTTGGGAGCAGCGATGCCCGGGACCGAGGATGGCCCATAGCGGGTCGGGCACGTTCCGGTCACCCGTGACGGATCGTGTGCGCTCTCGTCCCCATCCAACCCCCTACGAGCACTAGAAGCGCTCCGGCGAAGGTGATCATGTTCGGGATCCCATCGGTCGCCGGCGAGAGGAGGTCGTCGACGGTGTGTCCGGTGCCGAGAAGCTGA
>Ga0209382_10001121_pt1 | contig 42929 bp, 40 predicted proteins | sample SoiMetdeltSBSDD5_FD_187599 | JGI IMG/M metagenome (GOLD analysis project Ga0209382, IMG submission 187599) | Bulk soil microbial communities from a Populus tree surrounding site in Tennessee, USA - Soil MetaG P. deltoides SBSDD5 (SPAdes) (version 2) | ecosystem: Environmental > Terrestrial >... | reverse complement strand
CACGCCTTCCGTCGGGCGCTGGACGACGTTCGTGTTCGGACGGTAGGACTGCAGGAAGTCGAGGTTGGCGGTCGTGAAGTCCGTGAGGTCGTGCCCGAGGTTGCGGGCCAGCGTCACCGCCTTGAGGAACACCTCGGGCAGCAGCACCGCGGAGCCGACATTGAGGTACACGCCGCCCCCGCCCATCCGCGCCACCTCGCCGGCGAGGATGCGGAAGTCGAGGTGCGTCGCGCGTCCCACCGCGGCCGGATCGCAGGCCGGGTGCATGTGGACGATGTCGGTGCCGATGGCCACGTGCACGGTGGCGGGGAGGCCGAGGCGCCAGGCCGCCGCCAGCAGGCTGACCGCGACGTGCTTCGGCCGGCCCTCCGCCAGGTAGCGTCCGACGGACGCGCCCAGGCCGAGTCCGTCCGCATCCCCGGCCACGATCGCGCGGTTGATCTCCTCGCCCGTCTCGCGCGCCATGCCGAAGGCGCCGGAGCCCAGGCCGGCGGAGACGTCCTCCGAGGTCTGGCCCGCCACCGCAAGCTCGAAGTCGTGGACGATCCCCGCCCCGTTGAGGGCGAGGCCCGTCACCAGCCCGCGCTCCATGAGGTCGACGATCACCGGCGAGAGGCCGACCTTGATGACGTGGGCGCCCAGCCCCCAGACGATCGGCCGCTTGCGCCGGCGCGCGCGCAGGACGTCGTCGACGAGGGCGCGGAAGCTCAGCCCCCCCAGGATGCGCGGGAGGCCCTCCAGGAAGCGCGACAGCCGGGCCCCGCGCACGTGGGGCCGCGCGAAGTCGGCCAGGGAGACCTTGCTGCGACGGCTGCGCAGCGGGTACGTGTGCACCCCCGCCAGCCCCAGCGCGATCGGCGCCGCGCGCCGGGCGCGCCGCCGCCTGGCCGGACTCCCGCGCGCCATCAGTCCGCGATCGCCTCCTCGACGATCGCGCAGAGGACGTGGATGACGAGGCCGTGGACTTCTTGAATGCGCGGCGTCGCCGGGGAGGGCACGTCGATCAGGTAGTCCACCTGCCCCGCGAGGGCGCCGCCACCATTGCCGGTCATTCCGACCGTCACCAGGCCCATCTCACGCGCCCTCGCCAACGCGGTCACCACGCTCGGGGAGCGGCCGGACGTACTGATCCCGATCGCGACGTCGCCCTTCCTTCCCAGCGCCTCCACCTGGCGGCGGAACACGGCGTCGTAGCCGAAGTCGTTGGCGACCGCGGTCAGGATGGAGGTATCGGTGGTGAGGGCGACGGCGGGCCAGGCGGCGCGGTCCTTGAGATAGCGCCCGACGAGCTCAGCCGCGAAGTGCTGGGCATCCGCCGCGGAGCCTCCGTTGCCGAACGTGAGCACCTTGCCGCCGGCGCGCAGGGTTTCCGCGATGCGATGGCCGACCGAGAGTAGGAAGCCGGCATTGGCGGCGAAGTAGCGACGCTGCAGGTCGGCACTCTCATCGGCAGCGGCGCGTACGCCGGATTCGTCCATGCGGCGCTGATTATGACCCGGGACGGAGTATCCGTTGTAGCCGACCGAGGATGACAGACCGACCCCGCCCCAACCTCTTATCTGCTAACCGAGTCGACCGATTGTCGTTTTGCTGCTGCTGTTGTTGTTGTCGTCGCCTACCGCGGCCGTATGTGCACCGTCAACAGCACCGACAACACCCCCGGCTCGTCGACGGCCACCTGGAAGACGGTGCCTTCGCGCACGCCCTGGGGGATGCGCAGGGGCACCGGGAAGCGCCGCTCGACCTTGCCCTCGCCGTCGCAGCGCGCGCAGTCGAAGACGAATCCGCCCGTGCCTTCGCAGGAGGGGCAGGTCGTGAGGAGCGGAACGTCGAGGGGCAACACGCCGCCCGCCGCCGCTTCCTTCGGGGTCAGGAGGATCTCGCCGCTGAGGCTGCCCGGGCGAACGGGCCGCCGCAGGTCGCCGGCGGCGGGGCTGCGCACGAAGGACCACGAGAGCGGGGAGAAGCGATCCTCGACCCGGCCGAGCGTCTCGTCGTAACGGCGGCGTTGCTCGGCATCGGCGAGCGTCTCGTAGGCCGCCTGCACGTCGCGGAACGCTTCGCCCATCGACGGCTCCGCGCCCATGTCCGGGTGCAGCTGCTTCGCGAGACGGCGGTAGGCGCGCTTGATCGCCGCAGTGGACGCGTTCCGGCTCACCCCGAGAATGCCGTAGTAGTCCTTGGGCTTTTCCATCCTAGGTACACCATAGGTCGCGGTCGGAAGACGTGTCAAGCGGAATTCCCGGCCCCGGGCGCCGTCGGCGGCGACGATCTTGACAGACCCTCCCCCGCCTCACTTATGATCCCTTTCTCTCACCAAACCCGCGCCGTGTCAGGACTTGGGCCCCACAAACAAAGGAGCCTGCACAATGTTTCCGGATCTCTCCTCGACCCTCCAGGCCATCTTTCGCTGGTTCCACATCATCGCGGGCATCACCTGGATCGGACATCTCTACTTCTTCAACTTCGTCAACCTGCCGTTCCAGGGTGGCCTGCCCAAGGAGCTCAAGCCGCAGGTCAACCCGCCTCTCGTCCTGCGCGCGCTGTACTTCTTCCGCTGGGGCGCGATGTGGACGTTCCTGTTCGGGCTCGCCCTCTTCTACCTGATCTACATCCAGGGCGGAGCGATCCGGGACGCGGACGGGGGCATGAGCCACCGCGCCATGTGGATCCTGTTCGGCGCGCTTCTCGGCACGATCATGTGGTTCAACGTGTGGTTCGTGATCTGGCCGCGCCAGAAGAAGATCCTGGGCGCCATGCTGGGCGGCCCCGCCGCTCCTCCGGAGGCGGCGCCGCAGGCCGCCCTGGCCTCGAAGATCAACACCTACCTCTCGGGGCCGATGCTCTGGGGCATGGTGGCGGGATCGCACGTCAACCTCTGGGACATGAACATCGCGACCTTGAGCGTGGCCATCATCCTGGGCCTGGGCTTCGCTCATGGCCTGTACGCGCGCTCGCGGAAGGTGCCGACGACGCTCTGACCTTCGCCGCCGCGCGCACGAAGTGGCGCGCGGCAAAGCGTCCGCCGCTGTACCAGGTGAGCAGTCCCTCCCGCCCCACGGCGCGCCGGGTGATCGCGCGCTCGGTGAGCCCCCGCTCCCGCAGCTCGTGCACGCGCGCCACCAGGGCGAGCAGGCGGTCGCGCTTGCGCTCGAGCGCGGCCCTGCCGTCGCGCACCTCCCCGCGGTGCGCGCAGAAGACGCGCGTGGCCGGCAGCGCGCACACGCGCTCGAGGGACGCGATCAGCGCGCCCAGGTCCTCGTCCGCGCGCAGGTAGCGCAGGCGCTCGGCCAGGAAGAGGTCGCCGGTGAAGAGCCAGCCGCGCTCGCGCTCGAAGAAGCACACGTGGTCGGGGCTGTGCCCGGGCGTGGGCACCACCTCGAAGCGGCACTCGCGCGTCGTCACCGCCTCGCCGAGCGGCCGGGCCTCCACGGACGGCGGCCGTCCCCAGGCCAGCCGGCGATAGCCTTCCTGCACGAACCCGTGCGCGAGCAGCGGCACCGCCGGCGCCGAGGCCTGGACCTCGATCCCGCGCGCCGCGCGCAGGGCGGCCGCCGCCCCCATGTGGTCCTCATGATGGTGAGTGACCACCAGGCCCTCGACGCGGCGCGAGGCCAGCGCACGCACGAACGCGTCCGCCGTCGCCGGGGGTCCGCAGTCCACGAGGAGGCCGTCGACCAGGTAGGCGCCCGTCCAGTACGCCGGCCAGCCCATCAGCCGGCGGGCCATGCGGAAGAACGTGATCTCGCCGAGGGCGTCGGCGCGGATCACGCCGCGGGGTCCGCCCTCGCCCGCCGGCTCTGCTGCAGATGGCGCCACTCCAGCACGGCCGCGGCGGCCAGGAGCAGGCCGGCCGCCACCACGAAGGGATCGCGCCACCGGGGCATGAGGTCGGCTGCGGCCTCCACCGCCACCACGCTGGTCTGCGCGCTCGCCTGGGCGAGATCGCCGTCGAGCGTCTCCGCCACGAGCAGGAGCCCCTGGCGCGAGGGCCGGGGCACCCCGCCGCGCAGGAGCGGCACGGAGACGGTGGCCGCACCGGAGGCAGGCACCGCCACCTCGTCCTGGAGGCGCTCCGGGTTCAGGCCCCGCGGCGCCAGCACGCGCAGGCGGATCTGGTGGGCGCGCCCGTCGGCGCTCTCCAGCACCACGGGGAGCAGCACGCGGTCGCGCAGGACGACCTCGGGCGCGGAGATGCGCACGGGCGCGACCGCCGTCGCGCCGAGGGTCAGGAGGAGGTAGGCACGCTGGCTCTGGCCGGCGGCGGGGACCCCGGCCGCGGCCGCGGGCGCGTAGTCGAGGAGCAGGACCACCGGATACACGCCGGGCCGGGGGACCGCGCGCGGGAAGACGAGCCGCGCGGCGGCGGTTGCGCCCGCACCCACCCCCTCGGGAAGCCGCGCTTCGTCGTACTGGCCGGCCAGCTCGCCCTGGACGGTGACGCTCGCGGCGGCACCCCCGCGATTGGTGAGATCGACCCGCACCTCGAGCTCGCCGTCCTCGTTGACCGCGACACCCCCACCGATGTCGAAAGCGGGCGCGGAGGACCCGGAAGCGCCGGCGGGAAGGGTCAGGGACGCGACGAGGAGGAGGAAGGCGAGCGTCGTCGTCAGCGCGTGACCGGCACGAAGGAGACGCCGGTGGGGACGAGCTCCTCCGGGAGCTTCTTCCCCTGCTTCTGGTTGGTGGCGTGCACGACGATGGCAGCCGCGCGCGCGGGGTCCTTCTCGACAGGCGCGAACTCGCACTCCGGCTTCACTTCCATGTTGAACGTGCTCGTGCGCTGCGATTCGTACTGGTCGTCCACCGCCTGCACGTAGTACTCCATGACCTGCACCTTCCCCGCGCGCGCGCCGGGCAGGGTGCCGCAGAAGCTCAGGCCGCCGAAGACCATGTCCACGAAGCTGTAGAACTTGTCGCCCGCGGGCCGGAAGTAGATGCGCGCGGCCGCGACCTGTCCGTCGTCGGTGATGGAGGCGCAGAGGCTGGCCGGCTTGTCCGGCACCATGCAGGGGCTGGGCTGATGGTCCACGTTCGGAGGCTCCGCGGTGGCGGCGGGGACGAGCCCCACGGCGAGCAGGACGGCGCTGGCCACGGCGCGGACCTTCATGATCCCTCCCCGCATCACTTCCACGTGATCTGGTTCGTATACCGCTCGCTGCGCGAGGTGTGGATGGTGACCTCCATCTGCCAGGAGGTCGTGTCTTCCTTCCACGCCTCCGTCGTGCTCATGACGAGCGCGCGCTGCTGCGGCGCCACGTCGCGGGTCTGCGGCGGCACGGGGGCGCCGACCTTGCGGCCGTTGATGGTCGTGGTCACGAACATGTCCTTGAGCTGGATGGGCGCGTTCCCTTCGTTGACCAGGAACACCTTCACCGTGTAGCGCTCGCCCGGCTTGGGCGTGTCGGGGTCGATGTCGAAGTTGATCTTGCCGGGCAGATCGGCGGCGGTGGAGCCCTTCCTCACCTCGACGCCGGGCGTGTTCTCGAAGCCGTCGGGCACCGAGCCGCCGGGCTTGGTCTCCGTGCTGGAGGCGACCGTCTTGCCGGAAGCGAAGCCCTTCCCGGTGGGACGCGGGCCGCCGCCTCCCCCACCGGTGTTGATCTGGGCCAGCGCGCGCGCCTGCACGGCCGCGCTCTTGCCGTTGATGGCGCGGATGTTGTTGGCATCGAGGCCGAGCGCGCGGTCGTAGGCGGCGATGGCCTCGTCGTACTTCTGGCCGGCCAGGGCGGCGTCCGCCGCGGCGATGAACGTGTTGAGCTGCTGGGTGGCCTGGGCGGCCTGGGCGCGCCGAGCGGCGTCCGCCGCCTCCTGCGCCGCCTGCTGCTGCGCGTCCTGGATGCGGGTCAGGATCTGGGGCGCGCGGTTGTCCCAGGGGGCGAGGTCGCGCCCCGCGTTGGCCTCCTGCTTCGCCTTCTCGAGGTCCTTCGCCCGCAGCGCGTTCTCCGCGGCCCGGAAGCGCAGCTCCGCCTTCTGGCCGTTGAGCGCGTTCTCGATCGTGGTCTTGGCGCTGGCATCCCCCGCGTCTTCGGCGAGGGCGCGCCGGGCCTGGTTGATGGCCTCGTCGTAGTCGCCGCGGCCGAACGCGGCCTTGGCCGCGCGCATGAACTTGCCCTTGGCCTCGATGGCCGGCATCGTGGCCGGCGGCGGAGGCGTGGTGACGGGCGGCAGCGTCGGGGGGACAGTGGCCGCGGTCGTCGCCGGCGGCTCCGTCGTCACCACGGTGGCCGTCTGCTTCTCGCCGCCCTGCGTCTTCTGCCAGTAGATGAACCCGCCCGCGACGATGAGCGCGACGGCCATGCCGCCGAGCACGACGTAGAGGACGGGGTGCCCTTGCGAGGGCGGCGGGGGCGCGGGCGTGTACTGGGGACGGGCCGCGGGCGCCGGCGTCGGACGTGGCCCCGGCGGGCGCGTGGCCGGCCGGCCCTCGCGCGTGACCTGGCCGGGGGTCAGCACGGTCTTGGCCGTCCCGCGCGGCATGGTGCCCGGCTTCTTCACCGTGGGCGTGGTCTGCCCGGCGGAGGTGGGGCCGAGGTTCATCGTGGCCCCGACTTCCGGCTCCTCGCCCGTGACGAGAGTGGGCCCCGCCGGCGCATCCGTGAGCGGCTCCGGAGGCGGCCCCGACGGCTCCTCGAGATCGAGCAGCCCTTCGAGGGCGTTCACGGCGGACGCGGAGGTCGCGCGCCCCTTCAGGAACTCGCGCAGGTCCACCGCGAAGTCGTAGGCCGTCTGGTAGCGCTCGTCGAGGGTCTTGGCCAGCGACTTCTTGAGCACCGGCATGAGCGCGTCGTACTCCGCGCCCTCCGGGATGAGGTCGAAGTTCGGCTCCTCGTGGGTGATCTTGTAGAAGATCGCCATGAGGTTGTCGGAGTGGAACGGCCGGCGCCCAGCCAGCAGCTCGTAGAGCATGCAGCCGACGGAGAAGAGGTCGCTCCGCCCGTCCACCTTGGCGCCCTTCACCTGCTCCGGCGACATGTAGTCGGCGGTGCCCACGATGTTGCCGGTGCCGGTCATGGAGGCCGTGGTCAGGCGGGCCACCCCGAAGTCCATGATCTTCACCGTGCCGTCCTGGTTGATGAAGATGTTCGCGGGCTTGATGTCGCGGTGCACGATGCCGGCCTGATGGGCGTGGGCGAGGCCGGCCAGCACCTGCACGATGATGTTGACCTTGCGGTCCAGGGGCATGGGCGGCGGCGTGCGCACCGCCTTCTGGAGGTCCATGCCCTTGAGGAGCTCCATGGCGATGAAGGGCGACCCGTCCGTGTGGGACCCGAGGTCGAAGACGTTCACCACGTTGGGGTGGGTCATGCGCGCGACGGCCTTGGCCTCGCGCTCGAACCGGGTCTTGAGCTCCGGGTCGTCGGCGATGGCCGCGACCATCACCTTCAGCGCGACGTCGCGCTCGAGGACGGTGTCGTGGGCGAGGTACACGATGCCCATCGCGCCCTTGCCCAGCGGCTTGACGATGTCGTATTTGCCGATGCGGCCCGAAAGCTCCTTGATCGGCGCCGACGGCGCGGAAGGATTGGATTCGGGGTCGCTCATCGCGCGGGGGACAACTCCTCTGAGGCCCTGGAATTAGAAGATAAACGTACCGCCGAGTCAACCAGAGCCGAGAGGCGGAGTGGCCTGCCGCACGCAGCGACGAGGGTGCGGCAGGCCGGGGCGGCCATGCGCGGGCGCGGGCGCGTTATTGCCGGACCTTGCCCGTGACCGCGAAATGGTCCCTGCGGTTCCGCGCCCAGCAATCCTCCGTGGACTGCTGGCAGAGGGGAACCTCCTTGCCGTACGACACCGTCTTGAGGCGGTCGCCGGCCACCCCGAGGGAGACGAGGTAGTCGTAGGCGGCCTTGGCGCGGCGCTCGCCGAGGGCGAGGTTGTACTCGACCGTCCCCCGCTCGTCCGCGTGTCCCTCGATGGTCACGCGCAGGAAGTCGAACTTCTTCAGCGCGTCCGCGTTCTTGGTCAGGAGCGCGCGATCCGCCTCCCGGATGTCCGCGCGGTCGTAGTCGAAGTGGATCTCGGCGAGGAGGCCCATCCGCTCGATCTCGTCCGTGGCCATCTTGCGCATGCGCGTGTACTCGTCCTCGACTTGCACGACTTCGCGCGAGGGCGGCGGCTCCGGGGCCGGCGGCGGAGTGGCGGGCGCGACGGGGGCCGGTACCACCGGTGGAGGGGGACCCGGCTGATGGTGTTTGCACGCGGGGAGCGCGACCAGGGCCGCCAGCGCGACGGCCGAAACGGCTTGTCTCATGCGCGAATACCCCTTTCGATGAGGCCGACCCTCGCGGCGGAGGGCCGGCCGGCCTCACGGGTGAGCGCGCGCGGCGAAGCGCCGCCGCCCGCTCGACTAGGGTTTCTTCTCTTCCTCGTCGCCCTTCATCCCTCTCCGGAAGTTGCGGATCCCCTCCCCCAGCCCACGGCCCAGTTCGGGGATGCGACTCGTGCCGAAGATGAGAACGACGATGACGAGGATGAGAAGCAGCTCAGGAAAGCCGAGTCCGAACATGAACGCCTCCTGCGTGTATGAGTGGCCGCCCGGAAGGCGCGGCGCTCCCAGATCTTATCTCAGGGGGGGCACTCGCACACTCGCACACCATCCCGATGGGTGCTCGCGACCCCCCCTGAAACCCCCCACCGCTGCGCCGCCGCTGCGCGGCGCCGCGCTCCTGATCGGCCAACCCCGTTCCCGTCTCCGTCTCCGTTCCCGACGACGCCTGACCGACCGCCCGTCCGTTTGGCGATCCAAGCCCGCAGCTAGAATGCTCGGCATCTGGAGGAACCGACGCCATGCCTGATCGAGCCGACAAGGGTCTCACACGCCGCCGTTTCCTGGAGCGGACCGGCCAGGGCCTCGCCGCGGCCAGCGCCTTCGGGGCCATGGCGCGGCGCGCCTTTGCCCAGAACGTCCCCGAGCCGCCGGGACGCAAGATCGGATGGGCCATCGTCGGCCTCGGCAACCTGGCCATCAACCAGATCCTGCCCGCCTTTGCGAAGTGCGAGAAGTCGAAGGTGGTGGCCCTGGTCAGCGGCCATCCGGACAAGGCCGCGAAGCTGGCCGCGCGCTACGGCGTCGGCCCCAAGGCCATCTACAACTACCAGAACTACGACACGCTGAAGGACAACCCCGAGGTGGACGTCATCTACGTGGTCCTGCCCAACAGCATGCACGCCGAGTACACCATCCGCGGACACCAGGCCGGCAAGCACGTCCTCTCCGAGAAGCCCATGGCCAACACGCCCGGCGATTGCCAGGCCATGATCGACGCGGCGAAGAAGGCGGGCAAGAAGCTGATGGTCGCCTACCGCTGCCGCTACGAGCCGTTCAACAAGGAGATGATCCGCATGGCCCGCGAGCAGGAGCTGGGCCCGGTCAAGGTCATCGTGGCCGACCACGGATTCAACATCGGCAACCCGACCCAGTGGCGCCTCAAGCGGGAGTTCGCAGGCGGCGGGTCGCTGATGGACATCGGGATCTACAGCCTGCAGGCCGCGCGCTACATCACGGGCGAGGAGCCGGTGGAGATCAACGCCATGACCTACACCACGCCCGGCGACGAGCGCTTCAAGGAAGTCGAGGAGACGATCAACTTCCAGCTCCGCTTCCCGAGCGGCATCCTCGCCAACTGCACCTCGAGCTATGGCTACGCGGGCCAGAACAAGTACCGCGTGATCGCCACCAAGGGCTGGTTCGAGCTGGAGCCCGCGACCTCCTACACGGGGCTGCGCCTGAAGATCCGGCGCAACAACGCGACCGAAGACCGCGACATGCCCCAGCGCGACCACTTCGCGCTGGAGATGGACCACCTGTCGGAGTGCGTGATGGAGAACAAGGACCCGCTCACCCCCGGCGAAGAGGGACTCCGCGACCTGACGCTGATGATGGCGATCTACGAGGCGGCGCGGACGGGCAAGACGGTGAAGGTCTAGCGGACGACGAGGTTCAGGCTTCCGCGGCGGTAGCCCGCGGGATCGATGGCGACGCGCGCGTAGCCCGCGTCGCGCACCGCGTCTTCGACCGCGCTGCGCACCGAGGGATCGGAGAGACGTCCCAGCTCCTCGGGCGCGATCTCGACCCGGCCCGTGTCGCCCAGGTGACGCACGCGCAGCTCACGGAAGCCGAGCGCGCGCAGTCCCATCTCCGCGGCCTCGACGCGCCGCATGGCCTCCAGCGTCACCGTCGTCCCGTAGGGCAGGCGCGAGGCCAGGCACGGCGAGGCGGGAAGGTCCCAGGTGGGCAGGCCGCGCTCGCGCGAGAGCAGCCGGATGTCGTCCTTGGTCAGGCCGGCCTCGGCCAGGGGCGCCCGCGCCCCCGCCTCCTCGGCCGCGCGGCGGCCGGGCCGCACGTCGGTGAGGTCGTCCACGATGAGCCCGTAGGCCACGTGCGCGTACCCCTCCGCCCGCGCGAGGGGGACGAGATGAGCGAACAGCTCGGACTTGCAGAAGTAGCAGCGGTCGCGGTCGTTGCGGGCGTAGGCCGGGTTGGCCAGCTCCTCCGTGCGCACGAACCGATGGCGGAGGCCGAACTGCGCGGCGATCTGCCGGGCCATCCCGCGCTGCTCTTCCGCCAGCGACTCCGAGTCCGCGGTCACGGCCAGGGCGCGCGTGCCCAGCACGTCCGCGGCGCGCACGGCCAGGTAGGCGCTGTCCACCCCGCCGCTGAACGCGACGAGCACCGAGCCCATCTCGCGCAGCCGCGCGTCGAGCGCGTCCTGCCGCGCGTGCGCGCCCTCCGGCCGTCGCCCTTCCGTCGTCACTCTTCCCAATCGTCCTCTTCCTGCGGCGCCACGTCCAGCTCCAGGGGCGACAGGCCCACGACCTCGAGGTCCGCCCCGCACTCCGGGCAGCTGATGATCTCCCCCTTGTCGACGTCGTACTCGTCGAGCTCGATATCCGCCTCGCACTCGGGGCAGACGGCCATGCGCGCTCCTCCGGACTTGATCATAGTTGAGCGGGTCAGATCCGTGGTGCCGGATTCTTGCGCAACGCGGCCTCCAGCCGTTGCGCCTTTCCTACTTCTTCCTGGGCCTTCGCTCCCTGACCCTGGCGGTTGTAGACGTCGGCCAGCACGTAGTGGCCGAGCGGCGCGACTTCGGAAACCGGCTGGGCCGCGAGCCCGCGGCGCGCCAGGTCGGCGGCCACGTCGAGCCGGCCCGCGTCCAGCTCCTCGCGCGCCAGGTACCAGTAGCAGGCGCCGAAGTCGGGCGCCTTCTCCACTCCCTGGCGCAGCTCGGCCAGGTAGCCCTCGCGGTCGCCGCGGGCGCGGCGGAGCTGGGCGAGGTTGAAGCGCGCGCGGCCCTGGTCGGGATAGGTCGCGAGCTCCTCGCGGTAGAGCGCTTCCGCCTGGTCGCCGTCCCCGCGCGCCTCGCGGATGCGGCCGAGGTTGTAGTGCGCGGTGCGCAGGCGCGGCTCCAGGGCCAGGCCCTTCCGCACCAGGTCTTCCGCCGGGCCGAGATCACCGCGCGTGAACGCGATGACGCCGAGCCCGTTGTAGGCCGCGCCCATCTTCGGGTTTGCGGCCAGCGCGTCCTTGAAGGCGGACTCGGCCTCCGCGAGGTGATTCGTGTCGAGGTACAGGGTGGCCAGCTGGTACCAGGACTGCGGGTTCTTCGGGTTCGCGCGCAGGGCGGCGCGGAACACCTCCAGCGCGTCCAGCGCGTCCTTCTGCTTTCCGCGCGCGAGATAGAGGTGAGCCAGGTTGCCGAGAGCGATCTCGTCGTCGGGCTTGAGAGAGAGCGCCTGCTTGTAGGCCGCGACCGCGTCGTCCGGCCGCTTCAGCCGGACGAGCCAGTTCCCGACCGTGAGGTGGGCGTCCATGATCTTCGGATCCTCGGCGATCACCGATTGCATCTTCCGCACCGCCCGCTCGAGGTCCCCGTCCTGGGCGAAGCCCTTGGCCGCGTTCATCGCCTCGAAGAGAGGGAGCTTGTCCTTGGGATCGGGCAGGACGGCGTGCGGGTCCACGTCGATGACGTTGCCGACGTACCCGAGGGCGGCCAGGCGCTGCAGCGTCTCCGGGTCGAGCTGCTTGCGCTCCGGCGCCTGGGCGTCGCTCGTCCGGCTCATCTCCTCGAGGCGCAGGCGCAGCGCTTCCGCGCGCTGGCTGTAGGCCTTGAAGACGTTGCGGGTCTCGCCCGGATCCTGGCTGCGGTCGTAGAGCTCCGGCCGCGGAGCGTCCACGTAGGTGTAGCGGTCGTCGCGCAGGCTGCGCAGGTGCTGCCATCCGAAGTGATAGCGGGGGAAATAGGTCTCCGAGTAGGAGGAATGGTCGAGGGGCGCGGCGGGATCGAACAGGGCACGCGTCAGCGATCGGCCGTCGATGCCCTCCTGCGGAGGCAGCCCGACCATGTCGAGCACGGTGGGCAGGATGTCCACGGTCGAGACCTCGGCCGCGCTGCGGCCGGTGAGCCCCCACGGCGTCCGCACGATCAGCGGCACGTGCGTCGTCGCCCCATAGATGAAGTAGGCGTGGCTGGCCTCGCCGTGGTCGCCGAGGCTCTCCCCGTGGTCGCCCACCACCACCACGATCGTCCGGTCCATCAGCCCCTGGGTCTCGAGCCAGCCCGTGAGCCGGCCCACGACCTTGTCCGTGTAGGCGATCTCGCCCAGGTACGGCTGCCCGCGGTAGCGCGAGGCGAAGGGCTCCGGCGGCTCGTAGGGCGCGTGCGGGTCGTAGAGGTGGACCCAGGCGAAGAAGCGCCGCTGGCGCACGGAGTCCAGCCATTGGAGGGCCCCGTCCATCACCTCGTCGCCCGGCTTCTGGACGGTGCCCAGGGAGATGACCTTGTACTTCGAGAGCTCGAAGCGGTCGGAGTACTCGTCGAAGCCCTGGGCCAGACCCCAGCGCGACTCCAGCACCCAGGCCCCGATGAACGCGCCCGTCGCGTAGCCCGCGGCCTTGAGCCGTTCGGCGAGCGTGATCCGCGAGTCGTCGAGGAAGAAGCCGCCGTTGTCGCGCGCTCCGTGATGGGGAGGGATGAGGCCGGTGAAGATCGACGAATGCGACGGGAAGGTCAGGGGCGCGGTGGAGGTCGCGTTTTCGAAGACGAGACCCTGGCGGGCGAGCGCGTCGAGGTGCGGGGTCTCGATGCGCGAGAAGCCGTAGCAGCCGAGCCGGTCCGCGCGCGTCGTGTCCAGCGTGACGATCACGACGTTGAGGTCGTGCGGGGCGGGACGCAGGGAAGTGATGCGCGCGGCCGCCTCCCGGTCGCTGCGCGGCGGACGGCGCGAGAGAACGAGGGCACCGGCGACGGCGGCGGCGAGCACGGCCAGCCCCGCCGCGGCGATCCAGACCCACTTCTTGCGCGCGGCCGGCGGCGGCTGGCTGCGCTCGCGCTTCCCCACCGTCCGCACGCTAGCCGACGGTCGCCGCGCCCGTCAACCGATGTCGGAAGGCCGCGCCGGTACAAGCCGTTGGATCCAGCGACTTGGATGAGCGGCTTGTCACCGGGGCGGCCATACGTACGGTTTGACGGACAACTTCTTTGGAGGTATGAAGATCGCGCGCTGACGCCATGGCAGGTCGTCACGGGCACGCCGGTTGCTCTTTCCGGCCCGTTCAAAGGCCTGTTCGCACCCGTCTCGTGCCCACACAGAAGGGCCGGGTCGCCTCGCCGGCCCGCAGGAGGTAATCGGTGACACGAAGGTTGACGTCGTGGACGAGATCCTTGACGGGTCTGCTCACTCTCGTGGTCGGTCTCACGCTCGTGGCGCCTCCGGTGTCGGCGGCGGATGCCGCCCCGCCGGCGAAGGCTCCGGCGCCGTCCCGCCTGGCCGCGAGTACGGCCGCCCGGCTCGCGACCCTCGCCCCGTCGCGGCAGGCGTTCGCGCAGACGGCGCAGGATCCAAACGCGAGTCCGTCCGACGATCGCTCGTTCTTCAAGACCCCGACGGGCGTGGCCGCGATCGTGCTGATGGTGGCGGGTGCGGCCTACGTCGCCTATCGGATCCCGAAGGACAACGAGAAGGTCCACTCACCGATCCGGTAACGAGGAGAAAACATGAAGAATGCAATGAAGGCATTGGCCCTCCTCCTCCTCGTCGTGATCGCGGTGCCGGCGGCGGCGCAGAGCCTGACCGGCGTGATCACGGGCACGGTCAAGGACGAGCAGGGTGGCGCGCTGCCCGGGGTGAACGTCACCCTCACGGGAAAGACGGGAAGCAAGACGGCGACCACCGACACCAGCGGCAACTACCGCTTCGTGGCCCTCGATCCCGGCACGTACTCCGTGCAGACGCAGATGACGGGGTTCGCGCCGAAGCGCCAGGACAACATCGTGGTGAGCGTCAGCCGGGACTCGGTCGTCGACATTGCGCTGAAGATCGGCGGCCTGACCGACACCCTCACCGTCATCGGAGAGGCGCCGGTCGTGGACACGACGAGCAGCGAGACCAACAACCAGCTCTCGCAGGACCTCCTCTTCAACATGCCGATCCGGCAGGGCAACACCGCCACCAACCTGATGAACTTCGCCCCCGCCGTCAACAACGGCTCCGCCTACGGCGGCGATGCCGGCTCGGGCAACGGGCTCCTCATCGACGGCGTGGACACGCGCGATCCTTCGGGTGGAACGGCCTGGACCTTCTACAACTACAACATCGTCGAGGAGGTCCAGTTCACGGGCATCGGCGCCACCGCCGAGTACGGCGCGTTCACGGGGGCGATTGTGAACACGATCACGAAGTCGGGCGGCAACCGCTTCGCCGGCCTCTTCGACGCCATCTACACCAAGAGCAGCCTGGCCAGCAGCAACGTGAAGCAGAGCCAGATCGCCCTGAACGCCAACCTGGCCCAGGCCAACAAGATCAACAAGCTGGTCGACTTCACGGCCCAGCTCAGCGGTCCCATCGTCAAGGACAAGCTGTTCTTCTTCGCCAGCGCCCAGCGCTACCAGCGTGACCTGGAGCCGATCGGTCCCCGCACGATCAACAACGAGGCCAGCGACCGCTTCAACGGCAAGCTCACCTGGCAGCCCGGCGCCAACGACAACATCTCGGGCCACCTCCAGTTCGACAACTACAACATCATCGGCCGCGCGGGCTGGGACAGCCTCACCGACACCGACGCCATCACGAACCGCGAGGACGCGCCGGAGTTCGTCTGGCTCGGCCAGTGGCGGCACCTGTTCGGATCGAAGACCTTCACGGAGGTGAAGTACAACGGGTGGTGGGGCTTCTACGACCTCAACCCGGAGCACCCGGACGTTCCCTACCACATCGACGAGAACGGCCTGCGCACCGGCTCCCAGGGCTACTTCTACTACGGTGACCGCGGACGCCATCAGGTCAACGCGTCGCTCTCGCACTACGCGGACGCCTTCGGACATCACGACCTGAAGTTCGGGGTCGAGCTCGAGCGCAGCAAGACGCGCGACCGCGACGGCTACCTCCCGAACGGCGTGTACTACTACGACTACGGCGGCGCGCCCTACCTGGCTTACGGCTACAGCTACGACTTCCAGGGTCGCAACAAGCGCGAGTCCGCCTACATCCAGGACTCCTGGAAGGTGGGCGACCGCCTGACCCTCAACCCGGGCCTGCGCTTCGACCACGTGCACGGCGGCTATCCGGGCCAGGCCGAGGTCTACAGCGCGAACAACCTCGCCCCGCGCTTCGGCTTCGCCTTCGACGTCACCGGCGACCACAAGACGGTGCTGAAGGGCAGCTACAGCCAGTACTACGAGGGGATCTTCAACGACATCTACAAGCGGGCCACGCCGGGCAAAGGCGACTTCATCACCTACGACGCCAGCGCCTGCCCCTCCGTGACCGCCATCTGCGGCCTCAACCGGCTGGTCGAGACCGATCGCAGCTCGAACGTCCTGTACCGCATGGACCCGGACCTCAAGCATCCGCGGGTGGACGAGACGAGCCTCGGCCTCGAGCGCGCGATCAGCAACGACGTGCGCCTGAGCGTGACCGGCGTCTTCCGCGACAACAAGAACATGATCGGCTCCGTGCTCCCCTCCGCGCGCTGGACCCCGTTCACGCAGAACAACGGCCTCGGCCAGTCCATGACCCTGTACCGCTGGACCAACCGCGCCGCCTCTGAGGACGACAAGATCGTCACCAATCCCGACGGCTTCCAGTTCAAGGACCCGAGCGGGAACGTGGTCGGCACCCTCGACATGATGAAGCGCTACAAGGCGCTCATGTTCGTGGCCAGCAAGCGCTTCAGCCACCGCTGGACGGGCCAGGTCTCGTACGTGCTCTCCAAGTCCTACGGGAACGTCGACAACAACAGCGGGGCCTCCTTCGGTGCCAACAGCTCCACCAACGGCGGGGGCGGCGCGTACGCGTACGAGACGCCCAACGTGTCCCTCGTGAACTCGCAAGGCGAGCTGACCAACAGCCGACGGCACGAGGTCAAGGTCCTCCTCGGCGTCCAGGTCCCGGTCATCGACCTGGGCGTGAACGCCTACTTCCGCGCCCTCTCCGGGCGGCCGTACACGCCGTACCAGCAGTTCGGCAGCAGCGTGATCAGCTTCCCCGCCTCGTCCGGCGGCCGGCGCGTGCTCCTCGAGCCCCGCGGCAATCGCCGGCGCGACCGCGAGAACATCCTGGACCTCCGCCTGGAGAAGATCTTCAAGCTGGGGACGGCGAAGAACCGCCTCTCCCTCTACGCCGACATCACGAACGTCTTCAACGCCTCGGTGGTGACCGATCTCCAGTACCGCGTTCCCAATCGGACCATCGGCCACGAGACCGTCAACTTCGCGTCGCCGACGGCGCTCAACGACCCGCGCCAGACGACGTTCGGCGTGCGCTGGGCGTTCTAGGCTGACGCCGTTGCCGTGAGCGGCCCCGGGGGCAGCCGATCGCTCCCGGGGCTGTTCGTTTCGGAGGGTCCCATGCTCGCTCCCGTCCTTCTCGCCGCGCTCCTCGCCGCGCGTCCCTCCATCCCCTGGACGAGCGACTACACGAAGGCCCTTTCCGACGCGCAGGAGCAACGCCGCCCGCTGCTGCTTTTCTTCCGCTACAACTGCGAGGGCAGCCACGCCCCCGTCAACCCCATCGCCGTCGGCGGCCCCATCGAGCACCAGGAGGGCCTGTCGCCCTGCGAGCGGATGCAGGACGACGTCTGGGAGGACGCGGCCATCGTCTCCGCGGCCGAGCGCTACCTGCCCGTCATCGTCGACACTGGCGACCAGACGCTGCAGGTGCGCTACCAGGCCGTGCGCGTGCCCACCACGCTCATCACCGATCCCTGGGGCAACGAGGTCTTCCGCACCACGGGCTACCTCGAGCGCGACAAGATGGCGCGCATCCTGGGGGCGGTGCCCAAGGACTTCGCGCCTCTGGCCCCCGCCGCCCAGACCTTGAAGGCCAACCCCACGGACTTCGGCGCCCTCGTCTCCGCGGCCCGCTTCTACGACGAAGCCGCCCTCCCCCAGGTCAGCGACCGCCTGTACGCGGCCGCCCTGGCCGCGCCAGGCGGGAGGGACGTGGCCGCGCGCCGCCAGGTCGTCATCAGCCGCGGCCTGAATCTCATGGCGCGCCTCAATCGGGCGGAGGAGGCGGCCGGACTCTTCGAGAAGGAGCTCGCGGCCGCGCCCGAGGGCCCGGGCTCGGACGCGCTGCTGCTCGGCCTCGTCAACGCCCGTCTGACCCAGGGCAAGCGGAAGGAGGCGGAGGCGGCGGTCAAGCAGATGGAAGCGCGCTTCGCCGGCTCGCCCTACACCGCGCGCGCGAAGCAGAACCTGGCCGCGGCCGGCAAGTAGCTCAGGGCCGCCGCACGTACACGCCGCTGCGCCCCCCCGTCTTGCGGACGAGCCGGATGTCCGAGATCGTCATCGCCTTGTCCGCCGCCTTCACCATGTCGTAGACGGTCAAGGCGGCCACCGCCACCGCGTGCAGGGCCTCCATCTCCGCCCCCGTGCGCGCGTCCGTGCGCACCCTGGCCTCGATCTCGAACCCGTCGCGCCGGGGACGAATCTCGACCTCCACGTGGGTGAGCGGAAGGGGATGACAGAGCGGGATCGCCTCCGCCGTGCGCTTGGCCGCGAGCACGCCGGCCAGCCGAGCGACTTCCACGATGCCGCCCTTCGGCAGCTTCCCCGCCCGCGCCAGGCGCAGGGCGGCGGGCGCGATGTGGATGCGGCCGCGCGCGACCGCCTCCCGCGCCGTGACCGGCTTGTCGGAGACGTCGACCATGCGGGCGCGGCCGGCGGCGTCGAGATGGCTCAGGCGGGGGACGGGACGGCGCGGAGGTCGCTTCTTCAGGAAAGGCCGTCCCGCTCGAGGAAGTTTCCGAGGAGGATGGCCGGCGCCTTCTCACCCGCTTCCGCGCGCAGACGCTCGCTCTCGATCACGACCAGCGCGTTCGCGCGCGCGTGCGCCACCACGTCCGCCGAGCCCACCGAGCGCAGGGGCGCGGCCACGAGCCGCCCTCCCTCCAGATGCACGCGCGCGGGCAGGTGGTTGCGCCGCCCCGAGCGGTTGGTGACGGCGTCGAGGAGCTCGACCTCCACCTGGGGACGCGTGACCACGCGCGCCCCCTGCATGCGCAGCAGGGCGGCCCGCGCGAAGAGGTCGAAGGTCACCTGGGCGGAGACGGGGTTGCCGGGCAGCCCGAACACCAGCTTGTCCCCGCGGCGGCCGAACACGAGGGGCGCCCCCGGCTTGATGGCGACCTTCGTGAACAGGAAGCCGACGTCGAAGCGGGCCAGCACCTCCTCCACGAGGTCGAACGCGCCCGCGGAGACGCCGCCCGAGATGACGAGCACGTCGGAGGCGAAGCCCGCGCGCACGGCCTGGGCGATCAGCGGCGCCTGGTCGGGCACGACCCCCAGCGACCGCGCCTCCGCTCCCGCCCAGCGGGCCTGCGCCATCAGGGCGTAGCCGTTGCTGTTGCGGATCCGGCCGCGCGTCGGCGTATCCCACACGTCGACGAGCTCGTCCCCGGTCACGAGGACGGAGACGGTCGGCCGCCGGCCCACGAGCACCTTGGCCTTGCCCACGGCGGCGAGGACGGCGACGCTGGCCGGATCGATCGTGCACCCGCGGGCGAGCACCTCGTCGCCCGCGTGCCCCTCCGCCCCCTGCCGCGCGATGTGGGCGCCGGTGGCCACGGCCTCCAGGATCTCCACGCGCCGGCCGCCGTCGATCGCGCGCGTCTTCTCCACCGGCTGCACGGCGGTGGCGCCGTTGGGGACGGGGGCGCCCGTCATCACCTGCATGGCCTGACCCGGCGGGAGCGGCTGGTCCGGCCATTGCCCGGCCCGGACCTGGCCCGCGACTTCGAGCACGACGGGGGCGTGGGCCACGTCCGACGCGCGCACGGCATAGCCGTCCATGGCGGAGCGGTCGAAGGGCGGCAGGTCGGAGTCGGTGCTCACGTCTTCGGCGAGCACGCGCCCGAGCGCTTCCGTAAGCGGGATCTCTTCCGCGCCGAGGCTCGGGGTGTGCTTGAGGACGATGTCGAGGGCCGCGTCGACGGGGATCATGCGTCTTCCTTCTCTATTGTAGCGCGCGCCGCCACGGTCCCCCCCGGAGCGACCGACGGGCGGGCTCTGCATTAGGATGGACGTTTCGGAGGTCGCGCGTGGTCCGGACGGTCGCCTGGGACGACGAATCCGTGGTGCTCATCGACCAGCGGAAGCTGCCGCAGGAGGAGTCCTATCTCCGCTGCCGCCAGCCCGCGGAGGTCGCGGCGGCCATCCGTGACATGGCCGTCCGCGGCGCGCCCGCCATCGGCGTCTCCGCCGCCCTGGGCATCGCGCTCGGGGCGCGGCGCTCGGCCGCGGAGGGCGAGGCCCTGCGCCGCGACTTCGAGGCGGTCTGCGAGCAGATGCGCGTCACCCGACCGACCGCGGTGAACCTGTTCTGGGCCATCGAGCGCATGCGCGCCCGCTTCGCGCGGGAGGAGCCGCGGGGGGGCGCGGCCGTGCGCGAGGGGCTCCTGGCCGAAGCCCAGGCCATCCTGGAGGAGGACGTCGCCTCCTGCCACCGGATGGGCGATCTCGGCGCGCAGCTCATCACGCGGCCCTCGCGCATCCTCACCCACTGCAACGCGGGCGCCCTGGCCACCGCCGGCTACGGGACCGCGCTGGGCGTGATCCGCTCCGCCGCCCGCGACGGTCACGTGCTGGGGGTGCTCGCGGACGAGACGCGTCCCTATCTCCAGGGCGCGCGCCTCACCGCCTGGGAGCTCGGCCAGGACGGCATCCCCACGACCTTGATCGCCGACAACATGGCCGGCCACATGATGGCGACGGGCCAGGTGGACCTGGTGGTGGTGGGCGCGGACCGCATCGCCGCCAACGGCGACGTCGCCAACAAGATCGGCACCTATTCGGTGGCGGTGCTGGCCAGGGAGAACGGGATCCCGTTCTACGTGGCGGCGCCCGTCTCCACCTTCGACCTCTCCATCGCCTCCGGCGCGGAGATCCCGATCGAGGAGCGGCCGGCGGACGAAGTCACCCATCACGGCGGCCAGCGCATGGCCCCCGCGGGCGTGTCCGTGCGCAACCCCGCCTTCGACGTGACGCCCCACCGCTACGTCACCGCGATCGTGTGCGAGAAGGGCGTGGCGCGCGCGCCCTACACCACCAGCCTGCGCGCGCTGGCGGAGGCCTGAGCTGCGCCTCCTCGCCATCGAGACCTCGTGCGACGAGACGGCGGCGGCGGTGGTCGAGGATGGCCGCCGCATCCTCTCCAACGTCGTGTCGACCCAGGCCGCCCTGCACGCGCTCTACGGCGGCGTGGTGCCGGAGGTGGCCGCGCGCCATCACCTCGAGAACATCTGCCCCGTGATCGAGAAGGCGATGGCAGACGCGCAGATGACGTTCCCGGAGCTGGACGCGGTGGCGGTGACCCAGGGCCCGGGGCTGGTGGGCGCGCTCCTGGTCGGGGTGCAGGTGGCGAAGGGCATCGCCTTCGTCCACGGCAAGCCGCTGGTGCCCGTGCATCACATCGCGGGCCACCTGGAGGCCCCGGCCCTGGCCCTGGGCGCGGACGTGCCCGTGCCCGCGCTGGCCCTGGTCGTCTCCGGCGGCCACACCAGCCTCTTCGAGATGGCGGCGCGGGGCGAGTACCGGCTGCTCGGCCGGACGCGCGACGACGCCGCCGGCGAGGCCTTCGACAAGGTGGCCAAGCTGCTCGGCCTCGGCTATCCGGGCGGCCCCGTCATCGACCGGCTCTCCGAGGGCGCGGACGACCACGCCCACGAGTTCACGATCGCGCGCATCAAGGACGGCCGCCCCGACTTCTCGTTCAGCGGGGTCAAGACGGCCGTCCTCTACCACGTGCGCCGCGAAGGCATCGTACCCGTGGCCGGCCCCGCGGCCGCGACGGACGAGGTGCGCGACCTGGTGGCGTCGTTCCAGCGCGCGGTGGTGACCGCGCTCCTGCGCAAGCTCAAGGAGGCCGCCCAGGCGCGGCGCCCGCGCAGCCTGATCCTCACCGGGGGCGTCGCCGCCAACCGGCAGCTGCGCCGCGACGCCGCCCGGCTGGCCGAGGAGCTGGGCTTGCCGCTGTTCGTCCCTCCCATCGCGCTCTCCACGGACAACGCGGCCATGATCGGAGCGGCCGGCCAGGTGGCCTTCGACCAGGGGCGGCGGGCCGGCTGGGACCTGGACGCCGACCCCCATCTGCCCCTCGGATGACGCAATGCGTCACGTCGCGCGCCGGGTGAATGCGGTGCGCGCACAAGATTTGACATGCCCGGCGGCGGTCGGCTACCTTCAATGAAGAGACTCCGCCGGGAGGTGGCTTGGACCCCGATAAGCAGCGTGCCCTGTCCGACTTCTATCGCGAAGAGTTCCTGCGCTACATGGACTACTTCAAGGCCAACGGCATCCTGAGCGACGACAGCCAGGACGCCATGCAGCAGACCTGCAAGAAGCTGATGGCCGACCTCGATCGCGTGTGCGCGCAGGACAACTTCCCCGCCGTCGCCGAGACCCTCCTGCAGAAGTTCGACGTCCTCGCCCGGCTGAGCGAGCTGGACCCGCGCCAGGGCCACTGAAGCCGCGGCGTCCGCGCCGCGGGCCCTCGGCCCCGCATCCCCAATCTCCCCCTCTCACCCGTCCCGGGCTGCGGCGTGCCGCCGCCGCCATCCTCGCCGCCGGCCTGCGCGCCGCCGATCCCGGACCGCTCGTGCGCGCCGCGCTCCGCCTGGACGGGCGCCGACTGATCGCCGCCGGCGAGACCTTCGCTCTCGGCCGCGGGCGCGTGCTCGTCCTCGCCGCGGGCAAGGCCGCGCCCGCGATGGCGGCGGCGGCGGAAACGGTCCTGGGCGACCGCCTGGCCGCCGGCCTCGCCGTCTCGAACGCCTCCGGCCCCGACCTCGTCCGCACGCGCCTGATCCTGGCCGGCCATCCCCTCCCGGACGCGCGCGGGGTGGAGGCGGCGCGCGCGGTGGAGGCGATGGTGGGCGGCCTCAGCGCCGAGGACGTCGTCGTCGTGCTCCTCTCCGGCGGCGCCTCCGCGCTGCTGCCCGCGCCCGTCCCCGGGGTGAGCCTCGCGGACAAGGTGGACGTGACGTCGCGCCTCCTGCGGGCGGGCGCGACCATCACCGAGCTCAACACCGTGCGCAAGCACCTCTCGCGCCTCAAGGGCGGTGGGCTCGCGCGCGCGGCCGCCCCCGCCCGCGTCGTGACCCTCGTCCTGTCGGATGTCGTGGGTGACGACCTCTCCACCATCGCCTCCGGCCCCACGGTGCCGGACCCGACCACCTACGCCGACGCGCTCCGCATCCTCGACGAGCGCGGCCTGGCCTCCGCCACCGCGGCGTCCGTCCTCCGCCATCTCCAGGCGGGCGTGAGTGGCGAGGTCGCGGAAACGCCGAAGCCGCGCGATCCCATCTTCCGGCGCGTGCGCACGCGTCTCATCGGCAGCAACCGCATCAGCGTGGCCGCCGCGGCGGGCGAGGCCACGCGCCAGGGCCTGCGGGTGCTGGTGCTGACCACGCGCCTGGAGGGCGAGGCGCGCGAGGTCGCGCGCGCCCTCGTCGCCGTCCTGCGCGAGTGCGTCGAGAGCGGTCGGCCGGCCGCGCCTCCGGTGTGCCTGCTGGCGGGCGGGGAGACGACGGTGACCGTGCGCGGGGACGGACGCGGCGGCCGCAACCAGGAGATGGCGGTGGCGGCGGCGGATCTCCTCGCGTCCTTCCCGGTGGAGGCGGTGGTGGCGACCCTGGCCACCGACGGCCGCGACGGCCCCAGCGACGCCGCGGGCGGGGTGGCGGATCGCACGTCGGTGGCGCGGGCGCGGGCCCTGGGCCTGGCCCCCCCGGCCGCCTTCCTGGCCGCCAACGACTCCAGTGCATTCCTGGCTCCGCTGGGGGACCTCATCGTGACCGGCCCCACCGGCACCAATGTCGTGGACCTCGCCGTCCTGCTCGCCGCCGGGCGTGCGCGCGTTCTATAATCCGCGCAACCGCCCACACGGCCTGGAGGTGCGTTTGGCCGACGCCGAGCCGCCAGAGGACGAAGGGCACTCTCCGGACGGAGAGCCGGCCCCGGCCGAGACGCACGCGACTGCGGCAACGGAGATGGCTGCGGTCACGCCCGTGACCGACGCTGCTCCGGGCAATCCCCTGGAGCAGCGCGCGCGGCTGGCCGAGGACCGCCTGGCCGAGGTCATGGCCGCGTACCGGACCCTCAAGACCGAGAACGAGGACTTCCGTGAGCGTCAGTCGCGCAACATCGAGCGGCGGTACGAGCAACGCCGGGAGAAGCTGCTCCTGAAGTTCATCGACGTGCTGGACAACCTCGACCGCGCGCTGGAGGCGGCCCAGACCAGCTACGCCGGCCAGCCCCTCCTCGAAGGAATGATCCTGGTGCGCACGCAGCTGCTGCAGACGCTGCAGGACGAGGGGCTCGACCGCATCCCGGTGGTGGGCCTCCCCTTCGATCCCGCGGTCAGCGAGTCGGTCTCCACCGCGCCCGTCAAGGATCCGGAGCAGGATCACGTCGTGGTGAAGGAGCTGCTGCGCGGCTACCGGTTGAACGGCCGCGTGGCCCGGGCCTCGCGCGTGGTGATCGGGATCTTCGAGGGCGCCGCCGCTCAGGCGGCGGAGGGGACGACCCCGGCCGCTTCACCCGCGGCGGCGGAAACACCCGCGGCGGCGGAACCGCCCGCGGCCGTGGAAGCGCCGGCGGCGGCGGTGGCCGCGAGCGGCGCGGCCGAGCCGTCCGACCCGGTCTCTTCGCCGCCCCCGATTCCGCCGAAGGCGCCCGGGTCGCGCCGCAAGGGCCGCTGACGACCGCCGCTCCGACCCCGCTCTCCGACCACCGCCCACGCCGCCCGTGGGCGCGCCGCGTCGTCCGCTTCGCCGCCCTGGCCCTGGCCGTGGCCGTCATCCTCACCGACGCCTACTACCTCCGTTTCCTGGAGCCCGGAGTCTCGCGCAAGGTCGTGGCCACGACGCTGCTGGGCCTCTGCGCGATCGTGGTCGCGCTCGCGTCCTGGGACCTCCCCCGGGGCCGCGGGGACTGGCGGGACCTGGCGCGTCGCGCGGCGGAGCCCGCGCTCCTGATCGCCATCCTCGGCCTCGCCTTCGCCCTGCGCCTGTGGGGCATCACCGCGAGCCTGCCCCAGAGCTACGTCGCCGACGAGTACGACTTCGTGCATGCCGGCCTGCGCATGATCAAGGGCGGCGACCTGAACCCGCACTGGTGGTTCCACCCGAGCCTTCAGCGCTACCTCGCCGTCGCCACCTACGCCGTCGTGTTCATCCTCGGGGTGCCTCGCGGCCGGTGGGTGCACGTCACGGACATCACCGTCGAGGACATGCTCTACTGGGGCCGCTTCGTCGGGGTGATGTCGGGGACGCTCACCGTGCTCGTGGCGTACCTCCTCGGGCGCAGGGTCTTCGGGTCGCGCGTGGGCCTCCTCTCCGCCGCCCTGCTCGCGGTGTTCCCCGCCGCCGTCCAGCATTCCCAGTACAACAAGCCCGATCCCGTCATCGCGCTGATGACCGCGCTCAGCGTCCTCGTCACCCTCGTCTACCTCGAGCGCGGCGGCAACGCCTGGGCCCTGGCCAGCGGCATCGCGGTGGGCCTGGCCGCGAGCGCGAAGTACAACGGCATCCTCGTCGTGGTGCCGTTCGTGCTGGCCGCCGCCTTCCGCAACGGCTGGCAGACGCTCGCGCGGCCCGACCTGTACGTGGGCGCGGTGGGGACGTTCCTGGGCTTCCTCATCGGCTGCCCGTTCTTCCTGACGGAGATCCACCTCTTCCTGGACCAGATCGCGTACGACATCTCCACCTACGCGTACGAAGGGCGGGAGGGCGCGGAAGGCGTGGACAACTGGTGGGGCCACGCGACCTACACCTATCGCTACGGCGCCGGCTTCGCGGCGAGCTGGGCCGCCATCGGCGGCCTCGCCCTCACCCTCTGGCGCATCAACCCCGCGCGCGCCGTGTTCCTCACCTTCCCGGTGATGTACTACGGCTACTACGGGGCGCAGCGGATCAACTTCCGCGGCAACCTGATCCCGGTCTACCCGTTCCTCGCCGTCGTCGCCGCCTATGCCGTGGTCGAGCTGATCGAGTGGCTGGGGCGATCGCCCCTGAGCCGGCGTCGCTTCGCGGTGCCCGCCCTGGCCGCGCTCGTGCTGTCCCTGGTCATCGTGCCGCCGTTGCGCACGGCCGTGCGCTTCGACATCGAGGCCACGCGGCCGGACACGGGGACGTTCGCGCGGGAATGGATCGATCGCACGTTCCCGCCGGGCACGAAGTTCGCGGTGGAGAGGTTCACTCCCGTGCTGGACCCGAAGAGGTACCAGATCGTCCAGGAATCACGGCTGGTCAACCGGAGCGTGCGCAGCTATCGAGACGAGGGCGTGCAGTACCTGATCGTGTCGTCGATGGCCTACACACGTTACGCGCCCGAACACAACCAGACGCGCAGCTACGCCAAGCTGATGGCCATCTGCCCTGAAGTGGCGACGTTCGATCCCATCGCGAATCAGCGCGTGGGCCCGACGATAAAGATTCTACGGGTCCCCCCAGCAAGCAGTGGGGACGAGGGCGCGCCGTAGACGGCGTTCGTCGATGACCGCCGACCCGGCCAGAGCCTCTTATCTGCTAAACGATATCGATCGACACGGTTAGCAAAATAGAGGCTGGTGCCCGGTCGGTTGTCCCACCCAGAGACGTGTCTCCTTGCTCCGACTCGTGATCCCTTTTGTTTCTAGAATACATACGCCAGCGCGAATCCCACCTGCGCCACCATCATCATCCTGTACATGTGAGTCCACGATGGGTGGTTCTCCGTCGTGGCCAGATCTTCCGGCCGCCTCACCAGCAGGTAGACGGTATAGATCCCATAGAGAATCAACGCTGGGCCAAGAATCATGAGCAGCACCGGATTTCCGGTCAGGATTCCGCGCCATACGCCCACTGGGATCAACACGAAGGGCAACACGAAGAACGGCGCGATCATCCAGGCCGCCGCTTTCACGCCGTACGCGATCGGCAGCGTCCGGCATCCGCCGGCGCGATCCCCCTCGATGTCCGCGAAATCCTTGGTGCTGGCCGCCCCGAGCAGGAAGAGGCCGAAGATGGCGCCGATGTACCAGGGCTCCAGGCCCAGGATCGTCTTGACCGTGGACCAGCCCGCCACCTTCAGCAGCACGCCCCGCGGGATCGCGATAGTGATGTTGGCCCAGATGCCGCGCCGCTTGGTCCAGATGGGCGGCGCGGAGTAGATCCAGCAGAGGCCGGTCGTGAGCACCACGATCCAGAAGCACTCGTGATGCGCCGCCCCCGCGGGCGCGGCCAGCCAGGCCAGGACCCAGGCCAGGGCGGCGGTGACGATCGTGAAGACCCAGGCCTGGCGCAGGGTGAGGGCGCCGCTGGGCAGCGGCCGCGCCGGCTTGTTCACGCGGTCGATGTCGAGGTCGTAGATCTGGTTCAGCGCGTTGTTGGCCGCGTTCAGCACGGCGGCCATGAGCGCGCCGTAGACGACGGGCAGGACGAGGGCCGCGGTCACGGGCAGCTTGTGATGGCCGGCCCCCCAGGCCGTCACCGCGCCGCTCACCACGCCGAGGGCGGGCGGAAGCAGGGTGAACGGCCGCGCCAGGTCCACGTACGGGCGCGCCCGGCCGGCCATCAGGTGGCCATCCGCGCCATCAGGACCACGAGGGTGGCCCCGATGGCGGTGTTGACGGCATTGAGGAGGTCGTTGTCCAGCCAGCCGCGCTTCTCCGCGACCGTGCCCAGCACGCTCTCGGCCAGGCAGCCGAGCAGCCCGGCGATCGCCACCAGGACCGCCGCTGCGGGCGCGTAGAGACCACCCGCCGCCCCCACCAGCGCGATCACGAGGGCGCCGGCGAGGCCGGCGGACGTGCCTTCCGCGCTGATCGCGCCTTCCGTGCCCGGCGGCACCGGACGCAGCGTGGTGATGAGGAACGTGCGCCGCCCGTAGGCCTTCCCCACCTCGGACGAGCAGGTGTCGGCCGCCGCCGTGGCCACCGCGGCCGCGTAGGCGAGCGTGAAGAGATGGCGATCGTCGGGGGCGGACAATCCGGCGAGCAGGGCCAGGGCCGCGGGCACGCCGCCGTTCGCCCAGGCGTTGCGCCAGCCGCGCGCGCCGCCCTTCTCCTGGGCGATGCCGCGCTGCGCCTTCACGCGGTAGCCGAGCTTCGTCACCGCCGTCCCCACCACGAAGAACGCGATCATGACCGCGAGCCCACGGAGTCCGAGGCCGGCGGTGATGACGGTGCCGATCACGACCGCGGAGAGCGCTCCCGGGAGGTCGATGGAGTGCGCGAGATAGGCCAGGGCGGCGATGCCCACGTTGACGGCGAGGCCCAGGGCGGCGCGGCGGGCCAGCGCCGGATCGCCGAAGAAGATCGTGAGGTCCGCGCGCGCGATGAGCGCGATCGCGATCCCGCCGATCAGGGGCACGGTCAGGTTGTCGTCCAGGGTGGTGGGGACGGACTCCGCGAGCGCGCAGAGCAGGGTCACGGGAACGACCACCGCGAGCACCCAGGGGGAGGCGGCCGCGCGCAGCGGCATCTCCAGCGTCCACACGGAAAGGAGCGCCGCCGCCAGCCCTCCGCAGACGACGAAGGCGAGGAAGCCGGCCCAGCCCTTGCGCGAGTTCCAGGGCAGGCGCGGCCCTCCCACCGCCTGCCCCACGATGGACGCCATCCCGTCCCCCACTGCGAGCAGGCCCCACACCGCCGCCACCATCCAGCGCTCGTCGCGCAGGGCGAGCACGAGGGCGAGCACGCTGAGGGGATAGATGAGGATTCCGATCGCGTGGCCGGCCCCGTGATCGGTCTCGCGCCACAGCGCGCGCCCGCCCAGGCGCGGCAGCACCTGCCAGTTGAAGAGGAAGGCGGCCACGGCCATGACCGCCGCCTCCGGCCAGGTGAGGTAGCGCAGGAGCAGGGCGAAGGCCCCCACGCCCACGTGGACCAGCTTCCGCTTGAGCTCGCCGGCGGTCAGGGCCACGTCTTCAGGCCGCCGGCGCGGTGGTACGCAGCCATTCCAGCGTGCGTCGCAGACCTTCGCGCAGCGGGGTCGTGCGATAGCCGAGGTCGCGCTCGGCCTTCGCGCTCGTGTAGGCCCAATGCTCGCGGAAGACGCCGACCACCTCGTGGGTGAGCAGCGGCTCCACGCCCGTCAGCTCCGCCCAGGCGTAGAGCATCCAGCCCAGGGCGGTCGCCGCCGCGTAGGGGATGTGCAGGCGCGGCGCGGCCACGCCCGAGGCCTCCGCGAGCTGGCGGAAGAACCCGTTCATGTCCACGTTCTCCCCGGCCAGGAGGTAGCGCTCGCCCGCCCGGCCCTTCTCCAGCGCGTCCACGTGCCCGGAGGCCACGTCCTCGACGAAGGAGTAGGACCACAGGCGATCGCCGGGGCCGATGATGCCCGGGAAGCGGCCGCGCAGGTGGTCCGCGATCATGTTGACCACGATGTTGCCCGCGGTGCGGTCGCCCGGCCCGTAGACGACCCCGGGGTAGAGGAGGACGACGTCGCGCCCGGAGGCGGCGGCCTCGCGCGCGATCACGTCCGCGTGCGCCTTCGTCCGCTCGTAGTCGTTGCGGAAGGAGTGGCCGGGGTGGATCTGCGATTCGTCGGCGGGCTGGGCGCGGGTGGGACCGATGGCCATGAAGGACGACGTGTAGACGAGGCGCGCCCCCACCGCCTCCGCCGCGGCCAGGGCCGCGCGCAGCCCCTCCACGTTCACCTTGTCGAAGGCGTCGCGCTCCGGCACCCACATCTTCACGAGCGCGGCCATGTGCAGGATGGCCTGGCATCCGTCGGCGGCGCGGCGCAGGGAGGCCGCGTCGCAGACGTCGCCGCGCGCGATGTCTCCCGCGGGCAGGCCGGCGAGGTTGCTGCCCTCGCGCGCGAGCAGGCGCACCTCGTGGCCGCGCGCGGTGAGGGCGCGGGCCACGTTCTTCCCCAGGAACCCCGTGCCTCCGGTGAGCAGGACCTTCATCGGACGGGACTCCGGGCGGACACGCGCGCGCGCCAGTCCTCGAGAAGGTCGCCCAGCGTGCGGTCGAGGCCCAGGCGCGGCTCCCAGCCGGTGGCCGCCCGCAGGCGCGAGGGATCGCCGACGAGGACGGGGATGTCCGCGGGCCGGAAGCGGCCGGGATCCTGCCGGATCTCGACCTCGACCCCGGCCAGGGCGACGAGGCGAGAGAGCAGGTCGCCCAGGCGCACCCCGCGCCCGCTACAGACGTTGTAGACGCCAGCGGGACGCGAGGCGGCTCCCGCGCCCGCCTCCAGCAGCGCCCAATACGCCCGCACCACGTCCCGGACGTCGGTGAAGTCGCGCACGGCGTCGAGGTTCCCCACGGAGAGGACGGCCGGCCGGTGGCCCCCCGCGACCTCCGCGATCTGGCGCGCGAACGAGCTCTCCGCGAAGGCCTCGCCCCGGCCGGGCCCGGTGTGCGGGAACGTGCGCGTGCGCAGCACCTCCGGCCCCCCCGGCGCCGCGTACTCGAGAGCGAGCAGTCCCTGCGCGACCTTGCTCACGGCATAGGGCGAGACCGGCCGCAGCGGTGTGTCCTCCCGCACGGGGACGGAGGCATCCCCCACGATGCCGTATTCGTCCGCGCTCCCGACCACGAGGACGCGCGGGCGCAGCCGCTCCGCCCGCACCGCGTCCATCAGGTGGACGATGCCCATGACGTTCGTGCGCAGGGTGGCCCCGGGGTCGATCCAGGAGTGATGGACGCTGGACTGGCCGGCCAGGTGGACGATGCGGTCGGGGCGGGCGGTGGCCACCGCCGCCGCCACCGCGGGGGCGTCGTCGATGTCCGCCTCCAGGATGGTGGCCTTCCCCGGCCGGGGACCGGGAGCGCCTCCGCGCGGGCGCACGAGCGCGAACACCTCGACCTCGGGATGCTCGGTGCGGAGCAGCTCCAGCAGGTGGCCCCCCACGAAGCCGTGGGCACCCGTGATGAGGACGCGCATCGTCAGCGCTCGCCGTAATGGCGCTGGTAGTGCTCGCGGAAGGCGGGGTCCGCCTCCTTGAGCGGCCGCCACCACGCCTCGTGCTGGCGGTACCACGCGACCGTCCGTTCCAGGCCCTCCGCGAACGGCACCTGCGGCTCCCAGCCCATCGCCCGCAGCTTCCCGCAGTCCAGGCTGTAGCGGCGATCGTGGCCGGGACGGTCGGGCACGCGCTTGATCAGGCTCTCCGGCTTGCCCACCAGGGACAGGATGCGGCGGGTGAGCTCGATGTTCGGGACCTCGTTGCCGCCGCCGATGTTGTAGGTCTCGCCCGGACGCCCCCGCTCGAGCAGGAAGTCCACGGCCCGGCAGTGGTCGTCCACGTGCAGCCAGTCGCGCACGTTGAGGCCGTCGCCGTAGAGGGGCACCGGGATGTCGTCGATGGCGTGGGTGACGAAGAGGGGGATGACCTTCTCCGGGAACTGGTAGGGTCCGTAGTTGTTCGAGGCCCGCGTGACCACCACCGGCACGCCGTAGGTCGCGAAGTAGGAGTAGGCCAGGCGGTCCCCGCCCGCCTTGCTCGCCGAATACGGGTTGCGCGGCATGAGCGCATCCGTCTCCCGGGACGAGCCCTTCTCCACGCTGCCGTAGACCTCGTCCGTGGAGATCTGCACGAAGAGCTTGAGCCCGGCCGAGCGGCGGGCCTCTTCCAGGAGGACGAAGGCCCCGTACATGTCGGTCTGGATGAAGCCGCCCGCATCGTAGAGGGAGCGGTCCACGTGCGTCTCCGCCGCGAAGTTCACCACGTACGCGCAGCCGGGGAGGACGCGCGCGACCACGGCCGGATCCGCGATGTCGCCCTGCACGAAGGAGAGCCCGCGGTGTCCCTCCAGGTCGGCCAGGTTCTCGCGGCGGCCGGCGTAGGTGAGCTTGTCCAGGACCACGATGTCCCAGTCCGGCCGCGTGCGGGCCACGTGATGGACGAAGTTGGAGCCGATGAAGCCGGCCCCGCCCGTGACCAGGATGCGCGTCGTCATCGCCCGGAGAGGAAGCCGCGGTTGCTCGCGTTGGCCTCCTGCCCCATGAAGTTGCCGATGGACCCGATGTTGGCCAGCTCGATGGAGAAACGGTACTGCTTGTTCTTGAGGTTGTACTTGGAGTTGATCATCTCCGCCACGAAGCCGCAGCACTGCACGTCGTAGCGCAGGCGGGCGGTGGACTGCACCATGGTCTTGTTGATGACGTCGTAGTCGGCGGACCCGGCCGCGGTCAGCTTGCCCGGCACCAGGGCCAGCCGCGCGGAGCCGCGCATGGTGTTGGTTGGCCGCGTGCGGTTCAGGGTGACGCGGTAGGTGCCGCGGAACCAGCGCGCGTCGAAGCCGAAGTACCGGTAGTTGATGTTGGTGGAGAGGCTGAGGCTGCGGACCTCACGGAAGTTCACGTCGTACTCCAGGTCGAAGTTGGTGGAAACGGCGGGGGTGGGACGGATGCGCAGCCGCGACTGCAGGGGCGAGAGGTGGGCGGGCTCGCCGTCCTTGCCGAAGACCGCGGAGGAGTAGTTGGGATCGTAGATGTTGGCCCCGCTCGCGATGTCGACGTAGTAGGTCTGCCCGAGGCGCCAGTTGAGGAACTCGTAGGGCTCGAGCTTGCCGCTCTTGCCCGGCCGCTTGGCGTAGACCTGCTGGATCAAGCCGTAGCGCACTTCGTTCGTGCCCGGGAAGAAGTCCAGGTAGTCGAAGCGCGGGATGGAGTCGAACTCCTCGAACTTCGAGCGGTAGGTGTAGGTCACCTCCGGCGTGAGCACGTGCTTGTAGCGCTCGGAATAGAAGTTGCCGGGCGTGTTGAAGACACGCGAGAAGCTCGGTCCCCGCATCTCCAGGCTGCCTTCCACGTACTTGCGCTGGATGGAGGTGGGGTCGAGCTCGCCCGTCCGGGTGTTGTAGGTCGATCCGTAACGGGTGTAGCGCGCCTGCACCTGCGGCGTGAGCTGGAGGAACGACCGCGAGAGGGGGCGGGAGATCCGGGGGTTGAGGTCGAAGCGGTCGTATTTGTCGATGTGATCCTGGTTCCCCAGCTGCAGGGCCTCCGCCCTCGACTCGTACGCGAAGACGAGACCCGTCTTCTTGAACTTCTTCGGGTTCATGTTCACGGTCAGCGAGGGGTAATGGCGCCGGCGGTCGAACGTGTTGGGGTCGGTCGGGTTGTCGGGATCGAAGAAGAAGGTGTCCGTGGAGTCGGCCTGGAGCTGCACCGAGGTGGGCCCGAAGCTCCTCTGGAGAGTGGCCGTCCAGTAGCGGTTGCGCTGGGAGGCGAGGTCGAGGCTCTCCTGGAACTGCTCCTGGAACTGCACCGTGCTCGTCTCCTGCACGCGCAGGCTGGCCCGCACCTTTCCAGGCAGGTTCTGGATGGCGTCCCAGTTGAGGTCGTGCTCGGTGACGCCGCCCGAGCGCCGGAAGATGTAGGTCCGGAACGTCCCGCGCGAAGGCGAGGGACGCAGGTATCGGAACTCGTGGCCGAACCCCCAGCCGAACTTGGCGTAGTGGTCGGCGTAGAAGGTCTGGTCGTAGCTGCGGCCCATGGCCCAGAAGAAGCCGCCCCCGATGTTGAAGCCGCGGAAGCTGTCGGGCCCGAAGTGGGGGAGGAGGATCCCCGTCGAGCGCTGGTCCTGCTGGATGGGATAGACGAAATACGGGATGTAGAAAGCGGGCACGTCCTTCACCTTGAAGAGGACGTTCCGCGCCTTCACCTTGTCGTCGATCTCCAGCGTGGCCGAGCTGGCGGTGAAGCTCCAGCGCGGATTGGGCTGCATGCAGGAGGTGAACTTGCCATCCTCGATCCGGTACTCGCTGGGACCGACGCGCTCGATGCGCTTGCCTTCGACGAGGACACCGGGCGAGAGGTAGCCGAACGCGTTCTCGAACGTGCCCCGGCTGGTGTCGAGCTGCATGTCGAGCTTCTCGCCGGCCAGCCGCTCCTCGCCGCGCATGAACACGACGTTCCCCTCCGCGACCACGCGCCGGGCCGTGGTGCCGTCCGGCTTCTCCATCTGGTAGATGTCGAGCCGGTCCGTCTGGATGCGCGTGTCCCCGAAGATCAGGTCGACGAAACCGCGGAACTGGGTGTGCCCGTCCCCGAAGCGCTCGGACTGCCCGGCCGTGATGCAGGTCGAATCCGAGCTGCAGTTGCCGACGGGCGAAGGCTCAGGCTCCGGCGGCGCCGGAGTCGGTGTCGGGCTGGGCGCGGGCGTGGGCTGCACGTTCTGGATCGGAGCGGGAGCGGTGGGAGCCTCGGAAGCCGGCGACGGAGCCGGCGACGGCGACGGGCTGGGCGACGTCCCTGGCGTCTGCGCGGCCGCGCCCCTCGCGGTCAGGAGCGTCCCCAGGACCACGACGGCGACGATCGAGCGGTCAGACCACATCCGCCGCCATTCCCATCACGTGGAACCCGCCGTCGACGTGGATCAGCTCGCCCGTGATCCCGCGCGAGAGGCGCGAGACCAGGAAGAGCGCGGCATCGCCGACCTCCTCCTGCTCGGTGTTCTTGCGCAGGGGCGCGTGCGTCCGGTGGTACTCGAGCATCTTGGAGATGCCGTGCACGCCGGAGGCGGCCAGGGTCTTGATAGGACCGGCGGAGATCGCGTTCACGCGGATGCCCTTGGGTCCGAGGTCCGCGGCCAGGTAGCGGACCGAGCACTCCAGGGCGGCCTTGGCCACGCCCATGACGTTGTAGTGCGGGACCACCCGCTCGCCGCCCAGGTAGCTGAGCGTCACCACGCTGCCCCCGCGGCCCTCCATGAGGGGCGCCGTCCGCCGCACGAGCGCGGTGAGGGAGTAGGACGAGATGTCCTGGGCCATCCGGTATCCCTCGCGCGAGGTGTTCATGAACTCCCCGTCCAGCTCCTCGCGCAGCGCGTAGGCGACCGCGTGCACCACGAAGTCCAGTCCCCCCAGCTCGCTCTTGACCGACGCGGCCAGCGTCTCCAGGTCCTCGTCCTTGCTGACGTCGCAGGGCAGGATCACGGGACGGTCGAGGCCAGCGGCCAGCTCGCGGACATTCTCTTCCAGGCGCTCGCCCTGGTAGGTCACGGCCAGGCGGGCGCCTTCGCGCGACACGGATTGCGCGATCCCCCAGGCGAGCGAGCGCTTGTTGGCGATTCCCAGGATGAGACCGGTCTTTCCCTCGAGGAGCATGCGCAGTTCTCCGAAAAGGGGAGTCTAGCGCAAGGGCGCGACGGGACGTGAGGGCGCCGGCCGGTGGCTAGGCCGCCGTGAGCTCCTCGACCGTCCGTCCCCTCAGCGCGAGCAGCCGGCGCACCACGTCCCCCACCACGTTGTTGGGGGTCGAGGCGCCGGCGGTGAGGCCGATGCGCACGGGACCCGCGGGCAGCCAGTCCGCGGTCATCGTCTCGTCGTGGGCGCCGACCGGACGGTGTCGCAGCGTGGCCGAGATGCAGTCCGCGGCGTCGATGTGGTACGTGGGCAGGCGGGCCGCGCAGATGCGGGCCAGGGCCTGGGTGTTGCTGCTGTTGTAGCCCCCGATCACGACCATGAGGTCGAGCCCGCCGTCGTCGAGCATGCGGAGCACGGCGTCCTGGCGGTCCTGGGTGGCCGAGCAGATCGTGTCCATGGCCCGGAAGCGCCGGGCCGCTTCCGTTTCCCCGTAGCGATCCAGCATGGCCCGCCGCAGCATCTCCTGGATCTCGAGGCTCTCGCTCATCAGCATCGTCGTCTGGTTGGCGAGGCCGATGTGGGCGAGGTCGCGCTCGGGATCGAACCCCGGGCTGGCCGCGTGGGCGAACCGCTCGCGGATCACCTCCGCGCCCGTCTGGCCGCGGATGAACGCGCAGACCACCTCCGCCTCCTGGCGGTCCCGCACGCAGAGGTAATGGCCGCCGGAATGGGTCAGGGCCTGGGAGGCGGTCGCCTTCGTCTCCTCGTGATAGTGCTTGCCGTGGATGACGGCGGTGAACCCGTCCCCCGCGTACTTGTGCACGTTCTTCCAGACGTTGAGCACGCTGCCGCAGGTGGTGTCCACGAGGACGCAGCCGCGGCCGCGCAGCTCGTTCATCTCGGCGACGGTCACGCCGAAGGCGGGGAGGATGACGACGTCGCCGGCGGTCACGTCCGCGTAGCGCGAGGCCGCCTCCCTGGTCTCGGGCAGGATGCGAATCCCCATGTCCTCGATCCGGCGGTTCACGTCCGGGTTGTGGATGATCTCGCCGGACAGGAAGATCCGCCGGTCCGGGAACTGCTGCCGCGTCTCGTAGGCGTACTCCACCGCCCGGTCCACGCCGTAGCAGAACCCGAACTCACGGGCCAGCTTGAGGGTGAGGTCCCCGGCGCGGGCGGCGTGGCCCAGGGCGCGGAGGCGGTCCACCACCGCGCTCGCGTAGTTCTGGGACAGCACCGGCCCGACCGCCGCCTTGAGGCCGAACCCCTTCTGGAAGTACGTCTCGCTCACTTCAAGAGGATACGCGACCCCCCGCCCGGCGACCAACCCGCCCCACAGCCCGCGGCCACCATCGTGGGTGGGTGGCTGGGTTTGACGGCCGGGAGGCCGGCAGCTACCCTGTGTGGGTCGACGCGGCCGGGCGGCCCTCCACTGCCCCCGCGAGCGACGGAGGCGGGGTGCCTGCCTGGGCGCCAGCGCCGGTGGTGAGGTCATGTTCGAGCGATCATCCGTAAGGGTCAATCCGAGGACGCCGGTGCGTGTCGAGATCGCCCGGCCGGGGCATCCCACGGCCCTGGGCGTCGTGGCCAACATCTCCGACCAGGGCGCCTGTGTCGTCACCGACGGCAGCTTCCCCATCGGCGAGAGCCTCGTGCTGCACCTGGTCTTCGCGCCCGACGGCCAGCCGTTCCAGGCCGCGGGCCGGGTCGTGTGGATGCGCAACGGCGGAGACGTGCCGGGCGCGCAGCGCTACGGCCTGCAGTGGGCGCACCGGACGGGACCCCAGCACTCCCGCCTGCGCGAGCTGATCGGCGAGAAGATCTAGCTCGGCCCCTTCGGCGAGCGGCGCAGGCCGCCCAGCGTGGACGGCTTGAAGGGGCGCCGCGGGCCCCCGCGCTCCGGTGAGGTCTGCATGGGCACGAACGCGCACATCTCCAGGAGGCGCGAGCGCAGCCTCTGTCCCACGCGCTCGATCAGGTACTCCTGGCGCCGGAACCCCGGCGCCTCCACCGCCACCTCCCGGTCCACGTCTTCGAAGGAGGTGGTGACGAGGGTGGGCCGCCGCGCCATGTAGCGGCCGTTGACGATCGTGAACAGGGTGTCCGCGGCCCAGTCCGTCATCTTCCGCGCCCCGAGGTCGTCCAGCACGAGCACGTCCGCGCCCAGGACGGAGCGCAGGACGTCCGACTCGCTCGTCATCGAGGCCTTGTCGTAGGAATGGGCGATCTCGTCGAGCAGCGCCCCGAACGTGCAGAAGCGGCCGCCGACGCCGTGGTTCGCGGCCAGCTCGGCCAGGACCGCCACCGCCAGGTGCGTCTTGCCCGTCCCGGAGGGTCCCCAGAAGAGGAGGCCGAGGCCGTCCCCGCGCACGCCCGCCTCCGCGAAGCGGTTGCAGTAGGCGAGGGCCCGGTCGTAGGCGGCGCTGAGGGCCGGCGTCCGCGGCGCGAAGTTGCCGAGCGAGCAGTGACGATGTCCGCCGGGGATGCCCAGCGCGTGCAGGGGGTCGATCGCGCGCGCGGCGTCCGCTCCCGATCCCCGCCGGCATCCGCAGCGGCGCGCGTATTCGCGGGTCCCGACGCGCGTGGAGGCGAACCCCGTTCCCTGGCAGCGAGGGCACTCGCGGCCGGTCGCGGTTTCCACGCCTTCGCTCACAGGAGGAGCCGCTGGTTCGAGGCCTGCAGGGCGACCTGACGCCGGTCGGGCCCGTCGAGGCGCACCACCGTGCAGGCCTCGAGGAGGCGCGAGCGGAGCCGGTGGCCGATGCGGTCCACGAGGTACTCGCGCCGGACGGTGGCGTCCGCGTCCATGAGCTCGCGCGCGCTGGCCTCGCGGTCCGGATAGTTCGTGGTGATGAGGGTCGGGCGCCGCGCGAGGTAGCGGCGGTTCAGGATGTAGAACAGCGTGTCGTTCATCCAGTCCGTCATCTTCCAGGCCCCGAGGTCGTCGAGGAGGAGGACCTCCAGGTCGATGACGGGCTCGAGCAGCTCGTATTCCGTGATGGCGGTGGCGGGGTTGTAGGAGTTGCGGATCTCCCGCATCAGCTCGTGGTAGTCCCAGAACTGGCCGCGCACGCCGTGGGTCTCCGCCAGCTCGCGCAGCACCGCGACCGCGAGGTGCGTCTTGCCCGTGCCGTTGCCGCCCGTGAAGAGGAGGCCGAGGCCCTTGTCGTTGGCATGGGCCGACCCGCGCTGGTCGTAGGCGCCGCAGTAACGCAGCACCATGGCCAGGGCGTCCCGGCTGAGGCGGGTGCTGCCCTCGCCGATCTCGAAGGTCGCGAACGTGCAGTGCTCGTAGCGCGGGGGGATGCGCAGCGCCTCCCGCCTCCGCTCGGAGGCGTCGGGGCCGGCGACCTGCTGGCAGGCGCAGCGGTGCGCGACCTCGACCTCCTTGCCGTCGGGTCCGGCCACGGAGGCGATCTCGAACCCCGTGCCCCGGCACCGCTCGCAGTCCGTCATCGCCCCCACGGATGCCTCAGGCCACGTATTCGTCGAGACCCGCGCGCAACGGCCGGAAGGCGAAGCCCAGGTACTCGGCGGCCGGGCGCGGGTCGAGCTCCACGGTCTGGGTGATGAAGTCGACCGCGCCCGGCGAGAGCATGGGCGTGGGCATCAGGGCCATCGGGCGCACGAGCACCTTCATCAGCCCGGGTGGGTGATGGAGCAGCGGACGCCGCCGGCCCAGCACCTCCTGTATGGTCCGGATCACGTCGTCCATGGTGAGCCGCTGCGGTCCCCCGATCTCCAGCACCTTGTCGCGCGCGTCCTCCCGGCGCACGACCTCCGCGATCGCGCGTGCGACGTCCTTCACGTAGGCGGGGTAGACCGGCGTCTCGCCGTCCCCGATGACGGGGACGAAGGGGAGATGGCGGCAGAACCAGATGAAGCGGTTCATGCTGTGATCGCCCGGGCCGTAGATCCAGGACGGGCGCAGGATCGCGTACTCCATCCCGCTCGCGCGGATGGCCGCCTCCGCGATGTCCTTGGCCTTCATCCACGGCTGGGGCAGGTTGCGGCCCGCCCCCGCGCCCGAGACGTAGATGAACCGGCGCACGCCCAGCTTCTTGGCCACCCCCACCGCGGCCTCCGTCCCGCGCGCGTCCACTTCCATGTAGGTGCGGCCCTTGCCCGCGTCCTCGACCGGGTGGTTCGGGAACTGGATGGCCTGCACGACGGTGTCGGCGCCGGTGAACGCCTTGCCCAGCGACACGACGTCGCCCGCGAAGGCCTGGACCTTGCGCACGCGCCCGTCCCAGGGGTCGGGCCGCTCCGGGTAGCGGGTGGTGACCGCGACCTCGACGCCGCGCTCTTCGAGGAGGCGGGACACGACCTCGCGCCCGATGAATCCCGTCCCGCCGGCCACGACCACCCGCATCCGCCCTCCCTCCGCCGCGCCCGAAGAGGCGCGCGTTATTCTGCCCTATCCTTGTGTCGGCATGCGCAAGGCGCTCGTGGTCGAAGACGACGCGGACATCGTCGAGCTCGTCTCGCTCTATCTCGCCAAGGACGGCTGGGACGTGGAATCCGTCTCCGATGGGAAGCGTGCGCTGGAGAAGGTCCGCCGTGGGACCTACCAGCTCATCATCCTCGACATCCAGCTCCCGGGCATGGACGGGCTCTCCGTTTGCGCGGAGCTCCGGCGTGACCGCGCCAGCGCCTCCGTGCCTCTCGTGATGCTGACCGCCCGCGGCGACGAGTCCGACCGCGTCGTGGGCCTCGAGATGGGCGCGGACGACTACGTGGTGAAGCCGTTCAGCCCCAAGGAGCTGCTGGCGCGCGTGCGCGCCCTCTTCCGCCGCCTCGAGCGCAAGGACGAGACGGACGACGTCAGCACCATCGGCGCCCTGGAGATGGACCGCGCGCGGCACCTCGTCCGCTGCGCCGGCAAGCGCGTGCACCTGACGGCCAAGGAGTTCGCGCTCCTTCTCGCCCTCATCGACGCCCGCGGCCGCGTCCTTTCCCGGGATGCCCTGCTCCAGGACGTCTGGGGATACTCGTACACCGCGGGGACGCGCACGGTGGACGTGCACGTGCGGCGCCTTCGCGAGAAGATGCCCGCCTTTGCCCGCTCCATCGTGACCGTGAAATCGCTGGGTTACCGCATTCCGCGAGACGGCGAATGAGCCGCTTCGGACTGCGCGAGCGCATCGCGGTGGGGGCGGTGGCCGCCTCCGCGGCCGCCCTCATGGCGGTGCTCGTGCTGGTGGCCCCCGGCCTCAAGCGCGGCACCGTCGAGAACACCCGGCGCACGCTGCTGGCGGAAGCGCGGCTCATGGCGCGCGTGGTCGAGCGGCCGCTGGCCGAGGGCGCCCCCGCCGCCGAGATCGACGCCCTCGTGGACAGCGCCGCGCGCGAGGTCAGCGCCCGCGTGACCATCATCGCCCCCGACGGGCGCGTGCTCGCGGACTCGTCGCTCTCCGGCCCCGAGCTGGCCGCGGTCGAGAACCACGCCGCCCGCCCGGAGGTGACGGACGCGCTCCGCGGCAGCACCGGGAGCGCCATCCGCCGCAGCGCGACCGTCAACGTGGACCTCCTCTACGCCGCCGTCCCCATCCGGCACGACGGCCGCGCCATCGGGGTCGCACGCGTGGCCCTCCCCCTCTACGGCATCGAGGAGCAGGCGCAGGAGGTCGCGCGCTCGGTCGCCCTCGCCCTCGCCCTCGCCTTCGCGGTGGCCGTCGTCCTGTCCGTCGCCCTGTCCGCGCCCCTGGCCGGCCCCCTGCGCGAGATGATGGAGTCCGCGCACCGCTTCGCCGAGGGTGACCTCTCCGCGCGCACGCGCATCTCGCGCCGGGACGAGATCGGCGAGCTGGCGCGCATCCTCGACCGGTCGGCGGACCAGCTCCAGGCCCGCCTCAACGAGCTGGCCGGCGAGCGCGCGCGCACGGAGGGTGACCTCTCCGCCATCGACAGCGGCCTGCTCGCCGTCGACCACCGCGGCACCGTGATCCTGGCCAACCACAGCCTCCGCCGCAGTCTCGACCTGCCCGACCCCCTGGGACGCCACTACGTCGAGGTGATCCGCCACTCCGAGGTCGGACGGGCGCTGGAGGCGGCGCTGCGCACGGGCCGGCCCCAGGCCCTGGAGGTGCGCATCCATCACCTCCGGCGCATCTACGCCCTGCAGGCCGGCCCCTTCCCCGGGCAGGAAGGGATGCCGCACGGGGCCGTGCTGACCTTCCAGGACGTGACGGAGCGCCGCCGCGTGGACGAGGTGCGGCGCGACTTCGTGGCCAACGCCTCCCACGAGCTGCGCACGCCCCTGACCTCGATCCGCGGGTTCGTGGAGGCCCTCGAGGACGGCGGGGTGGAAGAGCCCTCCACCGCGCGCCGGTTCCTGGAGAGGATCCGATCCGCGGCCGACCGCATGACTTCCCTCGTCTCCGACCTCCTCGAGCTCTCGCGCCTGGAATCGGGCGAGCGGCCACCCCTCTGGGAGCACCTCGCCCCCGAAGAGGTCGTGGACGAGGTGATCGCGGCCCTGAGCGGCCTGGCCGGGGCCAAGCAGATCGAGATCAAGACCGACGTCAGCGCGCCCGAGTTCGAGACCGACCGCGACCGGCTGCGCGGCGTCCTGGAGAACCTGGTCGAGAACGCGCTCAAGTACACGCCCGTCGGCGGGCACGTCGTCGTCTCCGCCCGGACGCACGACGGCTCCGTCGTCTTCGAGGTGAAGGACGACGGCCCCGGCATCGGGGCCGAGCACCTGCCGCGGCTGTTCGAGCGCTTCTATCGCGTGGACAAGGCGCGCAGCCGCGAGCTCGGCGGCACCGGCCTGGGCCTTTCCATCGTGAAGCACCTCGCGGAGAGCCTGGGCGGGGCCGTCTCCGTCAGCAGCGAGCCCGGAGTGGGCAGCCGGTTCAGCGTGCGACTCCCGATGGCGCGCCGAGAGCCGGCGAGGACCGCCTGAGTGGGGGGAGACCGCCTCGTGCTCCTCCCCGGCCTGGGCGCGGATGCGGAGCTGCTGGAGCCGCAGCGGCGCGAGTTTCCGGGCCTCGAAGTGCCGCCCTGGCTGGAGCCCCGGCCGGCCGAGTCGCTCGAGGAGTTCGGCCGGCGCATGGCGCAGGCGTCGGCGCTCGATGGAAGCGCCGTGCTCGGCGGCGTGTCCTTCGGCGGGATGGTGGCCACGGTCATGGCCGGCCACGTCCGTCCGCGGGCTCTGGTCCTGATCGCGAGCTGCACCTCCGGGCGCGCGGTCCGGGGCTATCGACGCCTGCTCGCGCCCATCCTCGCGTCTCTTCCCTGGAGCCGCCCCGTGCCCCGTGCGCTGTGGCCTGCCGTGGCCTGGCTGTTCGGGGCGCGCGCGCCCGACCATCGGCGGGTTCTCTATCGCCTGCTGGACCAGGCCCCGACGCCCTTCGTGCAATGGGGTCTCTCCGCCATACTGCGCTGGTCGCCGGCATCGGCGCCGGCGACGCGGCTTCGGCACATCCACGGATCGTCCGATCGCCTCCTTCCGATCCGTGTCGTGCAGCCGACCGACGTCGTGCCCGGAGGGGGGCACTTCATCAACGTCACGCATGCCGAGCAGGTCAACGGCTGCGTGCGGCGGGCCATGGAAGATGCGTAACGCGCAAGGCTGGCGGCTACGGCTTTCTCATGAAGTCGGGATACCTGGTGAACCGGGCGGCCCCGAAGTGCTACTGCCTCGGGGTCTGCAACGTCGACGACGCGGGCACGGTCGCGGTCGAAGACCCGCCCCCGGCGGCGATTCCGCCTTCCACTCCGAGCGGACCGCGAGTCGAGTCGTATTCGCACTGCCACGAGGCCTGTGTCGTCCTCTACACGGGCGACCTCAGCTGGGTCGACGATTCGATCGCCAAGGTGAGGGGTGGCTTCCTGAAGATCCACTCCCGGCTTCGACTGAAAGGAACACCGCCGCGGCCGGACGCGCGGCTGTTCACGGTCGAAGAGCAGCCCGGTGGCTGGGTGGTGATCCGTTCCGAAACGGAGGCGGGGCCATGAGCCGCGCCTGGACCGTGGTCGCCCTGGCCGCGGGCATCGCTTGCAGCAGCCGTCCGCCGGCGCCGGAGGGGGATGCCTCGTCCCTGGTCCACGCCGCGGTCCTGCGCTACGAGGCCAAGCAGTTCCTCTCGGAGGAGCGCCTGCCCACGTGCGTCGCCATTCATGGATCGCCGGAAGGAATGGAAGCCCGCGTCCGGGAGGCCCTGCACCCGACGCTGCCGGGCATGCGGTCGGCGGAGGCCTGCGCCATCGTCGACGGCGAGGTCTATCTCGCGGGATCGAATGTGCCCGCCGCCCTGCTGTCGTCGGGGCCCATCCGGTGGATCGCCGACGACGAAGCGGAGGTCCGCGGGGGATTCGCGCGCACGCGCTCGTCGTCCCTCCGGCCGCTCTATCGCGTCGTCCGCGACGGGGGGCGCTGGGTCTGCCTGGGGCCGGTC
>Ga0209382_10001120_pt1 | contig 42946 bp, 35 predicted proteins | sample SoiMetdeltSBSDD5_FD_187599 | JGI IMG/M metagenome (GOLD analysis project Ga0209382, IMG submission 187599) | Bulk soil microbial communities from a Populus tree surrounding site in Tennessee, USA - Soil MetaG P. deltoides SBSDD5 (SPAdes) (version 2) | ecosystem: Environmental > Terrestrial >... | reverse complement strand
AGCTGATCTGCCAGGCGCACTTCAAGCTGCCCGCCGACGGGGTCGGATTCGGGTGGCATCAGGATAGCGACCATCGTCGCTACGGCACCGAAGAGTGGACCGACGTCAATGGCCGCGGCAGTTTCGTGCAAACGATCATCGCGGTCGACGTCATGAACGAGGAAAATGGCCCGCTGATGGTGGTTCCCGGTAGCGGTCGCAGCGGCCATCAATACCTGAAGCAACGCACTGCTCCAGTCGATGCGCTCTTCGATGGCCAGGCGCAGCCCGTGCTGATGGAGCGAGGCTCGGTGCTGTTGCTGGGCCCTTACACCGTTCACGGAAGCAAGCCCAATCGTTCCGGACACGCCCGGCGCGTTTTCATCAATGGCTATGCGTACCCTGGCGCGAATCGCCGGATTTATCCAGGCAAAGGTGCGGGGCGTAGCGTCGTAGCCCGGCCGTGAGGCCCACGGATAGACCTTAGGTCGGGCCGCGGGGGTTCGCCGCTGGTGGTTCCTTCAAACGCAGCCCGAGCTCGCGCAGCTGCTTGTCGTCCACCGGACTCGGCGCCTCGGTGAGCAGGCATTGCCCGCGCTGTGTCTTCGGAAACGCGATCACGTCGCGAATCGACTCCGCGCCGGCCATCAGCGTGACGATCCGATCGAGGCCGAACGCGATCCCGCCGTGCGGCGGCGCGCCGTATTGCAGGTTATCGAGCAGAAAGCCGAACTTGCCGCGCGCTTCCGCTGCGGTGATGCCGAGCGCGGCGAACACCTTCTGCTGCACTTCGGCGCGATGGATGCGGACCGACCCGCCGCCGATCTCCCAGCCGTTCAGCACCATGTCGTAGCCTTTGGCGAGCGCGCTTGCAGGATCGCTGGTCAACAGGTCCTCGTGCCCGTCCTTGGGCGCGGTGAACGGATGGTGGACCGCGCCCCAGCGCCGTTCCGCGTCGTCCCACTCGAACATCGGAAAATCGACGACCCAGAGCGGCTGCCAGCCGCTGGCCGCGTAGCCTTTCTCGTGCCCGATCTTGACCCGCAGCGCGCCGAGCGAATCGTTGACGATTTTCGCCTTGTCGGCGCAAAAGAACAGCAGGTCGCCGTTCTGCGCGCCGCTGCGCTCGAGAATCTGCGCGAGCACCTCGCCGGGCAGGAATTTGACGATCGGCGACTGCAACCCGTCGGGCAGGCTCGCCCGGTCGTTCACCTTGATGTAGGCGAGCCCCTTCGCGCCATAGATGGCGACGAACCGCGTGTAGTCGTCGATCTCCTTGCGGCTGAAGTCCGCTTTCGGGATGCGCAGCGCCGCCACGCGCCCGCCCGCCAGATCCGCCGCAGCCCGGAACACCTTGAATTCGACGCTCTTCATCAAGTCGGTCAGCTCGGTGAGCTCGAGCGCGATCCGCAGATCCGGCTTGTCCGAGCCGAAGCGGCGCATCGCTTCGGCATACGTCAGGCGCGGAAAAGGATCCGGCAGCGCGACGTCCAGCACGCTGCGAAATACGCTGCGCACCGCTTGCTCCATCAGGGCCTGGATCTCGAGCTCCGAGAGGAACGAGGTCTCGACGTCGATCTGCGTGAACTCGGGCTGGCGGTCGGCGCGCAGGTCTTCGTCGCGAAAGCAGCGCACCACCTGGTAGTAGCGGTCGAACCCGGCGACCATCAGCAGCTGCTTGAACAGCTGCGGCGACTGCGGCAGCGCATAGAACGAGCCTTGCTGCAGGCGGCTCGGGACGAGGAAATCACGCGCCCCTTCCGGGGTGGAGCGCGTAAGCATTGGCGTCTCGATGTCGATGAAGCCGAGCTGGTCCAGGACCTGCCGGACCGCCATCGTGACGCGGTAGCGCAGGCGCAGGTTCTTCTGCATCGGCTCGCGCCGCAGGTCGAGCACCCGGTACTGCAGCCGCGTGTTCTCGGAGAGATTTTCCTCGTCGAGCGGAAAAGGCGGCGGCAGCGAAGGATTGAGGATCTCGATCGACTGCGCGAGGACCTCGACTTCGCCGCTCGGGAGGTTCGGATTCGCAGTGCCCCCGGGGCGCTTGCGCACCGTTCCGGTCACGCTCAGGACGAACTCGCTGCGCACGCGGTCGGCAATGCCGAACGCGCCCGGCCGATCGGGATCGAAGACCACCTGGGCGAGTCCCTCGCGGTCGCGCAGGTCGACGAAGATCACGCCGCCATGGTCGCGCCGGCGGTGCGCCCAGCCGCACAGCGTCACGGTCCGGCCCACCTGCTCGGCTCTCAGCTCGCCGCAGTAGTGCGTGCGCATGGGTTCAACTCTTCCCGTTCTTCAGCCGGCCGTTCGGCGGCGGGGCTACGACGCCCATGGAGATGATGTACTTGAGCGCCTGGTCGACGCTCATGTCGAGCTCGATCAGGTCCTTGCGGGCGACCAGCACGAAGTATCCACCGGTCGGATTCGGCGTGGTCGGCACGTACACCGAAAGAAAATCGTCGCGCAGGTGATTCGCGACGTCCCCGCCCGGCGTTCCGGTCAGAAACCCGATCGTCCACATCCCCTGATGCGGCCAGCGCACCAGCACCGCCTTGCGAAACGCTTCGCCACTCGAGGAAAAAAGCGTGTCGGAAACCTGCTTGACGCTCGAGTAGATCGAGCTGACGAACGGGATGCGGTGCAGGATCGCGTTCCACAGCCTCACCAGCCGCTCGCCGATGAAGTTCGCCGCGAGCACTCCGGTAACGAAGACGATCACCAGCGTCATGATGACGCCCATTCCCGGCACGTGCATGCCGAGCCAGGCTTCGGTGCGAAACTGCGGGGGGAGCAGCAGCAGCGTGCGATCGAGCGTGTCGACCACCAGCGTCAGCACCCAGATGGTGATGACGAGCGGAATCCAGATGAGAAGCCCCGTGATCAGATATTTCTTCATGGCTCGGCAAACAAAAAGCCCGGCGCGCGCCGGGCATCGGGATTCTCAGCCAATGGGGCTCTGCTCTACGCCGCGGCGGGCTCGTTTTTCTTGGTCTCGGGCTTGCTCTCGCTTTTCGCCTCGCCCGCTGCGTCCGGCTTGGCGTCGCCCGACGTCTCGCTCTTCGCTTCCGGCTTCGCCGCATCCCCTGGCTTCGCCGGCTTCGCGCCTGAATTCTTGAAATCGGTCGCGTACCAGCCGCTGCCCTTCAAATGGAAGCCGGCGGCCGAGAGGAGTTTCTTGAAAGTCTCCTTGCCGCAGGCCGGGCACACGGTCAGCTGCGGCTCGGTCACTTTCTGCAGGTATTCGTCCTGAAACCCGCACTCCAGGCAGCGATACTCATAGATTGGCACGACTGCGTTACCCCCGATCGGTCAGGCACTCAAATGATACCGCAACGCAACAACAGCACGGGGTATATGGGGGTGGAAATCCCCCCGATCAAGGGCTCGGTGCCCCTCAGAACGGGATGTCGTCCTCCATGTCGTCGAACTTGCCGCCTTTCTTCGCCGGCGCCGGCCCGCCTTTCGCCTCGGCTGGCGCGTCGCGCGGCTCGCCCCGGGCTTCGCCCGCACCGGCGCGCGAACCGAGCATCTGCATCCGGTCGCCGATGATTTCGGTGGAATAGCGCTCGTGGCCTTCCTTGTCCTGGTACTTGCGCGTGCGGATGCGCCCTTCGATGTAGACCTGCGATCCCTTCTTCAGATATTCGCCGGCGATTTCCGCCAGCCGGCCGAAGAAAGCCACCCGGTGCCACTCGGTCGCTTCCTTCATTTCGCCGCTCGCCTTGTCCTTCCACTTGTCGGTCGTCGCGACGCGGATGTTGGTGATCGCATCGCCGCTCGTCTGATATCTCGTCTCCGGATCGGCGCCGAGATTGCCGACCAGAATCACTTTGTTCACGGAAGCCATGTGTTCTCCCTCGTTGAATGCAGTTGCTTACGGTCCAACGCGAGTCGCGGCGCGCCGTTGACTGCGCCGGAACGTTCTGCGCCCATGGGATGACTGGAGAGCCGCAAAAGAAAAAGGTTATAGTACCAAGTTTACTTTCGGATTCGGCTGCCTTTGGACTCTATTCGCATTCGCGGCGCGCGCACGCACAACCTCAGGAACATCGCGCTCGACCTGCCGCGCAACCGGCTCATCGTAATCACCGGCATCTCCGGCTCCGGCAAGAGCTCGCTCGCCTTCGACACGCTGTACGCGGAGGGCCAGCGGCGCTACGTGGAATCGCTCTCCGCCTACGCGCGCCAGTTTCTCGAGATGATGGAGAAGCCCGACGTCGACCTGATCGAGGGGCTGTCGCCCGCGGTCGCGATCGAGCAGAAGGCGACCAGCCATAACCCGCGCTCGACGGTCGGCACGGTCACCGAGGTCCATGACTACCTGCGACTGCTCTACGCGCGCGCCGGGACGCCGTACTGCCCCCAGCACGGGCTGGCGCTGGAAGCGCAGTCGATCGCACAGATGGTCGATCACGTGCTGCGGCTTCCCGAGGACACCCGCCTGCTGGTGCTCGCGCCGGTGGTCGCCGCGCGCCGCGGCGAGCAGGCCGAGCTGCTCGACGAGCTGCGCGCGCAAGGATTCACGCGCGTGCGCATCGACGGCAAGGTGCACGATCTGGACGCCTCGCCGCGCCTGCAACGCAACGTCAAGCACACGATCGAGGCGGTCATCGACCGCCTCAGGGTGCGGGCGGACGTGAAGCAACGCCTGGCGGAATCGTTCGAGACCGCGCTGCGGCACGCGGACGGACGGGCCATCGCGGTCGAAGCGGAGTCCGGCAGGGAGCACCTCTTTTCGGCGCGCTTTGCGTGCCCGCAATGCAGCTACTCGCTTGCCGAGCTCGAGCCGAGGCTGTTTTCCTTCAACAACCCGATGGGCGCCTGTCCCAGGTGCGACGGCCTGGGCAGCGTCGAATTCTTCGATCCGCAGCGCGTCGTCGCGCATCCTGAGCTCTCGCTCGCTTCCGGTGCCATCCGCGGCTGGGACAAGCGCAACCATTTCTACCACTCGCTGCTCGAATCGCTCGCCGCGCACTACCAGTTCGACATCGACGAGCCGTGGGAGAAGCTCGATGAATCGGTGCGAGCCTGCGTGCTGCACGGCTCCGGCGACGAGCGCATCGCATTCCGTTATCCGGGCGAGCGCGGGCGCAGCGCGCTCAAGGAGCACGCGTTCGAAGGGGTCATTCCCAACTTCGAGCGGCGTCATCGCGAAACCGAATCGCAGGTCGTGCGCGACGAGCTGGCGAAGTATCGCAACACGCGTCCCTGCCCGGATTGCGGCGGCACGCGCCTGCGCAAGGAAGCGCGCCACGTGCGCATCGCCGGGCGGGCACTTCCCGAAATCGCGCACCTGCCGCTGAGGGAAACGCTGGCTTTGTTCCGCGAGTTCAAGCTCGAGGGCGCGCGCGCGCCGGTCGCGGCGCGAATCGCGCGCGAAATCGCGAGCCGCCTCGAGTTCCTCGTCAACGTGGGGCTCGACTATCTGTCGCTCGATCGTCCGGCGGGTACGCTCTCGGGCGGCGAAGCGCAGCGCATTCGCCTGGCGAGCCAGATCGGCTCCGGCCTGACCGGGGTTCTGTACGTACTCGATGAGCCCTCGATCGGATTGCACCAGCGCGACAACGCACGGCTGATCCAGACGTTGCAGCACCTGCGCGACCTGGGGAACACGGTCGTCGTGGTCGAGCACGACGAAGAGGCGATCCGCGCCGCGGATCACGTGGTGGACATGGGACCTGGCGCGGGCGAAGCCGGCGGATGTATCGTCGCCGAAGGTCCGCCGCAGGCGATCGTCGGCGCCGAGCAATCGCTCACCGGCCGGTATCTGAGCGGCGCGCTGCGGATCGAGATCCCGCGCAGGCGCAATCGTCCGCGGGAAGCGCGCCTCGTCGTGCGCGGCGCCAGCGGCAACAATCTCAAGAACGTCACGTTCACGGTTCCCGCAGGGCTGTTCGTCTGCGTCACCGGCGTCTCGGGGTCGGGCAAATCGACGCTGGTCAACGACACGATGCATGCCGCGGTTGCGCGCCACCTGCACGCCGCGTCGACCGAGCCCGCGCCGCACGATTCGATCGCCGGGCTGGAGCACTTCGACAAGGTCGTCAACGTCGACCAGAGCCCGATCGGACGCACGCCGCGTTCCAACCCGGCAACCTATACGGGCCTCTTCGCGCCGATCCGGGAGCTGTTCGCCGGCGTTCCCGAGGCGCGCGAGCGCGGCTACGGCGCGGGGCGCTTCTCGTTCAACGTCAAGGGCGGGCGCTGCGAAGCGTGCCAGGGTGACGGCCTGATCAAGGTCGAAATGCATTTCCTTCCCGACATGTACGTCGCGTGCGACGTATGCCGCGGCAGGCGCTACAACCGCGAGACGCTGGAGATCCGCTACAAGGGGCGAAGCGTCCACGATGTGCTGCAGATGCGGGTCAGCGAAGCCGAAGCGTTCTTTTCGGCGGTGCCGGCGATCGCGCGCCGGCTGCGCACGCTCGTCGAGGTCGGCCTCGGCTACCTGCAGCTTGGGCAATCGGCAGTCACGCTCTCGGGCGGCGAGGCGCAGCGCGTCAAGCTTTCGCTCGAGCTGTCACGGCGCGATACCGGGAAGACCTTGTACATCCTAGACGAGCCGACTACCGGCCTGCACTTCCACGACATCAAGCTGCTGCTCGAAGTGCTGCAGCGTCTGCGTGACGCGGGCAACACGGTGGTGGTGATCGAGCACAATCTCGATGTCGTCAAGACCGCAGACTGGGTCGTCGACCTGGGTCCGGAAGGAGGTGACGGCGGCGGCCGTGTGATCGCCGAAGGAACCCCGGAGGAAGTCGCGGCCCATCCGAAGAGCCACACCGGGCGCTACCTGCGGCGCACGCTCGGTATCCCGCTGCGCGAACCAGCTGCCGCCTGACGTCTGAAGGAACCCCCATGAGCCGCTCGCTGACACTCACCTGGCAGGACCCGATGCCGCTTGCGCAGGCCGCACGCTCGATGTCCGGCATCGAATTCCTGCGCGCCGTGCGCGACGGCCGGCTCGCGCCCGCACCGATCCAGGAACTGATCGGCATGAAGCTCGCCGAGGTCGACGAAGGGCGTGCCGTGTGGGAGCTGGTGCCCGGCGAGCAGCACTACAACCCGATCGGGGTGGCGCATGCCGGAATCGCCGCGACGCTGCTCGACTCTGCAATGGCGTGCGCCGTGCACTCGACGCTGCCGCTCGGCCGGGGGTACACCACGCTCGAGTTCAAGATCAATCTGGTGCGAGGCGTGACGCTGAAGAGCGGCGCGCTGCGCGCAATCGGCAAGCTGGTGCACGCCGGCAAGAGCACCGCCACCGCCGAAGCGCGGCTCGAGGATGCTTCCGGGACGCTGTACGCGCACGCAACCACGACCTGCATCCTCCTCGGCGGGTAACGGAAGAAACGGGTCCGCTGCGTCGTTGTCACACTAGGACATGACGCCCGAGGAGCAGCAGTTCCGCGCCGAGCTCGTCAGCCTGCTGCCCAGATTGCGGCGCTTCGGCCGCGCGATTGCGCGCAACCGCGAGGATGCCGACGACCTGGTGCAGGTCGCCGTGGAGCGCGCATTGACGCGCCGCGAGCAATGGGAGCCCGGCACGCGGATGTTGAGTTGGATGTTCAAGATCATGAACAACGCGTGGATCGATGAAATGCGCGCGCGCACGCGTCGCGACCAGATCTTCGCGCCCGAGGAAGCGGGCGAGCACGTCGGCATCACGCCGGTGGACGCTCACCTCGACGCGCTTGCGGTGCGCAAGGCGGTCGCGCGCCTGAACGACGAGCAGCGCATCGCCGTCGGGCTGGTGCTCGTCGAAGGGCTGCCTTACAAGGAGGCCGCCGAAGTGCTCGGCGTTCCGATCGGCACGGTGACGAGCCGGATCGCTCGCGCGCGCGAGCAGTTGCAAACGCTGCTCTCTGGCGCGGAGGTTGCGCGATGACTTATTCCGACGAAACGCTGATGGCCTACGTCGATCGCGAGCTGGACGCCGACGCGAGCGCGGCGATCGAGGCAGCAGTCGCACGTGATCCCGAACTCGCCGCCCGCGTCGAGCGTCAACGAAAGCTCCGCGGTGCCGTGCATGCGGCGTTCGAGCCCGTCCTGCAGGAGCCGATGCCGAAGCGGTTGCTCGAAGCGGCGAGCGGCACCGGCGCGGTCTTCTCGGCCGCGCACGCACCGCGACGCTGGACCTGGTTCGAATGGAGCGCGATGGCGGCCAGCGTGGTGCTCGGCGTGCTGATCGGCGGCGCGTACATCGGCGATTCGCGCCGTGCACCTGTGGCCGCCCCCAGCGCCGACCTTGTCGCCGAACGCGGGCACGTGGTTGCGCGCGGCAGGCTCGCGATCGCGTTGTCCGAGCAACTCGCCAGCACGCAGAAAGCCGATGCGCCCGTTCGAATCGGGTTGACGTTCGTGTCGAAAGGCGGCGAATACTGCCGCACCTTCGCGCTCGAGAAAGGCGCGGCGGCGGGCCTCGCCTGCTCAAGCGGCGGCGACTGGCACGTCCAGGTGATCGCGCCGGCGGATCGCGCCGGCAAGGCGGGAGAATATCGAACCGCAGCCGCGCAACTGCCGCCCGCGGTGCTGCGCGAGGTCGATGAGCGCATTCAGGGCAACTCGCTCGATGCCGCCGCAGAGCGGGCAGCACAGCAGAGCCGCTGGAAGCGCTGAGCGATGTGGCGCCTTGCAGCCATCGCCTTGGTCAGCGCTGCGGGTTCCGCAGCAGCGCAGTTGCATTTGCCGCCGGTGCCACAAGTGCCGCTGCAACTGCCGAAGATCCCTGTCGCGCCCGACCTCACCAGCGCACCGAATACGGTAGCGCGCAGCGCGCAGAGCATCCTCGATCCCGGCAACCTGTTAGACCTGCGCAGGTTGGCGATCCGCGACCGGCTACGGCAGCACCGCGACGTCCTCGAATCCGACCCGGCTGGCGAGCTGATCGTACGCAGCGAAGTGGTGGTTCTCTCGCCTAGCGCGGCTGCGCTCGATGCGGCACGCGCCGCAGGCTTCACGATCACGAGCGAGCGCATGCTTCCAGGCGTGGACGAGCGGATCGCGGTGCTGCGCGCGCCGGCAGGCCTTGCAACTGCCGAAGCACTCGCGCGACTTCGCTCGCTCGACGCCAAGGGCCAATACGATTTCAACCACGTCTACCTTCCGGCGGGCGGAGTGGACGCAAGTCCCCCTGGTTCCGCTGCTGCGCGCGCTCCAGTCGCGCAGCCGCAAGCGCAGGCCGGCGGCTTGAAAGTCGGGCTCATCGACGGCGGCCTTGATTTGCGCCACCCGGCGTTGCGGGCCGCCGACGTTCGCACGTCCGGATGCAATGCAGCAGCGGTGCCGAGTGTGCACGGGACGGCCGTCGCGTCGCTCCTCGTAGGACGCGCACCCGGCTTTGGCGGGGCGGCGCAGAAAGCAACGCTTTATGCGGCGGACATCTATTGCAATTCTCCAACCGGCGGCACAGCCACGCTGATCGTCGAAGCGCTGGCGTGGATGGCGCGCGAGAAAGTGCCGGTGATCAGTATCAGCCTCGTCGGGCCGGCGAATCGCACGCTCGAAGGTGCGTTGCGCACGCTCATTGCGCGCGGGCATGTGATCGTCGCCGCGGTCGGCAACGACGGGCCTGCATCGCCGCCTTTGTACCCGGCAGCGTACGCCGACGTCATCGGCGTCACTGCAGTGGATGTACGCAAGCAGGTTCTGCCGGAAGCCGTGCGAGGGCCGCACGTCGTCTTCTCGGCGCCTGGCGCGGAGATGGCGGTCGCAGCAAGCGGCGAGAAGGGTTTCTCCCGCGCGCGCGGTACTTCGTTCGCTGCGCCGCTGGTTGCCGGATTGCTCGCGATCGCCTACGACCCGGCGAGCGCCATGCAGGCCGGCGCGTCACGGCGCGCAATCGATGCGCTGGTTCAGGACGCAGTAGACCTTGGTCCTCCGGGCCGCGACCCGACGTACGGCCATGGGCTCGTCGGCGAGCGGCTGCGCGTCGACCCGGTCGCTTTGCGTTGATTTGCCGAGGGAAAAAAAGCGCTCCGCAGTTCGTTGTCGTCCTATGGGGCTGCGGATCGGCCGCGGCCCGTTTACGACAAGGAGCTCGATCCATGAAACGTCATTCGATGTTCGCAGCGACGACGCTTGCTGGCGCGCTTGCCATCGCGACGCCGGCGATTGCAGCTGGGCCGCTCGGCGTCCTTTCGGGCGGTGCTGGCGGCGGTGCGATGGGCACCCTGGGCGGGACGCTCTCCAGCCCCGTGTCGACATTCGGCGCAGGCGCAGGAGGCATGCTTGGTGGAACAAGCCAGTTCACGGGGCAAATCACGCAGCCGAACCTCGCCATGCAGCGCCCCGCACTGCCCAGCGTGACGCCGAATCTCGGCATTGGCGCGGGCGGAGCGCTCGACGCGGCGGGACAGGCTCAAGGCGAGATCTCGCGACCCGAGCTGAACGTCCCGGCTGCACCGGTACGCAGGACAACGGGCACGGTTCAGTCGGTACGCGACCGTGCGCAGTCGAACATCGGGACGGTCGGCGACGTCGTCAACTCCGGCGCCGCGTCGGCGAACGGCAATGCCTCCGCGCAAGGCGGCGCGTCGGCAGGCTCGGCGTCGGTGAGCGCCGGTGGCTCGGCGAACGCAAGCGCAAAAGCCGGCTTCTAGGCCGCAGGAACGGCGGCGAGGCGTGAAGTCTCGCCGCCGCCTTTCCACTCCAGCCGCCGCGCATGGAACTCGGCGAGGCTTGCGCGGTGGCCGATCGATACCACCGTCGTCTGTGGCAAACGCGTGCGCAGTAGCTCGTAAAGCTCGCGCTGCGCGTCTTCCGGCAGTGAGGCAGTGCCTTCATCGAGGAACAGCCAATCGGGCTTGTTCAGGAGCGCGCGTGCAAACGCGAGACGCTGCTGCTCACCCCCGGAAAGGGTTTGCGCCCAGTTCTCCTCGCGCGCCAGATCATTCGAGAACTTCGCGAGTCCAACGGCTGTGAGCGCTTCGCGCACTTCAGCATCGTTGATCCGGTCCTCGTCCGCCGCGGGGTAGCAGACTGCGTGCTTGAGCGAGCCGAGAGGCAGGTACGGTTTCTGCGGCAAGAAGAGCAGCTTCGCCCCCTTGGGGAGCGCGATCTTTCCTCTCCAGTAGGGCCAGATCCCGGCGAGCGCGCGAAACAGCGTGCTCTTCCCGGCGCCCGACGGGCCCCGGATCAGCACGGGCTCGTTTTTCTTCAGCTCTAGCGTAGTCGGCGCGAGAAGCGTCTCTCCAGTCGGCAGACCGAGCGCAAGCTCTTGCACCATAAGGTTTGTTGACGACGCTTCCTCGCGTTCGCCGTCGAGCTGTTTCCCTTCCACGCGTGCGCGCTCGAGCGCCTCGGCGAAACCCGTAAGGCGCTCGACCGTCGCCTTCCAGTTCGCGAACAGCGTATACGCGTTGATAAACCAAGACAGCGCCGACTGCACCTGCCCGAACGCAGAAGCGATCTGAAAGATTTCCCCGAGCGGTACCTTGCCCGAAAAAAAGCGCGGACCCGCGACGATGAACGGGAAGAGGATCGCAACCTGCGCGTAGAAGACGGTGAACCAGTTGAGCTGTTTCGTCTTCTTCATGAGGTCCCAGTAGTTGCCGATGACGTTGGCGAAACGCGTCTTGAAGTTGGCCAGCTCGCCCGGCTCACCGCGGTAGAGCGCGACGCCTTCACTGTTTTCGCGCAGCCGCACCAGCGAGAAGCGGAAATCCGCTTCGAAGCGCTGCTGGTTGAAATTGAGCGGGATCAGCGGCTTCCCGATCAGATGCGTCACCCAAGTGCCGACGATCGCATAGATCAGCGCGATCCAGACCATGTACCCGGGGATCTCGAAGCCGGCGATTTCCAGCGCGCCCGAGAGCGCCCATAGGATCGCGACGAACGAGATGAGTGTTACCACCGCGGATAACAAACCGAGCGAGAGTGACAACGTGTATTCGACGAACAGCCGCAAGTCTTCGGCGATTCGCTGGTCCGGGTTGTCGGTCCCGCGGTCAATCAGCTGGAGGCGGTAATAGGCGCGGTTGCTCAGCCAATCGGCGAGATATTTGTCGGTAAGCCAGGTACGCCATTCGATAATCAGCATCTGTTGGAAATAGACCCGATAAACACCGAGGAAGATGTAGATGACCGCGAGCAGCGTGAACTTGCCCATCTGCCGGTAAAACTCGGCTTGGTCGCGGGTTTCGAACGTGTTGTAGAACTCCCGGTTCCACGTGTTGAACTGCACCTCCGTCCAGACGTTCATCAGCGCGAGTCCGACCACTGTCGCGAGCAGGATCAAGCCGGTCGCGCGCTTCTCGGACACCCAATAAGGCCGCGTGAGTTGCCACAGCGTGGAGAAAAAGCGCTTTTCGGGCATGGGGATACCTCGCGTTGTGCACCTTGTTCGCAAGGAAGTTTACAGAACGGTTGCAACAGCGGGAGAATGTCCGCAATGCAGCAGGTCTACCGCTTCGGGCCGGCCCCGGAGCATCCGGCAAATCATCTTTTCGTGTTTCTGCACGCGAGCGGCGCCGATGCGCGCTCGATGATTCCCGCGGCGTTCAAGTTCCAATCGCGCTTCCCGAGCGCGGCACTGATCGTGCCGAAAGGCTTTGCGCGCTACGGCAGCGACGGCGAGAGGCAGCAGTGGTTCTCGAGCCGGGACCTGAACGAGGACAATCGCCTTGCGCGCGTGTCGGCGATTCTTCCCCGCATCGAGCAGATGGTGCGCGGCGAGCAGACGACCTATGGCGTTCCATTGGAACGCACGGTGCTGATCGGCTACGCGCAGGGCGGAACGGTCGCGCTCGAAGCGGTGAAAGCGTTTCCCGGCCTTGCCGGCGCGGTCGTCGCGTATTCGGCACGCTTCGCGCGCCTGCCGCAATCCGGAACGCGAATGAGATCGCGCGTGCACCTGGTGCACGGCGGATACGACTCTGTCGTCTCGCGCGTGTATGCCGAGCGTGCAGCGCGCGTGCTCGCCGGCCTGCACGTCCCCGTGACGCTCGACATCATCGAAGACCTCGGACATGCATTGACGCACGAGGCGATCTGTCGCGGTTCACTGCGCCTGCTGCAGGGGATCTACGAAGGGCGGCGGGCGACGCTGCACTAGGACATGCGACGCGAAGCGCGGCTGGCTCGCCACGCAGATCTCGAAGCGCGCGCTCGCAGCGCAGCTCGGCCTGGGCGAAGCGCCCTCGAGACGAAAGTATTACCCGAGAGCCGCGGCGTGCGCGCGCTCGAGGGACTGTTCGCCTAGTACGTCTTGTACTGCAGGTACTTCCCGGACATCACGATCTTCACGCGGTCGCCCTTCTCGTTCGGCAGGCGCGTCAGGTCCATGTCGAAATCGATCGCGCTCATGATGCCGTCGCCGAACTCCTCGTGGATCAGCTCCTTGATCGTCGTACCGTAGACGCTGACGAGCTCGTACAGGCGATAGATCAGCGGATCGGTCGGCACGGCGGTCGGGAGCGACCCCTTGTAGGGTACGGTCTGCAATAGCAGCACCGCTTCCGGCGGCAGCGCAAAGATCTTGCCGACGACCGTGGCCTGCTTCTTGGTCATCTGCATCTGGCCAAGGCAAGCGGCAGTCGTCCATTCCTTCGACGCCCCGACTTTCTTCGCGACGTCGGCCCACTTGAGGCCCTGCGTGATCCTGCGGAACACGATCAGCTCGGTGACATCCTGCCGTGTCATCGGTGTCGCGGCTGCAGCGAGTGCGTCTTCGGATTCGCGTTTCATGGGTACTCCTCCTTCAGTGTCTGAGATTGACGATCTTGCGGACCGGCGCAGGCGGCGGTGCGTCTTCGGCACCGGGCCGCACGAGCGGCGGATGCGCGGGGCGCGCTGCCTCGCCGCTCTGGTAGAGGCGTGAGCGATTGACCAGAAAATCCACCAGGTGGTTGCGGATCCGGTAGTACTGGGGATCGTGATGAATCGAGTGCCGGTCGCGAGGCTTGGGCAGCGTGTTCTCCACCGCCTCGGCGATGCATGCGTTCGGTCCGTTGGACATCAGCAGGATCCGGTCCGCGAGCAGGATCGCTTCGTCGACGTCATGCGTGATCATGAACACGGTCTGGTGCGTCGCCGCGCAGATGCGCAGCAGCTCGTCCTGGATGGTTCCGCGCGTCAGCGCGTCGAGCGCGCCGAACGGCTCGTCGAGCAGCAGCATCTTCGGCTGGATCGCAAACGCGCGCGCGATGCCGACGCGCTGCTTCATGCCGCCGGACAATTGCGCCGGCTTCTTGTGCTCGGCGCCGGTGAGCCCCACGAGGTCGAGGAATTTCTGGCAGTGCGTCTGCACCTGGATCCGGTTCCAGTCGGGCCAACGGCTCTTCACCGCGAACGAGATGTTGCTCATCGCGGAAAGCCAAGGCATGAGCGCGTGCCCCTGGAACACGACGCCGCGGTCGAGCGAAGGGCCTGCGACCTCCCGGTTGTCCATGACGACCACGCCCTCGCTCGCCACGTCGAGCCCGGCGAGGATGTTGAGGATCGTCGTCTTGCCGCAACCGGAATGGCCGATGATGCAGACGAATTCCCCGCGTTCCATCGAGAAATTGACGCCTTCGAACACGGCGGCCGGTCCGTAGCGTCGCGCGAGCCCCTGGATTTGAAGGAAGCTCATTCGACGTAGGTGACCGCCTTCTGCAGGCGGCCGATCGCAAGGTCGAGCAGCATCCCCATGACGCCGATCACCAGGATCGCGAAGATCACGTTGGTGAGGTTCAGGTTGTTCCACTCGTTCCATACGAAGTAGCCGATGCCGGTGCCGCCGACGAGCATCTCCGCCGCGACGATCACGAGCCACGCGATGCCGATCGAAATGCGCATCCCGGTCAGGATCGTCGGCGCCGCTGCGGGCAGGATGACCGCAAACGCCTTGCGCAGCGGCTTCACTTCGAGCGTCTTTGCGACCGCGAGCCAGTCGCGACGCACCGATGCGACGCCGAACGCGGTGTTGATCAGCATCGGCCAGACAGAGCAGATGAAGATCACGAATATCCCGGAGATCGAGCTGTCCTTGATCGTGTAGAGCGCGAGCGGCATCCACGCAAGCGGCGAAATGGGTTTCAGCACCTGGATGAACGGGTTGAGCGCCTGGTAGAGCAGCGGCGACATGCCGATCAGGAAGCCGAGCGGCACCGCGAACAGGATCGCGAGCAGATAGCCCGCGCCGACGCGCGCCAGCGAGTGGCCGAGCTGGATCGCGATCCCCTTGTCGTTCGGACCGCGGTCGTAGGCAGGGTCCCTCAGGTGGCCGAGCGCGACCTCGCCCATTTGCCCGAGCGAAGGAAAACCGTCGGACTTCTTCGCTCCCTTACCGAGAAGCTTCGCATACTCGTCGCTCGGCGCCTGCGATTCGGCTTTCGGCAGCGTGGCAGCGTGCCAGATGCAGAGAAAGAGTCCCAGGAACGCGAGCGACAGCAGCGCCGCCTTGAGCGACTGCAGCGTCATGCCGCCTTCCTGATCGCAAAGCCCGCGAGGTACTTGTCGGGCTGCGCCGGGTCGAACTCCTTGCCCATGACCTTGAGCTTGGCGTAGCTCGCAGCGGGCGCCTTCATGTCCAGCTCGGCCATGTGCTTCCTCGCATCCGTCACGAGGAACACCTGCTCGGCGATGCGCCGGTAGTCGACGTCCCCCTTGACGTATCCCCAGCGTTTCATCTGCGTAAGGATCCAGACCGCCATCGAATGCCACGGGAACGGGTCGAAATCGGCGCGGTCCGGCACCGTCTTGACGTTGCCGAGGCCGTCCGCGAACTTTCCGGTGAGCACCTGCTCGATCACGGTTTCCGGCTGGTTCAGGTAGTTCGCCGGCGCGATGACCTTGGCGATCAGCGACCGGTTCTTCGCCTCGCGCGCCATGCGCGCCGCGGTCAGCACCGCGCGGTAGAGCGCTGCGAACGTGTTCGGGTTTTCCTTGACGAACGCTTCCGAAACGCCGAACGCGCAACACGGGTGTCCATCCCAGAGGTCCTTCGAGAGCATGTGGATGAACCCGACCTCGTCGTAGACCGCGCGCTGGTTGAACGGATCGGGGCCGAGATAGCCGTCGATATTGCCGGCGCGCAGGTTCGCGACCATTTCGGGCGGCGGCGTGACGCGGATCTGGATGTCGGTGTCCGGGTCGAGCCCGTGCTCGGCGACGTAGTAGCGCAGCAGGAAGTTGTGCATCGAATAATCGAATGGCACCGCGAAGCGAAAGCCCTTCCATTGCTTCGGATCGCGCTTGTCCTTGTGCTTGGTCGCGAGCGTGATCGCCTGACCGTTGATGTTCTGCACCGTCATCACGCGCATCGGCTGCGCCACCGAGCCGAGGCCCATCGAGATCGCGATCGGCATCGGCGACAGGAAGTGCGACGCGTCGTGCTCCTTGTTCAGCATCTTGTCGCGGATCAGCGCCCAGCCCGCCGTCTTCATGAGCGACACCTTGAGGCCCTGGTCGCGGTAGAAGCCGAGCGGGTCCGCCATGATGAGCGGCGTCGCGCAGGTGATCGGAATGAAGCCGATCTTCAAATCGGTCTTCTCGGGCTTGCCCCTTGCCTGCGCGAGCGCTTCGAGCGCGCCGAACGGGAAGAACGTCGAGACCACCGCGCTCGCGGTCGAAGCACCGACCGCGCGCAGGAAGCGCCGGCGCACCACGTCGACGGGGAACAGCGCCCGCATCGCCGCAGTCTCGAGCACACGGCGATTCAGCGTTTCGTAGCGTGCGTCGGGGAGGTTCTCGGCCGCAGCATCGTGCTCGGCCTGCGAGCGATGCTTCCCGCAACGGCACGCTGCGCCCAGCCTGTTGTTCGGGTCGAACGGATCACGAAACGCAGACACGGCAGCTCCCCCTGGAGTTATGGCTTCTCCAGTACTGCAGCTATCGTGCCAAGCGAATTGCCCCGCTTATGCGGGTTTCCAGGCGTCTCATGGCACCTGCCTGGTGCACTCGTACGCTGCGCGCACCGCGATAACGCACACGGGTTGCGGTCGCCGACTATGGCTTCAGCGCGAGCGCAAAGCCTGGTCCAGGTCGGCGTAGAGATCGTCGACCGACTCGATTCCTACCGAGAGACGTAGCAGATCCGGCGGCGCAGGCGTGCCCGCGCCTTCGACGGAAGCGCGGTGCTCGATCAGGCTCTCGACGCCGCCGAGCGAGGTTGCGCGCTTCCAGACCTGCACGCGCGCTGCGGCGGCGATCGCCGCCGCTTCGCCAGCCTTGACGCGAACCGACATCATCGCGCCGAACCCGCCGGTCATCTGCCGCGCGGCGACCTCGTGCCCGGGAAACGCGGGCAGGCCCGGATAGAGCGCCGCTGCGACCTGCGGATGGGCCGATAGACGCTCGGCGAGCGTCTGGGCCGAGGCGCAGGCCTGCCGCACGCGCACGAACAGGGTCCGCATGCCGCGCAGCAGCAGCCACGCCTCGAACGAGCCGAGCAGCGCGCCGTGCTGCGCGCGCACCGCTCTCAGGCGCTGCCAGTACTCGTCGTCGCGCGCGGTCGTGAGCGCGCCGGCAGCGAGATCGGAATGACCGTTGAGGTACTTGGTCGCCGAATGCATGACGAGATCGGCACCGAGCGCAAGCGGCCTGGTCAGTACCGGCGTTGCCGCCGTCGAATCGACCGCGAGCCGCGCACCCGCCGAATGCGCGAGCTCTGCCGCGGCGGCGATGTCGGTGATCGTCCAGAGCGGATTCGCCGGCGTTTCGATCCAGACGAGCTTCGTCCGGCCCGGACGGATCGCGGCGCGCAACGCCGCGGGATCGTCCATCGCTACGAAGTCGGTCTCGAGGCCCCATTCGCGAGCCGCGTTGGCGAGCCAGTTGCGCAGCGACCAGTACATCACCCGCGGCGCCACAATATGGTCCCCCGGTCTCAGCGCGAGGAACACGGCCGTCGCCGCCGCCATGCCGGAGCCGAAAAGCAACGACCGCGCACCGCCTTCGAGCTCGCTCAGCAGCGCCTCGGCCTGGTCGAAGCTCGGATTGTCGGCACGGATGTAGCCGCGGCCCGAGCGGTACTGGTTGTCTTCGTCGCGCACATGCGTGCTCGATGCGTGCAACGGCGGCACGATGGCCTTGGTTTTCTCGTCGATCCAGCCGAGCGCCTGCGCGGCGAGCGTCTCGGGTGCGAGCGAATCCTTCTTGTGCGGGTCGCTCACGCGGCGAGCTCCGGCAGATCACGGAACAGCTCGAGTGCTTCGGGATTCGCGAGCGCATCGGTGTTCGATACCGGCATGCCGTGCACGACCGCCTTGACCGCGAGCTCGACCACCTTGTTGTTCTTGGTCCGCGGGATGTCGGGGACCTGGATGATCTTCGCCGGCACGTGGCGCGGCGTCGTGTTCGCGCGGATCCGGGCGCGGATCTTCTCATCCAGCTTTTCATCCAGCGTGTAGCCGGGACGCAACCGCACGAACAGGACGACACGCGTGTCGGTCGGCTGGTCGGGCGGCCAGAGCTGGCCGATCGCGACCGACTCCTCGACCTCGTCGATCTTCTCCACCTGCCGATAGATCTCGGCGGTGCCGATGCGAATGCCGCCCGGGTTGAGCGTGGCGTCGGAGCGGCCGTAGACGATCATCGTGCCGCGCTCGGTGAGCTCGCACCAGTCGCCGTGACACCAGACGTTCGGGTATTTCTCGAAATACGTCGCGCGGTATTTTTCCCCGCCGCCATCGCCCCAGAAGCCGAGCGGCATCGACGGAAAGGGCTTGGTGCAGACGAGCTCGCCTTTCTCGCCGACGATCGAATTCCCCTCCTCGTCGAACACCTCGACCGCCATGCCGAGCGAGCGGCATTGCAGCTCGCCGCGGTACACCGGCAGCACGGGATTCGCGTCGGCGAATCCCGCCATGATGTCGGTGCCGCCGGAGATCGAGGACAGACACACGTCGCTCTTGATATTGGCGTACGCGTAATCGTAGCTCTCGGCGACGAGCGGCGAGCCGGTCGAAATGATCATGCGCAGCGCCGCGAAGTCGTGCGACTCCGCGGGGACGAGCGCGCGCTTCTCGATTGCATCGAGATACTTCGCGGAGGTGCCGAAGTGGGTGAAGCGCTCCTTGGCGGCGTAGTCGAACAGGATGTCGCCGCCGCGCTCGAACGGCGAGCCGTCGTAGAGCATCACGCTCGCCTCGGCGCCGAGGCCGGCGAACAGGAGGTTCCACATCACCCAGTTCGTGGTGGTGTAGTAGAAGAAGCGGTCCGCGGGCCGCACGTCGAACTGCAGCTTGTACATCTTCAGGCCGCTCAGCAACGCGCCGCCGGCGCTGTGCACGATGCACTTGGGTTTCCCGGTCGTGCCCGACGTGAAAAGGATGTACAGCGGGTGATCGAACGGCAGCTGCGCGTAGCGGATCGAGCCGGCCTGATGGCGCCTCAGCCACTCCTCGAGCAACACGGCCTTCGGAATGCCGCCGATATCGGGCCGCGGACGCAGGTGCGGCACCACCACGACCTTGCGCAGCGTAGGCAGGCGCTCCGCAATCTCCGCCACGCGCGCGAGCGAGTCGTGCTCGCGTCCCGCATATCGATAGCCGTCGGCGCAGAACAGGATCTTCGGCTCGACCTGGCCGAAGCGATCGAGCACCCCTTCGACGCCGAAGTCCGGAGAGCACGACGACCACACCATCCCCTGCGAAGTCGCTGCCAGCGCGAGCATCGCCGTCTCCGGCATGTTCGGCATGAACGCCACTGCGCGATCGCCCGCGCGCAATCCGAGCTGCTGCAGCGCCTGCACCGCACGCGACACATCGCTCGACAGATCGGAATAGCTGACGCGGCGCCGGAAACCCGTCTCGTCCCAGAACACGAGCGCTTCGCCGAGGTCGCCGCGCCGCAGCAGGTTCTCGGCGAAATTCAGCCGCGCCTCGGGAAACCATTTCGCGCCGGGCATCCGGTCGCCGTCGACGAGGATCGTCGAGCCCTTCTTCGAGGCGACGACGCCGCACCAGTCCCAGACCTCGCTCCAGAAGTCTTCCAGGTTCTCGATCGTCCAGCGATAGAAGTCCGGATAGGTGTTGAGATCGAGCCGGAACCGGCGCGCGCAATGACGCGCGAACTGCGTGATCTGCGCGTTCTCGATTTTGTCTTCGGTTGGCTGCCAGATCGGCTCCACCCCTGCTCCTTCGGCGTTCCGGATCCTGCCGCGGCTGCTGCTGGCGCGCGGTGCAGCGACGGCGTAGGATTTTCCGGGCCAATTATATGACTGCTTCTGCGCCGTCCGAGCTGCGGGCCCGGATTCCCGCGGACCATCGCCTGCCGGAAGCGCAGGCGATCGATCGGCTGCGCGCGCGCGCATCGCTTCCGCGGGACGTCGAGACGCGCATCGCCGAGCGGGCGCTCGGCCTTGCCGCGCGCGTGCGCGCCGCGCCGCGCAATCCCTGGAGCGCGGAAGCGTTCCTGCGCCACCATGGCCTCTCTACCGCCGAAGGGGTGGCGCTGATGTGCCTCGCCGAGGCGTTGCTGCGCATTCCCGATGCGGAAACCGCGGATGCGCTCTTGCGCGAAAAACTCGGCAGCAGCCGTTGGGGCGATGTTCCGGATGACGGCTCGCTGATGGCGAGCGCAGCCGACTGGGCGCTGATGCTGACCGGCACGCTCGCGCGCTGGGCCGATGAGCCGGACGAGGACCTGGCGGCGCGCGTCCGGCGCATCGTCGCGCGGCTCGGAGAGCCGGTAGTCCGCGGCGCCGTGCGGCAGGCGATGCGCCTGCTCGCCGAACAGTTCGTACTTGCCGAGACGATCGAAGGCGCGACCCGGGCAGCGGCCGCGCGGCGTCCCTTGCGCTTCTCCTACGACATGCTGGGCGAAGGCGCCCGCAGCGCCGAGGACGCAACGCGCTACTTCGATTCGTATGTTCGGGCGATCCGCAGCGTCGCGACGCGCAATTCGACGGGCCCGGTAACCGCCCGCGACAGCATCTCGGTCAAGCTCTCGGCGTTGCATCCGCGCTTCGAGGAAACAAAGCGCACGCGCGTGTTCGCCGAGTTGCTGCCGCGGGTTCGCTCGCTTGCGGGGCTGGCGCGCGACGGTGCGGTCGGGCTGACCCTCGACGCGGAGGAATCCGAGCGGCTCGAGCTGACGCTCGATCTCACGGAGGCGCTCGCGCGGGATGCTGAGCTCGCCGGCTGGGACGGGCTCGGCCTCGCGGTGCAGGCGTATCAGAAGCGCGCACCCGCGGTCTGCGACTGGCTCGCCGCGCTGGCGCGCAGCGCGCGCCGGCGACTCGCGGTGCGCCTGGTGAAGGGCGCCTACTGGGACAGCGAGATCAAGCGCGCCCAGGTGCTCGGCATGACGGATTACCCAGTCTATACGCGCAAGGCGGCGACCGATGCCTGCTACGTTGCCTGCGCACGGACGCTGCTCGAAGCCGAGGACGCGATCTATCCCGCGTTTGCCACTCACAACAGCCGGACCGTGGCGACGATCCTGGAGCTCGCCGCCGGCGGCGCTGAGTTCGAATTCCAGCGCCTGCTCGGCATGGGCGAAGCGCTCTACGAGACGCTGGCTGCGGAATCCAACGCGCCGTGCCGCATCTACGCGCCGGTGGGAAACTTCAACGAGCTGCTTCCGTACCTCGTCCGGCGCCTGCTCGAGAACGGCGCGAATACGTCGTTCGTCCACCAGATCGCCGATCCGGCGGTCCCGCTCGAGGACCTGGTTGCGGACCCGCTGGCGAAGCTCCCCGCCGCCTACGTGCCCGATCAGCGGATTCCGTTGCCGCGCGCGCTCTACCCCGGACGCGCGAACTCGCTTGGCGTCGACCTCGCGCGCCGCGACGAGCTCGCGCAACTCGCGGCGCTGACGAAGGCAGATCGTGATGCGGCGCGCCCCGCGCCTGCCGCGACCGCGCAGTGGGTGCGCGAGCCGGGGAACCTTGCCTGCTTCGTCGGCGAGCTCCCGCAGACCGCGCCTGCCCAGCTCGATGCCGCGCTCGACCGCGCGACGGCCGCATTCGAGCAATGGTCGATCCGGCCTGCAGCGGAACGGGCCGCAATCCTGGAGCGCGCAGCCGATGCATTCGAGGCGCAGATGCGCCCGTTGGTATCGATCGTCGTCCGCGAAGGCGGGCGCACCTATGGCGACGCGGTGGCCGAGGTGCGCGAGGCGGCCGACTTCTGCCGCTACTACGCGCTGCAGGCGCGCAACCGGTTCGCCGTTCCTCTCGCGCTCCCGGGCCCCGCTGGCGAGCGCAATACGCTCGCGTTGCACGGCCGCGGCGTCTTTGCCTGCATCAGCCCGTGGAATTTCCCGCTCGCGATCTTCACCGGGCAGGTCGCGGCGGCGCTTGCGGCCGGTAATACGGTGCTCGCCAAGCCCGCCGAGCAGACGCCGCTTACCGCGCTGCGCGCACTGTCGCTGCTGCACGCGGCCGGCGTGCCCGCCGACGCAGCGATCGGCGTCTTTGGCGACGGCGAGACGCTCGGCGCTCCGCTCGTTGCCGATCCGCGGGTCAGCGGAGTGGCTTTCACCGGCTCCGTCGAGACTGCGCGCGCGATCGAGCGCGCGCTCGCGGCCCGCTCCGGTCCGATCGTCCCGCTGATCGCCGAGACCGGCGGGTTGAACGCGATGCTCGTCGATTCGTCCGCGCTGCCGGAGCAGGTGATCGACGACGTGATCGTCTCGGCGTTCCAGAGCACAGGCCAGCGCTGCTCGGCGTTGCGGATTCTGTTTCTCGAGGCGGGATGCGCGCTGCGCGTGCTCTCGTTGCTTGCCGGCGCGATGCGCGAGCTGAAAGTCGGCGATCCGGTGCAGACCGACACCGACGTCGGTCCGGTCATCGATCCGCCGGCGCGCGCCGCGCTGCTCGCTCATGTCGCGAAGCTGCGTGCGAGCGCGCGGCTGGCGGGGGAAACACCCCTCCCCGCAGGACTTCCCGAAGGACATTGGTTCGCGCCGCTCGCGTTCGAGGTCGCGCTCGAGGCGCTGCCGCGCACCGAGATCTTCGGTCCGGTGCTGCACGTCTGCGTGCTGCAGCGTGGCGAGCTCGAGCGCGCGCTCGCCTGGATCCGCGCGAGCGGCTACGGGCTGACGCTCGGCATCCACAGCCGCGTGCAGCGCTTCGTCGACCGCGTGGTGCAAGGCACGCGCGTCGGCAACGTCTACATCAATCGCAGCATGATCGGCGCCGTCGTCGGCGTGCAGCCGTTCGGCGGCGAAGGACTGTCGGGCACCGGCTTCAAGGCGGGCGGACCGAACTACCTGCTGCGCTTCGCGACCGAGCGCACGCTGAGCGTGAACACGGCCGCGGTCGGCGGCGTCACCGAGCTGTTGCAGCCGGGCGACAGACTTGTATGAACAGGGCGATTGGCCCAACATGAGCGCCACTGGGAGCTCTGCCATGCCGAGATCCGAACAAAAACAGAAGGCCGGCCAGATCGAAAGCGTCATCGAGTACGCCCGCGCTCGGCTCACGGCCGAGCAGCGTGACCAGGCCGAACCACTGCTGCGCGCGTACTACGCCGAGGTCGATCCGGGCGAGCTCGCCGAGCGCAGCGTTGCCGATCTCTACGGCGCTGCGCTTGCGCACCTGAAATTCGCGCGCCGCTTTTCGTTCGGCGCGCCGAAGATCCGCGTCTACAACCCGGTCGCCGCCGAGCACGGCTGGCAATCGACGCACACCGTGGTCGAGATCGTCAACGACGACATGCCGTTCCTCGTCGACTCGGTGATCATGGAAGCGAACCGCCTCGGGCTTACGCTGCACCTGATGCTCCACCCGGTGCTGCGCGTGCGGCGCGACGACACGGGCAACCTGATCGAGCTGAACCCGACCACCGAAAGGGAGGGCGGCCGGCTCGAATCGTTCATTCATATGGAGGTGGATCGCTGCACCGACCGGGAAACGCTGCAGCAGCTCGAGGACGGCATCATCCGCGTGCTCGGCGACGTGCGCCTCGCGGTCGACGATTGGGAAAAGATGTGGCACCGGATGGCCACCGCGACCGCGGAGGCCGAAAAGCAGGCGCTTCCCGATCCCGAGCAGGCACTCGAGGAGTTGGAGTTCCTGCGCTGGCTGGCGGACCACCACTTCACCTTCCTCGGCTCGCGCAGCTACGAGCTGGCAAAGGAAGGCGGTGAGGACGTGCTGCGGATCGTGCCGGGGTCCGGGCTCGGGATCCTGCGCCGCTCGAACCGGACGGTCTCTTCGGCGTTCGCCTCGCTGCCGCAGCAGGCGCGCGAACGCGCGCGCACGAAAGAGCTGCTGATCCTCACCAAGGCCAACGCACGCGCGACCGTGCACCGGCCCGGCTATCTCGACTATGTCGGCGTCAAGCGCTTCGACGACGCCGGCGAGGTGATCGGCGAGACGCGCTTCCTCGGCCTTTATACCTCCGCGGCCTACCACGCGAACCCGGCCGACATCCCGCTGCTGCGGCGCAAAGTGCGCGGAGTCCTCGAGCAGGCCGGCCTGCTGCCCGGCAGCCATTCCGAAAAGTCGCTGGTGACGATCCTCGAATCGTATCCGCGCGACGAGCTCATCCAGGTCCCGGTCGACGTGCTGTACGAGCACGCGATTGGCATCCTGCGTCTCGGCGAGCGCCAGCGCACGCGCGTTTTCCTGCGTCGCGACGTCTACGGCCGTTTCATCTCCTGCCTCATCTACGTGCCGCGCGAGAACTACAACACCGAGCTGCGCGTGCGCATGCAGGCGATGCTCAAGCAAGCGTTCAACGGGATCAGCACGGAATTCACCGTGCACCTGTCCGAATCGGTGCTCGCGCGCATCCACCTGGTCGTGCGCACGTCCCCGGACAGCATTCCCGAGTACGACGTGCGCGAGCTCGAAGCGCGGATCGTGCAGGCGGCGCACCGCTGGGAGGACGACCTGAAGCAGGCCCTGGTCGCGAGCTTCGGCGAGGAGCGCGGCAACCAGCTCTATCGCAGGTTCGGCGCCGCGTTTCCCGCTGGCTACCGCGACGACCATTCGCCGCGGAGCGCGGTCTTCGATATCGAGCAGATGGCGCAGCTCGAGTCCCCGGCCCGCATCGGCATGAACCTCTACGCACCGTCCGAATCGGCTGCGGGCACGGTGCGCTTCAAGATCTATCACCCGGGCACTCCGGTACCCGTTTCCGAGAGCCTGCCGATGCTGGAGCACATGGGAGTGCGCGTCATGCAGGAGCGCCCCTACCGGATCGACCAGGAGGGCGCGCCGGTCTGGATTGCGGATTTCGCGCTGAACTACGCCGGCGCCGAGCTGCCGGTGGAAACGGTGCGCGAGCTGTTCCAGGAAACCTTCGAGGGAATGTGGAGCGGCGCGATCGAGGCGGACGACTTCAACCTGCTGGTGCTGAGGGCGCGGCTGGCGGCGCGCGAGATCGCGGTGCTGCGCGCGTACGCCAAGTACCTGCGCCAGACGGGATTCAATTTCAGCCAGGCGTACATCCAGGCGGCGCTCGCCGCGCAGCCTTTGATCGCACGCCTGCTGGTCGAGCTGTTCAAGCGGCGCTTCGATCCGGCACCGGTCGCCGACCGCGGCGTGCGCTGCGCAGAAGTGGCGGCGCAGATCGAGCAGGCGCTCGATAGCGTCTCCAGCCTCGACGAGGACCGGGTCCTGCGTCAATACCTCTCGCTCATTCAGGCAAGCCTGCGCACGAACTACTTCCAGCGCGCCGCCGACGGCGCGCCGAAACCGTACCTGTCGATCAAGTTCGACCCGGCAAAGGTTCCGGGGCTGCCCGAGCCGCGCCCGAAATTCGAGATCTTCGTGTACTCGCCGCGGATGGAAGGCGTGCATCTGCGCGGCGGCAAGGTCGCGCGCGGCGGCATCCGCTGGTCCGACCGGATGGAAGACTTCCGCACCGAGGTGCTCGGGCTGATGAAGGCGCAGATGGTGAAGAACGTCGTCATCGTGCCGGTCGGATCGAAGGGCGGGTTCGTCGTCAAGCGGCCGCCTGCGGGAGGCGACCGCGAGGCGCTGCTGAAGGAAGGCATCGCCTGCTACCAGACGCTGCTGCGCGGCTTGCTCGACCTGACCGACAACCTCGTCGCCGGCAAGGTGGTGTCGCCGCAGCACCTCGTGCGCCACGATCCGGACGACACCTACCTGGTCGTCGCCGCGGACAAGGGAACCGCGACGTTCTCCGACATCGCGAACAGCGTGTCGCGGGAGTACGGCTTCTGGCTCGACGACGCGTTCGCCTCGGGCGGCTCGGCCGGCTACGACCACAAGAAGATGGGCATCACCGCGCGCGGTGCCTGGGAGTCGGTGAAGCGGCATTTCCGCGCGATGGGCGTCGATACGCAAAAAACCGACTTCACGGTCGCCGGAATCGGCGACATGTCGGGCGACGTGTTCGGCAACGGCATGCTGCTTTCGCAGCATATCCGCCTGGTCGCCGCGTTCGATCATCGCCACGTGCTGCTCGATCCTTCACCCGATGCGCAGGCGAGCTTTCGCGAGCGGCAGCGGCTGTTCCAGCTGCCGCGCTCGTCGTGGGCCGACTACGATGCGAAGCTGATCTCGAAAGGCGGCGGGATCTACCCGCGCAGCGCGAAAGCGGTCCCGCTTTCGCCCGAGATTCGCTCGGTGCTCGGCATCCAGGCCGACAGCCTCGCGCCGAACGAGCTGATCTCCGCGATCCTGCGAGCGCCGGTCGACCTGCTGTACAACGGCGGCATCGGCACCTACGTCAAGTCGGGCCGCGAGTCGAACGCCGAGGTCGGAGACCGTGCGAACGACGCGATCCGCGTCAACGGCGCACAGTTGCGCTGCAAGGTGGTCGCGGAAGGCGGCAACCTCGGCTTCACGCAGCGCGGCCGCATCGAGTACGCGCTCGCCGGCGGCCGGATCAACACCGACGCGATCGACAACTCGGCCGGCGTCGACTGCTCGGATCACGAGGTCAACATCAAGATCCTGCTCGGCGCGGTCGTGCGCGACGGCGAGATGACGGAGACGCAGCGCAACAAGCTGCTCGCGGACATGACCGACGAGGTTGCCGCGCTGGTATTGCGCGACAACACGTTCCAGACGCAGAGCCTCTCGGTCGGCGGCGCGATGGCGCCGGGGCTGCTCGATGCGCAGGAGCGCTTCATCCGCTCGCTCGAGCGCGCGGGCAAGCTCAACCGGCCGCTCGAGTTCCTGCCCGACGACGAGGAGCTCGCCGAGCGGCGCACCGCCAAGCGCGGGCTGACCTCGCCCGAAGCCGCGGTGCTGCTCGCCTACAGCAAGATCTCGCTCTACGACGAGCTGCTCGCGTCCGATGTCCCGGAAGATCCGACGATCGCGACTGCAATCGAGCGCTACTTCCCGCAGCCGCTGCGCGAGTCCTACCGCAGCTACATCGCCGCCCACCCGCTGCGGCGCGAGATCGTCGCAACCCACGTAACGAACAGCATGGTGAATCGTGTCGGCAGCACGTTCGTGCACCGGATGCGCGAGGAGACCGGTGCGTCGAGCGCCGACGTGGTGCGCGCCTACATCGTGGCGCGCGAGGCGTTCGGCATGGTGGACCTGTGGCGCGCGGTCGAATCTCTGGATTACAAGGTCGCCGACAGCGTGCAGACCGAAATGGTGATCGCAGCGGGCCGGCTGATCGTGCGCGCGACGCTTTGGCTGCTGCGCAACCGGTCGCATCTGGCCGACGTCGCCGCGGCGATCGAGCGGTTCCAGCCCGGCGCGCGCATCCTCGCGAAGATGCTGCCGGAGGCGCTGCCGGAGGGTGAGCGCAACGCCTGCCGGCAGGCGCAGGCGCGACTCGTTGCGGCGGGCGTCCCGGAGGCGCTCGCTGCGCGCATCGCGGTCTCCGACTCCTTGTTCGCCGGGCTCGACGTGGTCGAGGTGGCCGCGGCGCTCCGCTGCGAAGGCGATGTCGTCGGGCGGCTCTATTTCGCGCTCGGCGGCAGGCTCGACTTTCCGTGGCTGCGTGCGAGCATCGACGGGCTCGCCGCGAGCAGCCACTGGCAGGCGCTCGCCAAGGCGGCGCTGCGCGACGATCTCGCCAGCATGCAGCGCCAGCTCACCGCGGTGGCGTTGCGCGCAGCCCCCACCGAGCGCGATCCCGCGCGCCTCAGCGCCCTCTGGGAAGCCGCGCACCGGACCGTGCTCGAGCGCTTCGGTCAGGTGCTCGCCGACCTGCGTACCGCCGGTGCGCCCGACCTCGCCATGCTGTCGGTTGCAATGCGCGAGCTGCGCAATCTCGCTGCGCGCTCGTAGTAGAATGCCCCCCTTTCCGGAGGAGGTTCAAGGATGAAAAAGGTACAGATCCTGTGCGCGCTCGTCGCGGCATTCGCCGTTGCAGGCACCGCGGCCGCGCAGGAAGGGACGCTGAAAAAGATCAAGGACAGCGGCGCGATCACGATCGGACACCGCGACGCCTCGGTACCGTTCTCGTACTACGACGACAAGCAGCAGCCCATCGGCTACTCGATGGATCTGTGCATGAAGATCGTCGACGCGGTCAAGGCCGAGCTGAAGATGCCGGCGCTCAAGGTCAACTACCAGCTCGTGACGTCCGCCAACCGCATCCCGCTGATGGCGAACGGCACCATCGACCTGGAGTGCGGCTCGACCACCAACAACATCGCGCGCCAGGAGCAGGTCTGGTTCACGATGACGCACTTCGTCACCGCCAACCGCTGGGTCTACAAGAAGTCCTCCAACGTGCCCAAGCTCGCCGACCTCAAAGGCAAGACGATCGTCTCGACCGCCGGCACCACCAACATCAAGGGCATGACCGAAATCAACGCCGCGCAAAACCTCGGCATGAACATCATTTCGGCCAACGGGCATCCGGAGGCTTTCCAGATGGTCGAGACCGGCCGCGCGGTGGCGTTCGCGATGGACGACATCCTGCTCGCCAGCCTCGTTGCGCAGGCGCGCAACCCGTCCGACTACGCGATCTCGGCGGAGGCGACCTCGGTAGAGCCCTACGGCATCATGCTGCGCAAGGACGACAAGGCGTTCAAGGCCGTGGTCGACAAGGCCATGAGCGACGTCTACAAGTCGGGCCAGATCAACGCGATCTACTCGAAGTGGTTCGAGAAGCCGGTCCCGCCAAAGGGCATCAACCTGAACCTGCCGATGGGCGCGGCGTTCAAGAAGGTGGTCGCCAAGCCGACGGACTCGGGCGATCCCAAGGTCTACGAATAAGCTGAGCGCATGCAACGACGGGGAACTCAGGTTCCCCGTTTTTCGTTGAGGGCCCGCTGAACTACAACTGGAACTGGGGCATCCTGCTCTCGCCCGAGCCGGGCGGCACGGGAACCTATCTCGCCTATCTGATTGTCGGCCTGGGATGGACGCTCGCCACCGCCCTCGCCGCCTGGGTCATCGCGCTCGCGATCGGTTCCGTGGTCGGCACGCTGCGCACCACGCCTTACAAGTGGGTGGTGCGCCTCGGCAACGCCTACGTCGAGATCTTCAGGAACGTGCCGCTGATCGTGCAGATGTTCCTGTGGTTCTTCGTGGTGCCGGAATTCCTGCCGAAGGCACTCGGCGACTGGATCAAGCAGATGCCGCCGCCGTGGAGCCAGTATTTCCCGGCAGTGATGTGCCTCGGGCTGTTCACGTCGGTGCGCGTCGCCGAGCAGGTGAAGGCCGGCATCCAGTCGCTCTCTCGCGGCCAGGGAATGGCCGGCACCGCACTCGGGCTCACGCTCGGGCAAACCTACCGGTTCGTGTTGCTGCCGATGGCATTCCGCATCGTGCTGCCGCCGCTGACCTCGGAATTCATGAACGTGATCAAGAATTCCTCGGTTGCGCTGACCATCGGCCTGCTCGAGCTCACCGGCCGCGCACGCGCGATGCAGGAGTTCAGCTTCAAGGTGTTCGAGGCGTTCGCCGCCGCGACCGTGATCTACCTGCTCACCAATCTGGTGGTCGTTTTCGCGATGCGAGCGCTGGAGAAAAAGGTGCGCGTGCCGGGGCTGATCAGCGCCTCGCCGAGCGCCGGGGGGCACTGAGGGCGTGGATTCCGGCTTCGACTTCGACGTCATCCAGCGCTCCTGGGTCTACCTGTTCAGGGAGGGCATGACGTTCACGCTGACGCTGACCTTCCTCGCGATGGTCGGCGGCATCTTCTTCGGCACGCTGCTGGCGATGATGCGGCTGTCGAAATTTCGCGTGCTGTCCGTGATCGCAGGCGGCTACGTGAACCTGATGCGCTCGCTGCCGCTGGTGCTGGTGATCTTCTGGTTCTTCTTCCTCGTCCCGTACATCTACGGCTGGGTCGTGCAGGCGGGCAAGCCGATCCCGATCGGCGCCTTCTACTCTGCGCTGATCACGTTCACGATGTTCGAGGCGGCCTACTACTGCGAGATCATGCGCGCGGGCATCCAGTCGATCGCGCGCGGCCAGGTGTGGGCGGGGTACGCGCTGGGGCTGAACTACTGGCAGACGATGGGAAAGATCGTGCTGCCGCAGGCGTTCCGCAACATGCTGCCCGTGCTGCTCACGCAGACCATCATCCTGTTCCAGGACACTTCGCTCGTCTACGTGATCTCGGCCACCGACTTCTTCGGCGCCGCAGCCAAGGTCGCCAATCGCGACTACCGGCTGGTCGAGATGTATACGTTTGCCGCGGTGGTCTACTTCATCATCTCCTTCGGCCTGTCGTCGCTGGTCAAGCAGCTGCAGGCACGCATCGCCATCGTCCGCTGAGCCTCGCCACGGGAAACTACGGGAAAACCTCATGATCTCGATCAAGAACATCAGCAAGTGGTACGGCACCTTCCAGGTGCTGACCGACTGCTCGACCGAGGTGAAGAAAGGCGAGGTCGTGGTGGTCTGCGGCCCCTCGGGCAGCGGCAAATCGACGATCATCAAGTGCGTCAACGCGCTCGAGCCGTTCCAGAAGGGCGAGATCTCGGTCGACGGCATCTCGGTCGGTGACCCGAAGACCGACCTGCCGAAGCTGCGCTCGCGCATCGGCATGGTCTTCCAGAACTTCGAGCTGTTCCCGCACCTTTCAGTGACCGAGAACCTGACGCTCGGTCAGATCAAGGTGCTCGCCCGCACCGAGGATGCGGCTCGCGAGAAGGGCCTCAAGCTGCTCGATCGCGTCGGCCTGCTCGCGCACAAGGACAAGTTTCCCGGCCAGCTCTCGGGCGGGCAGCAGCAGCGCGTCGCGATCGCCCGTGCGCTGTCGATGGACCCGATCGCGATGCTGTTCGACGAGCCGACCTCGGCCCTCGACCCGGAGATGATCAACGAGGTGCTCGACGTGATGGTCGAGCTGGCGCGCGAAGGCATGACGATGATGGTCGTCACGCACGAGATGGGTTTTGCACGCAAGGTCGCGCACCGCGTGATCTTCATGGACGCCGGCAAGATCATCGAGGATTGCACCAAGGACGATTTCTTCGGCACGCCGCGCTCCGAGCGGGCGCAGCTGTTCCTGTCGAAGATCCTGCATCACTGACCCGGCTGCGTCCGCCGGGCGCGCCGCGAGCGCAGCTCAGGCGCGGTTCGCGACCATCCGGCGCAGCCGCTCGGCGAGCGTCTTCATGACGAGCAGCGCGAAGATCGGCGTCTGGTGCACCAGGACCAGGAAGCGCTTCTCGTTGATCGGCACCAGCTTGCAGTCGGTTTTGGCGACCACGGTCGCGCTCCTCGCCTTGGTATCGATCAGCGCCATTTCGCCGATCACGTCGCCGGGCTTCGCGACTTCGACCAGCTTGCCGCCTGCGCTAACCTCCAGCTCCCCGTCGAGCACGACGTACATCAGATCGCCGACGGTTCCTTCCTTGAAAATCGTCTTGCCGGCCTTGAATTTCTTCGCCTCCTTCGTACCCTTGAAAAGGCTGCGGATGTCCATGCTCCCCTCCCCGTGATCGATCGAACCGGCGGGAGTATAGCCCGTCAGCTTCTTCCGCCGCTTGCGCTCGATTCGAACTCCAGCTTCGACGCGCTGAGGTCCAGCGTGTCCGCGAGCTCGTACACGTTGTGGTAGCCGTAGTTATAGAGCGCGACGTAGGTCGAGAGGTTGAGCGAGGCGCTCGGCAGCTTCGACGGAAACGGTCCTTCGGCGTTGCGGAAGTTGTTGTTGCAGTAGATCAGGATGCGGGTCTTCCTGTCCGGGATGGCCTTGCCCAGGCTCTCGATCGTGATATCCGGAAAGCTCAGATGGATCGCGCCCTTGACGTGCAGCTCGTCGAACCGCTGGCGGCTGCGTGCATCGAGCACGATCGTTCCCGGCTCGCGGCTCATCCGAATGAATTCCTGCTGCGATACCCGGCGCGGCTCGCGGTGCTTTGCCGCCCGAGCCGACACCCGGAGGAAGCCCTGCATGTCGATCGCTGGATCGGCCGGCGCGGGCGCGGCTGGTTGAGCCGCCCAAAGGGGTGCAACGGTCAATGCAATGGCGATTCCGGCTAAACGTGCTCGCATGGTGGCCTCCTGCCGGTGAATGGATCCGGTATAACGCAGGCGGCCGGCGCGCGGTGGACTAAGATACGGCGAATTTCTTTCGCCGAAGAATACAGGGGGGTTCCGATGAAGACCAGCCGCATTGCCGCCGTCGTGCTCGTGCTGGCCGCTGCCGCGCCCGCGCCGCAGTCCCTTGCGCAGGACACGATCTCGGCGACGCACGTGTTCCCGGCGTCGCTGATCTACTCGCGCAGCTTCCTCGAGTTCGTGAAGAAGGCGAACGCCGCGGCGGGCGGCGCGTTCACGATCAACGTGCGCGGCGGCCCGGAGGCGATCGGCATGATGGAGCAGCCGGGCGCCGCGAGGAGCGGCGTCGTGGACATGGTCTACACCCCGTGCGCCTTCTATGCCGCCGCGGTGCCCGAGTGCGACGCCGTGAGCGCGAGCACGATCGACGGGCCGACCGCGCGCAAGAACGGCGGTCTCGCGCTGCTCAACCAGATCCATCAGAAGCGCGCGGGCCTCGTGCTGCTCGGCTGGGTCGACAGCGGCATCCGCTTCAGCCTGTGGTCGACGCGCGCGCCGACGCTCGATGCGACCGGGCATATCGACATCAAGGGGTACAAGGTGCGCGGCAACCCGATCTACAACGCGTTCCTGACCAACTATCTCGGCGCCCAAGTGATCAACATTCCCGCGACCGAGCTGTATACCGCGCTCGAGCGCGGAACGGTGGATCTCACCGCGTGGACGCAGATCGGAATGATGGACCTCAACTGGGATCGCTACATCAAGTACCGCATCGGGCCGGAGTTCTTCTCCACCGACCTGATGATCATCGTCAATCGGAAGAAGTGGAACTCGCTCTCCGCCAAGACGCGCGGCATCCTGGAGAAGATCGTCGCCGAGCACGAGATCTCCAGCGTGCGCGACCTGCAGGCGCTGTGGGCGAAGGAGCAGGTCGAGCTGCAGAAGCGCGGCATCCGCTACCTCTCGCAGTCGGACAGCGCGTCGAAGAAGTTCGTCGCCGGCGCCCGCACCGCAAGCCTCCAGCGCATGAAGGAGCGCATGGAGAAATCCGGCGGCATGGAAAACTACGACAGGGTGATCCAGCTCTTCACGCCGGGCTGACCTGGCGGTGAGACTCATCGCGAAGGCGTACGACGCCGTCGTCTACGGCATGGCGGGCGTCGCTGCCTTCCTGCTGGTGGCGATGATGGTCGTGATCACGCTGGACGTCGTGCTCCGCAACCTCGGCTACCAGAGCTCGGCACACTTCTTCACCTTCACTGAGTACGCGCTGCTGATCGTCCCCTGCATGGGCGCGCCGTGGCTGGCGCGCGAGAAGGGGCACATTTACGTCGAGATTCTGCTGATGTCGCTGCAGGAGCGCACCCGGGCGCGCATGACGATGCTCGTCGGCGCGATCTGCGTCGCGGTGTGCCTCGTGATCGCCTGGTTCGGTTTCCAGGTAGCGCTCAACGACTACCTGCAGAACGAGAAGGACGTGCGCTCGATGGACATGCCGCGCTGGCTGATCGTCGGCTGGATCCCGGTTTCCTTCCTGATGATGGCGGTCGAGTTCGCGCGCTTCCTGTGGCGGCGCGAGAACTTCCTCGCGCCGCTCTCCGAGATTACGAGCTAGCCGCGCATGGCCTGGTATTGGGTGGCGGCGCTGCTCTTCGGCTCGGCCCTCGGGCTGATGATGCTGGGCGTGCCGGTAGCGATCGGTTTCTTCGTCACCAACGTGATTGCCGCCGCGTACTTCATGGGCGGCGCGGTCGGCATCCAGCAGGTGATCAACAACGGCTTCGGCGCCATGACCAATTTCGCGCTGGTGCCGATCCCGATGTTCCTGCTGATGGGCGAGCTCTTCTACCACACGGGTCTCGCCGGTCGTTGCTTCAACGCCGCGGACAAACTGCTCGGCAACGTGCGCGGACGGCTCGCCTACGTGACGCTGATCGGCGGCACCGCCTACGCCGGGCCGGCGGGCTCCTCGATGGGCGCTTGCGCGCTCCTCGGTCGCCTGATGGCCCCTGAGATGATCCGCCGCGGCTACAGCAAGTACCTATCGATCGGGCCGATCATGGGCGTCGGCGGCCTTGCGGTGATCATCCCGCCTTCGGCGCTCACGGTGCTCCTGGCCACGCTCGGTCAAACCGATGTCGGCGCGCTGCTGGTCGCCGGCGTCGTTCCCGGCCTCGTGCTGGCTACGATGTACGGTGTTCTCATCTGGGGCTGGATCGTGGTCGATCCGAGCGCCGCGCCCGCATACCAGGCCGACGACACGCCAGGCCGGGAGAAGCTGCGCCTCATCTTCGTCGACGTGATCCCGATGGTGGCGATCATCGTCTTCTCGGTGCTGATCATGCTGGTGGGCTGGTGCACGCCCACCGAGGCGGCGGCGCTGGGCGCCGTGTCGGTGATCGTGCTCGCCGCCTGCTACGGCGAGATGACCTGGAAAGCCTTCGTAAAATCGCTCGACGGCGCGCTGCGCGTGACGGTGATGGCGTTCCTCGTCATCTTCGGCTCGGCAACCTTCGCCCAGGTGCTTGCGTTCACCGGCGGCTCGAGCGGCCTGATTAATTGGGCGACCGGCTTCCAGGTCACGCCGTTCGGCATGCTCTGCATCATGATCGGCGTCATCATCTTCCTCGGCAGCTTCATGGATCCGCTCTCCAAGATGCTGCTCACCGCGCCGATCTTCTTCCCGCTCGCCAAGTCGCTCGGCTTCGATCTGACCTGGTTCGGTCTCATCATGCTGCTCGCGCTCGAGATGGGCTACACCATGCCGCCATTCGGGCTGTTGCTCTTCGTCATGAAAGGGGTTTCGCCGCCCGGCACGCGCATGCGCGACATCTATCTCGCCGGGTTGCCTTTCATTGCGTGTGTGTTTCTGTTGATCGTGCTCATCATCCTTTACCCGCCGCTGGCAACCTGGTTGCCGAAAGTGAGTCAGAAATGAGCAAGTTGGGGAAAATGAAATACGACCTGCTCATCAAGAACGTGCGCGTCGTAAGGCCGCACGGCAATGAAGTCTCCACCTTTGATATTGCAGTACAGGGCGGGAAGTTCAAGGAGATCTCCTCTTCGATCGATCCCGGGCGCGCAAAACAGGTCTACGACGGCAAAGGCAGGCTCGCTTTCCCGGGCGCGGTAGATGCACACATGCACGCCGGCATCTACTCTCCGCTGAGGGAGGACGCGGTGAGCGAGAGCCGCGCCGCGGCGCAGGGCGGCGTGACCACGATGCTGAACTACTTCCGCACCGGCCAGTATTACCTGAACAAGGGCGGGCCATACCGCACGTTCTTTCCGGAGGTGCTGAAGCTCTCGGCCGGGCGTTTTCACGTCGACTACGGCTACCACCTTGCGCCGATGGACGGCACGCACATCCGCGAGATCCCGGACCTGGTCGCGAAACACGGGGTGGCCTCGTTCAAGATCTTCATGTTCTACGGCTCGCACGGCCTGCATGGACGCTCAGATGCGCAGCGCGAGTTCCTGATGATCGGCCCCGACGAGCGTTACGACTACGCGCACTTCGAGTTCGTGATGCGCGGCGTGCAGAAGGCGCGCGAGAAATACCCGGACAAGGCCGCGCAGATCAGCTTGTCGCTTCACTGCGAGACCGCCGAAATCATGACGGCTTACACGAAAATCGTCGAAGCCAGAAAGGATCTTGCGGGACTGGCAGCGTACAGCGCCTCCCGCCCGCAGCACTCCGAGGGCCTGGCAATCTTTATCGCCGCGTACCTTGCGAATGAGACCGGGCTTCCCGCGATCAACCTGCTGCATCTGTCCTCCCGGAAGGCATTGCTGGCTGCTTTGCAAATGGCCGATGTCTTTCCGCACATCGATTTCCGGCGCGAGGTGACGATCGGCCACCTGATGCTCGATACGAGCTCGAAGGCAAAGACGTTCGCGAAGGTGAACCCGCCGATCCGCCCGCGCGACGACGTCGAGTATCTCTGGGAGAAGCTGCTGGAAGGCAAAGTGGACTGGGTAGCGAGCGACCACGCCTGCTGCCGGCACGAGCTGAAAGTGGCAAAGCGTTACTTCGGAAACATCTGGCTCGCCAAGTCGGGATTCGGCGGCACGGAATATCTCCTGCCTGCGCTCGTGTCGGAGGGCTCGAAGCGGGGCCTTTCGTACAACCGGATCGCGGCGCTCACGAGCCTCAACCCGGCGCGCCGCTTCGGCCTCAACTCGAAAGGCGACATCGCCGAGGGGCTCGATGCCGATCTTGCGCTGGTCGACCCGATGGAAAGCTGGACCATCCGTTCGAAGGATTCGCAATCGACGCAGGGTTACACGCCGTTCGAAGGTCTGGAACTCGGTGCCAGGGTAAAAGCAACCTTCCTTCGCGGGCGGCTGGTCTGCGAAAACGGCAACATCGTCGGCAAGCCTCTAGGCCGGTATCTGCACCGGCCGACCTAAGCGCTGCCCCGCAGCCGAGTCATTTCCTCCTCATATGCCGCGATCAGGGAGGTGATCGACTCCTCAAACTGATTCTGGCGCTTGAGAACTTCGTCGACCATCTTTTCGTACTGTTTCTGTTCCTTGTGCTCGCTCACTTCGAGCCATAACGCCGCCAGTTTTTCGATGTTTGTCTTCGAATAATGCTCCATCTCCTTGAGCCTGGAGAGCGTATCCTGCATCGCGTCGAGCGGCGTTCTTTGATTGCCTTCATCGGCCATGATGTACTCCTTGGTTGGACCGTCGGCTATGGCTGTACGCCGACCCAGTAATCAACCGACGTTGCGGGCGATGCTAGGACGATCCATTCGTCGATGCAACAATCCATGAGGAGATCGCGCGATCGCGGCGCCGCTCGACGACGTAGACGCGCGCCGGATGCCATTCGCCTACGGCTTCCCGCTCTTCCTTATTTCGACCTTGAGAATCACGCCGTCATGGTGGTGCAACCGGGCGTACACACCCGGCCGCAGCACGCCGCCGTGGGCGATCGTCTCGCGGTAGCCCGGAGTGACGAGGAAATAGTTGACCTCGAACTGCCTGCCGCTGATGCTGACCTTGTCGCCGGAGGAATGTCCATGCCGTGGCTGCTGGTGTCCGACTTTGACGATGCCCTCGGTTACTTCGCTTTTCCCGCTGCGCTGCAGGGCGATGAGGTCACGAGTCCTCAACACGATCTCCGCCATGCTCATGTGCGCCGCCAACCAGAACGTGCTCCAGATAATCAGAAACGCAGGCCCGAGAAACGCCATCGCTGACCTGCCCTTTGCTCGCAGCAACCTAGCAAGTGCATAACCGCCGGCAATCAAGCCGAAGACACCGATGCCAAGTCGAAACAGCGTGTCCGCGAGTATGCCGTTCGCCCCGAGGCTGATCTCGAAGACGGTGACGAGCGGGTCCATTCGGTTCTGTTTCGACTGTGTGCGACTCGGTCGTGCAAGAATAAACGTCCGCAACACCTCCCGGAGCCAGCAGCGATGAGCACCATAGCATTTATAGGCCTCGGCGCGATGGGATCGCGCATGGCGCTGAACCTGCAGGCGGCCGGTCACAAGCTGCGCGTCTTCAATCGCGACCGGTCGAAGACGAAGCCGTACGCCGAGAAGGGCGCCGAGGTCGCCGATTCGCCGGCGAGCGCAGCGCGCGGCGCCGAGTTCGTCGTCTCGATCGTCTCCGATGACGCGGCGACGCGCGACGTGATGCTCGGTGCAACGGGCGTGGTGAGCGCGGCGGCGGCCGGGACCGTGATCATCGACTCGAGCACCAATACGCCGGCGATGGCGCGCGAGGTGGCGCAAGCGGCCTCTGCCAAAGGTTGCATCTACCTCGACGCTCCGGTCTCGGGCTCGATCTTGCAGGCCCAGGGCAAGGAGCTCGTCTTCATGGTCGGCGGCGAAGCAAAGGCATTCGAACGCGCGCAGCCGCTCTTCCAGGCGATGGGCCGCATGGCGCGTCACATGGGCGGCCCCGGAGCGGGCGCCACGATCAAGCTCGTCAACAACATGCTCACCGCCGCGGCGGCCGCTGCGCTCGCAGAAGCCGCCCAGGTAATCGAGGCCGCAGGCCTCGATCCCGCCGCCGCGCTGGAGATCCTCGGCGAAGGCGCTGCAGGCTCGCGAGTGCTGAAGGCGAAGCTGCCGAAGATGTTGAAGCGCGACTTTGCGCCGCAGTTCCAGCTCGAGCTGATGGACAAGGACTTGCGCTACTTCCTTGCGCTCGCGCAAGAGCTCGACCGGCCGACGCCGATCGCATCGCTCTTGCGCAGCCAGTACCATGCAGCGCGCCGCGCAGCGCTCGGCAAGCTCGACTCCTGCGCCGTGTTTCTGCAGGCGAGCGGCGAGAAGCCGCGCAGCTGACAACCCCAAGAGCGGCATTCGTGCCACGCGTGGACGCAAGGGTTCTTTTTGCTCTTTTTGCCCTCTCCGGCTTCACCGGGCTGATTTATGAGTCGCTCTGGACGCACTACCTGAAGCTGTTCCTCGGCGCGGCGGCGTTCGCGCAGTCGTTCGTGCTGGCGACGTTCATGGGCGGCATGGCGCTCGGCGCGTGGCTCGCGAGCCGCTGGAGCGCGCGCTCGAAGAACCTGCTCGCCGCCTATGGCTGGGTCGAGGCGCTGATCGGGATCGCGGCGCTCGTCTTTCACCCGGTGTTCGTCTCCCTCACGCAGGCCTCGCTCGAGCACGTCATCCCGGCGCTGGGCTCGCCGGATATGGTCGAGCTGTACAAATACAGCGTGTGCGCGTTGCTGATCGTGCCGCAAACCGTTCTCCTCGGCATGACGTTCCCGCTGATGAGCGGAGCCATCATCCGGCGCGGGCCGGAACGCAGCGGACATCATCTGGCGCTCCTGTACTTCACCAATTCGATTGGCGCAGCAGCGGGCGCGCTCGCGGCCGGCTTCTGGCTGCTCGGCTGGCTCGGACTTCCCGGGACGATGCGGCTGGGCGGTGCAATCAACCTCGTGCTCGCCGCAGTGGTGCTGTGGCTCGCGCGAGAGCGCGAGCCGAGCATGCTGCCGCCGATTGCGGCAGGCGCGGCCCCCGGCGGCAGCCGCGGCGTGGTCGCGCTGCTGCTCGCGGCGGCGTTCTTCACCGGCACCGCCTCCTTCGTCTACGAGATCGTCTGGGTCCGCATGCTGTCGCTGGTGCTCGGCACGTCGTTCCAGTCCTTCGAGCTGATGCTTTCCGCATTCATCACCGGTCTCGCCCTCGGCGGGCTGTGGATTCGCACCCGCATCGACCGCATTGCGAACCCCCTGCGTTTCGGTGGCCTCGTCCAGGTGGCGATGGCGCTCGCCGCGCTCGCCACGATTCCCGTGTACCACATGAGCTTCGAGTGGATGCAGTGGGCAATGAGCGTCCTGAAGCGCGAGGACGCTGCGTATCCGCTGTTCAACCTATTCGGCCACGCCATCGCGTTCGCAGTAATGTTGCCGGCGACGTTTCTCGCCGGCATGACGCTGCCACTGTTCACCTACACGCTGCTGCGCAACGGCTACGGCGAGCGCGCGATCGGACAGGTCTATGCCGCCAATACACTCGGCGCGATCACGGGCGTGCTGCTCACAGTGCACCTGCTGATGCCGGATGCCGGCGTCAAGCTCGCGCTCGTGTTCGGCGCGGCGCTCGACATCCTGGTCGGCGCCTGGCTGCTGCGCTCCTCGGGCGCGCGCCTGCAGCGCACCGAGGCGTTCGCCGCCCTGATCGGCGGGCTGCTCGCCGCGTCCGTCAGCGCGCGCGCCGACATTCTCGATCCGCGACGCCTCGCGTCGGGCGTGTACCGCTACGGCAAGGCACTGCACGAGAACCGACGGGTCAGCTTCTACCTCGACGGCAAGACGGCCTCGGTCGCGGTGTACAGCTCTCCGGGCGGCATCGTGACGATCACGACGAACGGCAAACCGGATGCTGCGATCCGCTTTCATCCCGACCTGCCGCCACTCGAAGACGAATACACGATGACGATCCTCGGCGCGCTGCCGCTGCTGATGAAGCCCGACGCGCGCACGTTCGCCAACATCGGCTTCGGCTCGGGCTTGAGCGCGGAAGTGCTGCTCTCGCACGGTGGTCCGCGTCTGGTCGATACGATCGAGATCGAACCGGCGATGGTCGCTGGCGCGCGCAGCTTCGTCCCGCGCGTCATCCGGCCCTACCGCGATCCGCGCAGCGGCCTGCACATCGAGGACGCGAAGAGCTTCTTCGCCCGTCACGGCCGACGCTACGACGTGATCCTGTCCGAGCCGTCCAATCCATGGGTGAACGGCGTGGCCACGCTCTTCACTACCGAGTTCTATCGCGATACCAAGCGCTACCTCGCGCCCGGCGGGCTGTTCGTGCAGTGGATCCAGCACTACGAGTTCGACGACCGGCTGCTCGGCTCGATCTTCGGCGCAATGGCGGAGAACTTCGCCAATTTCGAGGTTTATGAGTGCAGCCTCGGCGACCTGCTGATCGTCGCGGTGGCCGAGGGCAGCGTACCGGGGATCGGTGAGCTGCCGGCCGACCAGCCGGTGTTCCTCGAGCAGCTCGAGCGGGTCGGCATCACCCGCCGCGAGCACGTCGCCGTACGCCTGATCGGCGGCAAGCGCGAGCTCATGCAGTATCTGGCGCCGCTCGCACCGCCGGTCAATTCGGATTTCAGGCCGTTCGTGCAGCTCGAGGCCGCGCGTGCGCGCTTCGCCAACCGCAGCGCGACCGCGACGCTGCAGCTGTCGCTCTCTGCACTCCCGCTCAACGAGATGCTCTCACGGCGCGAGCCGGTGTACCTGCCGGAGGCGCCGCCGACGCGCGGCGCGAAGCGGCTCGCGCTGCAGGGCGAGGCATTGGAATTCGAACGCGTGCTGCTCGATCCTGCAATCGATCCGTTGCGGGTCGAGGTCGCGGAAGTGCGTGCGATGCTGCTCGCGCTCAAGCGCCCGCGCGCACTGTGCGGCGCAGAGCCTGCGCAATACCTGCTCGATCAGCTCCACGCTGCGGCCGAGTTCACGCTTACGCGCCTTGCGCCGGAACGCCGCCACCGGCTCTGGGTCGAGCCGCGCTGGACCGGCTGCGCGCCTGAGGCGATGAGCGCCGAGGTGCGGCAGCGAATGGAGGTCTACCGTGCCATCGCGCTGCGCGATGCGGCTGGCATGCACAAGCTCGCGGCGACGATGCTCGATAGCCACGCGATCAAAGGATTTGCCTGGGCGAAGTTTCTGCTCACGACCGCGATGCTGGGCGCGCACGCGTCCGGACGCGGCGACGAGGCACAGCGACTGTGGCGCGCGCACGGCCGGGCGCTCTATCCGGACGGGGTCGTTCCGGCCGAGGTCGTCTACGTCGCCAACTGGAAGGGTTAGCGCGGCAAGACCTGCTCGCGCATCGCTTCCGGAATCCGATAGTCGGGGAAACGCTTCCTGAATTCCGTGTACAGCTCGTCGGCTTCTTTCTGGCGGCCCTCGCGCCGCAACGCGGCGATGCGCTCGAGCATCTTCTCCGGCGGCTCAGCGACGGCTTCGCGCTTTGCAAGCGCTCCTGTCTCGAACCGCGGACTGTCGCGCAGTCCGCCGATGGCCCGGCGCTCTTCTACGGCTGCTGGCGGGCTCGCCGCGGTCGCGCCCGCGCTATCGGCTGCACGGGGCGCCGGCTGAAGCGCTGGCGCGGCCTGCCGCATCTGCATTTGCGGCGCCGGCGCGGACGCCGGTGCCGGAGGAGGCGCAGCGGCGACGGGTCCCGGATCCGGGCTGAATCGCCCCGGATCGGCCGGCGGCTTCGGCTCCGCAGGCGCAGTCGCCAGCGCCGAGGAAGCCGGCGGTTGCACTGGTTTCGCCGCCTTCGCGGGCGGAGCTTCCTGCGCCCGCTGACGCTGCGGCTGGACGTTCGGCGCCGCCAGCTTCTCGCGTTGCGGTTCCACGTTCGCCTGCGCGGCGAGCTTGTCCTCCAGCATTTCGGCGCGGGGCGCGACGGGGCCCGCCTCGTCCTTGCGCGCGGGAGCCTGCGAGACTTGCGGAGCGCCTAATTCCGCGTCGGGCTGCTCGCGCTGCACATGCAGCGTCAGCACCGCAGAAAGCACGATCACCGCCGCGGCCGCGACCGGCACCGTCCAGCGGCGGCGCCCGGTCGGCGCCACGAGCGGCGCCGGACGCGTTTCGAGCTCGCGTCGCGCAGCAGCGAGGATCGCATCGTCGAGCGCGCGCGGAGGCTCCTCTCGCGCGAGCTCGCGATAGCGCCTGCGGATTTCGTCTTCGCGATCGTTCTCAGTCATCGACGGCCTGCCTCAGCTTGGCGAGCGCATAGCGCAAGCGGCTCTTCGCCGCCTCCGCGTTCGTCCCGGTCGCTGCAGCGATCTCTTCCACGGAGAGGCCGCCTTCTTCGCGCAAGAGGAACGCTTCGCGCTGCGCCGGCGGCAGCGCGGCAATCGCATGCGCAAGCCGCTCGAGTCCCTGCCGCGCCTGCGCCTGCCGCTCCGGGTTGAGGCCGGGGTTGCCCGCGGGCTCCTCGAGCTGCGCCTCCTCGTCGTCGAGCGAGACGATGCGCAACCCGCTGCGGCGCCAGTGGTCCACCAGGCGGTTGTGCGCGATCGTGTAGAGCCAGGTCGTGAAGCGCGCCTGCGGCTGGTAGCGCGAGCGTGCTTCGATCACGCGCATCCAGATGTCCTGATGAAGCTCCTCGGCCTGGCCGCGCTCGCGCACGCTGCGCAGCACGAAGCGAAACAGCGGTGCCTTGTGGCGGGCGTAGAGCGCCTCGAAGGCGGCGG